>ERZ1034984.395-NODE-395-length-49416-cov-147.147708_pt1 | contig 49416 bp, 50 predicted proteins | sample MGYA00520589_ERZ1034984 | MGnify/ENA primary metagenome ERZ1034984 (study PRJEB33766, sample SAMN09781790) | gut metagenome | biome: gut microbiome | host: Homo sapiens | place: Madagascar | study: EMG produced TPA metagenomics assembly of the PRJNA485056 data...
CGCACCCTTGGTAAGGGTGAGGTCCCGAGTTCGATTCTCGGTATCAGCACCAGCGGTCAGAATCTATTTAACTCTCTGAATTATCAGAGATTTTCTCTTAATTTTAACTCATCAAAATTTTTCAAAAATTTTTGTGAATTTGGCTCTTTTAAGCCATTTAACGATTTTCAGCTTTTTGAAAAAGTCGCTAATTCTCAAAACTACACTGAAAATAATGATTTTTTATCAGAAAAAAAGTCGAATTTTCTATCTAATGCTGTCGGTGATTTATCAATTATCGGCATTCTTTATAAAGAGCAACTTAATCTAAAGTTAAGTTCAACTCTTAAAGTCTTTTTGTCTATTCTGACAAATCTATGTAAAAACTCTCATTCAAACTTTATTGATTATTCAAACAATGAACTGCTTTCACGTGTTCATGGATTATTCAGTCTTGTTCAAATCAGAAGACATATTGAGAAACTCAATAAGTTAGGACTTATCTCTGTATCTTATGGACAAAACAGCTCACGCAAGATCTTATTAACCAGTGTGTACAATTTTGCTGGTAAGTTCATTTCGATCTCATCTATCTACACAGGCTCAGGCGCATCTAAGCTTAAGGCTTCTGAGATACTTGTTTTCTCTTATCTCTTAGATAAATCATCTTTCTTTGCTAAAGCTGATTTAGGATTCTTCACTGATAGCGATGATGCTACTCAGATATGTAAAGAGCTTAATATCTCTGACAGAACTCTTCGTAACGCTTATGCTTCTCTCATTGAGCTTAAGGCTATTGCTTATTGCTCAGATGCTTCTAAAAAGTCAGTTAAGGCTGTAAACATTAGTGATGATATTAGCTCACAGTACGCTAAGAAGTTCAATATCACGAGCTCAGAGCACTGCAGAAAAATTGTTCTCAAACGCTGCAAAGCAGGCTCTTCTAATATGACAAATGACTCTTTAAAGTCACTGTTATTAAGCTTAAAGGCAAAGAAACACTTTGGAAAAAAATGTCGTTTTCCACAGGGGGATTTTGGAAAAAAAGGATCTCAAAACAGCTTATCTTTGGAAAAAAATGATCTCTCTATTAATAATGAATTAAACGATCATATTAATAACGTAATTAATAACGCACAGCTCGCTGTGGATAACACATATAAATTAAATCTAAAAAGTGATCCTATAGGCATAAGGGTCATCTCTCCTTCTCAATCAGATTCTTGCTGTTGGCTTGTAAAAGTAAAGCCAGGCTCCCATGCAGAGCTTGATTTAAAGCTCAATACAAGATTTTTGACCATCCTTCACAAGATTAACGGTATTGATTTACAGAGTTCTTCACTTTCAGTGAAAGACATCAATTCTATGCTTAATCAAAAGAAAGTAACTCTTCAGGTTGAATCCGTATCAGGTATTTACCAGAACGTAAAGCGCAATTTGGAACTTACAAGAAATATATAAACAGGGGGAAATTATGGATATTTTTGAAAAGATTGCTTTTGCTCAAAGTATGTCAGATGACACAAGAAAACAGAACCTGATACCAATGCTTGAAGATCTTCTCTCTGTAGCTACAGGTGAACATATTGAGCTCAAATTAGACAAGAAAACAGAAATGATCTCAATGGTGATAGGTAACGAGTTCAAACAGATTTCAGTAAAGAACGACAACGCTTTAGGCCTTGTTCGTGACGTGATTGCAAACATTTAATCAAAGGAGTTTTTTATGAAGATTTTAACTGTAGCAAATGAGAAAGGCGGTGTTGGCAAGACTCTTCTATCAGTTCAGTTTGCTTTTTATTGTGCTTTTAAGTTTGGACTTAAAGTCGCTGTTTTAGATCTTGATCAGCAGGCAAATACTACTATTGCAATCTCAGCAAATGAGAATTGCTCAGTAGCAGAGCTTACATCTTCAAGTTTTATGCTTGAGACTGAAGAGCAATTTCCTCAGAAATTACGCTCACAGATGAACTCACTAGAAAGCTCTTCACTTGTGTGCTTTCCTGCTGATGATGTTTTGTCTGAAATCGAAAAGAAAGGTGAAGAATTTCACTATGTAGCAGCTTACAACTTCAATGCAAATATCCAGTGTCTGGCTGCTTATTTCGATCTTGTTGTGATTGATACCAATCCAAATCCAGATGTGCGCTCAAATATCGGCATTGCTGTAGCTACTCATTTAATCTCTCCACTTGTTTTAAACAAAGAGCCTATTGATGGTATTGCCAGACTAATGAACAGAATCACATTAGTTACTCAAAATAATCCTGATATGGAGTTAGGCAAAGGCTTTTTAGGAATGCTACCTAATTTGCTTACATCAACTAACTTCCAATGCCAAAACGCACAAGAGCTTTTCAATTCAGCAAGCGACTTAATTCTAAAGTGGAAGCAATTAGATATTGTTCTTGATACATCAAAGCTGTCTTTTGAAAAGGCTGCTGTAGCACTGGATGCTGATGGTAATGCCATCGTTAAAGAAACAACTCATTATGCTGCAATCAAAGAACACGTTGGCATTGCTGAAGCTCAAGCTAATGGCAAGCCTATATGGGAAATGCCTAATCAAAATGTTGCATGGGGTGAAATGAAGCGTTGCTTCTTTACCATGCTCTGTCAAATCAATCCAGAGAAAGAAGATACATCTACAGATGAGCAGAAAGCAGTATTTGCAAAAGCTTCAAAGCTTTATGGCAATACAGCTAAGGCCATCATTAAAAACTTTTGGATGACTGATGTGGCTGCTTCTCTTCCTGGCATGAATCTAAACGAAATTCAAACACTAAGGGAGATGCGCTGTGCAGCTCCTATCTCAATCGTTCTTTAAGAGGAAAAATTATGGCTGAAAATAAAGAAAAAGAGACTAATGAAGTTCCAGAGCAGAAGACTGAAACACCATCATTAGCTCAAGAAGTTAAAAACTCACAGAAGAATAGCGAGTTAAGAAAAAAGCCAAAACTACCAAAGTTAAAGCTTAACTTTGTAGGAATGCTTTATTTAACTAACTTAAGATCTAAGAATTTAGGACCTTTAGAAAAGATTGTACTGGCTTACATTACAGGCTTAATTCTTGATGAGAGTCTACCTGAAGAGAAGCGTTCTAAATTTACAGGCTTTAACGAAGCTCATTTTAAGTATTACTCTGACAAGTATAAAAACAACCTTTTAAAAAAGATTAGAGTTCCTTTATTCAAAAAGATTTCAGAAAGCTTACAGAGTAAAAAAGAGCTCACACTTACTTTTGACTTTTTAGGAAGAGCTAACGCTGTTCTAAATAAGAGACATTCCACTGGATGCTGTCTTCCTATCTTTGAGATTGATCCATCTAAGAGAATAAGCATTGATAAGCCATATCTAACTATTGAAGACAACCTAGAAGGTGAGGTCGGATATAACAAGAATGCTGACTACAACTATACAGCATGGATCATTTTAAGTGGACTTCTAAAGTGCGCTAATCAGTCTTTAGTTGAATGTGAAGGCTTTTATGTTAATCGTATTCAAATTATTAAATTAGCATCTACTCTGCTTCAGATGCCTGAAGCTGTGATAAATGATGCTATGAATTACCTCTTCAAGATAGGAGCTGTCTTTACTAAAGAATCATTAGTTGATCCTTCAAAAGAGTTTTCGCTATATGACATTGTAAAAACTGAAACAGCTCCTTTTGAGTACTTATACATCAATGAATCGATCGTTAGCAGCTACATGAATTGGTTCCCTAACTTTGAAATTCTGCATTATTCATTTGAAGTATCAAGAACATCTTCAGTGTTTTCAGGCAAATATAGATAGACAACTTAAGGAGAATAAAAAATGAGTATGACTCCAGACCATTTAGCTAATTTAAAAAAGAGTATCGAGAATTTTAAAGGAAAAGGTGACTATGCAAAGCTCACTTCAAAATCAGGTTCATTCTATGATTTTGATGTAGATATTATCTCCCCTGATCCTAATCAGCCACGTAAAAACTTTGATGAAACAGCTCTTCAGGAATTAGCTGATGATCTTAAAAAGAATGGCCTGATTCAGCCTATTGTAGTTCGAGATGATCCTGACAATGTTGGAAAGTTCATCGTTGTTGCTGGTGAACGCAGATTAAAAGCTGCTAAGTTAGCAGGCTTCAAGAAAATCCGCTCAATCCTATCAACCTATGAAAGTTCTCAGTTAGGTTATGTTCAGATTGCCGAAAATGCAAAAAGAGACAATTTGAAATTCTATGAAATGGCTGAGTTCATTGTCTCAAGAGCTAATGCTGGTGAGAAACAAGCTGACATTGCTGAAAAGTTAGGAACATCTAAAAGCCAAGTTAATTTATACATGATTTGGAAAGTTGCACCTGACTACTTGAAAGACATAAAAGAAAGATTTGTTTCTATTAGAACGTTTTACGAAATTACAAAGTTATCTGAAAATTTTCCTGATGAAGTGAAGTCATTTATTGCGACTGAAGAAGGCGAGTTAGGCAGAGATGATGTTGCTGCTTTAAAGAAAAAACTGACAGCTCCTGATACTGAAACTAATTCTGCAGAAAATAGCGAGCCTGAAGTACTAAATCCAGCATTTGAAAATACTGCTGAAACTTCTGATGATGAAGATTCAACATCATTAGAAAATGACAGCACTGGAGATTCATTTGAAGAGCCTGCTAATGCTAGTGATTATGAGTCTGATGATACTGAAGATGAAAGTATTGATGATGCAACTACTGATGATTTTTCTTCAGACGACTCTGCAGAATCTGCTGAGATTTCAAATTCAGCTCCTACATTCCAAGATGAAGCTTTCTCTGGAGTTGATACTTCAATAAATGAAAGTGAATCTGAATCATTAGCTGATACAGACTTTGAGACTGAAACAAAATCTAAAAAGCTGAAACATCCAGTATTTGTTGGAACTGTAGACGGTCGTGAGGCTGAAATAGTCTTAGAAATGCCAACTACTGACGGCATGGTAAAGGTCAAATATGAAGACGGCTCTTTAGATGAGGTGTTGTGTGAGAACTTCATTTTAAACCGTATCTACGAATCCTAAAAAAGTTTGTCGCGACAAACTTTAGAGGGGGAATTTTGTTGTTTTTTGATTAGGGCAGGATAGGCAAAAAGGATCAAAATGCAGTGCATTTGTGATCCTCCACTTTTGCCACCTGCCCTGTCTGGGGACTCCCTGAGAGCGACAAAATTTGAAAATTTTGCGAAACACCTGAGCAAGTCAGGTCGCACTAAAGTGCGGTTTAAATGAAGGAAAACAACAAAATGAACATTGAATTAACCGAATACACAATCAAAGATCTGCTGGCTATGGTCGGCTCAGATGTAACTTACATCGTCATAATTTGGGACAACACACCTATAAAGAGCTATAGAAGAGAATCATCTAAAGAGAGCTTTGACCTCCATGAGTCGTGTTTGAAGTCCAGATTTTTGAATTTCTTTTTGTCTGACAACGGCAAGACTTTAACTATTGAGCTGTAGCTATGACAGTTGAGAAAAAAAGAAGACAGCTCACGGTCAATTTAGGTGAGTTTCATGATGCTTTTTTAGAACTTGCTGCTAAGTATGCTGTAAAGCCAGCAACTTTAGCTGCAGCAATTTTAAAGCAGGCTGTCAGTGATGAAATTCAAAACGGTGATAAGAAAATTGCTCTTTTGATTACTCCTAATAACTCTAAAGCTGTTCACCAGCATTTAAGACTCAGAGAAGATGAGCTTAAAGTTTTAGATGAGTATTCAGCCATCATGGGACAAACAAGGCATCAAGCTCTTGTTGGCCTAGTAAGAGCAATTACTGTAAATGAGCCTCAGTTCACCATAGGTGAGATTGAGTCTTTAGAGAAGTCAAATTATGAGCTGCATAAGATCGGTGTAAATCTAAATCAGATTGCGCACAAAACGAATATGCTGGATCTTGAGAAGTTCCAAAATACTCAGGCTGAAATCATTATGCAACTTATAAACAGCCTTATAGATCGTACAGATGGATGTCACAACATGATTGTTAAGCACATTGATGCTGTATGGAAACTAATCAATTCAGCTAGATTTAGAACAAAATTGAAGCAGAAACTAAGACATTAGATTTTGCTGTAGCAAGAAAAGGTTGTTAAAAATGCCACTATCAACAAGAACAAACATCAAGATTGAAGATCTTCTAAAATGGCATAAAGGGCGTGGGAGCTCTAAAATTCATCATACAGAGCAAAATGTAGGCAGTGGCTACCATTACTCATCTGCAGGATCAAAACTCTTTCCTACAGCTTCCTATGGCTCTCATAGAGCATCTTCAGAATTAAGTCCAAGTGATAAAGCTTCTGGCATTGTAAATCACCTGCCAGAATCAATGGTTAAGATTGATAAGGCCAGCAAGGGTATCAAATGTCAAAAGCACATGATGGCTGCAGCAGACTACATCTCAAGACATGGAAAAATTGAGCTTGAAGATGAAAATGGAAATCTTTTAACTCATGATGAGTTAGAGTCAAGAATTTCAGACTGGTGCAAGTCTCAGAATACTCCTTACGATGAAGATGGTAGAAAACGCTCTGCAGATGCAAGACGACTTATCATTTCTTGCCCAAAAGGTAGTGATCCTGCTGCTGTTCGAGCTGCTGTAAAAGAATTAGCTCAAGAGTGTCTTGCTTCAGAAGATTTTAGCTATTTGTTCGGTATTCACTATAAATCAGAAGAACTGCCAAACGAGCCAGATCATCCTCATGTACACCTTCTTATTAAAGCTCTTAACTCAAAAGGCAAACGCTTAAATCTGAGAAAACAAGATTTAAGATACCTAAGAGAACGTTTTGCTGTAATTGCTAAAAAGTATGGTATTGATATGAATGCTACTACCAGGGCTCAAAGAGGGCATACTCAAAAAGCGAAAACTCAAGAGCGTATTCATCAAGAAGAAAGAGAATGGAACAAACACCTTTCACCATCTCATCCTTATGATCTTGAAAGAATGAAACAGATTGATGATGCTTTAAATTCTGGTAAAGACCTTCCTGAGAGTGTAGCTAAACAAAAAGCAGTGAAGACAAGAGAGAAAATCATTAAAAATGCTGCTTTGTATATCAAAGAACTTAGAGCTTCAGGCAATGCTCAAAATATAAAGTTAGCTGCAGATTTAGAACGATACATAAACAATATGACACCAGTAGAGACATCTCAAGAAGAACTATTAAGAAAGCTTAAAGAGTTTAATAAAAAGCAGAAAGAAAAAGGTTATGACATTAAAGAGAAGATTAGACAGCGTAAGTCTCATCAATCAAAGCAGTCTCAGGCTCAGAAATGGGCTATCAATCGTAAGAAGAATGCCCAACAGGATCGTAATTAAATAACCTTATCTCTCAATATCAATCTTTTTATTCTTAGTTGCTGATTCTTTTGGAGATGTGTTTTCCTGTGTTTTATCAGGATCTTTTTTGTATTCAGAAAAGTTCATTTTTAGAATTTTAGCCCTGTTAGAAGAAAACATGAGTGATCGATCGTCATTAGGGTATTCCTGTGCAAACTGATCCATGAATCTAAACTGCTGTAATTTATATAAATCCCTTCCAGTTTTTAAAGCCATTTGTCTCATCAGGTTGAAATTTACAAAAGAATCTCCTCCCATATTCATAAGATTTATATTTTTTAAGGAGGTTATATTACTGTTAAAGCACTGAATCACAGTATCTACAGGCAAACCTGATTTAAAGTGGCTACTTACGCCCACAGAATATTGCTCAATAATAGGTTTATAAGTTTCGTACGTTCCATGTTTATTAAGCATGTTATCAATAACACTTAAATTTGAGGCTTGATTGTGAATATTAGCAAGATCTTTTGAGACTTGACTTGTTGATCCTCTTGAAGCTAAATTTGAGTTTAATCCAAGAAAAAGAGCTTCCATTTGAACTATAGCTCCGATGTCCCTACTTTGCTGGGCATTTTCTTTTGTAAGTTCTTCCAGATTAGAGCAATAGCTGTTGAATAGAGTTTCGTTGTCATCTGAGCGGCCTCTATCTGGAAAAATATTTATTAGAAATCTGATATTATCCAGGGTCCTTTTTAAGATATTTGAGTCAATTCTATTAGAATTCATCTGGAAATACCTTTTTAGCTTCTGAGAGGTTAAATGTTTGAATGTTTTTTAAACCAGCAAATGTTTTTAGATTGAAAGCTACCAAAGGCGCAATAGGAAGACTTCCTATAATTTTATCAGCATCTTCCTTTTTCCCTTCAGCGAAAAGTTTTCCAGCCCTGTTACAGCATTCTGTTCTCTGTTCTTTTGTATATTCAACATCATACTTTTTTCTGCATTCAAAGTATTCTTTCCAATCTGCTTCTGTCATTTCGTAGGTTTTGTACAAAGGATCTTTTGGTAGTTTATTTGGAAGAGTCATATCAGTTTACCCTCTTTTTAATCGTTAATATGGAGTTACTATGTTCAGTATAAACTAAAAATTAGACTAATAATTCAACTTTTTCTCTCATAATCTCTCATCTCATAATTGTTCTCTGTTATAAGATTTTGTAAGGATGGATAAGAGTTAAACATTAACATCCAAAAATTAGGATATGTGTCAACTATAACATTTTCTTCTTTACAGATGAAAAGACAAAAAACGATCTGCTCTAAGGGAATAAGGAATTCATGTTCTGAATCTTTGAATAAAAAGCAGAAATCACAGTTTCCGCATTCTGGACAATAAAAATCATCAGCCTCGTTTTGATATTTTGCTATGTTTTTGTCTGAATAATCTTCTTTTTTATTTTTTTGAATGTATATCTCAGCTTGTTTGATCCAATTATTATCCAAAGTCGGAATTTTATGATTAGCATCTGCTATGAGAATACACTTTAATATATCTGAATCACTAATATAAAAAGATGAAATGTTATCTTTTAATTCAAAGTATAAAGGTTCTTCGGTATCTTCTTTTGATACTTTATTTTCTTCTGTCATGGGGAAAACTCTTAAAAAAGCTCCTTAGAAAAAGGATCATGAAAATGGTGCTGAAGCTGTAGAAGTCTTTGGAGTAGCTATTGAGGGGATAAAGTCTATCTTTCAATATCAGATTTGTTTTTACTAATATTCAATTCTTTATTGATTGCACTGGATGGAAGCTTGTTAAAGTTATTCTTTGAAGAGTCAAATAATAGTGTTCCAGCATCGCCAACAACGCCAAATTTATCAGCTAATCCAGATTTAAAAACAATATCAGCGTTTTTAGCAAGATTTTTTACTACAAGATCATGATGACTTCTATCAGTGAATCGTTCTTTTCCTGTTTTGTCTTTTAATCCGATTTCATATCTAGCTAGACACCTACTCCAGCTAATTTCAGCAGGGCAAGTCTTAATACAAGCGAAAGTTTTGAATCCGTTATCTTTTAATTCCTTTAATGTTTTTAAAGGCGTTTCTGCTGTTCTAAATGTGCCTTCAATAACAACGTTATACTTTTCTTTTATAGCTCTATCTATTAGATATTCTGTAACTTTTCCTGCAAACTTAGCTGTTATTTTTGAACTGTCTTTGCCGTATTTTTCCTGAATTTGTGAGAATTTTGGATGCCAACTTCTATATTCATCTCCGTTTATGCAAACAACATTAGGCGTTTGATTTTTAATGCTATCTGTTAATACAGATTTACCAGATCCTGGCTGCCCACCAAGCACAATTCCAATAGCTTTTCCTTTGGCAGGAGTTATCTCACCATTTTTAATGGAATTGTTCCAAATTCTTTGGAGTCTTTTTTCTGATGGCTCTACATTTATTAATTCAGACTCATTTAGATTATTCATTTTGAAATTTCCTAATCTAGGACTTCAGGAAGAGATTTGAATTTTTCTTTCATAGAATCTAACTCTGTTTTGACTTTATTTATATCTATGTTTTGAGGAGCTGTTCTCAATAGATAATCTCTAATATCAGCGCACCTATTAAATTCTTTTGGAAGATCTGAATCTTCTAAAAATCTATTTGAAATGAAAGCAGCAGTTGCAGAAACATCTTCAATTAGAACGTCTTTTTCCATCAAAGTACACATATTTGTAACTCCTTTAATATTTATCTACTACCATCATTATAATTCAAAAATATGAATACTTACTTAATCTTAACAAGCAAATCCTGATTCGATTTATCACTTCTGTATTTCATCAATTTTGACTTTCATTTCTTCCCACTTTTCTTGTCTATAATCACTTCGTTTGCTATTGATTAGGTTAGTGAATCTAGTTAAGTTGATCTGAATTGTTTGTTTGTAAAGTTCTTTTATTTCATTTAGGCGAGAGTCTTTTAAAAATATTCTGAAGTCTATAGATTGATCTCCTGTGCTTTTTTCTATTTTTAGATTTCTAAACTCAATAAATATTTCGAGAAATGAATTTGTAGCAGATGATATTTGCTTTTTATTTTTTGCATTTGTTGACTCTAATTTTATATTTTTGCATTGAGCTAATGCCTTAGCTACTGGGTGATAGTTATCATCTATTACAAATTGCTTATAAATGCTGTGAGATTTTAGAATATTTGCAAAAGTCCAAGGTAAATTATTTAAGTAGGAAGAGCTGTAGTTATAGCCTGAAGATCTTAAATATTCTTTAAACATTTCTATTTTTTGTGTAGTAGAAAAAGAGATTCCAGTATCTTGCTCCAATATGTAAAAGATCCTATCTAACTGATTTTTTACAGTGTCAAGAATAGTAAGACTGAGAGGATCTGTGTTTTTTCTTGTTTTAGAAATGTTTCCAAAAGAAGAATAATTACCAGAGGCTAAAATACACTCCTTATATGAAGATTCATTGTATTGAGCAAGATTCGGTATGCTCTTATTATAGTGTTTCATGTAAGGTTGCGGAGAATTGCTATTTCTTGTCTCATAGCCAACAAGTAAAGTTGGATTATTACAGCAAGGACAAACTCCATGATAAGTAGTTACTTCTCTACCATTCTTCTTTGTTGTCTGTATCCATGGTTGATTCTTTTCTGGAAGAGTATCAAGAAAAGATTCAACAACCTTTGTAGGAGCTGAATCTACTAGATATGTTTTACTTGAATTAATTTTTAACTTATATTCTCTCAAGTTAGCCTCGATTTGCCATTTACACCATATTGTAAGTTTTATTGTCTGATTAATCGCTTTTAAGTTCAATTCTTAAATGTTCTATATTTGGATAGAGTTCTTCTAGTAGATTCCACCAACGCTCTTCAATTTCTGGAACTTGACCTTCTGCTTCCGCAATGAGTAAACACTCAAGGATCTTCGATAATGGTATATGAAAAAGAGAATTTTCATTTTTAAAAGTAAATACTAGATTTTCTCCGCAGTTTTCACAAAAAAGGTTATTGATCTTTGTTTTGTCTTTTTCAAATAGGTTCTTTAAAGTTTGAATGTTATCTTTCTTTTCTTGTTTCATAGATAGAACTCTTAAAAAAGCTTCCTCCTAAAGGCAGAGGAAGCAATAATGAGGCAAATATAGAATTAGGATTTTTTATTATTAGAACTCTTCAGGATAAGCTTTTTTAGCTTCTGTTAAGTTGTATTCTTGAATAGCTTTAAAGCCAAATCTTGTCTTTGCACTTAACATGACATTAGCTGGTGCAGGCAGTGTCATCAAGAGCTTTTCAGACTCTTCAATTTTGCCTGCTTTTCTCAGGTCAATGGCATCTCTAAAAATAGCTTGTTGCTGCTCTTTATCCATTTCAATATCGTACTTTTTACGACACTCAAAATATTCATTCCAATCAGCTTCGGTCATTTTGTCTTTGTTTACTAAAGGCATCTTAGGTATATTCATAGTTAACGCTCCAATTCTTTATTTTGATTATGTGCACCTGCTAGGTGTGGGTTCATTTGCATACTCATGCCTGAGTTCTGCTGTAGCTGCTGTTGTTGCTGATTTAAGTTTGGCTCTGCAGCCTTTACTAAATTCTGAGCTAATGCAGCTTTGTAGAGGGCATTGATAAATTCAGCCTGACGTGAATTAAAATTGAAATAAACGCCTAAAGCCTTGTTATCAATAGGGTAAGCTTTGCCATTAGGTGACATCAAATAAGCATATACAGGCTTCTCTTTGTACTTCATAGAGATGTTAAAGCCTTTGTTTCTATTCTTTAAAGCTTGTCTTAGACTCTTGCCAAACTCCCACAGCCAAGTTTTCTGATTCTCTATGTATCGTTCGTTTGCCATGCCGATTCCACGCATTACAGCATGAGCAAGACCTTCGCCTTTTTGGCTGATATTGAGCTTTACATTTTCACCATCTTTTTGGAACTTCATCTTCATGTCGCCTGATTTTACAGTCATCTTAAAGTTGTCTGTCATCATTCCTGCAGGCATCACTTCAGTAAATGGATTCATGAAGAAATTCTGCTCAAATACAGGGAAAGTAAGAATTGATTTACCTGGTTGAACAATGTTAGCTGCCATCTGCTGGGCCTGATTATCTAAGCACTGACGTACTGGATCTTGAGGAAGACCATCTTTAAATTGAGTGTTTTGATCAAGAATAATAGGTAAATATGGGTTATCAGTTTGAATGTAAGGTAACTGAATAGGACTTTCAGCTGTAGCTACTTCAGGTGCAGGCTCTTTTCTTAAAGCATCCAAATCTCGAATTGCATTAGTCTGTGCTTGAACTCTGTCAGCTCCATCTGCAATATCTTGAGCATTATCCATAAGCTCATGCTTATTAGTGAGTTCATATTCTCCATCAACGATCTCAGGCTCAACATCAATGATGTCACCTTCTCTGCTGTTGTCTTTTAACTCATTCTTCTGCTCATGTTCTGCAGGAAGAACTTCAGGGAAAAGTTCGATTTCATCAATAGCAGCCTTTTCTAATGCAGCATCCTTTTCTACCATAGGATAGAAAACTTCAGGAGCATCTTCAGCATGATTGCATTCATTAGTAAAGCCAATAAGCTTGATTTGATCATCAAGGCCTACTTTAGATTTATCTTCTAGAGCACCTTTGATTTCTTGACCTGACTGGCCTAAGTAATACTGCATACATTCAAGACTGTCTAAAGCTTTTTGCTTGTTTTCAAGCTGCAGATCGCTCAGTTTGTCTTCAGGCACTGCAATAATCTCAGGCTCTATAGGCACTTCTTTAGTAAACCATTGAGCTTTGATAGCGAATACAAGATCTTTGATTAGATCTTTACTGCTTGAAAGTGAATCATGAATACCAGCTTTGATCCCATCGAAATCCTCTTTTAAAGTCTCTCTATGAGAAAATTCAGTAGCTGTTCCTTCAATAGTCGCCATATAAATTCTCCGTTAACGTTCAATATCTGGTGATTTATGTGATTGTGTTGGTGAATTGAGAACTGTGAGATCAGAGTCATTATTAAAGCCAACGACTTTAACCTCGTCATCAAGTAGTGGTGCTACAGGAGTTTTATCTGTAGCAGTTTGATTTATATTGTTATTAGGTGTCTGCTCTGCTTTATCAAAGTTTGCAAACAAGTCTGTAAGTGATTGAGGATTCTCTTTTGATTCTACAGGTTCAGCTACAGCTTCTATGATTTGATTTTGTGCTTTGCTGCATTCTTTAGAATACTGCTCAAATACAGGTACAATCTGCTCTTTATAATCAGCTAAACGAGCTTTTCTTTCTTTTAATTCTTTTTGTTGAGAGTATTCTGAAGTATATAAAAAGTCTTCATCACCTTTTAAAACACCGTCAACATAATCTCTGATGTGAGTTGAAAGATCTGAGTTTTTAGGTTCACTTCCGATGTCATAGCTAATATGTTCAAAGCTTTCATCTTTAAAGCCTACGCCTGGGGCATTTCTTTTGAAGTAAAGAACAGAAAACAGTGATTTGTCATAGCCACTGTCAAGAGGATAGCTATTGTTCAATTTTTGAACAACTTCATTAGCTTTACTCAAAGGCAGAAATCTATTTTTGCCAAAAGCTTTCTCAAGCTCTTTACTTTCTGACCAGTGCAAATATGCCATAGGAGGCATTTCAAATTCTAAAGAAGTCCTGCTCGCAGTTTCAGGATCATGAGCTACAGCATCCACAAGTCTTTCTACAGACCATTCTTCATGATCTTCTCGTGTTTGAGAGTCTTCTTTAGGGATAGCTGAAAGAGCAGTTCTAGTGTAAATTTCCTCGAAAGTGTCAAAATCTACATCCTGATAATAACCTCTCTCTTTGCCTTTGTTATAAATCTCTCTGTAGTCCTTTTCGGCTTCTTCGACTATAGCCGATAGCTGCTTAACAACATCATCGTTTTCTCTTTGAGAAGTTAAAGTTTTAGCATCTGCTACAGCAGTTTCAAGATTTTGCTGGGTGATAGGTTCTGAATCAGTTAATAGTTTTTGATTCTGGCAGGCTTCCTTAGTCTTTACATACTCAGGATCAAAATTCATGATGTAATCACTGATTTTTTCAGCATCACCGCAAGCTCTTAAAATCTCTTTTGGCTCTTCCTTTAAATGGGCGATCCATCCTTTGATATAAGCTTTGTTGTTCTCAGAAATTTTGGGAGCAATGCCTAACATCATGTTAACCATCGCACTTCCAATCTCAGCTCTTAATTCTTCACGAGCATATTTTTGAGTGTGCTTGTCTTTAGCAAAGTCTCTATTCAGTCTTGAACTGTGACCAGTCCAATGAGAGAGCTCATGCAATGCTGTAGAGTAATAATTTTCAGCATCGTGATATTGATTAGGCAGTGGAAGCGTGATTTTATCAGATAGTGGACTGTAGTGAGGCACAAGACAGGTAAGCTCATTACTGATGTTAGCTTTCGATGCTTTTAACAAGTTTTCAGCACGCTCTACAGGAGTCCATTTATGATCTGGCTGTTCAATTTCAGGTATCTTTGGAAGATTAAGACCTTCAAACTGCTCAACATTAAAGACCATAAATGGCTTAGGAAATATCATTTCTTTATATTGCTTCTGTCCTTTATCATCCAAGACAGGATTGCCTTCTTCATCCTTAACTAATACCAAAGTAGGCTTGAAGTTAAAGCCCCAGATGCAATGTTCACCTTTTTTGACTTTGCCTCCTAACTCATTAGCCTGAGACATGGTCATGAAACGAGGATCTCTATAGCCTCTAATGTAGCTTTTTAGAGCAAAGTTAAATGAGTTCATGCCCTGATAGACAGTGCCGTTTGCTGGATTGAAAGGCTTGATGTATCTAAACTTATCAAAGCCAGAATGCCAGGGGAGAGTTTCTTCCTCTAAAGCTTTTATGAAGATGTCAGCAATTTCTTTAGCTGTATCTGAATAATGATCCTTTTTAGGCTGGTCCGTTTTACGCTTGTAAGCCATTTTTAGACCTCTTCTGCCGCTAAGACTAATTCAGTTTCAGCATCTTCTTCAGCAAGATCCTGCTGAGTCTTTTTAAGTTCATCTTCAGCTCTGTAGCCTACAGCTTCCGCTTCTTCCTTTGAAATGAATAATTCAGGATGCTCTTCGGCTAGAGTCTGAATGCGTTCTTGCAGTCTCTGAGCTAAGACGTTATTGCTGATGACTGCAGCTGCAGATCGGTGTACTGGACTTGTATGATTTTCAGTATTGCTATCCATATTTGCTCCTTTTTTATGTATTTTTTTAGATTTCCGTTTTTAAGATTTATCTTTGTAAAATGGTGAGTTAGATAAAAAATCAAAAAAAAATAATGATTTTTTAGTGTAATTTTTTATGTTATATTGCACGCAAAATATTTAACTTATTGATAGATAAAACTTTTAAATTCTCTCTTAGAGAACGGCATAGAGCTAAAAACAAGAACAGCACCACTCAAAAAGAGTCTTAAATCACTTGTTTTGACCTTATTGCTTGCCACTTCGTTAAGCGTTGATGCTCAATCATTTGATGAGTTTGATGCGCTTGCAGATAAGTGCGCTCCTGACGTATCAAAAGATACATTACAGGCTCTCATAAAAACTGAGAGCAGTATGAACCCCCTCGCTATCGCTGTAGTAGGCGGAAAAGTAAAACAGCCTTCCACTCTTTCAGATGCTTTAGCTCTTGTTAAAGAGCTTGAATCACAAGGAAGCAACTATTCTCTAGGCTTAGGTCAAATCAACGTTAAAAACTTTAATCGTCTTGGTGTAACTGCTGAAGAAATGTTTGAGCCTTGTAAGAACTTACAGGCAGCTCAACACATACTAAAAGAATGCTTTTTAAAGGCACAAAAAGAAGACAAGACAGAGGGCAAACAGTTAGGTGATGCCTTGTCTTGTTACTACTCAGGAAATGAGCAGACTGGATATAAAGGCTATGTTCAGCAGGTAGTCTCTAATGCAGACAAATATGCTTCTGTAAAAATTCCATCTATCCAGTCAGTCAAAAAAGAATTGAATAACAGATCTGCAGTTGTCGCTGTCACTTCAGCTGCAGATGCTGATTCAGTCGTGATCGCATCAGATCATGCTAATGGTGGCTTGATTAGTTCTCAAAGAGCTAATTCAGGTCTTATTTTTTAATTCAGGAAAATAAAAAAATGAATAAGAGACTAATTAAAAATTTTGGCTTAGTAGCTCTTGTTGCTGGTCTGTGTGTTTGTGATCAGGCTTTTGCTGCAGGTGCAACCGATGTGAAGTCAAAGCTACAGACTATTTTGGATGTAGTTCAGGCTTGCGGTGTAGTAATTGCTACAGGTGCTATCGTTTGGGCAGGCTTCAAGATCGCCTTCCAGGGTGAGTCTTTACGAAATGTAGCTGGACCTTTAATCGGTGGCATTATTGTAGGTTGCGCTGCTTACTTCGGTGCTCTGTTAGTTAACTAAAAGAGTAGGGGAGAGCTCTATGTCAGATCAAGAAAGCAAGTACGTGCTAAATAATGCTCCTATCTTTAAAGGTGCAACCAGACCTCCTTGTGTTTTAGGTATTCCGATAACTCCCTTTGTGTTTGTAGCTGGAGGCATTCTGATTGCAAGTCTTGTTATTTGGATCCCATTAGTGCTCTCTCTTATTCCCATTCTTTGGGTAATGCACAAAATAGCTAAGGATGATGATCAGAGATTTTTACAGCTCTGGCTGTCATACAAGCTCAATATTCTTGGCAGTAACAGGCACTTGTTTACTGGATATAACTCTTTATTCCCAGTTATTTATAAAAAAGACACTAAGAGACAATAAATGCAAGAAGAACTACTAGAGACCAGAGTACGCCTGATGCAGTCTGCTAAGAGCGTAGGAAAGTTTATCAATTTGTCATCGGTTATCGCTCCTTCTGTCGTTATCGGCAGAGACGGTGAACTAGTGACAACCTGGAAAATTCAGGGTATGGCATTTGAGACTAGTGAAGACATCACCTTAGATGGTGCTATCAATTCACTGAATATCTTATATCGCTCACTAGCCTCAAATAAGACTGCTCTTGCAGTCCAAATTCATCGACTAAGAAGACCTATGACAGATGAGCTGTCAGCTTGTGAAGAAGCTGGCTTTGCTCATAATCTTTCAAAAGCCTATAACAAAAAGATAGGTCATGAGTCTTTAATGTCAACAGAGCTCTATTTCACTCTTATTGAAAAGAGAAAATCATTAAAGAAAAGAAAGCGTACAGCAGAAATTATCAAGCAAGAGCTTTTAGCTCGTTTAGAAGTGTTCAATAAGATTGCTGAAAATGTAGAGCGTTCTTTAAGCTCTTTTTCTCCTAAGAGATTAGGTGAATATAAGAAAAATGGCAAAGAATATTCTTCACAGTTATCTTTCTATAACTTCCTTGTTACTGGCTTATGGCAGGAAGTAGTTATTCCAAAATGTCCTTTATATGAAGCTTTAATGCCAGAAGCTATCTTTACAGGTTCGGATTTCTTAGAAATTCAAAGCGCAAACGGTCATAAGTTTGTGCAGTCTTTAGAGTTTAAAGACTATGCACAAAGCTCTTATTCAGGCATTTTAGACGGCCTTTTATATCCTGATGTTAATGCTGTAAAGAAGCCTTATATCTTCATTGAAACTCAAACTTTCTGCTTCTTATCAAGATATGACGGTCAGAAATTCCTTGAATTGCAGCAAAAACAGCTGCTGTCATCTGAAGATGCTGGCGTTTCACAAATTCAGGCAATGTCTGCTGCTATTGATGGTGTTGTAAATGGTGATTTCTCTATTGGTGAGTACAGCTACAGCTTAACGCTGTTTGCTGATTCTTATCAGGAAGTAAAGCAGAACACCGCAGATGCTGCTAAGAAACTTCAGGATGAAGGCTTTTTAACTTTCTTAAGTACATTGGCACTTCCTGCTGCATTTTTCTCACAGCTACCATGTAACTTTGCTTTGCGCCCTCGTTTAGCAAAGATCACATCTGTTAACTTTGCTCAGTTAGCTCCATTACATAACTTCATCTCAGGAAAAAGAGACGGTAACCCTTGGGGAGAAGCCCTGGCTCTGCTACAGACTCCATCAAATCAGCCTTATTACTTTAACTTCCATACAAGTCCTATTGGCGAAGACTCTTTTGATAAAAAGACTCTGGCTCATACCACTATCATCGGTACATCAGGCTCTGGTAAGACTGTTTTAATGAACTTCCTGCTGTCAATGGCACAGAAGTACAGAACATCAACACAGAAGATGACTACCGTCTATTTCGATAAAGATCGTGGCGCTGAAATTGCTATTCGTGCGCTGCATGGTGGTTATTTAACCGTAGAAAACGGCAAGCCTACAGGCTTTAATCCATTCCAGCTTGAATCAAATAAGGCAAATATTCAGTATTTGATTTCATTTGTTAAGTTGCTTTTATCAATGGATGGAATGCCTATCACCGCAGCTGAAGAGCAGCAGATCCAGCACGCTGTAGAAGGCGTGATGAGTATGCCTAAAGAGTTAAGAAGACTGGGCTTAGTTCCACAAAACTTAACCGATGGCCTTACTCGTGAAGAAAGACAAAACTCACTTTCAGTACGTCTTAAAAAGTGGTGTGAAGGTGGTGATCTTGGTTGGGTGTTCGATAACGAAACAGATTTACTCGACTTTGATGCTTATCCAAATTATGGCATTGATGGCACTGCATTCTTAGACAATAAAGCTGTTCGTACACCTATAGCTTTCTATCTTTTAAAGCGCATGGATCAAGTAATTGACGGCAGAAGATTCATCTTTGTTATGGATGAGTTTTGGAAATGGTTACTTGATGAAGCTTTCAGAGGCTTTGCCTTTGATAAGTTAAAAACAATGCGTAAGCAGAACGGCTTTGGCGTTTTTGCCACTCAGTCTCCATCAGATGTGCTTAATTCTGAAATTGCAAAGGCTGTTATTGAACAGTCTGCAACTCAAATCTTTTTACCAAATCCAAAAGCTGACAAGAGAGAGTATATAGACGGTTTCAAAGTCTCTGAAGCTGAATTTATGTGGATCCAGGGCTTAAAAGAAGACTCAAGAATGATGCTCATAAAGCAGGGCTCACGAAGTGCTATCTGTAAGCTAGATTTAGGTTGGGCAAAAGAGCCTTTAAGAGTTCTTTCTGGTTCTACAGACAACATCAATCTGATTGAACAGTTAAGAGCTCTTGTTGGCGAAGATCCTGACAAGTGGCTATCTATCTTCCAGAAGATAAAGAACGATTCAAAAACCGTAAAACATATACAGCAACAGTATGGAACGGAGTCTGAACTGTGGCTTTCTCATTATTTAGAGGAGTGTGTAAATGAAGATTAGTAAGCAAGTATCAGCCTTAGCTGTAGCTTTGATGTTATCAGCATCTCATACAGCTTTAGCTTCTGGTATTCCTACAGTTGATGTTGCGAATCTGACTCAGAGCCTGACTCAGTACATTGAAGAGTTTAATCAGGCCTTAAAGCAGTATAAGACTTTAGAAAATCAGTACAAAGAGATGCAAAACACTGTTAATGAGCTTAAGAACGTTAACAACGCCTTAGAAGGCATCAACAAAGTCGGCAGTCTCATTTCATCTGTAGATTCAGCTTGGGATACTGAATATAAAAAAATCATGAACGTAAATAACAGTGACTACTACAAGACTGATGCAAGTCTTGATTCTAATGGGCAGAAGTTCAAGGCTCATTATTCAAAGCAGTGTCAGTATGAGATCAATGATGCTCTTAAAAAAAACTGTAATGAGCAGGCTAATCTCAAAGCAAATGTAGATAACATCCCAGTAAAACTCTACAACAATATGCAGGATCTGATTCAGGAAGGTCGTCAGGCATATAACAAAGCAGCAAACGCACAGACAGCAAAAGATATTGCAGATGCTACTGCAGCATTGAACTTTGTAAATCAGAAATTTGAAACTCGCTTTAATGAAGCTCGTCTAGCTCGTGAGCATTTTGAAAACATGATTAGACAAGAGGAAGCTGAAAGAAAAGCTGCAATGACAGCATGGACCAAATCAGATCCAAATAATGTTCAAAAAGTACATTTTCGTTTCTAAGGTGAGCTAAATGAATAGAGGTCTTTTTGAGCTTGTAGGTGAAGATGTAATCAAAGCACCTATCATGAATTTTACTCAGCAATTCTCTGATGCACTGATACCTACTATAACGCCAGTGTTAGTCCTAGGTTTAACTCTTTACTATGTCTTGAAGGGATATTTAGCCATGACTGGCAGATCACAAGATGCCATCATGGAGATCCTGATCCACGGTTTTAAGGTAGCTTTAATTGCTTACATTTTTATAAATACAGGAAATTTCATCAATTACAGTTGGAACTTTTTAGATTCTTCTGAGAGCCTAATTTTAAGTGCGATGCCAGGAGCTCCTGCTTCGTCATGGAATGCCATAGATAAACTCTGGAAAACACTTTTAGATATGTGTACAAATTGTACAAATTTAATAATGTCTTTAGATTGGTACATCATTATTTTCATGGGCTTTGTCTTCATCATTTTCCTTGTGGCAGTAGTTCTACTTACATGTGGTGCTTTTGGCGTACTGCTCGTTACCACTTTAAGTCTCGCTGTAGTTTGTGGATTTGGTCCTTTGTTTGCAGGCTTTCTGTTCTTTCCTATTACTAAATCGTGGTTTGATGGATGGTTAAAAGTTTGCTTAGGTTTAGCTTTAACCAAAGTTTTATTTGCAGCCTTTTTAACTCTTCTTTCAACAATTATTGAAGAAATCATCAATAGATGGGGCACACCAACAAGTAATGAACTTGGTGAAGTTATTGCTTACTTGCTTGGCATTATCATTGTGCTTTTTGCAGCCTCTTCAATGGTCGCAAAAATACCAACTATTGCAACTTCAATGATTGGTGGCGCAAATCTGTCTTTTGCTGGTGATGGCAGTGCTATGACATCAACATTAAAGGCTTTAAATAAAGCTGGAGGCACTATGGCAGCAGGAAAACTTATGGGAAGTATTGCAAAACAAGGAGCTGGTGCTGCAATTACAGGTGCTGGAAAGTTAGGTGCAGCTTTAGGCAGGTCAGGAATGTCTATGGCAAATCGTATTGGTCGCTCATTACAACAAATCGGAAGTAAATAAAAACATGAGAATTATAAATTTATTTGTTGGTGGGGTTATGTGTGCGTTAGTTTCAGGTTGCGCAACTCCTCCAAAGCCTACACAGCCTGAAGGAGAAAAGATTGTTATCAATCCTCATCCTGATTTATCTCTTTTAGTAAAAATCAAAAAAGAGCAGGCAAAAAACAACACAAGAAATAACAACAATAACGAAATTTACCTAAAGGAGATAGATGATGAAATTTCTAAGTAAAAAAGATAAAGGTGCTGTTTCATCACCTAACGTGCAGACACGTACAGCTGAATTAAACTGGGAAACTTCAAGAATTGAGCTTGTAGAAGCCAGCGAACGCAGAGCTTGGGGCATTGTTAAGATTGTAAGTTTTGCTGTTGTTGCCTTATCTATCGCTATTATCTGTCTGTTCCCATTAAAAACTACTGAGCCTTATGTTATTCAGGTAGACAAGAGCACAGGTCTTACTGACATTTTGCATATTGCAAACGCTCAGGATATTCCAGTAAGTGAAGTGATGGATAAGTATTGGATAAATACATTCGTGCTTTCACGTGAGTCGTACGACTGGAATATGCTAAATGACCTCATCGAAAAGGTCCGTCAGCTGTCATTACCTATCGTATATGACACTTATGCTCAGCAGTTCATGAAAACTGGAAAACAAGATCCTTTAGATGACAAGTTAAAAGATAACTTCAGAATTGTTGTAAATGTAAAGAGTGTTGTTATCAACAAAGGCAGAGAAAATGTAGCTACAGTACGTTTCTCAAAGACTACTATCAATAATGCTAATGGCAGTACCGTAGGCACTAATAATTGGACTGCAAATATCAGCTTTGACTACTATCCTGATTTTGACACATCTGAAGCTACAAGACTTGTAAACCCATTCGGCTTTAAGGTCCTTTCTTATCAGGTTGATCCTGAGTTGAATTAAGGAGCTTGAGATGTTTAAAAGATCACTTTTAGTCGCAGTAATGTCTGCTGCTTTATTCAGCTCACAAGCTTTTGCTTTAGCTACACCTTCAAAGAGCAAGCTTGACGGCAGAATACAGTATGTTAACTACTCAGAGCACAATGTAACTAAGATTAAAGCTGTAAACGGCTTTATCACTACAATTACATTCGCTCCAGGTGAAGCTGTATCTAATTACGGTTCAGGCTACTCTACAGCATGGGAGTTTGCAGCAGCTGATAATCACTTCTTTTTAAAGCCTAAGGATAAGGAAGCTACAACAAACATTATCATTGTAACTAACCGCCACATCTACTCTATTGATGTGCAATTAGTTGATGATGAAAAGTCAGCAACTTATCAGCTTGTATATAAATATCCTGAAGATGAAGCAAAGATAAAAGAGCGTAAAGAAAACACTAAGAAGCTGACAGATGAGCTTGAAAAAACTGATCCTAACGTGTCTGATGATCGCCCTGTAGGTAATTACCAGTACACCATGAATTTCGGCAAAGATGCAGACTCTCGTGATTTAGCTCCAGCTCTTGTCTATGACAATGGTCAATTCACTTACTTTAGATTTAATTCTCAAAAAGACTTCCCTGCAATCTACAGAGTCTCAAGCGATGGAGAATCATTAGTTAACTCTCATGTAGAAAAGGGCGTTCTAGTAGTCCATGGCGTTTATAAAGAGTATCGCTTAAGAGCAGGAAAATCAGTTGTCGGTGTCTATAACGAAAACTATAGAGGTGGCGATTTACAGCCAGCATCTGGCACTACTGTTAAATCTGTAACTCGTGAGGTCATCAAATAATGTCAGAGCAGAATCAGAACAATAATAATCAGGATCAGCAGGATAATCATGACTACACTCAGCAGGGTATTCCTTCTGTAGCACAAAACAATGCAGTAACACCTAATCAGAAGAATGCAAAGAAATTGCTGTTTCTAGCCTTTTTAATCGGTTTAGCTGCTCTCATTTGGGGTATTACTCATTATAAATTCGGTTCATCTGATGATGCTGATAAGCAGGCAAACAGCAATATGCAGGCTTTGACTTCATCTAAGTCAGTAACTAAGCCTGTATTGCCACCTAAAGATCCTGAGCCTGATCCTGTAGTGCCGGAACAAGCTACAGAGCCTGAAAGTGACTTGCCTCCTTTAACAGCTAAAGCTGATGCTTCAGGCAACGTGCAGGTATCATCTGGTAGCTCTGTAAATGTAGTAGGACCTAATGGCGAGCCTGAAGTAACTACAGAGCAGCTAAAGTACGCAGCACCTATGATGGGTAACGTCATCAATAACTCTCAAGAGAGCAAGACTGGATATGCACATGAAGGCTATTCAGAAGAGGATAAAAACAGCGTACTTGAGACTTATAAGAACAGTCTTAATGGCATCAATGGAGGCTCTGAGTCTAATTTGACCTCAAAAATGAATGCTATGGAGACACCTGACGGCACTGCAAGAGTAATTAGAAAGCCTAGTTTGACTTTGTCAAAAGGCACCATGATTGAGTGTATCTTAGAAACTCGTGTAGATACTTCAGTGCCAGGCATGGCTTCTTGTGTAATTCCTCAAAATATTTACTCCATGGATGGCAGAGTGCTCTTAATTGAAAAAGGCACAAAGGCTATTGGTGAGTATCAGGGCGCAGTTCAAAACGGTCTTGAGCGTATTTTTATGCTCTGGTCAGAGCTTAGAACTCCTGAAGGTTTAGCTGTATCACTTTCATCACCTACTACGGATGCTTTAGGAGGTGCAGGTATGGGCGGTTATACCGATCATCACTGGTGGAAACGCTTTGGTAATGCTTTGATGTTCTCAATGGTTGCTGACGGCTTTGAGTATATGGTGAATACTGCCAACTCAAACACCACTAATAACAATGTAACTTATGAGAACTCATCTGATGGTATGGATGAGATCATAAAAGCTGCTATGCAACAAAGCGGTAACATTCCTCCTACTCTAATTAAGAATGCTGGTGAACGTGTTGGCATCTTTGTAGCTCGTGATGTTAACTTCTCTAGTGTTTATCACCTACAGAAAAGGTAGCTAACTATGGCACTGAAAAAAGATGCAACCGTTAGCTATTTATTAGAGGACTTTAAGCAGTTCTTTGATGATTCTAATGTCACTGAAATTTGTGTGAATGCGCCAGGTGAAGTCTGGTGCGAAAACAAAGGCAAGTGGGTATGCACGAAAGTTGAAAAGCTCACTTATGATCGCCTGCTGCAGCTAGGCATTGCTGTAGCTAAGTATGCAAATACTGAGTTCGGTGAAAATGCGCCTATTGTTTCAGCTGTATTGCCTCACGGAGAGCGTTCACAGTTTGTGATGCCTCCAGCTTGTAAAGATGGGACCATCTCAATCACCATTAGAAAGCCTAGTTTTCACGTTCGTACGATGGAAGAGTATGAAAATGATAACTTCTTTGCGAACGTTAAGCCTGTATCTCATTTAAGTATCGAAGATCAGGAACTGATGCAGATGCAGCAGAAGATCTTAGTTGAGCAGGATGGTGCAAAGCAGGCGGTGATGAGAGCTCAGTTTCTGCAAAGAGCGGTAGTGCTCGGTAAAAATATCATCATCGCAGGTGAAACTGGCTCAGGTAAGACTACTTTCATGAAAACTCTCATGCAGTCTATACCTACAGATCAAAGACTAATCACGATTGAAGACGTTCCAGAATTGCTGTGGGGACTTCCTAATCATCACAATGTGGTGAATCTTTTATATCCATCTGAAGCTAAAGACGATGCAGTAATTACTGCAGCATCTCTGATGCGTTCATGTTTGCGTATGAAGCCTGATCGCATCCTGTTAGCTGAGTTGCGTGGCGGTGAGACATTTGACTTCTTGAACGTGTGCCTTTCAGGCCACGGTGGCACCATCACTTCATGCCATGCTGGAAGCTCAAAAGGCGTATTTGAATATCTAGCCTTAAAAGTGATGCAGTCTTCTGTAGGTAAAAGTCTTCCATATCCAGTCATTTTCAAGCTCTTACATCTGGTTTTAGATGTCATTGTCTGCATTCACAACGACAAACAGAACGGCTTAGGTCGTCATATCACTGAATTGTGGTATGACCCTGAATCAAAGTTTAAGGAGTATTAAATGGGACAGCCAAAAAAGAAATTTAAGCTTAACATGATGTATGTAGTCCCAGTATTGGTGATTATTGGCTTTATAGCACTATGTTATGTAGGCTCTCTTCTTTTAATGCACCTAAACGGCTTGCCTTTAGATAAGGCTGGTCCTTTTACAGCATTTAGATATTTCCCTATTTATAAAAATTCACCTGTAAAGTCAGTAAGACTTACTGTGATCTTCTGTGCTGCTTTCCCTTTCCTAGTAAGTGCAGGTATTGCCGTATTGTTTTACATCACCAAATATAAGCCTCGTGCGCTGCATGGTGATGCTCGTTTTGCCACTTACATGGAGATTAAAAAAGCAGGTCTAGTAGCTCGTGATAACTACGATAAGACGATCTTAGTAGGTCAGTATAAAGAACGTGGCAGAAATGAGTATTTATGCTATGGCGGTTATCAGTTCGTAATGCTGGCAGCTCCTACTCGTTCTGGTAAAGGCGTGGGTATTGTTATTCCTAATTGTCTTAACTACTCAGATTCTCTGGTAGTTCTTGATATTAAGCTTGAAAACTTCGACAAAACAGCAGGTTTTAGAGCAAAAAGCGGTCAGGAAGTTTATCTTTTCGCACCTTATGATGAGTGCGCTGCAGAACGACAGCCAGGCAAAGCAGCACCTATGAGAACTCACCGCTATAACCCTTTAGGTTATGTCAGTGAAGATCCTGTAGATAGAATCGGTGACATTGATTCTATAGCTCAAGCCTTTTACAACAACCCAAACTCTAAAGACAAGTTCTTTGATGAGCAGGCTAAAGACTTGTTCCGTGGCATCACTCTTCTTGTATTAGAGACTCCAGGTATTCCTCATACTTTAGGCGAAGTATTCAGACAGTCTTCAGGCTATGGTAAAGCACTACCTGAGCATCTAAATGAGATGATTGAAAAGGCAAAAGCTGAAGGCAGGCCATATTCTGATGAATGTGTAGCAGCAATAAGCCGTGTCTGCACATTGTCAGACAACACATTTGCTGGTGTAAAAGGTTCAATGCAAGTTCCTCTGATGCCATGGGCAAATGCTCGTGTAGATGCTGCAACCAGCGCAAACGACTTTGATTTAAGAGATGTTCGTAAAAGGAGAATGACTATTTATGTAGGCATTACTCCTAATAAGCTTGCTGAAGCTAAGAACATCATCAATCTTTTCTTTGATCAGCTCATTAACCTGAATACTAAGACCCTGCCTCAACAAGACAAGTCTCTTAAATACCAGTGCCTCATGATCTTAGATGAGTTTACAGCAGCAGGAAAAATCAATCAGATTGCTCAGTCTATTTCATATCAGGCTGGCTATAACATGAGAGTCTTGACTATTATCCAGAACAAATCTCAGTTAGAAGATGTTTATGGCAAGCCGGGTGCTTTAACTCTGATGTCTAACCATGCCTTAATGATCATGTATGCACCATCACCTGTGGTGCAGTCAGATGCAAACGAGTATTCTGAAATGTTGGGCTATCAGACAGTTAAAAACACCTCTCATTCTCGTTCTTTTGGCAAGCAGGGCTCACGCTCAGATTCAACCTCTGATCAAAAGAGAGCATTGATGCTTCCTCAAGAGTTAAAAGAGATGGATATGTGGGAAGAGATTGTGTCTCTTGAACACACTAAGCCTATTAGATGCGCAAAAATCAAATACTTTGAAGATCCTACATTTACAGCTCGTGTTGATTGGAAAGTGCCTGAAATTCCTTTAGTTGATCTTGATGAGTTCATTAAGAACACAAAGGCAGGTGCAAAGATCTTACCAGAGCCTGCTACAGCTAAAAATGAGCAGCAAACACCTGATATTGATTCTATTGGTGCCGATGATGTTCCTTCTCAAGATGAACTTATCAATACCTTAGATGGAATGTCTGAAAGTGGTGCTGAGAAGCTTAAATCAATCATGAAACTGCAAGCTGAAGAAAATCGCAAAAAGATGTCTATTTCAGAGCTTAAGCTTTCTTATGGCGGAAAGTCTGAAGCTGACAAAAATCAGATGCTAGCTGATTTCTTTGGCAGTGTAGCTGAATCTGAAGACTCTACAGCTACAGACAATATTGCGCCTTTAAATGAAGAAAGCTCAAATGCAGCAGCTAATGATGATGCTACAGCCAGCATGAGTGAAGAAGAAAAAGAGACTTTAGCTCTTATGAAAGGTTTGGCTGTAGAAGAGCCTTCTGAAGCTCCAGTAGCTCCAGCACCAAAAGCAGAAACTAAGCAAATTTCAGACAAAGAAAAGCTGGAGCTTGTTGATGATGTCTTATCTCATTTTGGCTTTAACACTGCAAAGACAGCAGATGAAATACCTGAGAACTTTGAAGACATCAATGCTCAATTAGCATCTATGTTTGGTAATGCTTTGAGTGCATAGGTGAGAGTTTATGACCACTTATGAACCTGATTTAATCAATGATGTAGCTAAGTTTGTAACAAACATCAGATTAAAGACAAATCAGCTTGTAATCAATAACAAACAACAAGAGCTAAATGCTCTCAAAGAGCATTTAGAAAAGTTAACCAACCATAAATTATCTACTTTTAAAAATGGAGATTTAAAAATGACAGAACAGAACGATAAATCACAAGCTTCACAGCAGCCTTCAGACAAAGTCCAGAATTATAAGATTTATGTCTATAGGGAGCCTGAACTAAATACAATTGTGCCAAAGTCAGGAAAAAATGCTGGTAAAGAGATTGATGTATTAAGCGTTAAGGTCTTGCATCGAAACTATGAAATTGATCCTACATCAGGCGATTTCATCAAGAAAGATCCTACATTCATAACTCTTAAAAAGTATGGTGATGCTAAAGACAACGTTAAGCAGTTAGCCTCACTCATTCAGCCTGGCATGCAGTTACGAGTAAGTGGCTCTTTAACCTCTCATGAATATGAGTTTAAAGATCAGAAAACAGGCGAAATGAGAAAACAGACTGCTTTAGAGCTTAATGCCAACAATTTGATGCTTGATTTATCACAAAAAGGCTTAAAAGGTATCAATTTTGAGCAGCAAAAACAGAATGAGCAGACGGTATCACAGGCTCAGTCTCAGCAGTCTCAGGTACAGTCTAAAGTCGATGCTACTAAAGATTTATAAAGGAGTTTTTATGAAGATCTTAAAACTTATTGCCTTATCAGCTCTTGTATATTCTTCAGCTTCACTTGCTATTTCTTCTGGAATTAAGAGTAACAGAGAGAATGAATGTGCTATCTGGTTGTGTCTTCCAACAGGTTTTGCTGGCCCTGGTTGTTCTGCTGCTCACCGTGCATTTATAAGCAGAGTAACAGACATAAGTCATAAAGGTGTAAGACGTTATACTGATATTCCTAACTTTGGTGTTTGCAATGATGACGAGCCTAAACTGCAACAGACTGTAAATGTGCCAAAGAGTGACATTGCTTATGTCACTTACTATGAAATTAAGATGCCTGCATATAACACAGCTACACGCTGGGAGTGGGTATATGAAGAGAAATCATCATTTCAGTACGGCTGTGATAAGGTAGAAAATCATAAATGCTACAAGCGTTTATATCAGGTAGTTGCTGCAGTATCTACAACTCCAGCACGTACTTTTGAATCAGCTACACCAACACACAAGTATAAGACTATCAATATCGGTCAAAGAGACTATACAGAAAAGACAGCACCATATAGAGCTGTTTCTGAAGTGCGTGTGGATGGCAAAACAGTCGGCGAACGTTACTACAGATAGCAAAAAGGCAGTTAAGTATGAACAGACTATTTATTGCTGAAAAGCCATCTGTAGGAAAGGCTATAGCTGAAGCTTTAGGCAAAACTAAATCAGATAAAGGCTACTGTGAGACAAAGTCAGGCGATGTTGTCACTTGGTGCTTTGGTCACCTAATGGAGTTAGCTACTCCAGATGTTTATTTGCCTGACGATGTTCCTACAACAAAGAGCGGATCAAAGGTATGGCGTGAACAAGATCTTCCGATTGTGCCAGATAGATGGAAGATTCAAGTTAAAACTGACTGTAAAGCTCAGTTTAATGTCATCAAAAAGCTCGCACAAAAATCAAACATCACCACTATCGTGAACTGTGGAGATCCTGATCGTGAAGGTCAGCTTTTAGTTGATGAGATTTTGTCTTTTATTGACAATAAAAAGCCTGTTCTGCGTTACTGGGCCTCAGCTGTAGATAGTGCTTCAGTTAAAAAGGCTCTATCCTCATTAGAATCTAATGAGAAGTTTGTAGGCATGAGATTCGCTGCTTTAGGTAGAAGTCACGCTGACTGGCTTATAGGCATGAATGCTACAAGAGCCTTTACTTTAGCATCAAGAAGAAGCGGTAATGGCTCACTTCTGTCTGTAGGAAGAGTGCAAACTCCAACGCTTAATCTTGTAGCTACAAGAGATCATGAGATTAGTAGCTTCAAGCCTCAGACTTATTATGTGTTTAAAGGTAACTTTAAAGCAGCAAATAAGACTTTCACAGCTACACTGCTGTATGGTGAAGCTCAAAAAGGCTTGGATAGTGAAGGCAGACTTATTGAGCTTAATGTAGCAAGATTGCTGCAGCAAAAGCTCTCTTCTGTAAAGAAAGCTAAAGTAATTGAGTTTGAGACTAAAAATAAAGATAAGAATGCACCTCTAGTGTATTCATTAGCATCAATTCAAGCTGAAGCAAATGCTAAATATGGTTACTCTGCAGAGCAAATTCTAAATATTTGTCAGGCGCTTTATGAAAAGTACAAGCTCACTACTTATCCTCGTTCTGATTGTGAATACCTGCCAACAGTTCAACATCAGGATGCAGCTAAGGTCCTAAGAGCTTTATACTCATTTCACACAGAGCTTAAATCAACAATTTCAAAGGCTAATCCATCTTTAAAATCCAAAGTATGGAACGATAGCAAAATAACAGCTCACCACGGCATCATCCCAACACAGCAAGTAGGCAATCTCTCGGAGTTAAAAGACGATGAAAGAAAGGTGTATATGCTTATTGTGAAGCGTTATTTAAGCCAGTTCTTTCCTCCTGCAAAGCTGTTAGCTACTACCATTAAAATGGATGTTTCAGGCGAAGTATTCGCCTGCAAAGGCTCTGTAGTAGTTGAAAATGGCTATTTAGCTGTTTATGGTGGTGAAGATGATACTGCAGAGCAAGACAAAGATGACGAAAAAGAAGATTCTCAAAGTCTTCCAAAGCTATCTGCAGGTGAAATCGTTGATGTTTTGCAGGTGTCACCTGTCACTGCACAGACAAAGCCTCCAGCATCATTTACTGAAGGTACTCTTATTAAAGCAATGCAGAATATCTATAACTTTGTGCCAGATGGCCCTTTTAAGAAAGTACTTAAAGATGGTGATGGTATAGGAACATCAGCCACAAGGGCCAGCATCATTGCTGAACTTAAGAAAAAAGGCTTTTTAGAGCTCAAAGGTAAGAAAATCAAAGCAACTCCTGTAGGTATTAAGCTTTTATCAGAGTTACCAGATTTATGTAAGAACCCAGTGCTTACAGCAATGTTTGAATCACAGCTGAAACTTGTAGAAAGCGGAAAAATTACATATAAGCAGTTTGAAGAAAAGCAAAAAGCTTTTGCTCTACAGCTTGTAGAGAAAGCTTCAAAGCTGACGATTGAACTTCCTGATGGTGCAACTTCTGGAACTAAAAAAAGCACAAAAAAGAATCCTTTTAAGTCAAAATCAGGCTCTAATCCATTCAAGAGGTGATTGCTATGGAAAGTCCCTTAAATCCTTATAGAGCTTTCATTCTTGGAGAAATATATAAAGCTGGTAATGAGCTTGATTCTGTAAGAGCAGCATTAAAATCAGCTTTAACATCTAAGCAAGTCAATATCTTTACTACAAAATCAATGATTCTTATAGATAAGATCCAAACTTTAAACAGGATCTTATGGGCATTAGAAGTCATGATCAAAGCTGATATTGTTTCAAAAGAGAACAGTCAGGAAATCATCAATATTTTTAACGAGTTAAAAGAAGTTCAAGAAAATATTGATTTAATTTATCGTCTAAAGTCTACAAGATTAGTTGAATTAGTATTAGAATTGATTGAAAGAAAAAAACATATATCACCTGATGAAATAGTTGGTCTTATTTAATTTTGTTTTGTTAACAAGGAATTTTGAACATGAAAAAGCTTTCTGTAATCGCCTTAACTTTAGTTGCTTCAACTGTAGTTTTATCAGGTTGCGGTGAAAAGAAGATTGAGCCTAACAATTACTATTGCACTAATCCTTTTGATGGTGGTAAATATGGTACTAAAGAAGCTTTTAAAGAATTGGCTAGACAAGGTAGAATTGACGACCCATCAGATTTTATGGCTCAGTGCATTTCTAAGAAATTAGGTACTTATGGAGAAGAGTTACGAAATTTAAGAAAAAAAGCTACAGACTGTATGTATCAAGATTTTAATCTATCTCCTGAAGAGAAAGCTAAAAATGATAAATGTAGAAATGCTCCAAAAGAGCTGATTGCAAAGTGGAAGAAAGAAGCAGAAGCTGACTAGCTTTAATGAGGCCTTGTTATTATGGCAAGGCTTTATCTTTAGTTAAATAACAACACAATGAGGCTTATATATGAATATTCCTGATAGATTACCTAACCCTCCTAGATGTGAGAACGTATTTTGCGCACCTATGACTTTAGAAGATTGGAAGGAGTATTTCGTTTGTAGAGAAAAATATGATGTTGAAATGACAGATGAAGAAAGATACGAAATACTTGACAACATGTATATGTTACATAGGCAAAATAAAGATGATTTAGCTCTAGAAATGTCAAAAAAGTTGCCTATGAAACCTTTTTTGGCTTTCTCATTAAAATGTGCTGCTGGATTTAAGGCAATACAAAAATTTAATTTATCTGAAGCAAAAAAGGTATATCCAAATGAATTCTAATGATGTGTCTGTGAGTCCTAATGATATGTCTGATTCTGAGCAAAGGCTCATGTCATTGGATAGCTCTCAATTTGAAAATCTTGATAAAGAACAGTACGAAAATCTGACTAGTCATATATCTTGTCTTATCAGTGTGTTTGAAGATGGTGAGGAAAGAGGAGTCTTTGAGAAAGACTATTTTAGCGATGAATGTAATAAATTGTCGGACGTTGTAAAGCAGATTGCTTCTGAAAATAACATTTCAAAGATTATTGAAGCCGATGCTACTTTAGATTCGTTTGCTTATCACATGGAAAATTCAAAAAGTATTGCGGTCAATCGAAATCTGAATATTGATAATTTTATAAAACAAAACGAAGCTTTAATGGTAATCAAGGATTTTTGTAAAAATCATGATACTTACAAAAAGTATGAACCAGTCATAAATTATTCTATCGGCGGTATTAAGCCATCTTCTTTCAATGGGTTACCTGTTGATCCTGTTTATATCTGTTTAAAAAGTATCAATTCATCTTTGCAATCTCTGAACTTTGGAAATAATTTGGCTAGTGGATATGAGCAACTAATTCAAACAAGGAAAGATGCATTAGACTATGCAAAGAATTTATACCTTAAAAAGCAGATTGATTATATGGATGAATACGTTACAGAGCATCCAGGAAAGTTAATTTCTAGAGAATATATTCAAAAAAGAGATAGTCTAATAAAGTCTGTTGATAAAAATCTTGAAGAAACAGCTCTTCGTTTAGGATTTGAATATTCTAATGATAAATCGCAGGATCAAACTCCGCAAACACAAGAACCAGCATCAAATAAGAAAGCTAAATCTTCACCTGACTTAGAAAGGTAAGATGAATATTGAAAAAGTGATAAAAAGTAACGTAAGTTACTTATCCCAAAACTTATCAGAAATAAGAGAAACGCAGTAATTTCCCCAGTCTTCCATAATTCTTCTTCTTTCAGAAACGTGTTTTGTTCTATCGTATGCACCTTTTAGAGGATCCTTTCTCTCATGGAGCATACACATTTCTACAGCATCAACGTTGTATCTTTTCTTTGCATTTTCATCAGCACTAGCCCAACTTTTGAAAGATGCTCTAGCAGTTCCATGTTGAGTGATTACTGCAGGCTTTTTTGTTTTTGGATCGATAATTGATCTATCAACAAAAATAGGAGTATTAAATCTAATGTGATCTTCATTTAGCTGATAAATGACAGATTTGAAAACTGAATCGGTGTAAGTCTTGCATAACTTTGAAACAAATACATATTCTGAGCGTTTGTCTATCCATTTCAAAAGTTGAATTGCAGCTTTTGAAAGATAGATTGTCCTATTTGCCTGCTCTTTTTTGATCTTGTCGTTTTCAAGAGGGATTGTCCAAGATTTGTCTTTGTAATTGATTTCAGCCCATTTCATGAGTCTCACCGCTTTAGATCTACTTGCGGTAAGTATAGAAAAGATCAACTCATAAGCTGGTACCGTATGCTTATCAAAACAAGCTTTAATAAGCTTTGGAATTTCTCTATAGTCTAAAGCAGCATTATGAGATGGTTGTTTTTTCTTTGGATTTAACGATTTTAGAACTACTTCTAAAGAGTCTGATGTTACTGGGTTTTCATCTGTTCTATAGTTTTTAACTTTAGAAAGATTTAGAACTCCCTTTAAATGAGATTTTAGTTTTTGAGCCATTGCAGGCTTATTTACGTAAGGATCTTGAAGTATCTTCAAAATGTCATCAGAGGTAATTTCTGCAATATCTTTATTTTGAATGACAGGATAAGCATAGGTGACCATCATAGCTGAAAAGTCACTTTTTCCTTTACTCGAATGCTTAAAAGCTCCGCTCTCTTCCCTGAATATAAGGTATTCATCACATACTTGCCAGAACGGATGATTAGCTATGTTTTGATTATTTGCAGCTTTCTCTTCGATTTTCTTTTGCTTATTAACTACTGCAGGATCTTGTCCGTTGAATACCATTCTTCTATATTCTAAACATTTCTTTTTAGCGTTTGGATAAGATATTAAATCAGTTTTTCCGATTGTGAAAAATTTTGGTTTACCTTTCCATGAATACCTGATTTGATAGTAAGCAGTGTTACTTGTAATTCTTACAACAAGACCATTACCCCCACCGAGAGAACGTATTAAGGAACGTACTTTTTTCCCTTTTTCCTTGTCTTCTTTATTTGCATTGATTCTTGCTTTGATAAGTGCTTTTAATGCAGCAACCTTTGCTTGAGCGATGATTTTGGGCATGATAATAACGGTAACAACAAAAAAAACTATGATAAGTTACATAAAAAGATCAAAATATATTAAAATCAAAGTGTGAGCGACGTGTTTAAAAAACTGTTCAATTTTTGAGAACGTGCTAACAAAAATAACTTATTGAAAAATAAGAAAAATAAAGGCTTTTTTACACCCATTCTCTAAGAGAGAATTTTTTTGAGCTTTTAATTGCGCTTTGGTTATCCATGACATAAATCTGTACATTTAGAGCCTTCCAAATCTGTTCTAGGTTCTGAGTTTTAACAAAGTGTCTAATGCTGTATCTCATCCTCGGAGGCAAATTAGAGTATTTTGCATCTACCAGAGCATCGACAGCATTTAGAAAGCTTTGTGGATTTTCAACTTTTGCAAGTATAGCTTCGTTCGATAAATAACATTTCTTCTTCATATATAAAAAATAAATGCAAATGATTTATAATGATAATAACACGTATGTAAAATAAATTGTAAAAAATCTTTAACCTTATAATTCAAGATATTAGGTATTTTTTCTTTATAAAATAAGGAGATATTTTTGCGATTTTTTTGCGATTTTTTTGAGATTTTTGGATTTTTGTTGTACAATAGTTGCGTAGGTAAAAAAAGAGCCTAAACAGAAAACTGTTTAAGCTCGATTTCTTAACGTAATAACTGGATGTCATTATAGCATGGTAATTTCGATAAACCAAGGCATGATGACCGATCTAAGTGCTGTTCACGGTATCAGCACCATTCTCAAACCTCCAATCGCAATTCGTGCTTAAATTTTACGGAAGACGCAAGTTTTTCGCAAAATTTAGCTTATCTATCAAAATCAAATATTGCGTTAAATCAACAAGTTAGCGTAAAGTGTGATTTACTTCGCAAAAATGAATTTTCTATTCAATCACCAGTAGTATCAACAGTTTTTGTTGCTGCTAATGATACATTGCCTGTTTGCGCTAATGATTCAATCATTTCCGTAAATCAAGGTCCTAAAAATAACGAAAACGCACAGTTTGAGCTTGCTGTTATTGGTATTTTATACAGATCTCATGCACGCTCAGAATTGACTCCTACCTTAAAAGTAATCTTAGCCATCCTAACAAATCTTTGCAGAAGATCACGTAATGATATTATCAGCTACCAGACCTCAGAGCTCTTCCAGAGATGTTTTTACCTATTCAATGAATCTCAAGCCGTGAGTGATCAAAACTTTTTTACATTTTCTAAAATCGCTTACCCCAATTTTTAAAAATTAAAGTGAGCGATTAAAGGCTCTTATAGCCTTTTCGTTCTGCATGTAAGCTAAATATGTATCTGCATTAAAGTACTTGCAATACTTGTCTCCAAAAGCGTTGAGAATATAGATTATCTCGTTTGGTATATACGATACTTCAATATTACTTAGACCTCGATATATTAAATTGATATTAGAGTTTGATAGGTACTGTAAGAACCTCATCATTGTTGGTTGGTCCTGCTCTGATTTTTTATCAGGTGCAGGTAATGTCAAATTGTTTTTCTTCATGGTGGCTCGTAGCTTATACTCAATAGTAGCGTACACTAACAAAGCAATCATCATAATCCATAGTAAGGCATCAATACGCTCAGGTGATTCTAAGTACAGAGAATCAATAAAGAACTTAGGATCTTTACAGCAGCGCCAAGCTCTTTCTACAGTAGATTGTCTTTTATAGGTAGCAAGTAGTTGGTACATAGTCCATTTACGGTTAGTATCTGTAGTACCGATAACGTAAAGGATTTCCTCATCGACCTTCTTAGATACAAGAGTTTGGTTAATAGCTACATCTGCTGTTACCTTTACTGCAACTACTAACATTTCACGCTTTTCGCCTTTTTTAGTACGACCACGTGTAGTAGCCCTTTTAACTTCCTCATAGGCAACATTGGTAATGGTACAGTATTGACTGCTATTGATAAGCTTTTGAACACTAGCCTTTGCATCAGCTTGGCATTTACATGGTTGGGTTCTAAGTTTCTTTATTGCTTTGGTTAAGGTATCAAGCTCTTTATCAGCTCTCTTAGCAATAGTATTTTCCTTCTTAGCCTTGAGATTTTCATTACATATCACCATGCATTTAAGTTCATGGTCGCCAACTTTGATGTTATCAATCCACTTACCCTTAGGAGACTCTGGATCATTAGGATAAACATCAGTTAAAGTTGTCTTATTAAGGCTTGAATAGACATCTTTTACAGCTGTAAGTTTGTCAGGAACTCTAGTGACAAGGAATACTTTACCATCGGCATTGTTCACAATGTCAGAGGTGCATGCAGCACTATCTGCAACTAGATATTTGATGTTGGTGAACTGCTCTTTTAATAGCTCCCATCCACCGTTTGTAAAGAGCTCATTAAAGCTCTTATTGTCACTGACATTACCAGATACGTTTCTTTCGTAAATAGGTAGTTTTGTAAAAGCATCAACTATCGCTAGTACATTAGCTTGCTTTAGGTCAGGCTTGTCATCTCTACTGTAACCACGTGCTAACACGAAGTCTAAGTTCTTACTTGGCTATGACTCACCGTGGTAGTGGATTGAGGTTGAATCTAGGTGTACCTCTGTGACATCCACGCCTAGTTGCTTTAAGATGTATGCACTTGCCTCAATGAACAGCTTTTCAGAGCCATAGGCTGCAACATTATCAAGCATCCTTGAGATAACAGCTCTACCTAAATCCTCTTCAGTTACAGCTGCATTTAATAAAGCACCAATGGCAATATTGGTAAAGAACTCAGCTGTACCGTACAAGCTTTGATGAGGCACATTTAAAAACTGCATTACTAGAGACTGAATGATTTGACCATTTTGAATTTTTACGTGAGGTCCTAGTTTTGGTAACTTATTTGTAAAGAATTCAGCAAGTTTAGTTTCATCAAAGAAACCTGCGGTTACACCAAGTGATCCTATAAGCATGGATTTGGTAATTGGGGATATATTGGAATGTACCTTTAAAAGTGCTTCAGACATAGTATTCTCCTAGTATTCAAAGCAAATTTTAAAGATAAAAAGTCGTTTGTCGATCCCTAATATATCGAAGTGATCTTTATCACAAAAATCACGTTAAAAGTCGTATCAAAAGTGATCTTTGCGTCAAATTTCAACAACTTTAGTATTGATATTTAAAGAAATAATTTTGCAACTTTGTATAAAATTGCAAAATTTTGAGTATTAATGTGGACTAGAAAATGCAAAAAAGGTCTGATCAATGTCGGATGAGGACATAAATATTAGATAAAAAATGAGATTTAAGCTAAATTTATGAATGATAAAGTTGTTATAGAATTTTATTGAAAACTTTTGATATAAAAGGACCATATCGGATATACGTGAATTTTATAATGAAAAGTTTTCTTATGATTTACTTCGTTTTGGCATTTAGTGTTCAAATAAAGATCTTTGTATAAATTATTTTAGAGTATATAAAAATGGCAGAAAAACTAACAGGCGCAGCCTTAGTACTTTTAGGCTTTTTAGGTTGGAAGTGGTACCTATTTGCAGGAACTGGTTTTGCTTTTCTAATTTGTCTCGGATTAGTAATAGTTGGCATTGCTATGATGTTTAAATCCTAATAGAGATGTTTGTGTTACTTAATTAAGGCTGTATAGAGCAGAGCCTTGATAATACGGTGATTGTATGGGAATTTTGGATAGTTATCTCACATTAAAAAATAAAATATCAATCAATGATGCAATCATGTCTGGAGTTGCAAAAGCAATTAGTGAACAAGCAGAAATTGAATTTAAACGTTTATATTCAGCTCCGACTGATGTTGAATCTTCGAGGACAAATACTCAAACACTTACAAATGAGAAAGAGCTGAATATTTAAATCAAATACACTTTTATAAATGTGTAATAACTTTGGGAGAAGATCTATGAAACTATTTATTAAAATATATTTACTTATTTTCACTGCTTTGGCTAATGCAAATTGTTTAGCAGGTAGCTTTGAAAATATAGTAAAAGAAAAAAATCTAGTAGGATATACAATTGTGTACCAAGGTATTGTAACTGGCTATATTCAAAACTCAGCAGGAAAGCAAGAAAAAAGCGATTCATTTGAAGGTTGCGACTTTGGAAGAAAAATTATATTTGATAATAAGTATGTCGTTACTTGTTCAGGATATTCATATCACTATTCTTTCAGACCAAACGGAATTATTTTAGTAAAAGACTCCTACGTAAAAATGCTAATCGATGGAGAAATATTTGAAGGAAGTCTTTATTAAGATTTATTAATTATCTATCCGACATTGATCAGTAAATTTCATATTTACTGATCAATGTCGGCTCAAGGTATGGTTTATATTGGATATAAACAAACTCCGTGGGGTGATGGCTTCAATAAGGCTGTTGGTAATTGGGAAAAAGGCATTGCTGAGGCAAGTAGAGTATGCTCTAATTGGGGGTACTCACATGCAGAAAGCTTAAACAAGAGAATAATTAAAGAAAGAGATGAAAATAACTGGATAGTTAGTTATATGCAATGTCAGTGCGTTGTAAAAAAAGATAATTAAGGTGCTTTAACTTAAACTTATTTTAGCTGCAACGCTACGAAACATTGCAGCATTATTTAAGTTTACCTATCTAAGCTGACTTGCTTATTTACCTTACGATTTGTTGTAAGTTCTGGATTCAGTTTTAGCTCCTTTTTCATCTCTTTTGCTATTACCTTAGCTCTTGCCTTTTTGTTAAAGAATGTTCTGTAATCAGAACGGATCTCTTTTGAGATAAAGATCTTTGCATCTGTATTAGCAATGAACTTAGCTAAATCTGATATAGCCTTCTTTTTAGGATCAAAAACATTAGCTGAAGATTTTGCAACATCAATGTTTAGATTAAAGTTATCAGAGCCTTTTGCAACGATAGTAAACTTCTCTCCTTTAAAAGTTCCTTTAACCTTTAATCCACCATCAAAATCTAGAGCTTTAATATTGCTCTTATCTTCAATTATGCTGTTTTTGGCAAGGGAGGTAAATGCATCAAAATCTTTGATGTTTTTAACTTCTTTCCCCTTTTTATCTAAGATAGAGTAGTCCTCAATTACAAATGGTTTTTCACCAGCTTTAAGACCTGATTGAGCAATGGCAATGTTGGCATAATTTGCTTGAACTTTTGGATTTGCTCCAAGCCTTTCATCAGAATTTAAATCTGCAATGACCTTCTCTTTATATGCAAGTTCAGATAGTTTTCTTTCTGTAAATTCTTTTGCAGCTTCAGAGAATCTAGCATGACTTGCAATAGATGCATCGCCATCTTCACGGGCAAGAATTTGTGCAATTTCACCAAGACCTGAAATAGTGGAGAATTGATTACCTTCTTTAAAGCCTGACTTTACATTGTCTGACGATTTTTCTAAATCAACATCTTGCTTGAAGCTATCGCCAATGCTCTTGGTAACAATGCTAAAAGGCTCATTGTTATAGGTGCCATCAAACTTCAATGAGTTCAAGCCATCAATGAAAGTAAAATCAATGCTGCCATCATCTTTCTTGTAGATATTAAGATCTGTGTACTTATCAAAGTCTCTAAAGTTATCTACTGTCTTACCTTCCTTATCTAACAGCGTAATGTTTTCAATGTTAACTAATGGTGAATTGCCTTTATGCTCCATCAAATCTTTGGCAAGATTCTTATTAAAGTGCATCTTGTCTTCTTCTAAATCATTAAAGTACAAGTTCCATGAGGTCATGATGCCTTTTTTATCTTTTAAATCATCAAGGATTTGTTGCTTTTCATTATCAATCTCTTTGTTATTGATAAACTTGCGGTATTCTTCATCGAAGGCTGGATAACGAATGGTGAAGGCATCAATATCTTCACTTTTAATGGAATGTAAAAAGTGACCTAGTGCATTTACTGGCTGATTGTCTTTATCAAAGGCTGCTTTTACATTATCTGAGGATTTTTCTAAATCGTATTGATTCTTTAGAAAATCGCCATAGCCATGAGTTACAAACTTAAAGTCTTCACCTTTAGTTTTACCTGTAAACTCTATGAATCCAGTAAACATCGGAAAATCAACGCCATCAAACTTTTGGTTATCAATATAGGCATCAAAGTCCTGAGGTTGAACTTCATGAGTATATGTTTTGTTAAAGATCTTAATATCGGTAAGCTCAATAATAGGTGCATCTCCTTCTTTGATGGAAGCTAGTTCATCCCTAATTTTTGCGTAGTGCTCTTTAAATGGATTATCCTCACGGGCACTTTCAATAGTTTTTTTGGCAAAGTAATGATTCCACTCAGAGATGATTTGAGCTTTTGACATTACATTCTCAAGATTACGTTCTAAATCCTCTGGCGATAAGAACTGATTTTCTTCTTTTGCTTTAGCTTCTGTTTTAATTTCTTCAGGTGTCTTAGCTGTAGTGGATAGATCTTTGTTTTTTTGTTGTTTATCAAAATCAGCAAAGAAATCATTTAATGATACAGGTGCTGTTTCTAGAGCATTTTGAACAGCCTTTTCAATATGCTTTTCAACATCTGCTTTAATTTGTGGAAGCTCTGCCTTATCAATAGTCTTAGCTTCTACAATCATAGGCTTAGCATGATCTTCTTTTGCTTTTACATATTCAGGATCATAGCTCATAACATAATCACAGATTTTGTCAGCGTCAGCGCAAGCTTTTAAAATCTCGTTAGGTGCATCTTTTAGTTCTTGTACACATGACTTGATATAAGCCTTAGAGTTCTCTGATATTTCTGAATTAACGCCTAATGATAAACATACTAGGGAACTTCCAATCTCTGCTCTTAATTCTTCTTTTGCGTAGTTATCAGTTCCAAATGAATTGTCTAAATCTCTATCTAAGCGTGATTTGTGACCTGTCCAGTGAGAGAGTTCATGTAAGGCTGTAGCGTAATATCTTTCTTTATTTTCATATTGCTCTTTTAAAGGAAGCTTAATCAAATCCATTGAAGGGTTATAACAAGGAATAGTACAGTCTGATGTGTTTTCAATCTTGGCACCAGTTGCTACCAAAAGATTTTCTGCTCGTTCAATAGGGGACCAGTTATGAATTGCAACATCACTTTCTTTTGTAATCGGAGGCAGGGTTAAACCATCAATTTGCTCAACGTTGAAGACATTAAAAGTTGATAGGTAGCCTTTTACTTCATAAATTGGTTTACCTTCTTCATCGAACTTAGGCTTACCTTCTTCATCAAGCGCAGCTTTTTTTCTTTCACCATACTTAATACAAGTAATGGATTTTTCTCCTTTACGAACATGACCTCCTAACTCTACAGCTTGGTTATAGGTCATAAAGCGAGGATCTTTAAAGCCATTTTGATAGGCAACTAAAGATAGCAGCATACGGTTATATCCTCTGTAGATAGTTCCTGATGCAGGATTAAAAGGTGGATGCTTGAAGATAGGATTAAAACCTCTTTGCCAAGGTAAGGTTTCTTCTTCTAAAGCCTTGATAAAAATATCAGCTACGGATTTTGCTAAATCTGAATACTTGTCTTGAGCTGTAGTCTTTGAGGAATATTTCTTGTAAGCCATTTAATTATTCCTCTTTACCATCATCAGCACGAGCAGATAGTTCACATTCAGCAAGCTCAGCTCTTTTTACGTACTCTGGTTTAGATCTTTCAAAATCTAAATCAAAAAGACTAGCAGCTTCACTTTCAGTCAATTCAACAATGGCATCTGGTGAATTTGAAATACGCTCTTCAAATTTTCTGGAGAGGTAATTGTTCATGATTTCAGTAGCAGTTTTTTGAGGCAAGGGAAAAGTTTGATTGTTTTTCATTTAAAAATTCACTCCATTATGTAAAAAACTATTTAAAAATGTTGATTAAATATGTATACTGAATTGATCGTAAATCCCTTTAAAAATTAGGGACTTAACGCAATCGTTTGAGTAGTCTATTTGAGAAGACAACAAAATTTCCTCAAACGCAAAATTCGCAAGTTTGTCCTACGGGTATAGTGCAAACTTTTTTGAATTTTTTGATAAGTTAACTAATTCTTTTATAAAAAGAATTTTGTTGATGTGTATAAATTTTAATCAATAAATTTATTATAGCAAATTACGCAGAAGATCTAGCTATTTTCTGCTCTAGGATAAACTATGCCCATTAAAGCACGTGCCTTAAAAGTATCTGAAGTAAGAGGTTTAACTGAGATTGGTGTTCACGCACTAGGTCATGTCGCTGGTCTCTGCCTGAGGATAACCTCCGTAAAAACACGCCTATTTTGTTTCCGTTATCAATTTGCCCATAAATCAAGACTGTTAACCATCGGTTACGCAAACGTTATGCCTCTATCGCATGCCATAAAAGAGGCTTCAAAAATGAGAGCTATGTTGTATTCTGGAATTGATCCTTATCATGTGCGAGATGAAGCTAAGAAAGAGGCTATAAAGCGCAATGAAAAAGACCAAAAAAATTCAACAATTTCCGCTCACAGCTTTATCGCCGTTGCAAATGAATACATCAAATATAAAAAAGACAATAAGGGCTTTATTTTTGACAAGACAGCTGAATCTGCTTTTAGGGGAATGTTAATCAACCATGTGTTCCCATACTTAAAGCTTGAAGATGTTGAAACTATCGAGCCAAAGCAAATTTACGATGTGCTAGTTAAGATTTGGACCACCAAAAGATCATTGTCTTTAAAGCTATGCTCCTTCTTAAAACAGATCTTTGATTATGCAATCGCTCAAAAATACATGGATAAAGAGAATCCTGTAAATATGCGTGGTGCTCTTGGAACGTTGTTATCACCTTTAAAGACTCAAAGAGTGGAGCAGAGGCATTACCCTTGTGTTGATTATCACGAATTGCCTAATCTTATTTGCGCTATAAATGAATTTTCAGCCGTTACTGAGCTTGGTCGAAAAGCTTTATTATTTTCAATTCTTACGGCAACTAGAGCCAAAGCTGCAAGACTTATCAAATGGGATCAGATAAATTTTGATAATAATACTTGGACTATCCCTTTAGAGAACGACAAAAATAAAAAGCAATCTGCTGAACGAACTATTTACCTAAATGAGCAGGCTGTAACCATATTAAAATCAATAACGCACGACAGTGATTATGTCTTTCATAATAGGTTATATGAACCATTTACTGATTCTATGTTCTGTAGTTTATTAAGAAGACTTAATAAGCACAGAGAAGATCATAGGCAACAACCATTTGTTGATAAGAATATCCTAAATAAAGACGGAAAACCTAGCCTTATTACACAGCACGGTGTTGCCAGAGCTACTTTTAAAATCTGGTCCAAGGCAGATGATTTAGGTAACAACACAAAGTTTGATACTGATGCAGTAGAACTTTGCTTGCTTCATACCAGAAAAGATCCTTTAAAAGGAGCTTATGACCGCTCTAAATTTGAAAAGGAACGTAAAAGGGTTATGAAAGAGTGGGGAGATTATTGTTACTCTAAGATGGCTGAAAAAGAGTAAGTAAAGGAATAAAAGATGGGGAATTTTTCCCCTCCTTTTATTAAAAAATGCAGTGTTTACTCTCCAATTATGTAATTCAAAATGAATACTATCTAAAATCCCTCCCTCGAAAAATTGGAGTGCACTGCAATTTGCATTTTGAATGTTTTATATAATAGGTAGTAGGTTATTTATTTAACAAACGTAATGTAAAAACATGATTAAATATAGCAATTGTTTAAAAAACTGGTGTCAATTAACAAAAAATAATATCTTGGTAATTGGAAACGGCTTTGATTTGGCTTGTGGTTTAAAAACATCCTATTCAGATTTTGTTAAATATCTGGTTTTCATTCCTGTTTTAAATAACTACAAAATGCTTATAAAGTATGGTCAAATCAAAGAATTTCAATCAATAAATGAATTAGAAAAAGAAATAAGAGAAGAAGATAAGCTGTTTTTCTTTATGGCTTTAAAAACTCTATCAGATGCAGAAAAAACAGACAAAATTCTAAAAATGTTGAAGCATCCTTTTATAAAGGACTTTTTTGAGGTTGTTTTTTCAATTGATCTATTCAGCATCATTTTAGAGCCTTTTTCTCCTTTATATAACAATTCAAAACTTTTTTCTTCTCAAACAGCTTCTGAATTTTATGGCTTTAAAGAGCTATCGTTTTCATCTGATTTTTGGAATTATCTTGATGTAAAAAAAATAGTTTTCAATAAGGGAATCTATACTTGTATAAGTATCATAAATTCGCACTTGAACTATGCAAAAAAGAGTATTAATGGTTGGTTAGATGTTGAACAATTTATTGAATTTTTAGTCTTAAATTCAAAAGAGCTTTCATTAAAGTTTTATCCTTCATATTTTAAAGAAAAACAGGTTTTATACAGTTCTCCTTTATTTGAAAATCCAAATTTAGCTCTAGAATACTATAAAGGGCTTAAATTTTTTTCAAAATTATTTTCTGATTATTTGTGCTGTATTTATTCTAAACAAAGTTCTTTGCTAATTTGTGGAGAGCAAGAAAATAATAAAGTAACAAAACATTACTTATTAAAAAAGTTAATATCCCCTTACATTAGTAGTATAAAAGGAAATTCTGAAAATTATATACAAGATCTATCAATGTCAAAGATAGATTTTGTCATTGATTATAACTACACACAAACAATAAAAGATATTTACTCTCAAGAAAATCAAAAAGTAAAAATATTTCATGTAAATGGTAGTGTAGAATCTAAAAATATTGTATTTGGCTATACTAACCTCTCAAATGCTAATATACACAAAGACTTATACTCATTTGAAAAAGAAAGTCAAAGAAACTCAAATAACGTTAATTACTTTCCACTATCGTCAATTATACATTCTCCTTATAATTTAATGATTTATGGACATTCTTGTAGTACGGCAGATTCAGATATATTAAAAGAGCTTTTTACTAATAAAAATTTAGGAACTGCGATTGTATTCTGCTATACAGAAGTTGATTATGAGTCTATTAAAAATAATATAAGAAGTATTGTCGGTAAGGTTAAATTCAGAGAACTTTGTGATAACTTCTGCAATCGCAATAAGAATGCGATTTGTTTTAGTATCAAAGATTTGACAAAAGAAGTAGATTCAAATGGTAACTAACAAATTATCCAAAAGTTTATTTGAGCTGTATCCTGAAGCAGAAGACTATTGGGACTATGATAAAAATACAGAAGATCCATCACATCTATCTGTTAAATCTCAAAAATCTGTGTTTTGGCGGTGTAAAGAAGGTCATTCATGGAAATCGAGAGTATGTAAATTTACAAGTGGTCAAAGATGTCCTTATTGCGCTGCTAAAAAGGTCTTATCTGGATATAACGATCTTCTGTCAAAAAATCCCTTGTTTATGAAAGAATGGGATTATGATAAAAATAATAGTCTTGATCCAGCAAAAATATACTACAACTCGAATCTTAAGGTATGGTGGAAGTGCGTAAAAGGGCATTCTTGGCTTGCTAAAATTAGTAGCAGATTTAAATCAGGATGCCCTTATTGTCAAGGTAAACTTGTTTCCGAAGAAAATTGTTTAGCAACAAAATATCCAAGCATTGCTACTGAATGGGATTTTGCCAAAAATATTGGTTCGCCAAAAGATTATACAGCTCATTCAGGGAAAAAATTTTGGTGGATTTGTAGAACATGCGGAAATAATTGGCAAGCAACTATAAACAAAAGAACAAATGGTAGAGGATGCCCAATTTGTGCAAAAGAAAAACGAAAATCAAGATATTTTACAAAAAAGGATGATAACGTTTTATCAAAGGAAGTGCCAGATTCTCTTACTTATTGGGATTATGATAAAAATTCTTTATCTCCAGACTATTATTCTCCTTTTAGTAATAAAAAAGTTTGGTGGAAGTGCCCTAAGAAACATGAATTTAGTACTGAAATTAGCAAATTTACAAAAGGTCAAAGATGTCCAGTTTGCACAGGGAAAAAAATTGTACAAGGTATTAATGATATTTTTACATTAGTTCCGAAACTAAAGCAAGAATGGGATTTTGAAAAGAACATAAAAATTTCTCCTTACAATTTGTCCATCAATTCAGGACGAAAAGTTTGGTGGAAGTGTAAAAAAGGTCATTCTTGGCAAGCCGTTATTCAAACAAGACGATTTACAAAATGTCCGTATTGTGCAAACAGACTTGCAAGTAGAGAAAATAATTTAGCTGTTTTATATCCTGATATCGCAAAAGATTGGAATTACGAAAAGAATAATGGCAAAAGTCCTGAAGAATTTGTTGCTGCTTCAGGAGCTAAAGTTTGGTGGAAATGTAAAAATTGCGGTTATGAATGGAAAGCTCAAATTTCTTCTAGAACGTCTAAAAATACAAATTGTCCAATCTGTTCGAGAAAATATGAAACCTCTTTTCCAGAGCAAACGATTCTTTTCTATTTAGAACAAATTATAGATGTACAAAGTCGAAAACTTCTATTTGGTTTCGAGTCAGATATTTTTATATCAGAATTGCATCTTGCAATCGAATATAACGGGGTATTTTTTCATAATAAACCAGAAACAATAATCAGAGATTTAAAAAAGAAAGCAAAATTCTCTGAAAATAAAATTGATCTTATTGTTGTAGAAGAAACAAAAGAAGAGCTTAATCAGATTGAATTAAAAAACAATGTAATAAATTATAAGCCAACACGATCTTACGATAATTTAAAAGAAGTTATAGAAAACTTAATTAAATACATATCAACAAAAACAGGAAAATCCTACATAATTGATATTGATGTAAGAAGAGATCACAACATTATTTTTGCAAGATACGCTAATAATAAAATCAAAAACAGTTTTGCCAATAAATATCCTGATAAAATTATCTATTGGGATGATAAATTAAATGGAAATCTTCAACCAAGTATGGTTTTAGCAGGTGCGAATTACGCAGTTTATTGGAAATGCCCTCGTTGTGGAAAAAGTTGGAAAGCATCACCTAGAAGTTTTTCTAGAACAAAGAAATGCCCTTTATGTAAAAAAGATCTCTATCTAAAAAGTTAGTATTACTACATTTTTCAAAGTTGAATAATTTCAACAAAATGAGAACTATGATTCTTTGCTTACTTTTAAATTTACCTCGCTTTTTATCAACAAAATTTGGTTCTTCCCTAAAAATGGGGGTATACATTTTTATCATAATGTGCAAGCCTTCAATGTAGATTCACGATCAACACTTAAGGCTTGATGTAATTTTAGAATGTAATATTCTAAATCTCTAAAGCCGTAAGCAACTCTTTTAATCACTTTAAATTTGTTGTTACAACCTTCTAAAATGCTCGTATTTAAGCCTGTTGTAGCTGCATGAATGATATACTCAGTCCAGCTTTTAAGCTTCTCACTAAACTTAATAATTTGCTCAATTCCGCTTTCTTTTGCTTGAGTACAATAGTTCTCTATAGCTATTCTCACCATTTCTGGTGATTTTACATGCTTCCACAGCTCTCTAATACCATCACTAAAGATTTCTACCTGAAGCAACGGTAAGTTGTTCATTATTAGCTCTTTTAGATTTACATTAGACTCTTTAGCTGCTTCTAATCTAGTCCTTACCACATAGGATAGCCATTTACTTTGCCTTAGATCAGAAATCTGTTTTAAGAGTCTTTCTTTGCCTTCTTTATCATCGTCATCTAGGTTAGCGAGATCTTGGCGAAGCTTTTTAATCTGAGCCAATCTTACAGCATCAGCTACTTCTCTGTTATATAACTGAATGCAATGGAATAAATCCAATACAATCTTGGCTTTTGGGCATAACTCCTTTACTAAGTTTTGATAGCCACAATTGCCATCCATTACTGCGCCTAGGATATTGTCTATTAAAACTAATTGTTTCAATTTCTCAAAGAACGGTTTTAAATCATCCTTCTTTCGTCCATGAGTGGCAAACAACAACCTTCTTGTTTGAGCATCTATGATTACAGTTATATAGTCATGATGCTTCCTAACACTGATTTCATCTATTGCTATGTATTTTACGTTTTCTAATGGAATACTCTTAAACCAGAGCTTTAGCCTTGCCTTATCAATAGCCCTTACGATATCAGCCTCTACACCTAGGATTTGACCTATCTTCTTAAGATCAATATGACTTACACCTAGATCTAGTAAGTTTAATATCTGCCCATACAGTCTCATAGTGATCCTATGGTGTGGATGCTTAAATGGTGGATTTAACCATTTGGTTTTACCACACCAAGGGCAATACACCTTAGGGATTTTAATCTTTAGGCTCACTTTGAATGCTCCTAGAGGTACATCCTTAATGGTTCTTTCTCCCCACTCCCTTAGCTGAAAACGATGTTGCTCACAACCATGGCAATCTTTATCAAAATGCGTATAGGCTAACTTAACAATTAGCCTCATATTCTCAGCATCTAAGACAGGATCTTCTGTAACTACACATCCAGGGTAAAGCTCAAGTACAGTTTCTTTTCTTCTTATGTGTAGCAACTCCTCTGGAGTTGCTTGTACTAAATTTTCTGTTTCTGGATTATTGGCAGCAGTGTAAGAATTAGTTACAATATCTGAAGGCTTCATCTGTTTCCTTTTTTGTGGTTATTAAAGATAAACGGTGGAGCCTTTATTTTAACTTATCTGTTCCTATCTACAAAATTCACTGCTCTAGTCAACCCCAAAATTTAGGGATGATCCAGAAAAGTTGAAGTCATAAATGAAATTGAATCTATATTACAACGGTCATTAAAACAATTAGTTTTGAATTATAAAAATTAAAAAGACAAAAAAATCAAAAAAGAAAAGTTAAATTAAATTCTTAAAATAATCAAAGAAAATGAAAATAAATTATTTGGTGTGGAAG
>ERZ1034984.397-NODE-397-length-49103-cov-169.768635_pt1 | contig 49103 bp, 81 predicted proteins | sample MGYA00520589_ERZ1034984 | MGnify/ENA primary metagenome ERZ1034984 (study PRJEB33766, sample SAMN09781790) | gut metagenome | biome: gut microbiome | host: Homo sapiens | place: Madagascar | study: EMG produced TPA metagenomics assembly of the PRJNA485056 data...
TCCATGCAGTCCATGTTATAGGCTACGTTCAATCCTTTTTCCCTCCCTCGATCACGGTAAATGCCCCTCGGCGCTTGACCGCCGCACGAGCCTCCTTCTGCTTCATCTGTTCCAGATGCTCTTTATACTTCGCCGGTAGGCGAAATTTTTCGCACGATTTTCGCCATTGGCTCCGCTTCGTATAGTCCCCATCGAACCACTCGCACTCATCACAGCAATAGCAGACGTCCTCCACGTCCTCGATCTCCCCCGGCGTGAAGTATGCACTGAATAACTCGCAATTATAGAGGCAGTTGTTGCAGATACACCCATAGCAGCTCATTTCGCATCTCCATCAGCCGGAACGTTCTTATCCGCAATGTAAAGAAGTCCTCTGCCGATAACCCTGATAAGCATATCAAGCTGCCAGTGCATAAAGACTTGTTTATGAAGCGGCCTCCCAAACCAGAAAAAATACTGCGTCTCCGGGGAATGCAGAAAGTCCTCAATGCTCTTGACCCGCGCCCCCTGCCTGTATTTCCGCGTATATGCCATGTCTCTCGACCTCCTACTGCTTTACGTCTCAAGACCAATTTCCGTGATCGTCATTCCGATGACAATTCCTGTTTTATCGAAAATCACATCTTCGCACGTTCCACCAAACCGCAAAAATCCATTTACCTCAACAAAGCCTTCCGGGTTCCACTTGATAGACTTGACAATACCAACGACTTTTTGCGCTCCGTGTTCATCATATTGAGTAATGGGTAAGTTCCCGATATTTTCACAGGCTTTCCGAACGGCTTCAACGGAATAAACAACGCCATTCCCGTCGCAGAATGTTGCGCCGGTGGCGGATGCGCCGTCATTAGTTTCTGCAAGAATTGGGATTTCTGCATGAATCCTGATATTAGCGCATCTCACAATAGAACCTCCCATTCTGTAAAGCCACCGCAATCTCGATTCCACTGTATTTCTCTGTGGTATTGAGCTTGTGAAACGCGTTCTGGACACCGCGGCAGTAGCGGCACAAAGCCGGATTCGTATTTCTGTGTTCCATCACTTGATCTCCTGAAACCAAAAACCACGCATACAATCTGGGCATAGAACATCATCCTTTATGTGAATACAGTTATAGCCACGCTGATGCGTATATGCCTCTGGGTCGATCTTCCTAGGACAGACATTCAACACCCCATCCCTAATTTCGGCGCCAGGAAACAGCTTGAGCAATTCACTCTGTCTTGTTTTGACAGGATGTTCATTTGCCCACTTCTCGACCGCAGCAACACATTCCTCTGCGTTGTTGGTGAGATCGTTCATATGGCATCCGCGTCCAATATCGTCAAGTGGACAGCCTACACACGGTTTTCCAGCGATGTTGTTCTTAGAATCAAAAGAATCGCACATTCTCGCATATGCTTTGAAATACTCCACAGCATCCATTTACCATCCTCCTACAACCAGACCATATCGCACTTGTTTTCCACGCAGTCCTGCAAGATTGCCTTGAAGTCTCGGAACATTGCGCAGTCGCTCCGGCCGGCATATCCGTAGCCAATGTTGTCATCGTAGTCTCCAATGACCTTCAGAATCTCTTTACAGGCTCCGTAGCGGATTTTCCCATCACAGTCGCTTTCAAGCAGGAAGTTCACGACTTTAACTGGAATGTTGTTTTCCGTAATCAGTCTAATTGCTTCTGTGTCCCACTCCGTATAGAACTTCTTTTGCTCATCCGGCCGCATGAGAGGCGGCGCGTCGTATAATTTCTTGTAGTGGCTACCGAACTGCCCACCCATGAGTTCCGCAACTTTGTTCCGCAGCCGCATGAAACCAGAATAACCGAGGTCGATGCTCCGACCAGTTTTCTTGCATTTGATCGCTACGCCCATTCTTTTAACCACTCCGTTCTCCGCAGCTGCAAAATGTGGAAACGAATTTTTTGTTGGCCCATTCACTCACCTTGAGGTAATACGGCTTGCACTCTTCCATTCTAATCCAGTTCCACTGGGAATCTCGGTAGATCAAAAACATATCCTCCGCTGTGTCGACGGCATATACCCAGAAAACGCCGCCCGATAAAAGCTCAATCTGAAACATTGTCGTTGTCTCCTTCCTTCCGTTCTCCGTAGCTGCAAAAATCATTCGGTCGAAACGAAAAAGCACAATGCTTTGTGCATCGGAGATAGTCTCTGTGCTCGGTAAAATTGACGTACTTGCAGTCCTTGCAGCGCACTATTTGTATAGTCTCGCCCGGAAATGACGCCATCGCCCTTTCAAAGTCTTCCGCGAAAACTATGCGGCAAAGCCCGCGACCATCGCTCAAATCATGAAGCGGGATCTTCTTCAACCATTCCCTCAGACCATCGGCAGAAACCAGTTTTTCACTCTCCATTGCTACCTCCATCCATCTTCGCCCCGCAGTTGGGGCAATAGTCATATCCATTACCATACAACGTTCTATATCCGCAACTAGAACAATCTTCACATTCGTTCATAAACGGATATTCTGTCGGAATCCACCGCCCATGCACCACCTCCGCAACGTCGGCGGCGGGCAAGTCCTTAATAATCTGCAACTGCATTGGAGCGTAGCACATTCCAGGTGCAAATAGTGCTTTCAGCGCATCCTCGCGCCGGATATAATCAGCCATAAAGCATACCTCCCGCAATAACTCCGTCCATCCCATCCGGTAAGGCGTGGAATGGGTCGATTGTTCGTATAATTTTCAGCCGCAAGAGCCTTTCTGCCTGCCGTTTGGTCAGCCGCCGCTCCCGCTTCTTCGGCGGCAACTCGCCCTTTGCCGCCGCAATAGCGGTCGGGTTGTGCTTATGTTGACCCATCGGTTACCCTCCTGTTCCATGCTTCGATTGCTTCTTCTTTGCTGGGCAGCCCAGATACTTTCATCTTCTTTGTGTGGAGGCCATCACCAGCCCTATATCTCCCACAACCAGCATCCCACCCAAAATCTGCTCTATCGTAGGTATCGTACATATGGATAACGGTTGCAACTCCGCCGCACTCAGGGCAGCGTTTCAATTCAGCCATCCTTCTTGCCCTCCTACGGCTTGACATCCACGTTTACCGGGAACTCGGTGTGGAACTCGATCAAATAATGGTACGGGTCGGCGTGCGTGCCGGTGATGTCCTCGACCACGTAGAGCGTGTAGTCATTGAGGTAAATGTAATTCTTCTTATACTCGTTTGCACCGACCTTGCACGTTACGACCAGCTCCGAAGAGGAGTTGTTGCTGATGGACATATATCCTTCGGCGTAGAGGATGATCTTGTCGGTTCTCGCGTTGTAGACCGTGATCCGGCGCTCGCAGCTGAAATTGTCAGCGGCAACGTTCATGTTGTGGTTTACCTTGTCGGCTTCATGGCAGCCGGTGAGCGTGCAAGCCAGCACGACAGCCGCCAGAAGCAAAGCTATTCGTTTTTTCTTACTGAAACTCATACTCCGTCCACTCCTTCAAAATACCGTTTCCGTTCTTCCTGCGTAGGCCAGTCTGGGTCGAGGCAACGCTTGCGGCGGTTCCGTTTCCATCCGCTGTAAATCTTCGCATCGCGCCCGTCGATGGTGTACCCAACGCCGCGTTCTGCCCGGTTGTGAACCAGAAGTGGTCGAGGATAATTCGGATTTCGTGCCCTCAGAACCTCATACTCGCCGACAGGTTCTTCGAGTTTCCAGCCACTTTGCTTCAAGTATGCTCTGAGGTCGGACAGCATCCCGTGTCTGACCGTCAATCTGTTCTTCATCTGCTACTCCATTTCCTGCAAAGCCTTCTCGGCTTCTTCGCGGCTCAAAAATACGGTCTTGCCAATGCTACCTGGTCTAAATGTAAAATTAAACGTTAGCCCTGTTTCTTTATCGACGTGCTTGCTGCGAACCTGCGAGATACTTGCTTCCCCCATCTCGTACCCTGTGACCTTATACTGGAGAATAGGATTGGCGCGGGCGAAATAAATCGTATCGCCCACCTTGCACGGCAGCACCACCACGCGCCCGTCCTTGTCGGCTTTCATCAGCTCCACCATTCGTGAGATGGAGTAATCACAGCCGGAAAGTGTTTCCTCTATCTCTCGCGCCTCGGCGCACGCCTGCGGGGATAACCTCGAATCTTCATATGCTTTGAGCCGTTCCCACACCTCCTTCTGCGTGCAGTTTCCGTCATACGGACACAGCAACTCGCGGCACTGCGCGATGTCGCAGAAATTGCCCTCAAACGTTAGCCGTTCCATCGGCATCCTCCTTGTCCTCGAACTGCTTCAAATGTTCGCGCAGCTCCGCGCATACCCACGCCGCCTGATATAGAAGCCCGACTACATGTTCCGTCGACCGGACATCATCGAAAAGCCATTCCGGCATCATCATAATCAGATCATCATCAGAAATATCCGACTCCACATAGGGGCACTGGTAACTCAGAATTTCCCGCGTCAGATCGAGCAGGGAAATGTCTGCGCCGTTCTTCCCGTATCCGCGCACCCATACCTCTTCGTCCTTGACGTAGAATAGGTTCAGCGCCATTTCAAGATTGTTTTTCGGGGTATCCGTTGTAAGTCTCATGCCTTTTCTCCTTCCTCCGTCTCTTCCGGCAAGCCGCGCCATTCCCAGTGGTCGCCTCCGCACCCGTAACAACGGCATTTTTCCTCACATCTATCGCACCAGTGCGCAACGTCTGTCCCGGGCTTGACGCATACCGCACAATTTTTGCACGTATCGCAATCTCTTCCATTTTTAGCAATCTCGAGCAGCGCGTCCCTCTCGGCTTCTGCCCGCTCCTGCTTCCATTCGGCGGCATCAACCTCTAGGTCCTTCCAACAAAGATTCTTTTGTAGTTTTTTGATCTCGCTCAGCTGACGGTTTGCTAACGCTTGCAAAAACTTGATCTGCTTTTCATAAGCTTGTTTCTGCGAGCGTTTTACTTTTCCAAGACTCGCGCCTTCGCGGAGCGCCACATTCTCGGCGGTCAGGCGCTCGATCAAATCAATGGCTGCCTCGCGTAAATGCACGATACAATCCTCGTCGCTAAAAAGCGGGCATAAACCACAGTCTGCACAAACTTCTTTTTCGCAGCACCGCAGCGCCTGTATAATTTCCTCGTTTGTCATATATCCTCCATTCCTTCAAAAACCATTTGTCCCGGCAAAACGCCGTCCTCCATCCACCAGTGCATCACGTCCTCGCCGGTCTGCCACGCGCACGGAAGATCTCGCTTTTGCCGTTCCGCAAGCATCCTGTCAAACGCTCGGATATACGCAGATTTTATTTTCGGGTAACGTTTAAACTCCGTGTTCCTGTGTTTCCCTGCTATTGGGCACCCGATGCACCCCACGCGCTTCCATCCGCATTCATACAGCGGATTCATGCAGATTTTTTGTGCCGCGCAGTAATCCCAGATATCGGAATCCTGCCAGTCGACAATCGGGTTTACGGTTCTCGTGCCTTTTAACTGGCAGTTTTCCAACAGCATGCGGCGTTCATTGTTATCATCCATGAGGATAATTCGCTTTGCTTGATCCCGGTGGAGCTTTTCCATAATTCCGCGCGTCATTTTGCGCTTTTGCGATTCCGCCCAGCGAACGCCTGTTGCAATCCATCTTCCTTTCGCACTGCCCTCTTTGAGTTCCGCGCAGCAGTAACGTACTAATCTGGTTGGCGGCATCAGCTTTCTCGGAATCAAATTCCACATGGTTACATTCGTTCCATCTGGGCGCTTGTGCGTATCGATGGTGCATTTTACGCCAGCCAGTTCCAACCGCCGGAAGGTATCGAGCACATGCCGTACCGTCTCCGGCGCATCCGCCGTTGTCAGCGAGTGCAAAACCTCATACTGGATACCGGCTTTGCCAGCCAGATGCAAAAGCACGTCCGAGTCCTTGCCGCCCGAGTAGGTAATCACAAGCGGCTGCTTGTATACCCGCAGGGACATTTCAGCGGCAAACCGTAGCCGCTCCATCGCCGTCTGTTCTAAACCACTCATTCGTTTCCTCCATCTCCACAGTCGGCAGTTCTTTCAGCATATAGACCGCATCTTCGTATGCCTCGGCGTAAATGACGGATTCTCCGCCAAGTTCTTCAAAAGCAGCGGCACACTCAGCCTGTTCCTTCCGCATCAGCTCCACCGCGTCGGAAAGCTTGATGCACTTAACCTTTGCCATTGCTATCATCCGTTCTATCTTTCGTTGTCAAGGCTTGAATCTCATTCCAAACCTTGTCCTCTCCAAACGTGATTTCGCTTTTGAACGTTTGAGTTTTGAGGGTACCGGAATAAACAACGGATTTCTCAAACGCTTCTTTATCCGTAATCTCGACAATCGCGCAGGCCGGGCCAACGTCTCTGACCTTCTTTACACAGCTCATAGCTCAATATCCTCCGTATTCTTTCAGCAGCCATTCTTTAAGCGCAACCTGCGCCAGTGCGAAACACAGCTCCATATCGCAGTTTTGCACGTTGATGATTTCCTCTTGGCTTTCCACATAGGAGCGACCTCGATAAATCACGATCATCCAGTCCACGACACTGCTATAACCAATTTCGATGTGCAGCGGTATCCGCGACCTTACTTTGTCGAAGAATCTCAGAAAATCATCCATTTTCGCCACCGTACCTTTCTTTGATCGCCGCTTTTGCCTCTTCTTCCGTCTTGAATACAGAACCCGCTCTGTTACGGTCATCGAGACCGTCAACATTCAACGTTTCCGTACTCCATATATTCATGCGGTTGCTAGAATCGAAGCAGAGCAACATCCTGACATTCGTGATTTTTGACTTTTTGGGGAAATGCGTTAATTTTGAAACGGTTCCGTTGCCTCTGCACGTGGGGCAGTCAATTTCAAACGTCTCCCCGCCAATGTCAGCCGACACTTTCTCTTTGCCGCCGCACATCTCGCAGGTATGCCGTTCGTATTCCGAACCGATCACCCAGCACTCATCGCCGGGGCGGAAGTCCTTTGTCAGATGGTTGACGATTGCCTTGACCTGCCTTGCTGGAACCTCGTGCGCTTCGACATAGACCTTCTGCTCACGAAGCTGCTTGATTTCTTTTTCCAGCTCCGTTTTCTCAAAATTAAGGCTGGATATCTCTGCTATGAGCTTATTGGCCTTCGTACTTGCCTCGTTGGCATCATCCATAAGCTGCTTGACTTCCTCGGTCAGTTCATTCCAGAGCGCAGACTTTGCGTCCTCAATGATCTGCTCGGCTTTTGACGGCTCCGAAAGCATCTCGTCGTATTCCTCGAAATAACTCATGTTTTTGCTTTCATCCTTTCTGCATCGGCGCGAAGCGCCCGCGTAAAATTGTTATCTACGACAATTCCGCTGTGTGATGGTGTATGATCCAGCGCCCTTCGTGCCGATTCCAAGCACCGCTCGCAGAGCTTATACCCGCTTGCCGGCGGAGCTTTTCCGCACCGCTTGCATAAGCTCACGCCATCCAGCAAACTCTCCGGTATTCTACCAATGCTTCGGTTGTGCCGGTTCGCATACCGTCTGCTCCTTGCCTGACACTCTGCGCATGTTCGGTATCCATTCCTCGGGGGTCTTTTCCCACATGTTGTGCAAAGCCCCGCCTCCGCACGCTGTTGGATTCTCTCTGACTGCCGCTCCACCTGCTTTTTGATATATGCCGCAGGACGGTCATACTCTTTTTTCACATAGTCATTGATGCAGTCCGGATACGGGCAGTTGAAGCAGTCTTTCTTCTTGCAGTTCATTCCCCCTGCCCTTCTTCACCCTGATTTTCTTCTTTCTTCCTGTACGGTTCATCAAACACCGTTCCAACGCGCCGAAGCCCGCCAAACTCCCGCAGTCCATAGCTTGCCCCGGTCTTTCTGTCGACCGCCCGGAATCCCCACATCGTCATCGCCACCTCGTACACGCCAAACGCAAGATCTTCCACAACATCCCCCTCAAACACCGCGTTCCCGCTTGTGTCCCGGAAGCCTGTGTATTCTCCGACGGTTTCTCCTAAGACCTCGCCTGCCTTGCTGAACGGTTCAAACCCACTGATGAAGTATTTCCTTCCGCCATCGTCTTTCTTCCGGATGACCAAAGAACCATATGACCACGCGCCGCTGTCTACACGCTTTCCTCTGAATAAAATCTCCCTCAAGCTTACACTCACACCTCCACGCACTCATCCGCCCGGATATTTACCCGATGCCCATTCACGCATATGACATATCCCGCTCTCTTTACTCCGCCCTGCCCTGCGTATCGCTCCGCAGGATACGTTTCTCCACGCTCCGGTCGGAACTCCGGAAATAATTCCAATTCCTTTGTCATCCGGATACTCACATTCTCATGTGGAAGTCCACCAGCCGCGCTTCTTGGCCCTGTTCGAGCACAGCCGTATTTAGATCTCCACTTTGCCGCGCATGAATACCCACAAAATCTGTGCGGAGATTTCCTGTTCCTTCTCTCGCTCGTTACCGTGGCTCCGCAATAATCGCACTGGAATGTAAAAGACATCCTTCAAACCTCCCTTACATTCTCAGCATAGCAAACGCCCAAAGAAAACATGCAACACCGCCCCGCCTGCGATCTGCCATATACGCAAGCCTTACCCACTATGCGTCCGTAGGACTTCTGTTATGTTGCCGAAAGGCAACCGCGCAAATTTTATTTTTTGGCTTTTTGTTTCCCCAGATTCAATTTTTTCCGCAGGAATTAGAAAGTACCCCACCTATAAGCGCAAAAAAACACCACCTATTTCTGTGTAGGTGGCGTGGTCGTGGCTTTGTTGGCTGACGCGGCGAGAGGTGCGGAACATGGATGGAGGGGGAAGAGCTATGCGCGGTAGCGCGTACAAAAGACCTTCGGGGATTGTAAAATGGGGGTGGGGCTGCTGCGTTTGTGCCGCTGAGACGGTCCGACGGGCCGGCAGTCGTTTACATTACTAACAGAAATGTAAACGAATATCTGATTTTTACATGCTTTCTGCGGCAGGCTGCTTAAAGCTGGCGCATTTCAATGCGGAAAACTCCGACTTTGGCGGTGCAATTTCGTGAAACAGTAGAAAACTTTGTTTCACGCGGTTCTGAACACGGCAAAGCCGCGAACACTTCCTCCCCTCCCTCCTTGTGTCCTCTCTTTTGACCTGCTGAATGCTTGCTTGAGTGGGTGAACTCTTGATCAAGTGGGCGTTGGTTGGCTCTGGTTTGGCGTGGTGGTTGGCTCTTTGGTGTACTCTAGTATATCTTTTTATACTGCGCAGGCGAGAAACGCGCGCGCACGCGCGTATATATCTATAGTATGCGTGCGCGCATACGCGAGGGCGGCGGGGCGGTGGCGTGGTAGGCACGCCGTGGGGGCTGTCTGGTGGATGCTGGGGGCTTTGGCGGTGGCGGCGGGGTGATATGATGGGCTAGGCATGATTAAGCCGCTCCGGGGTGTTCCGGGGCGGCTGGTGGTGTCGTGGTGCTGTTATGCCTGCATCTGCGCGAGGTAGGCGGCGCGTATCTTGTCAATGCGGCGCTGCACGGCGCTTTTGCTCATGCCTAACTGATCGGCAAGTTCGCGGACCGTGTAACCGGCGGCGATGCCTGCGACGATGGCTCGCCCGTCCTTGTCTCCGGCGGCGGTGTCCAGGGCGGCGCGGATGCTGTAGCCGTCGGCGGGGTCTCCGCTGATCGGGGCGGCGGTGCAGCTGCTGCGGATGTCTAGCAGGCTTTGCCCGTTGTTGGTGTCGGGGGTGGCTGCGGCGATGGCGTCTGCGCTGATGCAGGCGGAAACGTGCCGGATTTCGGCGCGGCTGATGCTGTGCGCGGCTTGGGTGCAGGCGGCGTAAAGGATAAACCAAAGGGGGCGCGGGTCCTCGCGCTGGTCGTTGCGGTCCAGCGCAGACAAAACGCGCGGCCATGCGTCGGCGGCGACGGTCTGCGCGTCGTCCGTGGTGCGTATCCATTCTGTATCGATTCCGCGTCCGGTGGCTTCTGCGCGCTTCCGGACCGCCCACGACATGCGCGTTAAGGCTTCAAACTGCTGCGCGCCGGTCATTTGCTCCCACTCGCGGCGGGTGTTCGCGGCGGTGTTTGCGATGCGGTGCGCCTCTTTCAGGCAAAGCGCGAACTGTGCGCGGCTGCGGCACTCCGGCGCGGTGGCGATGATCTCGCGGTACAGGCTCCACGCCTTCCGCATGATTTCAGATTTTTTCATGGTGATGATCTCCTTTTTCGTTTCATTTGATGGGGCGGGGCCGCTTTGGTGCCCGGTGCGGCTCTGCTAGGGCGTCCGGGTGGTGTCAGGCGGAAACGGTAAATTCACCGGCCCACGCCTGCAAAATGGAGCCGCTGACGGTTACGGCTGTAACCCAGCCTTCGACGCTTGCCGCCTTTCGGCAGCGGATGACGTTCCCGCGTCCGGCGTTGTAGTCGATGCGCAAGCCGTCGGCGGCTGCGGTTCGGATTTCGGCGGGCGTGTGCCACTGCGGGCGGTCCGTGGGGCTAATGTTGATCGGTAGGTTCTGCATGGTTTGCGCTCCTTTCTCGGTTCCCGGCGGCGTGTGACGCCGGGGATGGCAATAATTCAGATGATGTACAGTGTGCCGTTGATCTCGGCGCTGACGGCTTCCTGCGCCATTTCGCGCTTGATCTGCTGGGCCAGCGTCAGGATGTCCGGCAGGTGGTCGCGCAGCTGTTCGGCGGTGCAGGCGGCGTAAACGATGGTCACGGCCTCGCGGACCAGCCCGGCGGACTCGCTGAGCCAGTATCCCGCGCTTTGCTGGGCGGTCGCGCCGCCAAACATCCGGGAGAACTCCGCCGCGACGCGCTCCACCTGCGCGGCGTTGTCGGTGGCGGTGTCTGGTCCCTGCGTGCCGGGGACATACAGCGCGACGCGCTGCGACAGTTCCACGGCTCTGGCCTTCTGCATGATCTCGGCGGGCTCCTGGGCTTCGCGGGCGGCTGCTTGCGTGTCGCGCTGCTCGTGGAGAGTGACGAGCAGGCGGTCCCAAGTTTCGGCCGATTTTTTGCAGATTTCGCGGCGCTCCTCGCTCGTCGCGGGATCTCTCGCTTCGCGCTGGAAATCAAGCTTGAGGTGGAGGCAGGCAGTGCAGAGGCTCTTGAGTTCGCGGGGATCGAGTTCAATAGTGTATTTCATATTGGTTTCTCCTTTCCCTTGCGGGCGTTCGATGTTTTATCTTATGGTTACATTATAATGTATGGATAGCCATATGTCAAATCACGCAAAACGTTCTGAAAACTCTAATTTATTATATGGATAACCTCATATTATCCATATAAAGTTCCGATTTTTCTGATTTTTCCGGATTTTATCGGAAATCCATATATTTTGCTAAAATATGCACAAATGTTAGCCATATATTTTGTATGGATTGCCTATGGTACAAATCAGCTCGCGCCGGTAGAATATAAAGCAGATAGCAAGATTGGAGTTGAACGAAATGCCAAGATCAGAAGCAACGCGACGCGCGCAGAATAAATATGATGCGGCGAACAGAATGATGCTGGGGGCGCGGGTGACAAAAGCCGACGGCGAGCGATTCCGTGCGATCTGCGAAGCGTCTGGCCGGACGGTAAATGCCGCGCTGGTGGAGTATGTCCGCGCCTGCCTGGACCGCGGGAGCCTAGCCGCTGCCACGGCACCAGCAGCCGAACAGCCCCGGCGAAAAGCTCCAGCTGCTGAACAGCCCGCGCGGAAATCTCCTGAACAGCCTGAAAATCCCTGAACAGCGCCGGAAAAAATCTTCCAGCGAGCGGGACAAACGCAGAACAGCGGTAGAGTTAAAACCGTGAACAGCAGCGGCCTGAACAGCCGCCGAACCGAAACGGGAGGTAAAATTATGGTTTTGAAAAACGGCTTGTGTCTCCGCTTTGGAGACTTTTCAAGCAACGACCCGACGTGCGGGTCTGGCGATCGCTGCGACGTTGAGATCGTCGACGCTGGCGGCGCGGTGGTCTGGCGCGGTGTTACTTGCCCCTGCGGGCGCGGATGCGGCGGCGCGGATTGTGTCCGCGACGATTGGGAACGGCACGATACGGATATTGAGTCGTTCCGCGCAGCCTGAACAGCCGCAAAATACAGAACAGCGCCCCGGAAGTCATCCGGGGCGCTTTCGTATTTCCTGAACAGAAAAATTTTCTTTTTTGCGGCGGGACAGCGTGAAAAACGCGGTAGATTTGAAGATAGAACATCAGAAAGGAACGAAACGCCATGAAAAAAACAAAAATCGTCGCAAATCTCAACAAAACCCCTGCTGGGTTCCTTGTGCGCTACAACTGGCCATCGTCCGTCACCGGTGACATTCTCGACTTCGAGGAGAACTTCCCAACCAACACAAAAGCCATCAAATTTATCGATTCCTTGAAGATTTCGGCGGTTTTCTGGAACTTTTCCTTTGATTCCTACGGCATCGGCGGTCTGCCGCTGCACCACTGAAACAATCGCCGCGCTCAGCTGCATATTTATTCACAAAAAATATGCAGTGCTTTTCGCAATTTTCGCAAAAAACCGGGGGACGTGAAAAATCCCCCGGATATTTTTTTGCCAGTCAGCGGGACAACCGCAAAAAACCGGTAGAACCGAAGATAGAACGAAAAAACGGAGGTAAAAACCATGACAAACGCAGCGATTATTTTTAACGAGTCCATCCGCCTGATGAACGACGGCGTTCTGAGCGGAACAGGCCGCTTCGTGGAAGTCGAGAACGAAGACGGCACAAAAGAGCAGCTGGAGCTTCCGGAAGAAATCCACACGTTTAACGCCTGGAAACAGCGCGGCTATTGCGTGAAAAAGGGCGAACATGCCGTCGCAAGCTTTTCGATCTGGAAATACATAAAGGGCAAATCCGCCGAAGATCTCCCGGACACGGAAGACGCCGAAAAAACCGGCGGCTATTGCCGCCTGAAGCTTTCCCACTTTTTCACCGCCGCGCAAGTCCAGCCGCTGACCGCCTGAGAACGCAAAAAAGCCGCTCCATCCGGGGCGGCTTTTCTTTTTGCCTGCGTGTTGCATAGTTCCTTTTTTCATTTGCTACGCTGGAAACAGAAAGAAAAATTTCTCAAGCAGCGGGACAAACCCGCTCCACCCGGTAGATAGAAAGACAAGAGGACAACACCGAAACGGAGGAATCATCCATGAACGAAAACATCAAAGCCATCGCAAAGCTCGCCTGCCAGCTCGCAGGACTTGCCATCGTCTTTTTCCTGATCGTCGGCGCGGATGCGCTTGTAAACCTGATTCTTTGAGGGAGGACACAAAAATGGAATTTATCGCACACCACGACGCAAAAAACATCTTCGGATGCTTTGAGGCTGTCGAGCATCACGCCTTGGCATTTTCCGAAGAAGCCGCCTCGAAGCTGTTTGACGCAGGCATGAAGATCTTCCGGGGCGATGCCAGCACCATGAACGCTTTAAAGCTCTGCTTCTCAGGTGGTGTGACGGTCTGCATCTACCGCGAGATCGCAGACATCGACAACGGCGTTTTTCGCGTTCGCGTCTGGGACCGTCCGAACAGCTGCGAAGAAAAAACCATGAGCCGTCAGGCGCTCAAAAAAATGATGCTTTTCAAAATCTCGCAGGAATTTGCAGAGACTGCCGAACAGTCAGCATGAACAGAACAGGAGGAAAAACCATGTTATACAGCGAGATTATCCGTAGCATCGACGAAATTTTCAGTTATTTCAAATTCCACAACAAGAACCTGACAAATACGCAGATTGAAAAACTGTATGAACTGCAAGATCTGATTCACGAACTTCGCATCACGCAGGAGAGAAATAAATGAAACGAAATCAGCACCGCCGAACCTTTGAATTTTTTGATACCGAACAGAAAGCCGCCGCATTTGTGGCGGCTCGCAAAAAGCAGCGCCGCAAGGCGTACCTGACCCCGTGGACATCGGCAGACGGAACAGAACGCAAGTTTATCGTCTGGTATTACATCTGAACAGGAGGAACAGAAAATGACCGTATATATTGCCCTTCACACCTGGGACACGCCCGACAACGAGGGCAGCGAAATCTTGGGCGTTTACTCGAACTTCGAGAAAGCCCGTGAGCAGATCGAGGCCGAAGCAGACGCTATCCGCAAAGAGTTTGACGAAGATTTCTGGGATGAGGATATGACATGGGACGAACCATCGGAGATTTACTTAGGCAGAGACGAGCGTGGTTATTCAAACCCTGCCACGATTTACAGTTTGAAGATCGTCCAGCGGGAAGTCGAATAAAAAAATCACCGGCGCAGCGGGACAAATGCCACTGCGCCGGTAGATATATAGGTGTAGAGAAAAACAAGAAAAACAGGAGGTTCACAAAATGAAAACCGCTGGATACTGGCCTTGCAGAAACGAGATCATCGCCGCGCACCTGTCCACCCCGCACAAATACGAGCCGTTCACCGAGCTTTTCAACGTGGACCAGCTCGACGCCATCCGCGACAAATACGGCGTGGACCTTTACCGCGAGTGCTACGCCGACGCGCTGCACGAGGTCACAGAGGCCGCCAACGTCACAACCCATCTTCGCGCCCTAGGCGTTGAGTGCAAGCCGATCTTCACCCCGGACGACTGCCACGTGAACTTTATCGCCGTATTTTCCCTCGGCAGCACAACCACCAAGCGCATTAACGAGATTGCCAGCAGAGCCGATCTTTGCGTTCTGTTCCAATGTCCAGTCCACTAACAAAAACACAAAAATGAATGCAAGTGGGACAAAACGTACTTTCCATGTAGCAATAAAGGTGTAGAGAAAACCAAGAAAACAGGAGGATACATACCATGACCCAGATCGAAATCTACCAGAAAATCGCCCTCGCCGTGAACGATGCGGCAAAATCCAAAAACCCCAGACTGACCCTCGCCGTGGAGGGCGAACTCGGCTGCGCGTATTTCCTGCACATCAACGCCGTTTCCGCCGAAGTAAAGCCCTATGCGCAGTACAACGAAGCTCTGACCATCTGCTTTAAAAAACGCGGCGGCCGCATGGTCTACGGCATGCGATTTTATGGCACAAAACCCATCGCGATTTTCTCCGGCTGGCAGGAAACCGCATGGAAGCAGCCCGGAAGCTTCCTTTGCTTCGACAAAAACCTGTTTTATTCCCTCGCAGACAGCTTCCCGCAGGAATCGAAGCTTGCCGAAGAATCGGAGCGCGTCCACCTTCCGGAGTTGCAAAACAAAAAGAAGGTCTACAAGGTCGTGTCTGATCTTCGCCATGCCGCAACCTTTGAATCTGCCGAAGATCTGAAAAAAGCATTCGAGACTTCCGGCGAGTTCCGCAGCGTATCGTGCCGGGCGGAATTGCAGGGCGCACCGAAGCTCAAGAACTTCTGCGGGCCGATGTACGATGGGGAGGACAGCCAGGGGCGCGCAGTCATCCGCTACGAAACGCAGGAGGTTTACGACATCCTCAGCGCCTGATTTTAAAAAGGGCGGGACAAACCCGCCCTTCCTGTAGAATAGAAGATAGAACAGAACATGGAGGTAATTTTATGAACATCTCAACGCTTGAGACAATCCACAACCTTTTAAAAACGAACGTAAAATCGACAGAAAAAGCGTTGGAGTTCGTCCGGAAGTCGTACTACGACGCGCAGACGCTTGCCGACGAGGCAGAAGGCGAAGCGGTGGAAGAACTGCGAAAAACCGCCGCAGCTAAAAAGCGCTTTTATGAATCCATCCGCAAGGAAACGAGCCTTGCGCAAAACGCACTGGAAGATTTTGAACAGCACGATTTTAACTGAGAACAGGAGGAACTAACATGTACTACATCATAAACCGCGAGACCGAAAAGCTCGAACTTCACTTCTCGAAAGAAGAATATCAGGCACTTCCGGAATCGGACAAAGGAAAAATCAAAAGCAGCTTCCTGTTTTCCAAGCGCGTCGGCTGTTGGGTCAGCCGCGCAAAAATCCCGAACCTCTGGCGCGCAGAACAGGTTGCAAAGCAGCTTGGCGCGGAGAATCAGGGAAAAACCGGCGAAACCTTGAGCTTCGAGGAAAAAATGGAGCGCAAGGCAGAACGTGCAGAAGCAAGGGCTGACCGCATGGACGCAAGATCGGATAAAGCCGCCGAACACGCCGAACAGCTTCAAAAACCCATCAACGATATGCACGGAGACATCGCCTTTTTCACGCAGCCGAACATCAACACGTCTGCCGGCCGTGCCTTTACGAACCAGCGCCGGAAAATGTTTGCCGCCTTCGAGCGCGGCATGGATGAGTTCAAAAAATCGGAATACTACGCAGAACGCGCCGAAACCGCCCGCCAAACAGCGAACAACGCGAAAAATCCGGACAAAGGCTTCTGCGAGCGCCGCACCCGCGAAGCGCAGGCAAATATCCGCGCCCAGAACAGAAACCTCGCGCACTATCAGGAATATCTTGAAAAAATGGACGCAGGCGAAACCATCAAACGCTACGACGGAACGGAACTCACACGCGCCGAGGTTCTGGAATGGGTAGAAAGCGCAGAAGAACGTATCGAAGCGGAAATTTCCAAAGCCTGCTATTATCAGTCCTGCATCGACGCGCAAGGCGGCGTCCCGTACAGCCGGGAGAACGTCAAAAAAGGCGATTTCGTAAAAGTCCGGTACGATGAAAAATGCGTCGTGCTTTCCACCGGACCCAAAAACATCACCTACCAGACGCCGCACGGTTTCTGCCTGAAAGCGTCCTACGCCGAGATCAAAGCGCACTATCCGGCAGCCGCGAACGAGTAAATAAAAAAGCCGGAGGCGGGACAAAGCTCCCTCTTCCGGTAGAATCAAACATAGAACAGCAAACTTCAATATTTCAGGAGGTACATATCATGGGATGGACATTTTATCACGTTGACGCATGGGACGGAAAGATCGACCGGAAATCAGAGTGCGACAATCTCTACACCTGGAACAACAAAGAAACCGGCGATTCCTGCCGCGTCCTGAAATCCTCTATGGTCGGCTCCACATGGTACGGAGCCTGCGAAAGAACCAGACCGAACGAAAAACCATATGTTTTCGCAGGCGTCTGCCTCACACGGCTTGACAGCCGCGAATACTGCAACTTTGGTTACAAGGACATGGATGAATCCATGGGGCCGTGTGAACGTGAGTGTCCTGTCTCCATTCTGAATCTGCTTTCTGCACGCGATGACAAATGGGCGATTGAGTGGCGTGCAGCCTGCCGGGAGAACGCAGCACGCAAAGCCGCCGAGCGAAAAGACCAGAACAGTCTTGCGAACCTTCCTCTGGGTTCTGCTGTCACCGTAGAAAAGAACGGCGAAGAAATCCTTCTGCAAAAGGCAATCATCCGAGGCAGAAAAAAGCCCGTCTGGGTCTCATGGCAGAGCCGCACCTACTATACCGCCGCGCAGGTCAAAAAACACGGCTATACCCTCTACACCACAGCTTGAACTTACTGCCGTTTTCTGATACACTGAACAAAATGAACACGGAGGATTGAACACCTATGTTTTATAAACCCGGTGAATACGAAATCAAAGGCGGAGAATTTTTCTCCGCCACTTCCGGTCAGCCCCTGAACAGCGGAGATCTGGTCGGTCTTGTCTCATACTGTGACCCGGACGATATTTCCCGCATCGAAACCTACGGCAAAGAAGTTGTCTCCATGTACCGCGAGCTTACCACCTTGGAGAACAAAAAAATGCTCTACAAATCCGCCGTTATCCGAATTTGACCGAACCCAAATAAAAAGAGAAAAGGACGTGTGAAAATGGGAATTTTTCTGGCCGTGCTTGCAATCCTTATAATTGTCGTAATTGCCTGCAACTGGAACACAAAGCCAGCCAGCGAAGAAGCGGCAGAATTGTCTCAAAAACAGCAGCTGATTGAAAACAGCATCGGCGTTGCCGTGTCGAGCGGATTCACGGTTTCAAGAAAAATCGAAGCCGAAGACCTGGGCTTTCTGCTTGCCGTAGACGATACCGGAAAACGCTGGATGCTTGCGCAGCCCATCGGCTCTGCGCCGAAAATCTACAGCTTCCGCGATCTTCTTTCCTTCGACCTCATCCAGAACGGAAACCAGATTATTTCCGGAAACGACGGAAAAGCAGCCGTCGGCGCGGTTCTCTTTGGAGCCGCCGGAGCGGTCGTCGGTGCGTCCGCGAAGAAAACCGTTCGCGATATGTGCGGCGACCTGCATATTGAGCTAAACGTCAACGATCTGGGCTCCCCGCTTATCAAGCTTCCATTCATCGAACAGCAGATGGCGGTAAATTCCCCGCTCTATGAAATCCGTTCCGAGCTTGCCCGAAAAGTCATGGCAATTCTGTCCTACATCAAAGCAAACGCCGAACAGCCGGAACAAAAAACGATTGAACAGCCAAAGCAGGATATCTACGGAGAAATTGAAAAGCTCCACGCACTGAAAGAAAAAGGCATCCTCACCGAAGAAGAATTTACCCAGAAGAAAAAATCTCTTCTCGGCATATAAGAAAAGCCGCCCAACCGGGCGGCTTTCTCTCTATGTACTATGAAAAAATCAGAACGGCGGCGAAAACGATCAATCCGGCCACCATCAGGCAAGACGTCAGACACCCGCTCGGCTCATTCTTCGGATGTGCCTTCCGCCATTCGTTGTTGAACGCCTGCCTCGCGCGGTTTCGGCAATATCTTCCGGTTGGACCGCGCCACATTCCTCTGCCCATAAATAATCCCTCCAACGATCAATTATGAAAAGCTTTCGCCTCTTTGCGCTATGTTTCGCTTTCTAAACGTGATATTGTAGAACAGCGGGGGCGAATATCCCCCCAGCGGGACAAACCGGTAAAACGTGTAGAAACAAAATTGAGCCAAAAATTCTTTCCTATTTCTGAAATTCCTATTGACTTTGTACCCCACAAATGCTACATTGTATGTAGGGTACAAAAAGTGAGGTGAGACTGTGAACACCCAGCAAAACAAGCCGCGAAAAGACGCGCAAAATCCGAAGGATAAGTTCTTCAAAATGCGTGCTGATGCGAAAATGCTTGATATTCTGGAAGAAAACAGCAAGCTTTCCGGAAACACGAAATCTGATGAAGTTCGGATTGCGATTGAAGAACGGAACAAGCGTCTAAAGCGGAAATAAAAATATCGGCACACTGGCAATCTTGGCGGAGCGACAGCGTACCGATACGGCACCCCACAAGCGCAAGGCTTGAATCGGGTAAATTGATTATACCCGATTTTATCCCTCTGTGCAAGTGGAATCTTTGCGCAGGGGATTTTTTTACCCTTTTTCAGATGTTGCGAATCTGCTTTTTGCACTTGCTACGATGGAATTAGGGAGATCCCCAGAAATCAGAAATACGAAAGGATTAAAACAATGAAAAACGAACTTGCACAAATTGTTCCGGTGAACACTGAAAACCCGGAACGGATTACGGTGTCTGCGAGAGATTTGCACATAGCCTTGGAGGTTGAAACGCGCTTCAATGACTGGTTTTCAAGGATGTGTGAATACGGATTTGAGGAAGGAAAAGACTTTTACTCATTTTTGAGTAAAACACAAACCGGAGGGAGACCATCCAAAGACGCTGAGCTTACGATTGAAATGGCAAAAGAGATCTGTATGCTACAGCGCACAGAGAAAGGAAAGCTGGCACGGCAGTATTTTATCCAGCTTGAAAAAGCGTGGAATAGTCCAGAGCAGGTCATGGCTCGTGCGCTTCAAATTGCAAACGACAGAGTAGCACGGCTGCAAGAGCAGATTAAGCAGGACGCACCGGCTGTGCGCTTTGCAAACGCGATCACAAGTTCCGACACAAATATTCTCGTCCGAGAGCTTGCGAAGATTCTCACGCAGAACGGCTTCCCCATCGGCGGAAATCGCCTGTTTGAACTTCTGCGGAACGATGGATACCTCATTAAAACCGGAAGCGACTACAATCTTCCGACGCAGAAAGCCGCCGAACTCGGTCTGTTCTTCATCAAGGAATCTCCGCGCATTTCAAAAGATGGCGCTGTCATCGATCGAACGGTCATGGTAACGCCGAAAGCGCAGAAATATTTCATCAACAAATACGCGCCGAAACAGGAAATGAACTGACAGGAGGAATCACAATGACCATCAAAGAACTGTACGAAACATCTCAAAACGTGACCCGCTGGCATGTCTGCGTGGACGGCGGCTCTAACAATGTCGATCTGGCAAGCCCCGTCATTATGAAAGGCATCGGAAACTTCGTCGTAAAAACTGTCTACTTCAACATCGTTGACGGTCACGTAGACGCATCCATCGACGTACTGACCGAAATCGTCACCGCGTAGCTCCCTATGTTGCACATTTCCTTTTTGCGCTTGGTATCCTAATAATAGGATGATGAATCCCCAAGCAAAAAGGAACGATCAAGTCAGGAGGTACGCAGATGAAAAACGAAAACGAAACCGTGGAACTTTTGAAAATTGTTTCACGACTGACCGACGAGCAGAAAAAGCTTCTCACAGAAAAGATACAGGAGCTTCTTCGCGAACAGGAAAACAAAAAATAACCCAATTTCTCCGGGGGAAGCGGGACAAATCCCGCTTCCCCGGTAGAAGAAAAGATGCCGGGCGTCCGCGCCTGCAGAAAATTCAAAAAGGAGACCATACCAATGAAAAAGAAATGTACCGCCATCGTCTGCGTCCCGGAGCTTCTTCCCGAGGATGTTTTCAGCCACATTGTCTGTCACCACGCCGATCAGGTGCGCGCCAGAAACGCCTACGCCGCCAACAAGCGCCGCAAAATCAAAGAACGCAGATTCATTGCCCTCGTTCTCTCCGCCGCCTGTATCCTCGCAATCGCCGCCTGCTGCGCTATTACAAAGAGTGTGGGGGTTCTGTGATGTATTTCCTTTACGATACATTTTTCGATACTCCGATTCTCGTCGGAACCTACCAGACCCTAGAAGAAGCAAGAGCCGCCGCGCGGCACATGAACGAAAACACCTGCGGTCGCTTCCGTCCGCGCATTCAGCTTGGCGCTGAGATCTTAAAGAACTGGACGTATTAAATATTTTCCTTCCGGGGAGCGGGACAAATCCCGCTTCCCCGGCAGAAGAAAAGATAGCCGGAAGAAAATAAATTCCCATGTTGCATGTTCGCTTTTTCCATTTGATATAGTGAAAACAGAAAGGAGCAATACATATGGCACCGCCCATCAAGGAAGAAAAGAAGTTCATGGAAGCCTACCGTTCCTACCGCTCAAACATGATCGCCATCGGGCGCTCGGAAAATACAGTGAAAAACATCGACAACGTGATAAAACTGTTTAGCCTCTTTATGATTGAAGATCGGGACAACTGGAATCACGAGGTATCTTTCACAGACATTCAGGCGTGGCGTGATATGCTGCTTGCAACCGGCAGAAAACCGTCCACTGTCAAGCAGTATCTGAAAGTTCTTTCCGGATTTTATGAATACGCCTCGTCCCCCCAGCTTGGAGACTACCGCTTTTATGACAAAAACCCCGTCTCCAAATTCCTGATGCCGGACACCCGTCAGGAAGATGCAAGACCCTATGACCAGATTCTGACCGACGAACAGGCGGCACTTTTGTGGCGGAACAACTCCCCAAAATCAAGCGGCGTTCCGGAATGGGAGCGAAACTATGCAATCGCCGTCCTGTTCCTCTCCACAGAGATCAGAAACTGCGAACTTCTCGCCCTCACGCCTGCCGACTTGGACTGGGAAAACGAAGAGCTGACCGTAGAGCACGGCAAGGGCAACAAATACCGCGTTGTAGACTTCCCGCCCATCGCGCAGACCGCCGTAAGGCTCTATCTTAAAAGCGGAATCCGCCCTTCCTACGCAAAAGACGATGACCCGCTCTTTGGAACCTGCGCAGAAAAAGTCAGAACGTCCAGAAACTTCAACGCAGAATCCTGGCACGCCGGAAGCCGTCAATGGCTGACAGAGCTTGTCCGCCGCCATGTAAAGCGCGTGACAGGTGTAGATAATGTCCGGTCCCACGACCTGCGGCACGTCGGCGCGCGGCTCGATCTCAACGGCGGCATGCCTCTGGAAGAGCTGCAAGCAAAGCTCGGGCATGAATCGGCAGAAGTCACGCAGATCTATTCCGGCAAACTCACCAGCCGCAGGAAACGCCGCCAGACGCTTCTTGTGCAGGAAGAAAAAGACCGTCAGGCAGACCGCAACAAGCGGTATCTTGAAATGCAGGGCGATGATTTTTTCGCCAGACTCCGCCCGGAGATCAGAAGCCAAATCCGCCGGACGGAAACCGCGTGAACAAAAAGGCGTGAACCCTCACGCCACACGGGAGAATCAGGTGCGCTGGGAGGGAACATAAAGCCCTCGTGCTGCGGTTCAATTCCGCATTCTCCCGCCACGCCGTGGCCTGAACCTCTGCCACGGTCCGCGTACAGTCTCCTTTCATAAAGAAAAGCGACCACCTACATAAGCGACGGCGCTCGCCGGATAAGTTTGAGATCTCGGCGCTCCTGTCTGGGAAGACAGGCTGTAGGTTTTGGGGAAGAACGCTCCCGCACCCAAGTAAAACGGGGAGCCATTTATGTGCGTGTAGTTTAATGGCAGAACAGCAGACTTCCAATCTGATGGTGGGAGTTCGATTCTCCTCACGCACTCCACATGGGTATTGCGGCGGACTCAGGGAAAGTTTTGAGGTTCCAAAGGCTTGGTGAAACGATATATCCGGCCATCCGCTCAATCTGTAGGTAGTGCAAGTACGGCAGATTGCGAATTTAATTAGCTGGCTCCGGCTTAATGTGTGAAAAAACGGATGCGACCGATGCACCGGCGCAGGGCTGAAAAGTTCCGTGGCTTACCCTCCCGGACTTCCGACAGTCCGCTGTGAGGCGTAAAAGATGGAAGAAAAACCGGCGTGGCGACGCAGACCAACTTCTGCACGGGAGCGTCTAGGCGTCGAGTAACGGCGGCTCCGGAGCCGGGAGGCAGGCTGTACAAAACCAAGAAAACAAAGCAAGGAGGAGAACAAATGAGCTTGGACATTCGCTATCTCACCAACGGCACGAAAAATGTCTACGTCGTCGTAGAGAAGGACGTGACGCCGGTCGCGGTCCATTTCTACAGCGAACGGGACGAAATCCCCTATCAGATCCGGCACTATGCGCCCGAAGGAAAGCCGATGTTTGTCGGTCCTGACGGAGCGCGGCTCTTTTTCGCAATGAAGGTGCTGTATCCAGAGCTGATGTGCGAATACTGCGGAAAGCCCGGATATTCAGGTGCTGTTTGCATATTTGAATCGTGCGTCGAGCCGTGGAAAACGTGCAAGTACAGGTACACGGAGTCAGGAACATGAACGATATCAGGTCGGTTGATTTCAGCGACGCGCAGCTTAAATCGCTCCTGTTTGAGGTGTACAGTGCAGGCTTTGAAGCCGGATATTCCCGATGTACAGACATACACACCGGTTTCAACACATGGTATCGTGATGTAATTCAGAAAGACAATCTGCCGGTCTATGCGGTACTTGACAGTACCGACAAGGACGTGCGGGATGCAATCGATAGCGTCTGCTGCATCAAAACAATCTTGTATTCAGGCCGCTATGAACGAATCCAGTCGCAGCTTGAATTTGCAGAAAAAGTATTGAAAGATTTCATCGCCGAAAGGTGTTGAGATACCATCTGAGTTTGGCTAGTTCGCACAAGCGTTCCGCTGTGTAGAAAATCGGAACCCATGAAAGTCCTCATTGCGCTGGTACGCCAAACACAACAGCGCGGGCAAAAATCGTTGGTGAATATCGCGCGTAACACGCAACGTTGACTGCTGTTCAATAATTCGGGAAACAGACAAAGAGCAGGCTTGGTTAAAGGCTCATAGTGCGGTGACGAAACCAATTCCGCGCAACATAGGGTGACGGTCATCCTTGGAGGTGCAGCGGGGTTCGAGTCCCAAAACGGTCAGGTTCGACTCCTGATCGTGCATGGTGCAAAACCTTCAGCCGTAAAGTTCGTAATGCTTGGGGCGAACTGAAATCCGCCAAGCTAGGCAGCACCTTTGGGGACGCTTTCAGGACTGCTGATACATAAGCGCCGGTGCGCAATCACCTGATTTGCCGTTGGTCTGTGCACAAGACCTCACGGCCGGTACGTCAAGCCGGAACCGATGGGCCGTTAGCTCAAATGGCTAGAGCAACCAGCTCATAACTGGTAAAACCTCGGTTCGAATCCGGGACGGCTCACCATGAAATTTTCGGGAAAGGAGGAAAATCATGAACAAAGACGAACTCGTAACCGCCGTAGCGAACCGGATGGACGTTCCGAAGACACATGCGATCTGCGCGGTAAACGCCGTGTTTGACGCGATGCAGGAAGCGCTCATCGTGCATGACACCGTGAACGTTCCGGGCTTCGGCAAATTCGCCGCGAAATACTGCGCCAGCAAGCAGTCGAGAAATCCGAATACCGGCAAAACCATCGACGTTCCCCAGCACTTCGTCGTTCGTTTCAGCCCCGCAAAGGCGCTGAAAGACGCAGTGAGATAACACCCTCAATATTCAGTTCAAACGCAATTAAACTGAATAGGCGGCATATCGTGCGGACGTGCCGCCGTACATAGATCATTCAAAGAAAGGAACAGGCAAATGGAACAAACCGTATATCGCGGCGATATTTTCTGGGTGGATAACTGGAAAGACGGACTTGGAAGCGAAATTCGCAAGTCAAGACCTGCCGTTGTCGTTTCAAACGAAAAAAATAACCTTTTTTCTCCGAACATAGAGATCTGCTACTTAACGACCGCAGAGAAGAAAAAGCCCCTTCCGACGCACGTGGAAATCACAATGAAAGGCGTGAAAAATACCGTCCTGTGTGAAAGCATCTATACCGTCAGCAAAGAACGTCTTGGAAGCTATATTTCGACCTTGGAGCAGCATGAAATGCAGCTCGTAGACAGCGCCCTTCTGGTGTCCATCGGTCTGAGCGGCGCAAATGAACCCAAAAATCCGGAGCCTTCCGGCATGCTTCCCGTTTCCAAAGAACCGGACGCAGAACTATCCTCTCTGAAAGAGCGGTGCATTGAGCTGCAGGCGCAAAATAAGCTCTATCATCAGCTTCTTTCTTCCTTCGTTCCAAACTTCGGAGGGACCGCGCCATGCTGATCTATCTTGACTACGCGGCGACCGCCCCGGTGCTTCAAACGTCTCTGCGTGTGTTCAACAGTCGTTGTCTCAATTATACTGGAAACCCAAACAGCATTCACGCAAGCGGAACCCGTGTAAACGAAGATCTGGAAGCGCATAAAAAAATTGTCGCATCGTGCCTAAACTGTGACCCGGAGCAGGTCATCTTCACATCCAGCGCCACTGAAAGCTGCCGCCTTGCAGCGATTCGCCTCATGAACGATTATCGAGACGCGCTTTGTTCTTCCTACGAACACGACGCAGTCTATAAAAGACTTCCCGATTACGGCAAGATTTGCAGCAAGACCCGCAAGAAAGAAGCCGCTCTTGCGCATATCCACACCTGCAACGAAACCGGATTCATTTACGACCTGAAAAACACAGGCGCGTGGAATATACGCTTTTCTGACTGCACCGCAGCCATGGGAAAATTCCAGCTCAATTACAAGTCGGACGCAATCGACTACATTGCAGGCGGCGGCCATAAATTCGGCGCTCCCGTCGGTGTCGGCGTCCTAATCGCAAAAGATCCGGAAAGGATCTATGAACTGGAACATTTTGCAACCCCGTCTGTCGCCTTAACTGCGGCGTTTTCTCAGGCGCTCTGGTTCCGGACGCAGCATCTTTCGGAGTTTGCAGAAATGGCAGGTCGCTTGCATGACCGGCTGATCGATGGTATGATGAACGAGATCCCGGACGCGAAGCTGAACGGTCATGTTTATGCCGGAAATTCCGCCTTGCAATCTCCCTACATTGCAAACATATCGTTCCCCGGCGTTGAAAATACCGCCCTCGTCCTGAGACTTTCTTCTGCGAATGTCATGGCTTCCGGTGGAGCCGCCTGTTCCAGCGGAGACAATAAACCGTCGAGAGTCCTGCTTGCCGCTGGATACCCGGAAGAACGCGCCAGAAGCGCCGTCCGGTTCTCGTTCGACTATACCCTGAGACTTCCGATGGACGAATATCCGCCATTCTTCAGAGCCGAGCAGGAACAGGACTTTGCAAAAATCGACGAGGCTGTGAAGATCACCGCCGCCTGCGTAAAGGAGTTGAGAAACCTATGCCCACAACAATCGTAAAATATCCCCCTGAACATGTAAAAGCAATCGCCGCTGCAATTGAAAGCAGCGTCTACACCTGCAGTATCTGCAAAAAGAAGATCTATCCGTCCATGGAAATCTACAAGGACGGAACCATTGGGATGGATGTCTCTCTTTCAGAACTTCGCGCCGGCATTGGAAATTCTATTGAAGCAGGGAACGTGTGCCTCGACTGCGCGAGAAAACGGGGCAACATTGTAACCGAGAAAATTTCGTCTATGTCTGTATCACCGCAAGACGCAGAAAAATATCTAAAGCGGCGGGACGAACTCTGATTTCCCGTAGAATAAAAGATGTACCACAATAATATTTCATACAAAGGAGACAATATGATGAAAGATCCCAAACTTGCAGCCATGGTAGAAGCCATGCTCGAACGAAATGAAAACTTCCGTGGAACCTCTGTTGATGAAGAGAAAATGAACCTATTTGCAGACATTCGCCGTCAGGCAGAAGAACTCGCGCACCTCATGCACGCAGCCGTTACCGTCCGTCCCCCGGAAAACACAGCGCGAAACGCTATGGTCATGCTGGACATTCCCCTTCCTGTTGGAATTTTCAACGAAAGCGTCCGCAAAAGACTATCTACCCTCATTGCAAGTGCCGACGATGTGAGCTTTGCCGCGCCGTCCGGAGAAACCCTGCGCATCACCTTCGGCGTTCAGGGGGTGTGGAAAGAATGACGCTGGATCTCAGATCAAACGTAGTAAAACAAAAATACACCTTTGAACTCGTCTTTCGTGACAAACGGGTGAACGAAATGACCATTATCGAAGCAGAAAGCCTGGAATCCGCGAAGCTGAAACTTCCATCCGATATCATGGCCGCAAAGCTTCGGGAAATCGACGGAAAACCCGCCGTAGAACTTACCGAGGAGGAATACCGATGGATGAGAATGCCGAAATGAAGCGCTTTGCAGATCGATTGTGGGACTATTTTAAGCCGAAAATCGAAGAACTCACGCGGTCTAACGTCTGGTTCTTCCGCGCAGAAGTCACAAAGGCCGCTGCAAACGGAAAAATCACCGTCCAGCGCCCCTTTGATAAGGAAATCGCCCTTCCCTATGTTTCCAGCATGGCATCTGCCGCCGTCGGCTCTCAGGTCACAGTCTTCGTCCTCGGACTGAGCCTCACGAACGCCGTCATCATCGGTGACGGAACCCTGTCAAATCTATAAAGAAACGAAAGAACCGGAGAAATCTCTCCGGTTCTTTTTCTGTATCCTTACTTCTTCGTTTCCAGCACCGCGATATTGCCCTTGTTCGATACCTTGAGATCGAGCGCCGCCGCAATATCCCGAACCTTTACATAGTTCGTGCCGTCCTTGAGAATCCGGTCAACCGAAACTTCCCTGCCGTCTACAATGATCTTGCTCTTTTCAACCACTTCATCCACCTCTTTCAAAAGTTTCTTGAATTTTTCCCACTTGTTTTCATCGATCAGCGGAAGCGGACAAAGCTTCATCGAAATGTCGTAGTGCCGCACAACCGCCTGAACGTTCGGCAGCTGCGGCAAAAGCATCTGATACAGCCTTGCCGCGTTTTCCATCGTCTTTTCCGGGATGTAATACGTCCCCGATGCGTCTGTGTGGCTGACCATCTCGATGGAAACCGTGTTGTAGTTGTTGTAGATGCCGCCAAACTTTCCGCTCCTGCCGTCTCCGACGCTCCAAGCCACCGTATCGAGCGGAACGCACTCATATACTACGTTACCCTCGTCAACGCAGTAATGGGCGCTGGCGGCGCGTCCTTCGCTTCCTGCGGCAAAATACCTGGCATTTCCCTTCGCAGTCGCGCTTTTCCCGGTGTTCGCCGTGTAATGGAAGACGATTGCCTTAACTGCCGAAACAGGCCGCTTGCCGCCAATTCTGCTTGCCCGAATGCTTTTGTCAATTACCAGCTTTGCCATCGCTGCCACCTCCCGTCTGGTCTTCCGTTTTCGCGCTCTGATAGCCGAAATAGAACGTCAAGACCATCACAATGATGGAATAGAAATCCTTCGGCTCAACCTTCCCACGCAAAGACATCGCAACGAAAGCCGATGTCAGCATGATCGTCACGAGCGACTTCACCTTGAAAAGATTCGAAATCAGCACCTGCCACCATTTGTTGTTCATATTCTCTATCCCTCTCAATCTTTTAAAACTGTCTCAATAATCCGCGCCGTCGCGTCAATGCCGTACTTGTCAGCAAGCTCCCGCACGAATTTCACCGCATACTTGCTTCTGTTTTCGTTTTTGGCCTTCCAGAAATAAAACCCCGTCGCCGCGCCGCATTCCAGAATCCACGCGCAAAGAACCGTCGCCGCCGATGATTTATCGTCTGCTGCCAGAAATACGAAAATCAAGAAAATCAGAACGCCGTAGGAAAAGATCAGAATTTTCTTACTCCATTCCATCTTCTTCATGCGTCTCGCTTTCCCATTCCGTTCTGGCACTGCTTTTCAAGCTCATGGACGTATTTCTTCACGTCCCCATTTCCGCCCTTTTTGATGTACTCCGCCCCGGCGATCAGCCGCTCGGAAACCGGCATACTGGGACTCATGATCGTAATCCGCAGAACGTCCAAATGCTGCTTTTCAACGGCTTCCTTCTGGTTGTCGATCTTCTGTTCCAGCGTGTCGATTCTTCCGTCTAGCTTTTGCTCCATCGTCCCGATTCTGCTTGCAAACTTTTCGTCTTGCTCGTCGATTTTCTGGGACAGCGCCTGAATCTGCGTGCCAATGGTGTTGATGCCGCGCTTCTTTGCCTTCCGGCTGTCGATGATTTCCTTTACCACGATAGAAAACGCCGAACTTCCAAGAACCGCGACCAAAACGGTCATTGCATCACTCATATCTCTTTCTCCTATATACTTTCATTTTTTCTTTCTGTGTGCCGGTGCTCAGATTGGGAGAAATTCGGGAGGATGCAGCCACTTGAGCGGGAAAAACCACGCCATGCCGTGCCCTTTTCTGCGAAACCCGAAAAAGCCGTGATTTGTTTCCCCCGTCAGAAAAAACCTACGCATGCTCTTTTTTCTCCTTTCTCTCCGCCTTTTCCTTCTCCGCGCGTAAAATCGCCGGATTCCTCTTCCGGAACTGCGCACCCTCGCAGTACCAGTATTTCCGGTCCTCCTTGACCGCCTGCCGTGTCTCTCCGTCTGTAAACGTCAGAAGCACGCGGCAGCTTTTCTTTTTAGAAGGTTCCATGCTTTCCCTCCTTCCATCATTTCTTTTTGCCGAGTGTCTCGCTGTAGTGTTTGGAAAGCTTCCCCGTCGGCATTGTTCTGAGAATATTCTTCCAGTACCGGTTCTGCATCCCGTCTCCTGCCATCTCGGAAAGCGCCTGCGTATCGCCCTTCCCGCTCCCGTAGAACCGGTAAAGCTCCGTAAGCATCTTTTGCCGCCATTCCCCTTCCGGCGTGTTCTCGCGGAAATGCTCCCATGCGTTTTCGCTCGTCACCGCGCAGATAAGCCGTCCGTCCTTCGTCCGAAGAAACCGCCCGTCCGCATAAACGACCGTTCCAAACGGCAGATTGAAGCTTCCGTCAATGCCCTTCCCCTTGAACCTCTTGTAAGCGATATATTCCATTTCCGTTTTCCTCCTGAAACTGTTCCGTTATTCCGGCCAACCTGTGATCGTTGCGATCGGGAAGTCCGCGACCGATACCGCCGATATTGTCATTTCTCCCGTCGAGGTAAGAGGTCTCGTAAACCCCTGGATCAAATGCCGCTCCGTGGGAGAACCGGGCTTATCCGTCCTTGTCAGCTCAATCAGATTGTTTTCAACAATGTGGAACATCTGCGTGCAGGAAATAGAAACTGCCTTTTGAAGAACCGCCGTCCGCTTGAGCTTCCACTCTGCAAGATCCTTGCACTGCGTCTGCGTGTAATATCCGCTTGCCGTCTCTCTGTAGGTTTTTCTTCCGATGATATACACGTTCGTATCGCTCGCCGGGTCAAGATTCTGCGCCCGTCCTGCCGCCTGTGCATATTCTGAGGTCTGTTCTCCGAGCACAATATAGTCGTTGTATACCTCCGTGTTTTTGACGGTATACGTTGCGCCCAGCAGCTGTGCTTCCTTTGTGGAAAACCGCCAGAGAACCGGCTTCTGCGCGTCCAGAACGTCATCTTGAGACGGGTCAATGCGAAGCGCGCCCGATTGGTCATACCCAACCAGCCCGTTTACCATCTCCGAAAGTCCCAGAATAACGTCTGCATACGTTCCATCGTCAGAATCAACCCGCAGCGTATACGGAGACTTCACAAGGCTCACCGTCGTTCCGTCCGGAAGCTTCTGCTTCTTTTCGTTGTAATACTCCGTAAAGATTGGGCGAACCGCATCAACCTTCATGCCGTTTCCCCGGTCAAGGTCTAAGATTGCCTGCATCGGCTCAAAAATATTCGTCCCGACCGGAACCTCATACGTCCCTTCCAGCCGTCCAAAAAGCGTCCCGTCCAGATACGCCCACTTGTCAACCAGCGGATATGTGATCGTCCGAAGATTCGGCTGCAAGGTCTCCTGCGGCTCTGCAATGTAGAAAATTCCCTGTGGCAGATAATACTCCGACTCATCTGACAAAATCAGCCCTTCGTCAATGGCAATCTGCTGCCCGAACCATACCTTGTTCACGCTGTAGTCAAACGCCGCGTCAATATTGGAAAGCGTCACGCTTGCCGTCCGTCTCTGCCCGTTTTGAAGGTTCACGCTGATGCTGCCGTCCTGCAAAAACGCGCCGCTCCTCCGGTTCAGAGGGTTATTGTCGAGGGCAAACGCCGTCGAGCCGTCCGGCTGCAAAAATCGCAGCCTGCAAAGCTTCGTAAATGGCTTTCGCAGCATCTTGAAGTAATCCTGCGTCCGCTCTGCGTATGTCGTAAATGCCATCTTCCGCACCGCCCTTCTCAAACGCAGAATCCCGGCGCGAAGCCGAGCGAAGTACGCGCGTAGTGGTCGGCGACTGAGCCGCTGGAGTCCACATATATGAAAAAGGTGGAGTAGTTGGTACGCGGCGAACGGAGCCACCAACCAGCGGCGGTTGTCGTCGCGTCGTACTTGTACTTGATCTTGCTGTTTCCGGCTGCGTAATAGGCGTACTGTGCTTGTTTGCTTTTTTCGTTTGTGTTGGCACAGGAAATGCTTCCGAAAACCTCAAACTCTGCCAAGGGGAAGAAGTAATCCGTCGTTGCCGTGACCGCGCTTGAGGTTGTTCCTCCGTTTCCTGTATTATCCGTGTATTTTGTCACGGACTTTAGAACGGCTCGGAGCGCCGCCGGAATGACTGCGATAATTGTGCCGGCATAACTTGTAAGGTTTGTGCCGCAAATGGCGGTACGCATAACCGAGTCCTCCCAACCGCCGGAGTTCGTGTTCGATATGTTCATTCTGAACGCAGGAGAACTTCCGACCGAGTTGTAAGAGCTGTCGCAGAGGCAAACGTCCGTGCCATTGGAGAGGTCGGTTTTTGCAAGCTGGAAGTGAATCCGGTTGTCCCCTTCGAGCGCCGCGTTGTGATTAAATCCGAGTATAAATGCGTAGGTTGTGTAATCGGAGAGCGTCAGTTCACCAACCGTGCCGCTCAGCGTAATTTCCTTGCAGTCTCCGACGCTCCAATAATTTTCACCTTCTCCACGGTCAGAAACCGCACGGATCGTCTCCCAGCTATTGTCGTTCAACGTGGAAGGAATAAAGGATACCGACACATCGAAAACATCAGAAACCGTCACAACCTGCGGATCTGCCGTCTGCGTGCCGGATACCGCCGAAACCGTCCAATCTCCGTTCTCCGGAACATCAAGTAAACAAATCCCGTCCGTCCCCGCCGTGCCGCTCACGCTCTGCGTGCCCATCGTCGCCGTGACCGAAGCACCGGCGTTCGTGTGAACCTTGATCTGCTTCTGAGATCCTGCTGTAATTGCGTCAATCGCATCTCCAAAGCCTTTCGTGGCGTTCCATGGGATACTTGCCGTTTCTCCCGTCTTTTCCCGGATTCTCCCCGCCGTATACGTCATCGCGCTATTGAGCTGCGAAGAATCCACAACCTTGTCAAAAGCCATCAGAAAGTCCCTCCTGTCCACGTCGGAAGCTTCGCCAGCACCAGATTCGTAATGTTCACGCTTTCAGGGTTCGGAAGTTCTCCGTTGTTCGTCCAGCTCAAAACACCATCCGAAGAAACCGCAGGCGTAAATGTCGCGCCATCATCACCCTTCGTGCCAGGGCTTCCCGTCTCTCCGCGAGTTCCCTTGATATTGACCGCCTCTGGATTTGAAAGTCCGCCGTTATTCGTCCAGGTAAGTGTTCCGTCCTCCGAAACCGCCGGCGTAAAATACGGTCCTGTTTCGCCTGCCGGTCCTTGCAGCTGTCCGTTGTTCACCCATGCCGCGTGAACCGCGTCCCATACGTAAATGTCGTATGGGGCGGCAGTTCCAACGCCGTAAGCGTCCCCGTCCTCCGGAGACGATACGGCTTCCTGCAAAGCCGAAAGGCTTGCAAAATATCCCTTGATGACAAAATCCTTTCCCGGCTCTCCCTTGAGTGACGCCAGCCAGTCGTTAAGAGAACCCGTATACCCTTCCTGCACGGCAAGCTCATACGCGCTCTTGCCGTCCTCTCCCTGCGGGACGACGTAGGTATCCGGAAGCCCCGGAAGCGTCAGAGATCTCAGCGGCTTGTCCATGTCTCATTCCCCCAATCCTCAGTAAATCGTGATGTTTCCGTTTCCGTCATCCTCTGCAACGATTCCGCCGGAGCCGCCGCCGTCCTTGATAACGACCTTCTTTGCCTCCGAACCGTCGTAAACCGTCGTTCCGCTGGATTGAAGCACCGTAAGCGGATACGCGAACGATCTCGAAGCGCCGCCTCCGCAGTCGCAGTACCCGCCAACGACCGGAGAAGGAATCGCCTGCAAATATGCCCCGTCGTTCTTTGTAATGATGATCTGCGCGTCGTTTGCGTCGCCAATCTCTGTCCATGGAAGCTTCATCGTCTGCGCCTGCGAAGCGCTATTGTCCATCGTCTCCATCTCGACCGCGCCGGAAACAGCAATGCGAATGATGTCTCCCTTCCGGTTTTTGAGGAAAAGCGCATAGTCGCTCGTGGTAAGCGCCGTAATTTCGTCCCGCAGCTCTTTCGTGTCATAATACTTCCCATCCGCCGTGTACCCGATGAGGCTCGTGAGCGTCCCGCTTCTGTAGTTCCACGGCGAATTCTGAACCGTCGGATACCGCGTGAAATTTTGAAGCACGCTCGGCGCTGCGTTATTTGTAACAGAACCGCTCGACACGTTGTTCCCGAACCTGAAAATCTTCTGCACATGATAAGCGCCCGCGTCATCCTGCGTACACGCCATCAGATACCAGTCCCACCCGCAGGTTTGAATCTGACCGCTGACGATGGCGGCGGAATACGACTCTCCAACCCCGTATGCGTAATACGTGTACTTCTTCCCGTTGACCGCCGAAGCGTCAACAAAAACATTCCCTTGATCTACGGTAATATCCCCGACATGCTGGATTGCTTCTTCTTCGCCCTCCTGCCGGTAGATCGCGAGCTTGCTGTATCCCGTTCTTCCGTACTGCCCGGCGTTTGCCGTTCCCCAGAAGTTTGTGTAAAGATACGTTGGGAAATTAAGCGCTGTATACGATGTGCCGTTCAAAAGCTCGTCTCTTTCGTTTTCCGTCAAATTCCCGTTGCTTACCAGCATCAAGTAGCAGGTCTGTCGGTTTGCAAGCAAAACTTCACGCAGTCTTACATCGTCCGTCCATTGAAAATCCGCTGCATATTCTTCCTTCCGCTTTCCGTATCCGGAGCTGGTATAGAGCTTCTTTCCGTCCAAAATCAGTGTGAATCTTTCGTTTGCATAAATTTTCCCGCTGCAAAGCTCCGTGCGACCGCTTGTCAGCTGAAAATCGACGCAGAGGTGGAAAATTGCCGCCTTTCCGCCGCCTCCAACAAACACGAAGTTTTCTCCGTCAAAGCATCCGCTTTTCCAGTTTCCCGTTGTTCCCTCCGCCGCAGCCTTCCATATTCCGCCGTCCGCGCTGATAAGAATCTGGTTTTGGCTTCCAACCGCGAGGAACATATCGTTTGTTACCGTGTTGTTTCCGCTTGCATTGCTTTGAAACAGATCGCTGGTTCGTATGGACCAAAAGCTTCCGTTTTCCGATACATAGATTTCTCCGCCATTGTCCCTTGCAAAAAACTTTCCCTTCAAAAAGCAAAGCCCGTAAAACGGCGTTGTCGAATCTTCTGCAACGGTGGAGGATTTCCAGTTGTTAAGATCGTCGGTCGTCGCGCATTTCCCGTTTCCATACAGACACACCCAGATCTCATTTCCATACACAACTCCGGTGATCTCTTCCGTTCCGCTGTATCCTTCAATCTTGCATTCATACCATCTGCGCAGATTTTCGGAATACGAAATGCCGCCGGACACATAGTTTGCAAAGAATCTGCCGCTGCTAAAAAAGACATTCTTTACCGGCTTGTCCATCGTAACGCTGGTCCAGGTTACGCCGTCTGCTGTGTACGCAGCGGCTGTCGTCGCGCTTGAAACAAGGAAAAACTGACTTGCGTTTTGGACGTACCCCTCGCAAAGAGAAAGCGCAGATAGATCCCCCGAAAGCGCCGCAGGGATTGTCGCCATTGTCCATGTCTTTGCATCGCGCGAATACGCAACGCCGGCATCTCCAAGCGCCATATACAATTTGCCTTCTCCGTAGCCGCAAACAACCGTTCTCCATGTCCCGCTTCCGGAGATCGGATAAGTTCCCTCACATGCCATATTGGAAGAAAGCGAGAAATACGATTGCGTTCTTTTTCGGTCGCTCGTCTCGCAAAAAAGATGAATTGGAGCAGAATCCACATCCGTGCTGCCGCACCACGCAAAGTTAAACGGTGCCTTCGCGCTCCCACTGTATCCTTGTCCGGTATACCAGGAAACGTCTTTTGTTTTCCCATTTATATCGACAAAAAGTTCTCCGTTCAGCTCACTCGGAAGCGTTCCAAAAACGTTGGGTGCTATGCTGCTTGCCTCCGGAAGAATCAGCCGAACGCCATTGCTCTTTGTGTCCGTGCATGCCGTGACGGATGCCTCAAACATTTCTTCCTGGTAGTCGTCCCCACTGAAAGAAAACCATTCCGGTATGTTCTCCATTCCCGTCTCAGACTGGACAATACACTGCACAAGATACCTTTTTCCGGGGAAAATTCCATCGAACGTGTATTGTAGCTGTGCAGTTCCGTAAATATTGCCTGTGTCTCGGATGATGTTCTCCGGCTCAGTCTCGTAGTTATAATTCTCCGGTTCTTCTGCGATTCTCCATCGGACCCAGTTGATTCCGTCTCCCTGCTTCTGCGTGTACTTTGCGCGGAACGTAACGGATTTTTGGCTGAAAGAATTTCCGTCGTAGAAGTCTCCAAGAAAAGAAATGGTCGGACGGTCTCTTGTGATAAATGTGCTCTGGCTCTGCTGGTCAACATACTCCGTTTCGCTCCAATACTGCCGGATACGCAGCTTGTAGCTTTTCCCGTTTGTGATACTGAGTGATCCAAGATTCGCGTGGAACATCTGCACGTTTCCTGCGTAGTCCGTCCCGTAAAACGGTTGTTCCAGCGTTCTGCCCGAAACAAGCTGCGAGGTTCCGTCATCCGCGGTGATAAAAAGATTGAATCTCACCAGCGGAGAGTTGCCGTTTACCTGAAAACTGAGCACAAAATCCTCGTTCGCGTCAATGACGCCATTTCCAAGCGGTCCAAGCATGCTTGGAGAAATGTTTGTCGGCTGATAAAGCATAGTTTTTTTCCTTTCTCTCCCGTCTCAGGAGCCGCTTGAAATGGTGAGCGTCTGCGCCATCCGCGCAAGCTCATATACGCTTGTCGTTCTCGCCTTTCCCTCGCTGATGGAAATTCCGCCGAACTGATACACATTTCCGTTGTGCTGTGTGCCGATTGCATGGTTGTCAAACCTTGCCCCACCTGCAAGCGGCAGATCGTTTCTCGCCCCGTACAAAAGCCCAAGCTCCCGGATTCTCTGCTCAAACCGCGCGTCTGCCATCGGCGCGAGCATCTTCTTTGTGATCTCCGGCGGCAAAACCATCTCGTCCGCGCTCGTCGCCTTGATACCGCCAAGCCCCCGAAGGATACCGCCCTCGTCATATACCGTGAATTTCCGTCCGTATCCGTCCGTGATCGATGTCGTGCCGTTCCGGTTCTTCACCCAATAAGACCCGTCTCCGCCTCGCATCGTGTCTCCTGCGCCGGCGTTGTTCAAAAAGTTCAGACCGTTCGCGCTGGAAATTTTGTAGTATCCGCCCTTTCCGTCGTCCGGCTCTGCATACACGGTTCCGCTGTATCGGTTTCCGCCGCCGGTGTCTGCGGAAGAACCGGAGCCGCCGGAATTTCCGCCCGGTGCATCGTCATATTTTCCGCCGTAGTTATAGGTCGTCTGGTTTTTGTCAACAAGCTTCGATTCATACGTTCCGTCCGGATTGACGCCTGTAATTTCGTAAGTGCCGCCGCCCGTAACAACTCTGTCTCCAACGGCAAGCCCGGACGGTGCCTTTCCGTCCGCTCCAACCTTCACAATCCGGTTCGATGCAGCTACAATGCTGTCTGCAAGCTTCGTCACATCCACGCCCAGCGCCTTGAATAGCTCTGCGTTTTCTAAGATGATTGCCTTGAGTTCTGGCGTTGCGTTCTTCCAGATGTCCTGTAGGATCTCCCCGATGCCGCGCGTCTTTTCCTTGAGCGAGTTGAGGAAGTTTTTGTACTGCCGGTCTAAGCTGTCCTGCTGTGCCTTGATGGCGTCCTTCCGCGCTTCCAGGGCCGCAAGCTCTGCGTTATACTCGACATCTTCCTTGAAATCCTCAAGGTCTTTTTTCGCCTTGTCGAGCGCTTCTTCTGCGGATTTGATATTTTTCTGGTCAGCGACCCATTCCCACTGCCCCGACCTCGCGTTATACTGCCGGATGGTGCGCTCATTTTTCGCGTCTGCAAGATTCTTCTGCGCCTGCTGAACCGCCAGAATTTTTTCTTCCAGCGTCAGCTCTTCGTCCTTCGAGTCCTTGCGTTTTTTGAGCGCCTCGATCTGTGCGTCGATTGCCGCGATCTCATCGTCCAGCGCGTCCGATTCCCGGTCGATAGACTCCTGCAAAGCGCTTTCCAGCTCGCTCAGAAGATCGTCCGTGTTCTTGAGTTCCCCGTTGATCTTCTCCTGCCATTCCCACCATTCGGCGGAAAGGTCGTTGATGTCCGACTGGTTCGCGCCAATCGACCGAAGATACTCCGCCTGTGCGTGAAGCGCCTGCTGAATCTGGCGCATCTTGTTCTTCTGGTCTTCCTCGCTCGCGCCCTGCTTTTCCATCAGCGTAAGCTCGGATTTGAGAAGCGATACCTTTTCCTTGTGCGCGTCCAGATTCGCGTCCGAAGAACTCCCGCCGCCTCCACCGCCGGAAGATGTACCGCTCGTTTCCGGGATTTTCTCGGCCAGCTTGTTCCAGTAGTCAAGAAGCGCCTGATCGTTGTTCTGCGCTTTTTTCTTCTGGCTTGCAATGTACCGCTCCGCCTCTTGAAGCGGCATTCCGTATTTCTTCTGTGCTTCCGCGACCGTCATTTCGGAATCTTTTCCGATCGCGTTCATACTGATTCCGGCAATCGCAGAGCTTGTCACGCCAGCCTGCAAGGCAAGTGCCTGCAAAGCTGCTATTTTCCCGCTGACATCAAGGCTTGTGTTGTTGAAAATAATCAGCCTGGCGACGAGGTCGTTTACCTCATCTTCTGTAGCGCCTGCCTGCTTCGCCGCCTTTATAAGCCCGGATACAAAGCTGTCCATTGCGCCGCTGGACGATTTTGTAACGCCTGCAAGGTCCTCCGTCGCGTCAATATCATCGAGAACCGCGTCAACAACGTCTCGAAGCCTCGCCTCCGTCACCGAAAGCTTTCCGTTCTCGTCCGTCAGGAGGGCGATATATTGGCTGTTGATTCCCATGAGCGATTTCATGGTCGTCGCGGAAATGCGTCCCGTCTGCTGATACTCTGCAAGTGCCTGCGAAACGGTTTCGAGATCACTCTCCTGCTGCTTGAGCGTTTTTGCTGCTTCCGCTATTTTTTCTGCGTTTTTCGAAGCCGCATCCGCGTTCTCATCCAGCGCGTCCGTGTTGTCGGAAATTGCATCGGTTTCCCTATCGTAGCTGTCGATAACGCCGTCTTTCGCGTCCTCGGCGAGATTTTCGAGATACGTCTGGTTCTCAAGCGCCGCGTTGTATTCCTCAACAAGCGGTGTAAGCGTCGAGATTTTGTCCGCAATTTCCTTATATAGGTAGGTGTCTTCGTCTCCGCTGTCCAGCATCTCGTTTCTGCGTCGAACCAGATCGTTATAATAATCGAGAACTGTTTCGACGCTGGAACCTGCCGCAAGGCCGACTTTTCCGCTCTCGCTGCTCAGCTGCTCTCCCGCCGCCGTTACGCCCGCTTTCGCGTCATATAGCGCAGACTCGATTTTTGCCTGCAAAAGCTCTGTGACAGCGCCCTTATTCGCATCGATTGCCGCCTTGAGAGAACCGTACCGCGTGATCTGCTCGTCAAGCGCGGTCGTTTCATATCCGATTGCATTCAGTAAATCGTAGGTTGCAGATTCAAATTCCTTTTTAGAGCCTGTTCCGTCGGAAATCGCCTTGTCTGCGTCCTGATACGCGCCGTAGAGTTCTTCAAGAGACCTTGCTTCCTCCACTGCTGCATTTCCGGCTTCAATCGACGCCTTCCACGATTCTTCCTGCTTCTGCTTGTAGTGGTTATAAGCGATGGTAAGCACCGAAATAACCGCAACCACGCTGCCAACAATCAGCTGCGTGCTGGTGAGCGTCAGATTCATCGACTTCATGCCGTTATTGAATCCTTCCGCGCCGCCCTTTGCCTTGCTGAATAGCATCGGGAGAGCCGAAACAACGGATTTCAGTGTTCCAAATCCAGTTGTGATTTCGTTCCACTTTACCGTAGCAAGCGCACCGCCGAAAATCGTAATTGCAGTGCCTAGATCGCCGAACCCCTCAATCAGCCATGTGACCGCATCGAGACTCCCCTTCGCCCAGCTCGTGTCGATTGTCTTGGAAATGAACTCCGTCCACGTATTCTGTAGGATATTTGCCTTGCTCTCCCAGCTCGTGAGCATAATGCTGACTTCCTGATCGGCGCTGCCGGCAGAATCCTTGACTTTGTCCAGCATCGCGCTATACATGTCAAAGTTCTTGATGAGCGCGTCCAACTGGTTCGTCCGCAGCTTGCCGCCGAGGTCAGACTCGATTTTCGCAAGCTCTGCCTGCGTCAGAACGCCCTCTTTATACGCCTTTGCAAGTCCCGCTACCGCTTCCATCGGGTTCACGATGGTTCCGGTCGCCTGCGCGGCTTTCATAGCCTCTTCCGAGTACGTCCAGAGTACCTGCGTCAGACTCTCGATTTCGTCCTTCGTCCACGTAACGCCGTCTTCCAGCTCCGTCTCGGTATCTCCCATAATATTCAAGATGAGAGCGCGAGCAGCGGTCGCGGCTTTGGTGCCTGACTCCTGGGTCACAGCCGTGATCGTTCCGAGCATCGCCATCAGCTGGTCAATGGACATGTTCGCCATCGACGCAACATTTGCAACAATGGGGAATCCCTCTGAAATCTTCTCGATGGACGTTGCGTAGTTGTTCTCAATGACGTTGGCTTTATCGAGAACTGTGGACAGCTCCGTGACATTGCCCTTCATCTTGAACGCTGCGTCCGCAGCAAGAAGGAACTGATTTGCCGTCTCCGCGTTCACATCGCCGACCAGCTGCGTTTTCGTTGCAAGCTCCGCCATATCTTCCGACAGTTCTTTGTAGCCGGCTTTTGCAAACGTTCCCGTCGATTCCAGATAGTCCGTCACCGCCACGCCATACTGCGACGCCACCTCATAGGCGTGCTGGCTGAGCTTTTCCATCTCCGCGTCGGTGTTGTTCGTGACCTTCTGAATCGCCGTCAGCTCCGTGTCGACCTCTTTCATGGTCTGCACGGCTTCCTTGAACGACCGGATCACCGTCGCGACCGATGCGTTGATAACCTGCCATGCAACGATCTTCTTTACAATGTTGCCGAGACTGTCGCCCAGAACGTTTGTGGAGTTCTTGAGCTTTTCCGTGTCGGCCTGCGTCTGGGAAAACTCGCTTTGCAGCTGCTTGAGGCTTGCCTTCGCACTGTCTACACCGCTCGTATACGCTTCGTATCCGATTTTCCCCTCTGCAAGATCGCTGTCCAGCGTAGCAAGCGTTGCCCTTGCGCCCTTGACCTCTCCGGAAAGCTTGTCAAATGTTCCGCTTGGATATTTGCTTACCGCGCTTCCAATCTGCCGTTCCAGATCTGCAAACTGCTTTTGAAGCGTCGGCATCCCCTTCTGCGCCGCAGAAAACGCCTGCTGCTCCGCGTCCGCCGCCTTCTGCGCGGCTTTTGCCATCGTGTCGTAGTTCGTGGTGGTCTTCGTCTGAACCTCGGAATACGACTGCGTTTCCTCGTTGAGCGTGCGGATGATCTCGGTCGTCCTTCCGAGTCCTTCGTTGACCGTTTCAATCGTTCGGACAGGAGCGCCATCCTTCACGCCCGCCCAGATTTCTGTGATCTTTCCACCAGCGCCGTTTGCGTTCTGCGTCAATGCTTTCATGGACGCATTGAATTTGTTGATTGCGTCCATGCCGGTAGAATCTACCGTGATGGAAAGCTTCTGGCTTTTCAGGTTGTTTACGTCCTTAATCAGCGTGTCGAGCTGATTGCGAACGACCTCTACCTGTAGTTGAACCTTATCAATATTTCCAGCCATCTTTCAGAATCCTCCCATCATTCGACATTGAACCCTTCCGTGCGAAGTCCGGACTTGAGCGCCCCCTCAAACCATCCGTCGTCCACGACGTTTTTCTGCGCGACGCTGTGAAATGGTCTCGGTTTCTGCCCTGTCCACTTGTATTTGTATCCCTTGCCGCTTTCCACAACCGGCGCAACAAGCCGCCCCGTGTCGTCGTCCCGGTTCATGTTCTGCACCGTGAGAAGCATATCTGCCGCATCATACTGCGCAACCATGTTCTCTGGGCTTTGATCGATCAGTCCGCCGTAGTCTCCGCGCCGCCAGTAAGCGACCGGCGTGTATGCGTCGTAAACCGCTGTCTCCACCGCGTTTGCCATTGCCACGCGCACAAGCGTCGCCACATCGTTTTCCATCACGCGCCCGATTGCCGCGTCAAGTTCCGTGTTGAACCGCGCCACAATATCCTCGATTGCCATAGAAAGCCGCCTTTCTGCCGTTTTCGTCAAAAGAAATGCGCAAACGCACCAACTCTGTATTGTTTGATACGCTTGCGCATTCCCCGGAGGGCATAACCCTCCGGGAGTTTTGTGTGTTTACGCGGTCACGCTGACATCGCAGGTGTCCTTGAACGTGGTTTCGCCCACGACATAGGAAACCTCGACCTCGAAATCGCCAGCAGTCGTGCCGGCGGTAATCAGGCCGGTGCTTGCACCGACAGTCGTGCCGGTCGGAGCGCCGGTCGCCGTGTAAGTGAAGGTGTTTGCGTCGCCCTTGACAAGCTCGCCGTTCATCATCACGATTCTCGGCTGCATCTGATACTTGCCGGAGGTTGCGACAGAAATGCTGCCGACGTTCGCCACGATGCCCTCAACGTTCTCAGCGCTGGTTGCACACGGAACATAGAGGTAATACGCGAGTTCAGAACCGCCGCCGGAGCAATCGTCGCAGGAATCGCTGATGATGGTCGAGTCGTTGATGACTGCCTGACCGGAAAGCGACGTGGTATCGTTGTTGGTCTGATCGCCGGTCACGCCGCCGTTCGCGCCGAACTTGAGCGACGGAATAATGACATAGAGCGTGCCCTGCCGGGTGCCTTCGTTCTGCGCAGAACCAGACTCGTTCGCATACACAGCCATTGCAGCCGTGAAGTGAACGACCTTCGGGTCAAGCATGGTGGTGATGGTAGCCAGCTGCGCGTCTGCGCGGTTCGCAAAGTACCACACCTTGTAGGTCTTGCCGCTCACGGCGGTGAAGCCGGTAACAGCGCCTGCGTTCGAGATGTCATACGCCTTGCCGCCGACAGCAATCAGCGACGCCGCGCCGACCTCCTGCACATAGCACTGCGGCTTTGCCATGCCGAGCTGTGCAACAGGGGTGCCCTTGGTGACGTCGATAGTCAGGGACGTGCCGTCCGCCGTGACATTCTGGCAGGTCATGACCGGCGCGGAATACTTGAGCGTTGCGCCGAGCTGCGCAGACTTTGCAAACAGCGAGAAGTCCGCTGCCGTGAACTCAACGTTGACCGTTGCGTCCGACGGGATGATCGCCGCAACCGCGTTGCCAAGGCCCGCACGGATTTCGCCCATCGTGACGCTCGTGGTCACGTTGCCGCTCTGGAACTTGTTGGAGAAATACACGATATCGCCCGTCACCTTGTCGGTGCAGATCGCGTCAGAAGTACCCTTGAGGTAAAGTCTCTTGTCGGTAAACTGAATCATTCTTTGTTCACTCCTTTTGAAGATGTAAAATGTCAGGTTGTTTTGCTGCCCGCATTCTGGACGGCCCGCATACCAGCGCCTCCCGCAAACGACGCCATGTCGATCACGCCGCCGCAGTAGTCGATCTCGCGGTCATAAAGAGGACTCGGGAACGGGTTTCCATGTTGCCATTTCGCCCCCTGCGCCTCTGCCATGCCGCAGTTGAGGTATCCGAGCATCCTTGTCACAGCGTCCTTCTGCCGGTTGAACCGGAGGATTGGCCAGTCGTCCATCTCCGTCTCCGATACGCCGGAAATGAGGGAAATTGACGCTTTCACGCTTTCAAGCTCATACCGGAGCTTCGGCGCTTTCATTTCCGCCAGATCTTTCTCGGCCTGCACAAGTTCAGGGTTGGCATTCTCAGACACAAGCTCGATTCCGTTCTGAGCCGCCAAAATTGGGCGAAGCCTTTGAAATTGCACCGGCGAAATGTCGGCATACCGGTCGCTTTCCAGTTGAATGCGGATGCTTCTGAGTTTTTTCTGGTTGTTTTCGTCTGTTAAAAGGTAGACAAGTCCGAGCCTGTCCTCCGGGCTAAGTCCATCTCCTGCCCGCAGTGCGAGAAGAAGAAAAAGCACGCACCGGAAGAAAAGACCGGTTCCCTGTTCTTCCTTTGCCGCCGCGTCAAAGTCCATCTGATAGAACGCCTGCAAAAGAGGCTTGGAGATCAAAGTCACAGGGAGACTCTGCTGCAAAAACTCGATTGCCGGCCGCGCCATCAGAAACTCACTGAACTCCGACACGCGGATCGGATATAAGGTCAGGCTCTCAGCCTCTATCGGTTCATACCGGTTGATTGCCTTGACCATGCTGTAAGAAAGGTCGTTCATATTTTTGTTTTTCCTTTCTGATAGCCAAACAAAAAGAGCCGGCAGCGCACGTCAAAAGACGTACACTGTCAGCTCTCCTAGCTGTTTCACGCCATGCTGTTTCACGGCGTAAATCTATATGAATTTGTTTTTATTCCTGCGGCAGCTCCATCTCCGAATCGCACCATTCGACGCTCATATGAAGCTTTCTTCCGCAGTGCGTGCCGTAGTCGAAAATGCTTGAGCTTCCGTTGTCTGCGTGGGAAAGCCTTGAAAAATCTACCACGCCGATTCCCGTCATGTTGACCCCGTGCAGCGCCTCAATAATGCACTGCTCGATGTCATACGCCCTAGAATACGCATCGGTTCTCGTCGTGTTCTCTAAGTTCACATTCACAAGGATCTCAAACTGCAAGCCAAGCGCCGTGTGGAAGTTGTCCCTTGCAATGCTCCTTCCCATGTAGAGTTTCAGCGTAACCCCGGCTTCCGTGTCGCTCTGCCCCCACACTCTCTGCGGGTAAATGCGGTATCCCTTCGGATGTGCCGCTTTTTCGTCCTCTGTGTTGAGGACCGGATTCTCTCCGTCAAAGAGCATCGAAAGCTTTTCTTTTGCCGTCGGCAGAGGCTTAGAGAGCGGCGCTGCCCCGTCGTGCCAGAGGTATTTCATCAGCCGGACACGGGCGCGGCTGTTGTCGTCCTTTGGCTCATACCCTGCGCTGGGAAGGTCCATCAGATACGTGAGGACTTTCAGTGGAATCTCTTCCGAGCCTTTCAGCCGGTTAAAAGCCTGAACCCGTTCATACGGATAGGTGTCGGAATTGACCGAAACGCGGCTCATTTCCCCTTCACCGTCGCTTTCTTCTGCGCAGCATATCCGTCAAGCTCCTTTTTGACGCTTTCCAGCTCTTCCTTGAGCCCCTGCATGACTTCCGGCGTCGTCTGCATCTGCATCGCCATCATGATCCGGCTCACCGGCTCGTTCATCACCTGCATCAGATTGTAGACCTCCGTATTGAACCGCTTCTCAAGATCGCGCCAGTCAGAAAGCACGTCAAACGCCTTGTCGCGCACCTCTCCGCCCTCTGCCTTCATCCGCTCGATCTGGTTGAAAATATGGCTCCCGCAGAACCGGTCATAATCCGACATGCTCATCAGCCACGCATTTTCGCCCTCCGTCTCAAATTCCGCTTCGAGATAGAGCCGCGCAAACGCCCCCATCAGCATCCTGCTTTTGATCGACGTGTTGTCCTTGTACATCGGAGGCATTGGAAGACTCTCTGCGCCGCCGGAAATTCGAAGCTCCATCCGGTCAAAGCAGCCGTCCGCAGCCTCGGCTACGAACTTCATCTTCTCCGCCAGCGGCACATAGTCCCGCATCGAAAGAAGCTTCTCTCTTGTCATTTTGATGTTCTCCATGATGTTCCCATTCCTTTCAGATTCTCTCATGGTGTTTGTGTTTTCTATGGTCGTTGCATTTTCTGCAACAACTGCTCATTTCTTTTCGTTTTTGAGGATTTCGCACCTTGCCGCGCCGTCCGAAACTTCCCACCGTTTGGTCCTCGCGCACAGATACTGATGGGCGCACCAGTCGTGGCGGTCTCCCCGGTCCGTTTGGAACCTGCAATGCAAACTCGCGTCCCCGTTTTTCCGGTAAGCGTACTCGCACTTCCCGTTCATCCTTCCGCTTCCTTTTCTTCGTCGGGATAAGTCTCCCGAACCTTCCGCTTCTTCTGCCCGTCCGCCATATGTGTTCTCCTTTCTCGCCCTCTGGCGGTTACTCTTCCACATCCCACGCCTGCGGGTATTCTGCGAGACTATATGCTGTATCCTGGTTCGCTTTGGTGAACTTACCGTCTTGCACGGCCCATTCCCCTGCCTTGTACATGTCGTGCGCGCCCGTTGGGTGCACGAAATTCCGCGCCGTCTCGCGTGACGTGCCGTGGTATGGTCTGTTGAAGGTGAACCATGCAGAGCCACCAGGAGCAATATCGGGATATACAGCATTATCATAATTCTGGAAGCATTCCCATATATCCCCGCCGACAGAGAAAATGTCTCCGGCGACGTGCTTGCCCGGCTCCCATTCATCATAGAGCGCCGAGCACATAATGATTTCATCTGCTGTCTTTGGCTTCTCGCCCTTCATCAGCATTCGCGTCATATTCGCTGTGGATGTCAGCAGATCATAGACAACCGGCGTTGCAACAATCGGCTGCGGGGTTGGGATTGCAACATTTGTAAGAAGCCATGACCCACCAATGATTTCCTGCCGAAGATAATCCGCCGGGTCAAAGGCGCGCAATTCAAATCCGTTCTCGGAAAATACCATAACCAAGCCCGTCAGTTCTTCCAATGCAGGGAGGGAGTCCCCGACAAAGCGCACAGAACTGGATGTGTTCAGCATCCTTACACGTTCGTATGTTTGATCATTTGTGATGATGTACATAGTGCCTCCTAGTTCGTCGTGATGTTGCAGGAATAGTTATTCGCAATGCTTAATTTCTTTTCCACGAAATTGATCGATGTTTCCCCGGAAAGGGGAAAGGTAAATTGAATTGTTTCATCGGATTTTGTCGCTTTTTTAACAATCTCCCCATTTAGTGTAATACTTGATGAAACATTGATGCCGGATATAAATATACCGCACCTGCAAAATACAGTGATGCTGGTTCCTTCCGGAAACACATACGTCCCGGCTTGCGTGTACAATACATCTTCAATTTCTGCATAAGCTTTCGTTGCAAGTATATCACCGGATAAAACAACCGTAACGCTTTGCACTGGCATTTTTGCTGTCCCGCGCCGTAAAAAGAATCCCATGCCGCACCCCCTAGAAGCAGAAGGCAAATGCCACGCCACGCATAGTACTCGCGCTGGTGGTGTTGGCGGCGCCTTTGCTGGTGACATTGCAGAAACCCGTGGAGTTGCTGCCATTCGGAGAGCGCTCCCAACAGGCGATCGCGCTGCCGCTGTAGTTTTTCACCGTGCTTCCGCCAGTTCTGTAGTAGTCGTACTGCACGCCCTCGCCGGTCACTGAATACGTAACAGCACCGAAAATCTCGATTTCGCTGAGTAAGAATAACTTATCCGCTGTGGTGTCGATGGTGGTGCTTTTGTTGCCCGCCGAGGTCAGCTTGTTTACCTCCCGGATGCCGTTTTGCACCTCCGGCGGCATTGTGGCAAGGATGGCGCTTATGCTTCTTCGCGTGGCGCAGCTCGTCCAGCCGCCGACATTCGTTTTCTCTGCATTCATTACATACTTCGTGCCGTAGCAATCGTGCAGCTGGAAGGTTCGCGGTGCCACGCTGCCTGCGGTGTAGGTGTCGTGGTTGATGCCGATAATGTCAATCAGATAGTCCGTGCCGCCGATCGTCATTGCCTTCTGATCTCCAACCTTCCACGTTGGGGGAACGATTTTTTTCTGGCAGGCTTTAATGATCTGCGCCCAGGTGTTATCAGCAAAATTTGCCTCATACGGATATTGAATCCCCGTAAACCATCGCGGGCTTCTACCGCTCATTCGAAGACCACCACCTTCACGGGGATATTGATCGTCGGCGCTTTGCCGATGCACTGTGCAGTCAAACTATTTGCACCAGTTGTGTAGTTGTGGATTAGCGCAAACCCCTCCAAAAGTGCTGCGTCCGCATCGGGGTCCGTGCCTGAAAGTGCAACGTCCCACTCGGGGTCTACGGCGTAGGACGCTTTCAGCCCCGTGATCGTGATCGTCTGCGCCTGGTAGCCGTATTGGTCCTCTGCCCAGCTATTTGCCAGCAGAGTTCCCGAATACTGCGTAACCTTCGTTCCGAACGAAGCATCGACCTTTTCCCACCTTCCGTCAACAACCATCATAACCTTGCCGTTGTCAGCCGCCGTAACAGGAATTTTCTCCTGCCGCTCGTCAACGTCCTTTTTCCGTGGCGTGGATAAATTGTTGTCGTATACGCCTAAGTTCTTCATACCCTCTGCCTCCTGCTTATAGGTTCACCATCGTTTTGAGATGGTGAACCCTCGTTTTCTCAGCCGATTGCAACCGCCCGATACGTTCCTGCGGTAAGCGTGCCTGCACCTGCCGTGTCGTTGATCGTGATAACGATGCTGTTGTCCGTGTTCACAACTACATCTGCAAGCACCATCGCGTTCGTCGCGGTTTCATACACCTGCACCAGCATCGGCTGCTGTGGTCCGTTTGCCTGCGACGCAATCGTCCATGTAAACGCGCCGCCTGCCGCCGTGATTGCTGGGTTTGTAGTTGTGTGCTTGTGAAGATTCTCAGGAGCCGCCTGCCACGTCGGTGCTTGTCCCTCGCCGTTAGAGGTCAGAACCTGACCAACTTCTCCGCCTGTCGTCGGTGCATAGAACGTCGGATTCGCCGTTTCTGTACCGTTCTGTGTAATGGTATTCTTGGTTGCGCCCTCGGCAACGGTGTCCAGCTTTGTCTTGTCCAATTTGCTGAACTGCGTATAGGTTTCGCCCTCGCCGATATCGTCCTGTGTCAGCACAACAACACCGGTTTTTCCGTTTACAGAGTTCACGTCAGACGGATTGCAGAGAACATAAACCGTGCCGCCCCAGCGGTACTGTTTGTTCTGATATGCGCCTTCGGTCATAACGACATAAATCTTGCCGGTTTCCGGCGTAAGAGCCGCGCCTCCTGCGGTAAGTGACAGCCAATCGGATGCAAGCGGCGTAGACCCAACGATATACGCCTCAACGACATCATCGACATAGCTGGGAAGCTGCGCCGCTGGGACAAGACCGTCTGCGCCAAGGGTTGCGACGCCGTTCGGCTGACCTTTTTCGGACGCGGGAATCTTGGAGTCGAGCTGTTCCTGCGCGTCGGAAGTCAGCCCGGCAATATACTGTGCCCCGGCGATCTCCACAACTTCTGCCGCTACAATGTGTCCTGCCTTGTCTATCGTGAAGGAAACCACATGCGTTCCATCGCCGTACTTCTTCGCATCTGCACTGGAGAACGCATGTCCAAACGTAATAACCTTTGTCGTTCCATCCGCATTGACATGAATCCACTTGTCCCCGGACGCAATCGAAAACGTGTCCGTCTTAGCCCCTGCGGAAACCGTTTCCGACGTATTCTGCCCTGCAACCTGCACCGTGTCGTTCGTGCTCTGCTGCGGAACGGTAACATTGGAAAAGGCGTTCTGGTTTACCTCGCCGCCTCCTGCAACCGCGTTCTTGATGGCTGTGTCCATCGCGTTCATCGCCTGTTCCAGCGTCATGCCCGCAGAAACATAGCCGCCGTCGACCGGCGTGTAGTCAGAAAGCGTCAGCTCAATGACCTTCTTCGTGGTCACATTGCCTGCGCTGTCAAGACCGACGATGACCGCGCCAGTGCTGCCCGCCTGCTGGTACACGACGCCGACAGGATTCCACTTTTCACCGTCGTACTGATAAATAATCTTATCGTTCGAGTTTGTGTAAATTTGAAATTGTTTCGGATTTACGGGAGGCGTGGCCAGTGGCTGAAGCACTGCATTCTGAATCTCGTTTTTGCTTAAATCAAGGTTTGTGAGAACTTTTCTGCTCATGTGAAATTCCTCTCTTTCGGGTTAAAATCAGTTGAGATAGGCTTTTCCGGAAAATGGTGCTGTGAACGCTACGGT
>ERZ1034984.401-NODE-401-length-48894-cov-18.464629_pt1 | contig 48894 bp, 44 predicted proteins | sample MGYA00520589_ERZ1034984 | MGnify/ENA primary metagenome ERZ1034984 (study PRJEB33766, sample SAMN09781790) | gut metagenome | biome: gut microbiome | host: Homo sapiens | place: Madagascar | study: EMG produced TPA metagenomics assembly of the PRJNA485056 data...
CGCCGGCCTGTCACGTCGGAGGTCGCGAGTTCAAGTCTCGTACATCCCGCCATTCAAACACAAAAGCCGCCCACGGGCGGCTTTTTTGTGCTTACGAGAAGTTTGCAGCAAGTGTGACGAGTTTTTATTCTCTGAGGAAAAAGGCTCAAGGCAAAGGTGGGACTTGCGAAGCGGACAGTGCTTCACAAACCCCACCTTTCGAAAATGGCAATTGGCGCGAGCGGTCAATGATTCGCTAAGACGCACTACCTTCAGGGGCCTCGTTGTTTTTGATGAAGATGTTAAATCGTTCAATCACGATTTGTGCGATTTCCTCCATAGCGGCTTCGTCGAACGGAAGATCAATATCTGTATGAACAACCGTATGTACAAAGGACCCGCCGCTGCCATGCTCATCGATGATTAAGCCGACTCTATCGTAAAGGGCATGAAAGTTGCCGGATTTGGGGTCTGTATCTGGCATATTGAGAGAAATGATTGCCGAAAAACTTTCATCTTGATTTGTGATTTCGACCCATTTCCAATTACGCAAATCGAAAGGGGAAATTTGGCCGTGAGAGGTGTAGTTCTTGCGACCTTTGCCACCTCTGAGTCCCGTAACATCTAGTTCTGCTTTACTTAATGCAGGATGCTGCTTGAGGTGATTTATCAGTTTGTCGCGTTCGCTCTCGCGCTTCCTCTCGTAGGCGTCTTTTATGTCCTGGAAATTCAGATCGTCTTGCATACGTTTAAACAATTTTTTTACATCTTGTTGTTCCGCCATGTTTTCTCCCATCGTGTTTGCCGTTTGTAAGCTGAACTGGCTTTCTCGCGTATGCAGTCATGCTCGATGCTGCATCCGTGCTTCTATGTCACTGGTTTTTGCTGAGCAATTGATAATCGATAAAGTTGATGGATTGCTCGATGGTCCACTCTCCAAGCAGTAGGAAAAAGATAGGGAGAGCTAGATCGTTGAGCAGTTTCGGGCAAATATCGGCGTAGAAAGTCTCGGTTTCAAGCGGTGCAAGCTCATAGAACTTGTAGGGAATAACGAAGGTGAGCGTGATGTCGAAATTTCCATCTTCGGTCATGTACAGCCTTGGATCGTAGAGGAATTGCGGATCGAACAAAGCGTTGCCTGCACCATCTTTTGCCATTACGAAAACCCTGGCGTTGATGTAGTTGAACAGGCGCATGAGCTCGTGCTTGTGTTCGCTTTCTCGGCACCACTTCTGTCCAGCGGCATCGTAATAAACTCTTGCCTCGATGCAGCCGTCATAGAAAAAGAGCGTTCCTTCCACGCAGTTATTCGGCGCTTCGTTTTGGTTGTAGAAGGTCATAACAAGCTGAGGCGCGAAGTCATCGACTATTTGATGGCAAGGAATCTCGTTGGCCTGGAAGTAGTTGATAAAACGGGACCATGCTTCGTTTGAGTTCATACGCGATGCTCCTTTCCGGTTGTCGCTATTGTACGCGCTCTGCAAACGATGGGCGTCTAGCTGTATCGAAGGAAGTCAAAAGCGAGCGCGTTTTCTTGGTGTGTGAAACCGTTGCTTTCGACTTCGGGCTCCATTGTTGCTGCGTTTACTTTATGTGCCGTTTTCAACGAATGTGCAACAGGGGTTGTCTTACGTTTTAGCTTTGATACTATTTAGCAGCTAAATGTTTAGTATCTAAATAGTTTCGAATCGGAAAGGAGAAGGCATGAGCGATTCTATCGCGGCGCTGCGCGATGAGCTGTTCCGGACTATGAACCGCATGCGAAGCCGTCGTACGTTCCCGCCGCTTCCCGACGATGCCACGCGCGTCGAAATGAACGTGCTCCGGATGCTGTCGGCAGCGGAATCGCGCGGCGAGCAGATGCGTCCCAGCATCATCGCCTCGTGGTCGCACCTTACGCCCGGCGCAGTGTCGCAAACGCTTAAGTCGCTTGAAAGCAAGGGCTTCATCGAGCGCAAGCGGGTTCCCGGCGATTCGCGCGCCGTGTGCATCGAGCTCACCGACGCCGGGCGCGCAAAAGAGGCCGAAGGCCGGCGCATTTGCGACGAGCGCATCATGGAGATGCTCGAGTACGTTGGGGAAGATGATGCCCGCGAATTCGTGCGCATCATGAACCGCATGCTCGAATTCAACGAACAACATCCCTGGAAAGCCCCGTGGTCAAACTGCTCGGGCGAGGAAGGCGGTCATCCATGCGCATAATCAAAAACCTTGCGCAGCACAAGGCTGCCGTGCTTCTTATCGTGGCGCTGTTGTGCGTGCAGGCCGCGTGCGACCTGGCGCTGCCGAACTACACGTCCGATATCGTCGACGTGGGCATCCAACAGCAAGGCGTCGAGGACGTGGCCGCAACGCAGCTATCCGAGCGCACGCACGACCTGGTGGCCATGATGCTGGCCGAATCCGACGAGCAAACCTTTGCCGACGCCTATGCGCAAAACGCCGACGGCACGTACGACCTCACCGATGCCGGCCGCGAAAACCGCGCGGAGCTCAACAGCTCCATGGCGCTGCCGCTGACGGTGGTGCACTACGCCGACCATATTCCCAATCTTGACCTTGACCAGGCAAAAGCCGCCTACGACGCCGGCATGGTCAGCAAGGACGACATCCTGTCCATGCTCGACCAAGCGCGCGGATCCATGGGCGACATGGCCGACACGCTTATCGCGCAGCAGGGCATCGCCGCCGCGCGCGCCGAGTACGAGCAGCTTGGCTTCAACATGGACGATATGCAGATGAGCTACCTGCTGTCTACGGGCGCGAAGATGCTGGCGCTGGCGGCGCTGGGCATGCTGGTGGCCGTCATCGTGGGCTTTTTGGCGTCGCGCACGGCCGCGAAGGTCGGCCGCAGCCTGCGCGAGCGCCTGTTCAACAAGGTGGTCAGCTTCTCCGACGCCGAGGTGCAGTCGTTCAGCGCCGCATCGCTGATCACGCGCGGCACCAACGACGTGCAGCTGGTGCAGATGGTCATCGTCATGCTGCTGCGCATGGTGCTGTACGCGCCCATCCTGGCCATCGGCGGCATCATCATGATCGCGCGCACCGACCTGTCCATGGGCTGGATCATCATCGCGGCCGTGGTTGCCATCGGCGTGGTCATCGTCTTCTTAATGAAGGTTGCCATGCCGAAGTTCAAGATCATGCAGAAGCTCATCGACCGCGTGAACCTGGTGTCGCGCGAGATCCTCACGGGCCTGCCCGTCATCCGCGCGTTCGGCCGCGAGCAGCACGAGGAAGCACGCTTCGACGAAGCGAACACGCGCCTGATGAAGACGCAGCTGTTCACGAACCGCGTCATGACGTTCATGATGCCGCTCATGATGCTCATCATGAACCTGGTGTCGGTGGGCATCATCTGGTTCGGCGGCCACGCCATCGACGCGGGCTCGCTGCAAACGGGCGACCTCATCGCGTTCATCACGTACTCCATGGTCATCATCATGGGCTTTCTCATGATCGGCATGATCTCCATCATGCTGCCGCGCGCCAACGTGGCGGCCGAGCGCATCGACGAGGTGCTCACTTGCGAACCCTCCATCGCCGACCCGGCGCCTGAGCAGGCCAAAGACGCCCAGTTTGCCGCCGCGGCCGCACCGGGCGCGCAAATCGCGTTCAACGACGTGAGCTTCCGCTACTCCGATTCCGCCGAATGCGTGCTTGAGCACGTCAGCTTCACGGCCGAAGCGGGCAAGACCACGGCCATCATCGGATCGACGGGCAGCGGCAAGTCCACGGTGCTCAAGCTGGCCGAGCGCTTCTACGACGTCACGTCGGGCAGCGTCACCATCGACGGCGTCGACGTGCGCGAAGTCAGCCAGCATGCGCTGCGCGCCCAGCTTGGCTACGTGCCGCAGAAGGCGTTCCTGTTCAGCGGCACCATCGCCAGCAACATCGGTTACGGCGCGCAAGACGCCGGCGAAGAGCGCATCCGCATGGCGGCCGACGTGGCGCAGGCGTCCGAGTTCATCGGCGAACGCGAAGAAGGCCTGTCCACGCCCATCGCGCAGGGCGGCACGAACGTCTCCGGCGGCCAGCGCCAGCGCCTGGCCATCGCCCGCGCCCTTGCCACCGATGCGCGCGCGTACCTGTTCGACGACAGCTTCAGCGCGCTTGACTACAAAACCGACGCCGCGCTGCGCCACCAGCTGGCCAGCCGCCTGGCGGGCAAGACCGTCGTCATCGTGGCTCAGCGCATCTCCACGGTGCTTACCGCCGACCGCATCGTCGTGCTTGACGAAGGCCGCGTGGTTGGCTGCGGCACGCACGCCGAGCTCATGCAAACGTGCGAGGAATATCGCGAGATCGCCATGTCGCAGCTATCGGAAGCGGAACTGAAAGGGGGTGATGCGAAATGAGCGGGAAGAGCGAGGATTTGAAGAAGGTAACGCAGCGCCGCCCGCACGGCCCGGGCGCGCGCATGATGCCGGGCGAGAAGGCCGCTGACTTCAAGGGGTCCATCGGCAAGCTGCTGCGCTTCATGGGCCAGTTCAAAGCGCCGCTCATCTGCGCCACCGTGTTCGCCGTCGGCTCGGCCGCGTTCAACATCGTGGGCCCGAAGGTGCTTTCGCAGGCCACCACCGAGCTATTCGAGGGCATCGTGGCGAAAGTGGGCGGCACGGGCGGCATCGACTTCGACGCCATCGCCGGCATCATCGCGGCAACGCTGACGCTGTACGTCGTCAGCGCCGCGTGCAGCTTCGTGCAAGGCTGGATGATGACGAGCGTGTCGCAGCGCACGTGCTACGGCTTGCGCCGCGCCATCGCCGAGAAGATCGACCGCATGCCCGTGGGGTATTTCGAGCGCACGTCCACCGGCGACACGCTATCGCGCATCACCAACGACGTTGACACGCTTGGCCAAAGCCTCAACCAAGGCGTCACGCAGCTGATCACGTCCGTGACCACGCTCATCGGCGTAGTGGTGATGATGCTGTCCATCAACCCGCTGCTCACGGGCATCACCGTGCTTATCCTGCCGGTGTCGCTCGTGCTCATCGCCGCGGTGGTGAAGTCGTCGCAGAAGTACTTCCGCGCCCAGCAGGCCAGCCTTGGCGCCATCAACGGCCAGGTGGAAGAGACGTTTTCCGGCCACGCCATCGTGCGCGCGTTCAACCAGGAAGGCGCCGTGGCCGAAACGTTCGGGCAGACGAACGGCAAGCTGTACGAAAGCGCGTGGAAGTCGCAGTTCCTTTCGGGCCTCATGATGCCCGTCATGAGCTTCGTGGGCAACTTAGGCTACGTGGCCGTGGCGCTGGTGGGCAGCGTGCTTGCCGTGCAGGGCGCCATCACCGTCGGCGACATCCAGGCGTTCATCCAGTACGTGAAGAACTTCACGCAGCCCATCACGCAGCTGTCGCAGGTGGGCAACGTGCTGCAGCAGATGGCCGCCGCGGCCGAGCGCATCTTCGCCTTCCTCGGCGAGCCCGAGCTTGAGTCCGAGCAGCCGAAGGCGAAGGCGGCCGACGTGCCCTGCGACGTGGAGTTCGACCACGTGCACTTCGGCTACGACCCCGCCAAGCCCATCATCAAGGACTTCTCGGCGAAGGTTGCCGAAGGCCAGACCGTGGCGCTGGTGGGCCCGACGGGCGCCGGCAAAACCACCATGGTGAAGCTGCTCATGCGCTTCTACGACGTGGACGCGGGCGCCATCCGCATCGGCGGCACCGACGTGCGCGATTTTTCCCGCACCGACGTGCGCGACCAGTTCGGCATGGTGCTGCAGGACACGTGGCTGTTCAACGGCACCGTGCGCGACAACATCGCCTACGGCAAGCTCGACGCCACCGACGAGGAGGTGGAAGCCGCCGCGCGCGCCGCGTACGTGCACCACTTCATCACCACGCTGCCGCAGGGCTACAACACGGTGATCAACGAGGATGCCAGCAACATCAGCGCAGGTCAACGCCAGCTTCTGACCATCGCGCGCGCCATATTGGCCAACAGGCGCATGCTGATTTTGGACGAGGCCACTTCAAGCGTGGACACGCGCACCGAGGAGCGCATCCAGAAGGCCATGGACAACCTTATGGCCGGCCGCACGTCGTTCGTGATTGCCCACCGGCTGTCCACCATCAAAAACGCCGACCTTATCCTGGTGTTGCAACACGGTGACATTGTGGAGCAAGGCACACATGAAGAGTTGCTTTCGCTTGGCGGTGCGTACGCGGAACTGTATAATTCTCAGTTCGAAGACGACGTCGAAGACGAGGAGCGCGAATAGGTCGCACGCCCGTTTCGGCATGAAGCGAAAGCGCGTGCAACCTATGACCGCACAAAACGATACGCAGCAAACGGCAAGCCGCACGGGGGAAGGCCCCGTGCGGCTTGCCGCGTTTGATTTCGATGGAACGGCGCTTGACGGCAACTCGCCCGTCATTCTGGTGAAGTTTCTGGCACGCCGGCGCATGCTCAACCCGTCGGTGGTGCTGCGCATCGGACTTTGGGCCGCGGCGTACAAGCTGCGCCTGCCGCAGAACGAGGCGTGGGTGCGCGGGCTGGTGTTCCGCGCGTTCGCGGGCAAGCCGGTGGAGCAGGTCGACCAGTTCCTGTACGACTTCTACGACGAATGCGTGGGGCCGCGCGTGCGTGCGGCGGCACGACAGGCCATGGAGCAGTGGCATGAGCAGGGCGTGAAGGTGGTGTGCGTGTCGGCCACGTTCGAGCCCATCGTGGTGCGCGCCATGCGCGATTTACCGTTCGACTACCAGATTTCCACGCGCATGAAGGTCAACCCAGACGGCACGTATGGCTGCGAAGTGGAAGGCTCGCCGGTGGAAGGCGACCAGAAGATGATAGAGCTGCGCCGTTTCGCGAACGCGAAGTGGGGCGTGGGCGGCTGGGAGCTTGAGGCGGCCTACGGCGACCACCATTCCGATCGCGCCATGCTTGCCGCCGCGAAGCAGGCGTTCGCCGTGTGCCCCGACCGCCCGCTGTCCCGCACGGCCCGCGAGCGCGGCTACCAAGTGCTTGAGTGGTAGCGCGCCCATTCCCTCTTGCAGATAGTTGATTTCGGTAACGGCTTGGAAACGCCGCAGGTCGCGTGCGCCCTGGGGTTTGCGGGATTGTTTCAATTTCGTGCGCGCTTATGCACAGGCGCGCGTATCCGCTAAAATGTTACCGACTTATAGCTAATTACCTGAAGGGGGTTGGGTCGATGCTGGAGAGCAATATGAACAATATGCCCAGCCAAAACGATGATCGGGACAGCTCGGTTGGCGAATACCTGTCGCGTGCCGCGGCCGCGGTGGCGCAGGGCAACCAGATGCTGGCCTTGCATTTGTACCTGGCGGCGTTCGAGCGCGGCCAGGTGGCGGACGATTCCGTGCCCACGGAGGCCGCCATCGACGGGCTGAAGCGCGCGTGGCGCTTGGCGTGCAGCCTGAAAGAGCGCAGCATCGCCGAGTACGTGTTCGAGCGCATGGAGCCGTACCTGTCGTCGGACGAGGTGGCCGCCTGTGCCGAGCAGCTGCAGGAGTTGGCGCTTTCGAAGCTTGAAGAATTCGGGCTGTCGCGCGATGAACTTGAGGACATGACGGACATGATCTCGCAGGACATCATCGGCGGCGATGCGCACCTGCTGCGCGTCGAGCACCTTACGGACATGCCCGTGCCGCGCCGCGAAGACGCCCCGGTGCCGCAAGCGCCTGAAGCGCCCACCGGCCAAGCGCCCGAAGATGCGCCGCAGCCGCCGGCGCCCGTTGCGGCAGGTGGCGCGCCTGCGCCGGCGCGCAAGCCTGCGGCAGGTTCGGCGGCCCCCGGCACGCCGCCCGCGCAGCAAAAGCAGGTGCTGTCGTCCATGGAGCACGTCACGTACAAGGAATTGGTCGGCTTCGACCAGGCCGTGGCCGACATGTCGGCCTTCGGCATCGGCATGCAGAAAGACCCGGCGTTCCAAGAGCTGGTCAAACAGCTCAACGTGCGCCACGGGCTTGACCGCATGCCCGCGTGCGACGCGCTGCTTATGCGCAGCCCCGCGCGCGAGGACGCGAACCGCTTCATGACGGCCACCGTCGGCGAGCTGGACCTTCCCGTGCTGCGCATGCGCATGGAAGAGAACATGCAGGGCATGCCGGTGCTGTGCGTCATGGCGCAGGCCGACCGCCAGCCGAAGCTCAACAAGGCGCACAACGATTTCGAGGAACCGGGCGTGCTGGTCATCGAGGACATCGACCTGTGGTCGGCCCCGGTGTTCGACGCCCCTGAAGACCTTGGCGGGCTGATCATGTCCACGCTGTCGCGCGGCGCGCGCGAGGCGGTGAACCTTATCCGCAATTCGGCCGACAACCCCGACGTGTTCGTGCTGTGCACGGCCGCGGCCGGAAACGACATCGACCCGTTCTTCTTCGACTTGCTCGGACCGCTTTCCGCCATCGAGATCGACAACCCCAACGACAAGGAGCGCGCTGACATCTGGATGGACATCGCGCGCGAGCATCCTTCCATTCGCGGTGTCGATCGCGACGTGCTGGTGAAATACTCGAAGGGCATGCCGCGCTACGACATGTACATGGCCGCGCGCGAAGCTATCGAAGAGGCGTACAAGGACAGCCTCATGCAGCGCCGCTACATTCCGGTGACCACGGACAACCTGTTCGACAAGCTGGCTGCCTACCAGCCGCTTGAATCGGCGGAGTACAAAGCGCTTGAGCAAGCGGTGATCGATGACTTTAGGAGGGAGCTCGATCACTTAGACGACCTGTTGAAGGGGGGAGGTCAGTAATGGACATCACGCGGCGGTGCGACTACGCGTTGCGCATTTTGGAGGCGGCTTACCTGCGAGGCGACCAGTACGTGTCGGTCTCCGACATTTCCGAGCAGGAGGACATCCCGTATGCGTTTGCGCGCAGTATTCAGCACGACCTGGTGAAAGGCGGGCTCATCAAAACGGTGCGCGGCGCGCGCGGCGGCCTGGCGCTTGATTGCGACCCGGCGCAGATTACGCTGCTTGAGGTGCTTGAAGCCGTGCAGGGCCCGGTGAGCGTGTCGCTGTGCGCGGTTGATTCCGAGTATTGCAAGCGTCGCGGCGGGTGCTCGTACAACAAGCTGTGGATGGGCGCCGACAGCCTGCTCAACGCGTATTTCGACTCCATCACGCTCAAGGATTTGATGGAGCAGGGCGCGCGCCATCCCGCCATCAAGCAGGCCATTGCGGCAGCGCCGCCGCGGGCGCGCATGGCGTGCCCGGTGGATGCATGCGGTGGATGCGGCGCAGCCGGCAAGGCGGGCGCGAAGGCTTCGGCGAAACAGAAGCCGGCTGCCGGTGCTTCTGCTGCGGCGGCATCTGCGGACGCGGAGTAGCGCGTGGCCCGCAAAGATATCGAGCAATTGGCAGCGTCCGCGGTGTGGCCCGCGGGCGCTGCTTTGTCGCAGCAGGAGTTTTGCGCGCACGTGCGCTCCGAGGGCACGCGCCTGTACCGCGATTTGCCCTGGCGGGGAATCGACGATGCCTACGGGGTGCTGGTCAGCGAAGTGATGCTGCAGCAAACCCAGGTCAAGCGCGTATTGGGGCGCTGGGAACACTTCATGGGCATGTTCCCCACGCCCGATGCGCTGGCTGCGGCGGCGCCGGCCGACGTGCTGGCCGAGTGGCAGGGGCTTGGCTACAACCGCCGCGCCTTGGCGCTGAAGCGCGCGGCCGAGGAGTGCTCGCAGCACCACGCCGGCGCGCTGCCAGTGGGTGTTGACGCGCTGCAGCAGCTTCCCGGCATCGGGCCGGCAACGGCGGCGGGCGTCACGGCGTTCGCGCGCAACCAGCGCGCCGTGTACATCGAGACGAACGTGCGCACGGTGTTTTTACACCTGCTGTTTCCCGATGAAGATGCCGTGCCCGACAAGCAGCTTGAGCCGCTGGTGGCGGCGTGCTGCCCGCCGCCGGGCGAGGTTCGCGCGTGGTATTACGCGCTGCTTGACGTGGGCGCGCACCTGAAGTCCCAGGTCACGAACCCGTCAAGGCGCAGCGCGCACTATACGCGCCAGTCGGCGTTCGAAGGGTCGCGCCGCCAGAAGCGCGCCGAGCTGGTGCGCATCGTGCTGGCGTGCCCGGGCATTGCGCTAGGGCAGGCGGCGAAGCGCCTTGACGCCGAAGAGCGCGCCGCCGGGCGCGACGCGGTGGACCCGCAGCTGTTCGCATCCATCGTGGCGGATTTGACGCGCGAAGGCTTCTTCCGCGAAGAAGGCGGCAAGCTGTTCGCGTGATGGCGCTTACGGGGGTAGGCGCGTGCGGGTTGGATGAAAGGCGAGAGGACTATCGTGGGTTTCGTTGAGTTGTTTTTGATCGGCGTGGGGCTGTCTATGGACGCGTTCGCCGTTTCCATCTGCAAGGGTTTGGGCATGAGCCGGCTGAACATGCGCCAGGCGGCGGTCATCTCGCTGTTTTTCGGCGGGTTCCAGGCGCTTATGCCGCTTATCGGCTGGGCGCTGGGAAGCCAGCTGACCGATTTCATCACGCCGATCGACCACTGGATTGCGTTCGGCCTGTTGGCGTTTGTGGGCGGCAAGATGCTGTGGGACGCCTTCCACGAAGACGACGAGGCCGAAGGCGCCCAAACCGACGAGAAGCTTGACCTCAAAGAGCTGCTGATGCTAGCCATCGCCACGTCCATCGACGCGCTGGCCGTGGGCATCACGTTCGCGTTTCTGCAGGTGGCAATCGTGCCGTCCATCACCATCATCGGCCTGACCACGTTCGTCATCAGCTTCGCTGGCGTTGCCGTGGGGCACTTCTTCGGCGCCCGCTTCGAAAAGCCCGCCACCATCGTCGGCGGCGTGGTGCTGATTTTGATCGGCGTGAAGATTCTGCTGGAGCATTTGGGAGTTATTGCGTTTTAGGAAATCAGTGACACGCCTTCGGCGCTATCTAATAAGGCCCGAGCTTTCGCTCGGGCCTACGTTTTGGGACGTGACGGGAAATCCTTCCCTTACTCCACGGGGTAGCTTCCCAGGACCTTCACCTCGCGCAGTTTTAGGCGCAGGCAGTTCAGGGCCGTCTGCACTTCCAGGTCGGACGTGGAGCCTTCGATGTCCACGAAGAACATGTAATCGCCCAGCGCCTGCTTCGTGGGGCGGCTTTGGATCTTCACCAGGTTGATGCCCGCGTAGGCGAACTCGGACAGGATCATCAGCAGCGCGCCGGGGCGGTCGGCCTGCAGGAACAGCGCCAACGACGTCTTGAACTTCGTTCCGGTCAGCACGGGCACGTGCCCCTGGCGGCCGATAAGCGCGAACGACGTCTGGTTGCCGAAGTGGTCCTCGATGCACGCCTCTTCCACGCGCGCGCCGTACAGCTCGGCCGCGAACGCGTTGCCGATGCCCGCCACCGACTTGTCGGCCGCCGCGCGCCGCGCGCTGTCGGCGGTGGACGCCACGGTCATGGTGGGGATGCCGTGCAGCTTGTCGTTGAGGTAGCGGCGGCACTGCCCTAAGCCTTGCGGGTGGCTGACAACGGTTTTCACATCGTCGCGCGTGGCGTCGGGGTGCATGATCAAGCAGTGGTGGATGTCAAGCACGTGCTCGCCCAAGATGGTGGCGCTGGAGCGGAACGCGAAGTTGTCAAGCGTGGCGGTCACCGGGCCCTCAAGCGCGTTTTCCGTGGCAACAACGCCGTACTCGGTTCTGCCGCGGTCCACGCAATCGAATACCTCGGAAAGCGACGGGCACTCGACAAGCTCGGGGTTCTCGATGCCAAGCCGATGCGCGAACGCGCGCGCCGCTTCGTCATGATACGTGCCGGCTGGGCCCAGATAGGCGAACGAGGGAGCGGTAGCTTCACTCATGCGAACGGTCTCCTTTATGCAAAAATGTTAATTATTGTCGCGAAGATATGATAACGGTTCTGCATCAAAAATGCCGTGATAAGATACGGCGCTGGAGTGGAGACGGTTGACGATGGAGGTCTGCGACTTCATCGTCAATCGGCGTACAGCATGTTCTGCGTGCTGGGTCCACAAGCGTGCGAAAAGGGTGTTCGAGCCTCTTGGCGTTCCCTATGGGAATGATCGGGAAGTTCAGGGCCTTGCCTATATATGAAGGCAAGTGTCCTATCCGTTGACCGCGTGGCGCAATGTTTTAACGGGTAAACAGCGCCATTTACAGGGCGAACGGCATCGCTTGCGTGCGCTTCTGTCGCACATCTTCACTCCTCGTGCAAAACTTGGTCTAACGGAAAAGACCAGACGAGAGACACCTAAAAGGAGGTGTGCGTATGGAAGGAGAGGCCACAATGTCCGCTTTTGCGAACATGCTTGAGGCCAGGGGGGTCACTCGCCGCGACTTCATGAAGTTGTGCGGCACCGTGGCCGCTGCAGCCGGGCTGTCGCAGCTGACGGTCCCGCAGGTAGCCCAGGCGCTCGAGACGTCCGTCATCGGCGCCACGAAGGGCAACCTCTATCCGGTTATCTGGATCGAGGGCGCGTCCTGCACCGGTTGCACCGAGTCGTTCGCCCAGGCTCAGACGCCCAACGCCGCGGAAGTGGTGCTGGACATGATCTCGCTCAACTACTCCGAGACGCTGTCCGCTGCTGCGGGCTACTCGATGGAGGAAGCCAAGGAGCAGACCATCGAAGCCGGCGATTACATCCTCATCTACGAAGGCGCCATTCAGGAAGGCTGGGGCGGCAACGCCCTGCGCGTTGCGGGCAAGCCCGGCACGGAGCACCTGATCGAGGGCGCGAAGAACGCCAACGCCGTCGTGGCGCTGGGTTCGTGCGCCGTAAACGGCGGCTGGATGGGTGCTAAGCCCAACGTCACGAACGCCATGGGCGTCGAGCAGTACCTCAAGAAGGCCGGCATCAACGTGCCCGTCGTCAACATCCCCGGCTGCCCGGCCAACCCCGAGTGGCTCACCAGCGTGCTGGTGGACGTCGTGCTCATGAAGCTCAAGCCCGCTGACCTTGACCTCAACTCCGAGGGCAAGCCCGCCGGCATCTTCAACCAAACCATTCACGATAACTGCGAGCGTCGCGGCCACTTCGAGAACGGCGAATTCGTTTACGAGTTCGGTTCCGAAGAGGAGAAGAAGGGCTACTGCCTGTACCCGCTGGGTTGCCGCGGTCCTCAGACGAAGTCCAACTGCGGCGTGGTCATGTGGAACGACCGCCGCAGCTGGTGCGTGCAGGCCGGCGCCCCGTGCATCGGCTGCTGCGAGGCCAACCCGAACGACCCGGGCCAGAACTGGGTTGAGGTGAACACCCCGTTCATCAAGCGTCACCGTTCGCTGCACATCGGCGACTGGGACGTGCAGCCCACCACCATCGCTGTGGGCATCACGGGTCTTCTGGCCGCTGCGCTGGTTGTGCACGGCTTCGGCATGAAGGCCACCGGCCGTATGGACGGCGGCGCGGACTTCGAGCCCAAGCGCTCCTGGGATGCTAAGCACCCCGACAAGTCCGTCGGCACGTACGAGATTTCCGAGGCCGAGCGCGAGAAGCTGTACAAGGAGAACACGGGCCACGACGACCCGAATGCACCCAAGGGAGGGAGGTAAGCCATGACGCGTTCCGTAATCGATCCCGTAACCCGTATCGAGGGCCATCTGCGCGTAGAGATGGAAGTTGAGAACGGCAAGGTTTCCGACGCCTGGGTTTCCGGTGGCTGCTTCCGCGGCATCGAGCTGGTCGTCGAGAACCGCACGCCCGAAGACGCTGCCCAGATCGTGCAGCGCATCTGCGGCGTGTGCCCGGTGTCCCATGCCCATGCCAGCTCCATTGCTGCTGAGAAGGCCTATGGCATCACCATCTCCAACAACGCCCGCATCATCCGCAACATCCTTGAAGGCGCCCAGTTCCTGCACAGCCACATCCTGTGGTTCTACAACCTGGCCGGCCTTGACTACGTCAACCCGCTGAACGCCCTGAAGGCCAACCCCGCCGACGCCATGGACCTGGCGCGCGCGGCCGGCACTTCCACGAACAGCGATTTCACCGCCCTGAAGGAGCATCTGTCCCAGTTCGCCGAGAACGGCCAGCTGTCCATCTTCAGCGGCAACTGGTTCGACGCTGAAGACGGCACCGGCTTCAAGCTGCCGCCCGAGCTCGACCTTATCTGCACGGCGCACTACCTGGAGGCCCTGGGCATGCAGGCCAAGGCTTCCCAGATTTCCGCGCTGCTTGGCGGCAAGATGCCCCACGTCATGACGCTGCGTCCCGGCGGCACCGCGTTCGTGCCCACCGACCAGAAGCTTGACGACCTCAAGGCGCTGGTCGACGAGCTGTACACGTGGATCGAAGCTACCATGATCCCCGACGTGCTGGCCATCGCGCCGTACTACACCGACGCCCTGCAGTGGGGCAAGGGCCCGGGCCGCTACATCGCCTGGGGCGTGTTCGAGCGCGAAGACTTCAAGATGGCGAACCGCTACCTGCCCTCCGGCGTGCTTGACGAGAACCTCAACCTCACCGACCCGGACGAGAAGGCCATCGCCGAATGGGTCGGCCGTTCTTGGTACAAGGGTTCGGAAACCTACCAGGCGCCGAACTTCACCACCGAGCCGGAGTACACCGACTACGACGTGAACGACCGCTACACGTGGGTGAAGTGCCCGTCGTACAACGGCAACTCCATGGAGGCCACCAGCCTTTCCCGTATCCTGGCTGCTTACAAGCGCAACGTCCCGTTCGTGAAGGAGCACGTCGACGCGTTCCTGGAGGCCCTGGGCCATCCGGGCGACCTGTCCATCGCGCAGTCCACGCTCGGCCGTACCGCTATCCGCCAGATCGAGACGCTCTACATCGCCACGTGCATGAAGGAATGGGTCGACGAGCTCATCGAGGCCGTGAAGTCCGGTGACTCCGAGTACTTCCGCGCTCCTTCCACCACCACGGGCGACGGCACGGGCTTCTGGGAGGCTCCGCGCGGCGCGCTTTACCACAGCGAGTCGGTCAAGGACGGCAAGATCCAGGGTTACCAGATCATCATTCCGTCCACGTGGAACCTGGCCCCGAAGAACGAGAAGGGTCAGCACGGCCCGCTCGAGGAGGCGCTGATCGGCGTGCCGGTGGGCGACATCGAAAAGCCCATCAACGCGCTGCGCACGGTGCATTCCTTCGACCCCTGCACGGCCTGCTCGGTGCACATTTCCGAGCCTGCCACGGGCAAGCGTTTCGAGACCGTCACGAGCCCTTGGGGGGTGAAGTAACATGGCGCATTTGGCACACTATCGCGAGGCGCATCCGCTGCCGTTCGTTATCACGCACTGGATCAACCTTGTTGCCATGATCCTGTTGATTTTCACGGGCTTCTACATTCACTACCCGTTCTTCTGGGGTTTTGAGTCCATGGCTCGCGGCATTCACGTGTTCTTCGGCTTCGTGCTGTTCATCAACTGCATCGCGCGTCTGATCATGGCCTTCATCGTGAAGTCCTCGCCGACTGGCGGCACCCGCAAGCAGGTGACCGACTACAAGACGTGGCTTCCGCAGAAGGACAACCTGCATCAGGGCCCGCAGTGGATCAAGTACTACCTGTTCTTCAAGAAGGATCACCCGCTGGCTGCTAAGCTGGGCGTTCCGCAGAAGATCAGCTACCTGCTTATCCCCGTGCTTATCATCCTGATGTTCTACACGGGCTGCGCTCTGTGGGTGCCCACGGCTGACCTGCCGCTGTTCGCTGCCGGCACCAACCTGGTGGGCGGGCTTATGAGCATGCGCATCATCCACTACTTCATGATGTTCGTGTTCATCTGCTTCATGTTCATCCACGTGTACCTGGCCAACGTCGAAGGCATTGCCCCGTCGCTGCTCATGTTCTTCCATAAGGAGCATGGCGGCCTGGTGTACGACCCCGATATCCACAACATCATCGGTGAGGACGATCTGGGTCACGGCGAGAAGCACTAGTTCGCTTTTGTGGTCTGCGAAGGCCCGGCCGCGTTTGCGCTGCCGGGCCTTTTTCGTGCTGCGAGGGTTTGGCCTTATTCAAGGAGATTCATGGCTGAGTTGACTGATGAGCAGATTGCCGCTGAAGAGCGCTTTCTCGAGGGTATTCCGCGCTGGAACATCGGCGCGCTGTTTTTGCCGCCCATTTGGGGGCCGGCGCACGGTTTTTGGGTGACCATCTTGTTCTACCCGTTGTGGCTGTTCGCCGATAACTCGTTTTATGCGGCGTATTCGCAGCGGACGGCGCTTTCGGTGGTGCTGGCCATTGTGGTTGGCGTGGTGCTGGTTGCTGTGACGTTTTTGTTTGCGCGGCTCAGCCAGCCGTTTGCCGCGCATCGGGCGGTTGCGCGCGGCGTTTCGAAGGAGACGTACGTGCGCCGCGAGCGCATTTGGGCCGTGGTGTGCGTGGCGATCGGCTGCGCTATGATCGGGTTTGCCACCTGGTACAACCTGATGATTCGTCCCGGGCTGGGGGCGTAGCTCGTGGCTTGCGAATGTGATGGACGTGCGGTTGGTGATGAGCTGCGTGAACGTGGGGCCGCGTGTGCTGGCGTACCCTCTGCGAATGGCGAGGGATTTGAGGATGCCTGCGGTGCTGGTGATGAGGGGCTGACTTGCGATGATGCTCCTCGGCATGAGGGCTGGGGGTTGCATGAATATGTGTTGAGTGGCGAAGCGGTGCCTGTTGACTTGCGGCCGGAACGCATTGCGGTGCTGTGCGTTGGCAATCGGCTGATGCTTGACGATGGTATAGGCCCTGCGGTTTACGATGCGCTGGTTGCGCAGTATGACGTTCCTGAAAACGTTGAGCTGCTTGACCTGGGGTGTTTGTCGCTGGCTATGATTGACCGTGTGCGCGAGTTTGACGTGATTCTGACGGTAGACGCCGTGGACGATTCCGGTGAACCTGCGGGCACTATCTTGCGGTACGCTCCCGACGCCATGGCGCGCCACGTAGGCATCACCGCTAGCTTGCACGATTTGAAGCTGATCGACTTGTTCGATTCCGCCGCGCTGTTAGGCTATCAAGCCGAAGGCCTGTGCTTAGGCATGCAAGTGGAGAACGCGTCACCAGCAGAAGCCACCGAAGGCCTCACGCCCGCTGTGCATAAAGCGCTTCCCTTGCTGGTAGATGTTGTTGCCGGTGAACTGGCAAGGTTAGGGAGCCCCCTTGAGAAGCGTGATTTCGCCAACGAAGAGTAATGCCGGGGACGGTATAACGTTGCAACCAAAATCGCAGAGTCGAGCGAAAGCTCGACCCAAGTGTGACGCGCCTACGGCGCTGTATATGAACGGTTGAGCTTTCGCTCAACCCTACGAAATCGGTGCAGCATGTGCTGACATGCGGTTCGCCGGAGTCAAAACCTCAACTTTACATATATGCGCTTTTCTAATAGTGGTGCGCCCTCTGGGCGTTATCTAATAAGGGACGAGCTTTCGCTCGTCCCTACGGTGTCTTTATGCAAGTGTTTTACTTCTAGCCTGGCTATATCCGCAGGTCTGCTTCGTAGCGTTGAGCGAAAGCTCGACACCAAGTAGAAAGCGCGAAGCACGTTGCCAAATTCTTAACTCAACCGCGAACCTTACGCGTTCAGCTTGGCTTCTGCTTCCTTAATGCGCTTTATTAAGAACTCCTGCACGTCTTCACGCGGAATATCCAACGAAATGGCCAGCTCATCGCACAGCAAACCTTCCGCAAGGTCCAGATACTTCTTGTCGACCGCCGTTGCCTGGTGGCCGTTTTCCTCGCGGGCCAACGTGCGTTCGTGGCACGTTTTGATGATGGGGACCAGATCCTTTGGCGACAGCGTTTTCAGGTATGCGTCGTACGTTTCCTTCACGTGACGCTGCTTGAGCGACGACGTGTTGGCCGTTGCGGGCAGGTTGTCGTTGACGTCTGCCGGTTCAGCGCCGGCTATGGAATCGATGAGGTCAAGCGCCTCCTGCTTCTGCATGACGGGGCGCATGATGGGCGGTTTTGCAGCATCGCAGGCGACGAACAGCTTCAGTGATCGTTCAAATACGGCGTGCAGTTCCCAATAATCCTTGTTGTCGAAATACTTTTCGCGTTTTTCCGCGATGGTGCACACGTGGTGTTTGAAGATGACAGTATCGCCGACGTTGGCCATGAAGCCTCCTTGAGTGCGTTGCAGTGGCGGCAGACGCGCCGGGCAAAATGCTGGTGGAGGGCTGCTCGGTTGGTGCGATTTGCAATCCAACAGACACCATTATACCAGGTCGACACGAATAAAGCCTTTGCTTCTCCACAGCTTTGGCCTTTTGACCGGTTATGTGATTGCGGATGCGTGTTGCGGGCTTTTTCGATTGTGCTTAGCGGTCTGATTCGTCCCGTTCAAGCCTTCTTGATTGCTCGCGAGTTTCATTCACGCAGCTATCTTTCTGCGCGTACTACCCCAGTTGACCTTGAGCTGCTTGCACGACGCTTGTGCTCTTCACGCCCAAAAGCGGATCGGACAGCTTTTCTTTGAACAGCTTCATGAAGATCTTCAGTGCCAGTCCGTTGCCAAACGCGGCTACGATGGTTCCTTCGCGAATGCCTACGATGCCGCCCAGGCACGTCAGAGAGATGGCGAATGTGGCGATGACGCAGAGCGGATCCCAAATCAGCTTCGCCGTTGAATTTTTCAGGCCGAAGCGGTAGCTGATGCCCTGCATGACGCCTTCGCTGGGCAGCGCGATGATGTTCGGCGGCAGATAGTACACGTAGCCGAAGCCCATGATGATAAGGCTAAGCCCCAGATATCCCAGCTGCGCCGCATAATTCGTAGGGCCGGGTGCGAACGAGAACAGGAAGTTCGTGAAGTCTACTACTACGCCGAACGCCATGGACGCGGGCACCTGCAGGAGGTTTTTCAGTTCGAATGCGCGGCCCTTCAAGATGATTTGCAGCACGACGAAGCTGGTGTAGAAGATGGCGGTCCAGGTGCCCATCGACCAGCCGTTCGCAAGGCCCGCAACGTAGGCCATCGATGATGCCGGCGAGATGCCCAGGCCCGATTTCACGGAGCATGAAATGGCCAGGGCCACAAGAAACAGTCCGATGCAATAGGATATCCAACGGCGCACCAAGAGGTTGGTAGCGCTGAGCTTTTCATTTGCTTGCATGAAGATGCCTTTCGCGGTTTATGCGCGGCCGTTCGCGGTCGTGCGTCATGAAACGCCGCTTATTGTAGAGAGGTGCGCGCGTGGAAGCGACACCCGAACAGGGTTACTTCATGTGGTCTGCAAAAGGCGATGGGCACTGACGAAGATTTGCCCGGTTGCCCTGCGCTTTGGTTGAGAGCTACGAGCGGCTCGGGCACTTTGCTCTGTTGCGGATGTCTACTTTTTGCCGGCGCTGGGGCAGAGGTCTGAGAGAAAACACGTCTCGCATTTCGGACGTCGTGCGATGCACGTTTCGCGGCCGAACAGCACCCATTGGTGGTTGATAGGGCCCCAATAATCACGTGGATACAGTTTCAGCAGCGCTGTTTCCGTTTTCTGCGGCGTGTCTGCCGATGGGCCTACCAGCTTCAGTTTGTGCGCGATGCGGAACACGTGCGTGTCCACCGCAATACCCTCAACAATGCCGAATGCTTCGTTCAGCACTACGTTGGCGGTTTTGCGGCCCACTCCGGGCAGCTTCTGCATGAGTTGCATATCGCGGGGGATTTCGCCGCCGAATTCCGTTACCACCATGCGTGCGCATTTGATGCAGTTTGCGGCTTTCGCATGATAGAAACCGATGGTGCGGATGATGTTTTCGACATCCGCGATTTCTGCTTGCGCAAGCGCTTCGGGCGTGGGGTAGCGCTCCCACAGCGCTGGCGTTACTTTATTCACGCCTTTGTCGGTGGTTTGCGCCGACAGCAGTACGGCGATGGTGAGCTTGAACGGGTCGCCCCAGTAGTGCAGCGCGCATTCGGCGGCGGGGTAGTGCTCGTTCATGCGCTCGGCAATTTTCAGCGCGCGTTCCTTTTTGTCCTTCATCAATTCGCGCGGCATGGGCGCTCCTTTCCGTATGCTTAGAGCAAGTATACCGCTGCGTTCCGCTAGGCATCTTTCTATTTTAGCTTGCCGGTTTGCAAGCTTTTGCTCTGGCTGTTTTGCTGTTTCAGGGTTTCAATATATCGAGGCATCCTCTAATAGCTCTACACTGCTCGCTTTCTCTTTGCGTATTTATCCGCATTACCATTCGGCAATTCCTTGTGGTGTTGTAAGTCATTGTTGTATGGATGTTGTTGTACGTATAACATCATCCAGCACTTCGAATTGTTCGTGCCGTATGGCCATCTATTCTTGCACCTTGCAATTCTTGAACTTCTTGAGATGGTCGCTCTTGTTGTTTACTGCTATACACTGTTGGCGAAATTTGTTTTCGAACGAAAGCGATAGCTATGCATAAGAAATACTTCTTCTTCGATTACGACGGCACCCTTGCGGCGCCTTTGACGCAGACCATTCCGGGTAGCGCCCTTGAGGCAATTCGGCGCTTGCGGCAGGCTGGCCATTTCGTTGGTTTGGCTACGGGCCGTCTTCAGGCGAACGCGCTTGATTACGTGCAATCGTGCGGTATCACCACGCTGGTTGCCGATGGCGGCAACTCCGTAACCCTTGATGGGAAGCTTGTTTGGATGGAAAGCATGCCGGTTGGTCCGTGCAAAGATCTGCTCCATCGACTTGATGCTCAGGGTATTCCTTGGGCTGTGATGACGGAAAACGTAATGCGTCGCTATAGCCGCAGTGAAGCGTTCGAAATGGCGTCTTCCGATGCCTATGCACCCACTGTTGTTGCCCCCGATCTGAGCATCGACTCGCTGTCGACTATCTACAAGATGTTCGTGCCCTTAGCACCCGAAGACGAGCATGTGGTCGACTTCGGGTCGGTTTCTCATACGCGGTATGACGCACAGTGCGTCTTCTGCGAACCCACCGACAAGTCAGTAGGAATCAAGAAATTGTGCGACATCATAGGAGCACCCTATAAAGACGTAGTTGTCTTCGGAGACGGCTATAACGACCTGAATATGTTCATTCCCGAGTGGACAAGCATCGCCATGGGCAATGGCAGGGAGCCGCTGAAGCAGAAGGCGGATTATGTAACTTCGCGCTATGACGAAGATGGAATCTTGCGCGCGGTGGAACATTTCGGTTGGATTTAAAACACGAACAAATGTTGTATTTTGCGTGCGCCTCTTCAAGTGAGGCGTTGTGGCCGGGCGGCGCATGATACATTGATGCAAACATTGTTGCCGCGATGGAATGGCCCTCGCGGCTTTTCGCGTCTGCCAAGAAGCTTGAGGCGGGGCGCATATGCGTTTGCGGGAGGAATTGCATGCTCATCGACAGCTTACGATTCGCGTTGGAGCGCTCGGGGTGCTTGGACGAGTTTTGGGGCAAGTTGGATGCCGCCGGTGACGGCACGCTTGGCGTTGCGAATAGCGCGCGCCCGTTTTTGGTTGCTGCGCGGTTCTCGCATCGTCCGCAAACCACGCTGGTGGTAGTTGCTGGCGAAGAGGCGGCCATCACGTTTGCGCGCGGCTTATCGGCCTACCTTGGCGAAGACAAGGTGTTGCGCTTTCCCGAGCGCGCCGATCTTCCGTTTGCGAAGAAGCCGGCGGATCTGGCCACCATCGCGCGCCGCATGGAGGCGGCGCATGCGCTGCAAACAGGGCGACAGGTGGTGGTAGTTGCCAGCGCGCGGGCGCTGCTGCGCATGTTGCCGCCTGCGGAAGCGAAGGCTGCCGCGCCGCTGACGTTTGCCGCTGGCTTCGAGCTTGCAGACATGCCGGGCGCACAGGCAGCGGGCATCAACGAGTTCGATGATTTGATTCACGCGCTTGAGGCGCGCGGGTTTGCGAGCACGGGCGAACTTGATGGCCCGGGCACGTTCTGCACGCGCGGCGGCACCATCGACGTGTACCCGGGCAACCTCACGTATCCGGTGCGGCTCGATTTCTTCGGCGACGAGCTTGACGAGATTCGCCGCATCGTTCCATCCACGGGGCAAACCATTTCAAGTCTGCGGCAGGTGGAAATCTATCCGGTCGTTGAATTCTCTTGCAGCAAATCGGGGCTGGCTCGCGCCCGCAAGAAGTTGTCGGCGCAAGCAGGTACGAACCTGGCGTTGCGTCAGGTGGCGGAACATCTGGAAAACGCCGAGGGCGGTCTGCGTTTCGAAGGCAGCGACGTGCTGCTGCCGTATTTGTATGAAAAGCCGGTAACGCTCGGCTCGTATCTGCGCAAAGACGCGCTGTCGGTGCTTATCGAGCCGCGCAGCCTGTTTGACGACATGATGCACGCCTCGGAGGAGCTTGAAGCGCGCGCGAAGGGGACGAACATTGCGCTTGAGGGTTTGTTTGCGGCGGCGCCCCAGGTCAGCTTCGGCGATTGCCAGCGCGCAACGTACGTGTCCATCATGCGCGTCGGCGGCAACGTGGACGTAGAGCTGCCGGTGAAGCGCGTGGAAGTAGCCGGGCATCCCGACAAGCTGTTCGGGCGCCTGCGCAGCTTGGTGGACGACGGTTTCACGGTGGTGTTCAGCGCGCCGAACCGCCGCAGTCGCGCCGATATGATGCTGGCGTTCGTGGACCAGGGCCTTCCTATTCAGGAATGGCTTGACGCCGAAGAAGACCCTAACGACCTGGATGGCCAGAAGAAGCGCCGCCTGCGTCGCGGCGTGGTCAACGTGGTGGACGTGGACATCCCGCTGGGCATGATCATCCCGAAGGCGAAGCTGGGCATGATCAGCGTGTCCGACACGCAGGGGGCTTCAACGGCGCGTCCGAGCCGCCACATCGACATCACCGAAATCACGTTCCCGTATAAGCCGGGCGATTACGTAGTGCACGCGCAGCATGGCGTGGCGCACTTCAAAGAGCTGGTGCGGCGCGAAATCGACGGCACAGCGCGCGATTACCTGCTGCTGGAATACGCTGAGGGCGACAAGCTGTTCGTGCCGGTTGAGCAGCTTGATCGCGTCACGCGCTACGTGGGCCCCGAGGGCTCCACGCCTCGTTGCACGCGCCTGAACACGGCCGACTGGTCGCGTGCCATGAAGAAGGCCAGCGCCGCCACGAAGAAGCTTGCATTCGACCTGGTGGACGTGTACGCGCGGCGCGCAAGTGCGCAGGGCTATGCGTTCGGGCCCGACACGCCGGCGCAGCGCGAAATGGAAGAGTCGTTCCCCTATCAGGAAACGCCTGACCAGCTGGCCGCCATCGCGGACGTGAAGGCGGATATGCGCAGCACGAAGCCCATGGACCGCCTGGTGTGCGGTGATGTGGGCTTCGGCAAAACTGAGGTGGCGTTGCGCGCGGCGTTCGCGGCGACGCAGGACAAAAAGCAGGTGATGGTGCTGTGCCCCACCACCATTTTGGCGCAGCAGCACTACACGAACTTCAAAGACCGCTTCGACCCGTTCGGCGTAACCGTCGAGGTGCTCAGTCGCTTCCGCACGCCGCAGCAGCAAGCAGCGGCGCTCAAAGGCTTTGCCGACGGCAGCGTGGACGTGCTGGTGGGCACGCACCGCTTGCTATCGCGCGATGTGAACCCGCACGACTTGGGCCTGGTCATCATCGACGAGGAACAGCGTTTCGGTGTGGGCCATAAAGAGCAGATGAAGAACCTGCGCGAAAGCATCGACGTGCTCACGCTTTCTGCAACGCCTATTCCGCGCACCATGCAGATGTCGCTGTCGGGCGTGCGCGACATGAGCCTCATCCTCACGCCGCCCGACGATCGCCGTCCGGTTGAGGTGCACGTAGGGGAGTGGGACCCCGATCTGGTCAGTGCCGCTATCAGGCGCGAGCTGGCTCGCGGCGGGCAGGTGTACTACGTGTCGAACCGCGTGCGCTCCATCGAAGAGGCGGTGCGCCGCGTGCAGGCAGCGGCCGGCGAAGCGCGCGTGGGCGTAGCGCACGGGCAGATGGACCGCGACACGCTTGAGAAGGTGATGGAGGAGTTTTCGGCCGGACAGCTTGATGTGCTGGTGGCCACTACCATCATCGAGTCGGGTATCGACAACCCGCACACGAATACGCTTATCATCGAGGACTCGCAGCGGTTGGGCTTGGCACAGATGTACCAGCTCAAAGGCCGCGTCGGCCGCAGCTCCACGCAGGCGTACGCATACTTCATGTTCCCCGAGCACGTCAGCCTCACCGAAGAGGCGCAGGCGCGTCTAACGGCGCTTGACGAGCACACCGACTTGGGCAGCGGCATGCGCATTGCCATGCGCGACCTGGAGATTCGCGGCGCGGGCAGCCTTATGGGCGCCGAGCAGTCGGGCAACATGTCGGCCGTGGGCTTCGACCTGTTCGCGCAGATGCTGGCCTCGGCGGTGAACGCCACGCGCGAAGGCGACTTGAAGGCAGCCGACGGCTTGCCGCCGGCGCTGTCCGACATTACCGTGAACCTGCCAGGACATACCTATCTACCTGAAGAATACGTGCCCGAGGCCGATGAACGCGTGCTGTGGTACCGTAAAATCGCAAGCGCGGCCACCGTGGGGGCCGTCGAGGACATTTACGAAGACATGGCGGCTAAGCGTCCCGACATGCCGCAGGCGGCGAAAAACCTGTTCGAGAAAGCCCGCATCAAGGCGTTTGCGAACGAGCATCACATCAAAACGGTGTCGGTGGTTGCGGGAAAGCTGGTAGTCGAGCCCATCGACATCCCGCGCGACAAGATGACGCCGCTGCGCCGCGCCGGCGGGCGCTACCTTGCCGACAAGCGCAAACTGCAGCTGCCGCTCAAATACTTCCGCCTCACCGAAAAAGACAACCTCTTCACCCCCGTGGCCAAATTCCTCAAAGAAATGCACGGCGAGGAGTAAGGAATCGGAGCATGGGTAGGTTGGTCGAATCGCGATAAAAGAACGTGACGTGCCCTACGGCCACTAGCGAAAAAAGGTCGGAGCTTTCGCTCCGACCTACATGTACCTACCCAAGTTGAACGTGCAAGAACAAAGACGCAACCATGCGCTATCGATTGAAAAGGGTTGCTAAATGGATCTCGTTGCTGGGCGAGAGCGCTCGCAGTCAGAATCGTAGGGTCGAGCGAGAGCTCGATCCATGGAAAAGAGCGCGAAGCGCGACACTGGTCTTTATAATGCGTCGATATACCGTTCAGCATTACTCACCAGGGGCGCAAGCTTCATTGAGCCAGTCCATCGCGCGGCTTCGGGTTTCACCAAGCCGGGTTTGTAGACAATCATGGTTACGGTTGCGTCGGCGTGGATGCATGGTTGGGCGGCGAGGCCCGTTTGAGCGGACATGCCCGAAGGGACATCGGCAGCAACAATGCGGGTGGCGGCATCGCCTTCTGCCTGTTCGCAAGCCAAAGCGCTTTCGCGGCGTTGATTCGCAAGACTGATCCACGTTGCGTACGGTTCGCGCACTTCTGTGCCGGAAAAGCCTGTTCCCAAGATGGCGTCTACGATGCAACGAGCTTCGTTAAGTGTATGTTCCAGCTGCTCAGCGTCGGGCGCCACCAACAACGTGAGCGGAAGTTGGTTGGTTTGCGCAGCGGCAAGCGCCTTAAGCGCTGCGCTGTGCGCGGGCTCGGCTGTGAGGGCTTCGGCTGCCCGTGGGGTTACCAGCGTCATCGGCCAGCCGGCTTGCGCAAGCGCCCGTGCACACACCCAGCCGTCGCCGCCGTTGTTACCGCTGCCGCAGAGCACCACTACGGGTGCTGGGCGAGAAAGTTGGGCTTGCACTTCGTCTGCGATAGCGTTGCCAGCACGTTCCATCAGCTCGGCAAGCGAGGTCCCGCCAGCGGCAATGGCCTGCTCAAGCTTCGCCACATCCGCCACATCCAAAACAGGCCGATGCTCGAAGCCGGAATCCTTCTCGAAATCTTCGTGGATCATATGCAGGTTCCTTTCCAGCTGCTGACCAACGTAACGTGCGCATAGGAACATGGTGACGCGCCCTTTGGGCGCTGTCGAATGGGGGTTGAGCTCTCGCTCATAAGACCTTACCCTTGCTGCTCGAAGCGCAAAAGGGCGGCGCGCACGCGGGCGGGTTTGCCTTCGCCCCAGGGCTGGCCGTTCGCGCGCACCAGCCGATGCGTGGGCACCACCAGGGCAAACGGGTTCGCGCGTACGGCGCCGCCTACGGCGCGGTGCGCGCCGGCATGCCCGATGCGGCTGGCCAAGTCGGCAGCAGTGACTGTTTGCGCATACGGCACATTGGCAAGCGCCTTCCGCACCTGCTGCTGAAACGGCGTGCCCACCTCGGCCAACGGCAGATTGAACGTGGTGCGCTTGCGGGCAAGGTATTCCTGAATCTGCGTGGCGGCTAGGTTGGTAAGCTCGCTGGGTGCCTGCGCGCCCGAAAGCGCCACGCGGCCAAGGGCAACGCGCGTGATGGCACGCCCGTTCGCGGCAACGGTAATGGGCCCGGCCGGCGTGAAATAGGTGTAGAACGTTGAGCTGCTCTGTTGCATCAAGCCTCTTTCGGTAGCTTGTCGATATTATACGGCTGCCGCGCGCCGCGTCGTCGGGCCAGGCGCGGTGCGCTAGAATACGCACAAGAAGACGAAAACCCCAAGGGGAAGGAGCCGGGCGTGTTCGAGCCGGTCAAAATCGCTCCGTCCATTCTGTCGGCGGACTTCATGAACCTGCAGCGCGACATCAAGGTCATCGAGGCGGGCGGCGCGGGATACGTGCACGTCGACGTCATGGACGGCCACTTCGTGCCGAACCTGACCATGGGCGTGCCCGTGGTCAAGCAGCTGAAGAAGATCACGAACATGCCGCTTGACGTGCATCTGATGATCTCGAACCCGCTTGACCAGCTGCCGTGGTTTTTGGACGCCGGCGCCGACATCGTTACGGTGCACGCCGAGGCCGCCGCGGGCTATCAGCTTGAGCGCGCCGTCGAGATGATCCACGCTGCCGGCGTGAAGGCTGCCGCATCGGTAAAGCCGCACACGCCGGTGGAGGTGCTGGCCCCCGTCATGGCGCAGCTTGACATGGTGTTGGTTATGAGCGTGGAACCGGGCTTTTCCGGCCAAAGCTATATCGAAGGCTCCGAGCGCAAGGTTGCGCGCGTGGTGGAGCTGGCGCGCGCGGTGGGTGCAAGCCCGCTTATCGAGGTGGACGGCGGCATCGGCGTGAAAACGGCTCCGCTCGTGACAGCTGCCGGCGCCGACGTTCTGGTGTGCGGCTCGGCCGTGTGCGGCGCCGCCGACCCGGCCGCTGCAATCGCCCAGGTCACGCAAGCGGCCGAAGCCGCGCGCAAGGCGGCGCTTGCCGCGAAGGAGGCGTAGGGCCGCGATGGTGGCGAAGGTTCCCGACAACTACGTATACCTTGACTACGCCGCAACGGCGCCGCTTATCGAAGAGGCCGCGCAGGCCATGGCCCCCTACATGCAGCCCGGGCGCGCCAACATCGCCTACGGCGGCAACGCGAACAGCCTGCACGTGCCCGGTCGCGCCGCGTTCGCGGCGCTTGAAGACGCGCGCCGCCGCATCGCCCGCGCGCTCGGCGCGCAGCGCCCCGACGAGCTTATCTTGACCAGCGGCGCCACCGAGGCCGACAACGCCGCGCTGTTCGGCCTGGCCAACGCCGCCGTGGCTGCTCGCCGTCGCGCGGGCGCGGGCGACTTCACGCCGCACGTGGTGGTTTCGGCCATCGAGCACGACGCCGTGCTTGCGCCCGCCAAGCGCTTGGAGCAGCAGGGCTTCCGCGTCACGCGCGTGGCCCCGAATCGCGCCGGCTTCATCACGCCTGAAGCGCTTGCGGCCGTGCTTGATGCTAACACGGTGCTTGTCAGCGTCATGACCGCCAACTCCGAGCTCGGGTCCATCCAGCCGGTAGCCGAGCTGGCGAAGGCGGCCCACGCCGCCGGCGCGCTGTTCCACACCGACGCCACGCAGGCGCTGGGCAAAACGCCTGTTGACGTGCGCGCGTGGGGCTGCGACGCCGCGTCGTTTTCCGCGCACAAGGTGGGCGGGCCGAAGGGCATCGGCGCGCTGTACGTGAAGGCGCGCACGCCCTTCGACGCCTATCTGCTCGGCGGCGGGCAAGAGGCGGGCAGGCGCTCCGGCACGCAAAACGTTGCCGGCGCAGCGGGCTTCGCCGCAGCCGTCGAAGCCGCGCAGGCCAACCAGCCCGCCGAAACGCAGCGCCTGGCCGCGCTGCGCGACAAGCTGTACGCGGCGCTTGCCGCCACGCCGGGCGTGCACCCCACGGTGGACGTGGCACCGGGCAGTACCGAATACCTGCCCAACATCGTGCACGTGCTGGTGGACGCGCTTGAAAGCGAAACGCTCATCCTGCGCTTCGACATGCGCGGCTTCGGCGTATCGGGCGGTTCGGCGTGCAGCTCGCACTCGCTCGAGCCAAGCCACGTGCTGCGCGCCGTAGGCATCGGCGACGACGCGGCGCACGGTGCGCTGCGCATCTCCATGGGCCGCTACACCACCGAAGCCGACATCGACAATCTCATCGCGGCGGTCGGGCCGGTGCTTGACTGGGAATAACAACGATACGGGGCTGCCGCTAGGGCGGCCCCGTTGCATCTGGGCAGCGAAAAGCCCGCGCATCGGTCGCCGGCCTGCGCAGGCAGCACACCGAAAGGAAGCGAACGTGGAACTGGTCACCATGCACACGCACACGAACTACACGGGCCACGGTCACGGAACCGTGGCCGAGCTGGTGAACGCCGCGGCGGCGGCCGGTATTTCCGCCATTGCCGTCACCGAGCATTACCCCATGTCAGAGGCCATGGATCCTACAAACGAGGTTTCCATGCCGTGGGACAAGATGCCGCAGTACCTCATCGACATCGCCGCGGCCGCCGCCGCGCACCCCGCTATGGACGTCCTGCCCGGCTGCGAGGTCGACTGGCTGGGTGCGCAGGAAGACCGCGACTTTTCCGCGCTTGATTTCAGCAACTTCGTCCACGTGCTGGGCAGCGTGCACTACCTGGACGGCTGGGCGTTCGACGACCCGGCGCAGGAGGCGCGCTGGCACGACGTGGGCGTCGACGCGGTGTGGCGCCGCTACTTCGAGGTGTGGTGCGAAGCGGCCAGCTGCCGCGAGGCGCCGTTCACGTGCATGGCGCACCCCGACCTGGTGAAGAAATTTGGCTACCGCCCCAGCTTCAACCCGCAGCCGCTCTATGACCAAGCCGCCGAGGCCGTGGTCGCCGGCGGGCACATGGTGGAGGTGAACACGTCGGGCCTCACGTACGCGTGTGCCGAGCTGTTTCCCGCGCCTGACCTGCTGCGCACGTTTTTCCGCGCGGGCATCCCGTGCACCATCGGCACCGACGCGCACGACCCGGCCGTGGTGGCGCGCAACCTCATGCCGGGCCTGCGCGCCATGTACGACGCAGGGTACCGTTGCGTGACGGTTCCGACGAAATCCGGCGATCGCCGCGAAATCGTACTAGAGTAGTAGGTGCAAGCAATGCCCGCGAAGCGGGCCGGCGCGGGGCAGCGGGCCGCGCGCCGAGGCGAAGAAGCCGCAAACTCATGGGAAGGTACGTGATGGACATGGCTTCGAAGAAGATCAAGATCGAAGGTTCCGGCGAAGGCAGCGAGCCGAAGAAGGAATCGAAAAAGGGGAAGAAGCAGGCGCTTGCCCGCATGACGGCTGGCACGCTGTCGGCGTACACGTTTCGCCTGACGGTGGTCGCGCTCGAGCGCGCGCTTCTGGCCGAATACCCGGCGGCAGACGCCGAGGAGTGGGACCGCACCGGCCTTCTAGTGGGCGACCCGGCGGCGCAGGTGCGCGCCGTGGCCGTTGCGCTCGACCCCACGGTGGCGGCCATCGACGCGGCTGCCGAGGCCGGCGCAAACGTGCTGGTCACGCACCACCCGGCGTTTCTGACGCCGCCCACGTCGTTCAAGCCCGCGGCATCGGTGGCGCAAAACCCCGGCGCCGGCGTGTACCGCGCCATCGAGCGCGGCGTGGCGCTTATGAACTTCCACACGGCGCTCGACGTTTCCGCACGCGCCCAGCGCATGCTGCCCGGTATGCTGGGCCTGTCGCTGCGCGGCGTGGTGGAGCCGCTGGCGGGTTGCGCCGAAAAAGGCTACGGACAGTTGTGCGCGGTGGCCGACGAGCGCCTGACGCTCGGCCAGCTGGCGGCGCGCTGCACCAGCGTGTTCGGCCGCGCCCCGCGCGTGTGGGGCGATTTCGACCGTCCCGTTTCGCGCGTGGTCACGTGCACGGGCTCGGCCGGCCCCACGGGCAAGCTGGCGCTTGCCAACCACGCCGATGTGCTGGTGGCCGGCGAGGTGAAGTACCACGACGCGCTTGACCTGTCGCAGGCGGGCATGGCCGTCATCGACCTGGGCCACGACACGTCCGAGCTGCCGTTTTGCCGCGTGCTTGCCGCAAGCGTGCGCGATGCCGGCGTGCCCGACGAACTGGTCATGGTGGTGGGGCAGCAAGACAACTGGGCGTACCCCGAAGCGGTACGCGTATAGCAGAAGGCAAACCGCGCCTGGCATGCGCGCTTGCCAGGCGCCCGATCATAAGGAACAGCATGAGAATCGATTCGGACGTTTTGGCAACGCTTCTGCACATGCAGGAGCTCGACGTGCAGGTCATCCGCACGAACAAGCAGCTTGAGGACATGCCCGAGCGCAAGGTCATCCTTGACGCCATGGCGCGCCGCCGCGCCGTCGAGCAGAAATCCGAGCAGGTGGAGGCGCTGGCCGAAAAGGCGGAGGCGAAGCTTGCCCGCATCACGGAGGAAGACGACGGGCTGGCCGAGAAGGCGCAGCGCGTGCAGGCCGAGATTGACGAGGTCAAAGGCGATTTCCGCAGCGTCGAGGCGCGTACGAAGGAGCTTTCGGGCATCCTCAAGCGCCGCGAAGCGCTTGAGGAGGACATGCGCGCTGCTGACGCGGAGCTTGAGAAGATCAACGCCGTTCGCAACCAGGTTAAGGCCATCCTGGCGAAGATCGACGAATCCGAGCAGGCTGCGAAAAGCGTGTTCGTGGATAAGGGCGGCAAGCTCAAGCAGCATATCGCCGAGCTGCAAAAGCAGCGCGCCGACCTTGCCGCCGACGTGCCGGCCGACGTGCTGAAACTCTACGAGCGCACGTCCGGAGCCACGGGCGGCGTGCCGCTCGCGCTTCTGGCCGAAGACCGCTGCGGTGCCTGCCGCACGCCCATCGACCACGGCCGCATCGTGGACATGTGCACCCAGGGCAACGTAGGCACCTGCCCGAACTGCGGCCGCATGCTGGTCCTGAAAGCCGACTAACCGCCCGAACTGGGACAAGGGGACAGTCCCTTTGTCCCAGTTTTCGTTACGGAATCGTTGCCCCTGACGACAAGGGCGGCGGCGCGAAGGCAACAAAAAAGCCTGCCCCGTCGGGCAGGCTTTTTCGATTCCAGAAAAGGTTTCGCTTATGCGCGGGTGACCTTGCCGGCCTTCATGCACTTCGTGCAGACGTTGGCCTTGCGGACATGACCCTTAGCGTCCTTGATGGTGACCTTCTGGATGTTGGGACGGAACCAGCGGTTCGTCACGCGGTGGGAATGGCTGACGCTGCGACCAGCGACGGGGCCCTTACCGCAAACTTCGCAAATCTTAGACATTACTCATCACTCCATGTACCTAGGTTGCATGCATTCGGCTTCTGATAAAGCCGCTCTTGCACAAAAGCTCTCATACTATAGCACACGCTTCAACGTCCTCACAAGAATTTTTCGTGTATATGGGCTTTAGCCGCGCAGCATGCATACCGTCTGCACAAATGCATGCGCTATACTCACGAAAGAAGTTTCGAGCCCGCATGTTTTCGCGCGCCAGAAAGGAACGCCATGAACGATACCATTCCCGGCAACCTTCACGTTGCCAACGATGTCCTGGCCGACATGGTCGGCAACGCCGCGCTTGAGTGCTACGGCGTCGTCGGCATGGCCGCACCTTCGGCAGCCGACGGCATCGCTAAGATCCTGCCCGCCTCGCGCCTGCGCCGCGGCGTGGTGGTCACCACCACCGACGCCGGCGTGCACGTTGCGCTGTACGTGGTCATCGAGTACGGCACCAACATCAACACGGTGTCGCAAAACCTCGTCGACCAAGTCGCGTTCGTCTTGAAGGAATATGCGCGCGTCCCGCTTGACGGGGTGGAAGTGCATGTGCAGGGCGTCAAGGTCCGCAAGTAGCGCTTTTGCCGACAACGGGCGGCGCGCCACCGCGCAGCCTTCATGAAGGAGAATCCCATCAATGTCTGACACTTATACCAGCAACGACCTGGTGAACGCCATTGCGGCCGCCAGCAAGAACCTCAGCGCGCGCAAGGACGAGGTCAACCGCCTGAACGTCTTCCCCGTGCCCGACGGCGACACCGGCACGAACATGTCGCTGACGCTTGAGTCGGTCGTTGCGAACCTGGCCAAGCTGCCCATCGGCGCTTCCGGTGCCGAAATCCGCAAGGCCATCACCAACGGCGCGCTCATGGGCGCCCGCGGCAACTCCGGCGTCATCACGTCGCAGATTCTGCGCGGCCTGTGCGAAGGCTCGGCCGGCCACGACGCCGTGAACGCCGAGTCCATCGAAGCGGCGCTTGCCAAGGCGCAGGACGTGGCGTTCAAAGCCGTGCGCAAGCCGGTGGAAGGCACCATCCTCACCGTGCTGAAAGATTCCGCCGCCGCTGCTAAGCACGCGCGCAAGAAGAAGATGTCGCCGGCCGACGCGCTGGCCTACGTGGTGGAGGAAGCCTACGCGTCCGTGCAGCGCACGCCCGAGCTTCTGCCCGTGCTGAAGGAAAACGGCGTGGTCGACTCCGGCGGCTACGGCCTGGCCATCCTCATCGACAGCTTTGTGGCCGCGCTGACCGGCAAGGAAGGCCCGCTTGTCGACGAGCTGGCATTCGCGCGCGACGCCGCCCCGAAGGTCGAGATCGAGCAGATCAACGACTGGGAAGGCAGCGAATACACGTACTGCAACGAGTTCCTGGTTGACTCCGACGTGCTCGACAAGAACGAAGCGCTGGACTTCCTGTCCACCATGGGCGACTGCGAGCTGTGCGTGGGCGAACGCCCGAAGTTCAAGGTGCACGTGCACTCCAACACGCCCGACAAGGTGCTGGCGTACTTCCTGGAGCGCGGCCAGATTTCGGAAGTGTTCATCCACAACATGAAGCTGCAGTCCGAGGAGCGCACGGAAAAGCTGGAGGCCGAAGCCGCTGCCGAGCACAAGCCGCTGGGCTTTGTGGCCGTGGCCGCCGGCGCGGGCAACGCGAAGATCCTCGAATCGCTGGGCGTCGACGTGGTGGTGTCCGGCGGGCAGACCATGAACCCGTCCACGAAGGACCTGCTCGACGCGGCCGCCAAGGTCAACGCCGACGCGGTCATCTTCCTGCCGAACAACAAGAACATCATCATGGCGGCCCAGTCCGCCTGCGAGCTGGCCGAAAAGCCGTGTGGCGTCGTTCCCACGAAGTCCGTGCCGCAGGCCTTTGCCGCCATGTTCGGCGTGGACGTCGACGCAACGCTTGAGGAAAACGTCGAGGCCATGACCGAGGCGTTCGAGGACGTCAAGTGCGGCGAGGTCACCACGGCCATCAAGGACTCAAAGGACGCCAACGGCAACCCCATCGCCGACGGCGACGTCATCGGCATCTCCGACGGCGCCATCTACGCTGTGGGCGCAAGTGTGTCCGACGTGGTCATGGGCCTGCTTGAGCACATGGAGGCCGAAGACTGCGACACGTGCACGCTGCTTGCCGGCGAAGACCTCTCCGACGAGGACTTCCAGGCCCTGCAGGCGCGCATCGAGCAGGCCTACGAAGACCTTGAGATCGACGCGCACCGCGGCGGCCAGCCGTTGTACCCCGTCGTCTTCTCCGTGGAATAGGGGCGCGCGGTGGCCGATAGGCTCACAGCTACCCTTGCATTAGATAAACCCGCCTCGCGCGTGAAGCTGGTCAGCCCGGCTCGCGCGCAGGCGCTTTCGCAGCTAGGCGTGCGCACGGTCCGCGACCTCGCCACGCACTATCCGCGACGCTACGTCGACCTGTCGAAGCGCGAAACGGTTGCCACCGCGCGCATCGGCGGGTCGTGCACTATCCAGGGCCAGGTCCACGAGGTGAAGCTGAAGCGCCCGCGCCCGCAGCTTACGCTGGTGGAAATTTCCGTCGTGGACGAAACGGGCGTGCTGATGGTCACGTGCTTTCGCCAGCCGTGGCTGAAAGACCAGCTCAAGCCCGGCATGCCCATTGCCGTGGCCGGCAAGGTGGAGTTCAACTACGGCTTCAAGCGCATGGTGAACCCCTACCTGGAGCCGCTTGAGGCGGGGCAGTCGGCCGAGGGCATGATCATCCCTGTGCACCCTGCGTGCGAGAAAATCTCGGCCGCGTGGATGCGCCGCATCGTGGAAAACGCCCTTGACATGGTACGCGGCTGCTATGACCCGTTGCCGCTTGACCTGCGCGCGAAGTACCGCCTTATGTCGCGCACGCAGGCGCTTTCGTGCATCCATTTCCCGCAATCCATGGACGAGGTGGCCCAGGCGCGCCGCCGCCTGGTGTACGAAGAGCTGCTGCTGCTTGAGCTGGCGCTTATGGAGCAGGCGCAAAACCGCAGCGCCGGCGCCACCCCCACCGCGCACGTGGTGGACGGCCCGTGCGCGGCCGCGCTTGAGTGCGTGCTGCCGTTTTCGCTCACCGACGAGCAGGTTGCCGCCCGCAACGACATATTCGCCCAGATGGCAGCCCCGCGCGCGGCGAACCACATGCTGCTAGGCGACGTGGGCACGGGCAAAACGGCCGTGGCCGCCTTCGCGCTTGCCGCCGTGGCCGACACGGGCACGCAGGCCGCACTCATGGCGCCCACCGAGGTGCTTGCGCGCCAGCACGCCAAAAGCCTGGGCGCCTGGTTCGACCAGATCGGCGTCACCTGGGGCTTGCTCACGGGTGCCACGCCCGACGAAGAACGCCAGCGCATCGTGCGCGAAACGCTTACCGGCAAGCTACAGGTGCTCATCGGCACGCACGCGCTTTTGGAAGACGACGTGCGCTTCGACAAGCTTTCGCTTGCGGTCATCGACGAGCAGCAGCGCTTCGGCGTGGAGCAGCGCGCGGCCCTGCTCATGAAAGGCGGCGCGCCCGACGCGCTGTTCCTGACGGCCACGCCCATCCCGCGCACGCTGGCGCTGGCCGTGTTCGGCGACATGACGCTGTCCTACATCCACCGCCGCCCGCATGACGCGGCGCGCCGCACCACGCACGTGCTGGCGAAGGCCGACCAGGGGCAGGCCTACGACGCGGCCCGCGCGGCGCTTGAGCGCGGCGAGCAGGTGTACGTGGTGTGCCCGCTTATCGGGCAGGACGGCGCCGCCCGCGACAGCCGCGCCGGCGGGCGCCGACGCGAAACGGACGAGGAAGCCTACGAGTACGCGGCCATCAGCATCGAGTCCGACGGCGATTTCTCAGGCGACAACGTCACGGCCGCCACGAAAGAGGCCGCCTACCTGCAGGAAACGGTGTTCGCCGACTGGCGCGTCGAGCTGCTGCACGGCCGTATGAAGACCGCCGAGAAAGACGAGGTCATGGCGCGTTTCCGTGCAAACGAAACGCAGGTGCTCGTTGCCACCACCGTCATCGAGGTGGGCGTTGACGTGCCCAACGCCACCGTCATGATCGTGGCCGACGCCGACCGCTTCGGCTTAGCGCAGCTCCACCAGCTGCGCGGCCGCGTGGGGCGCGGCGAAAAGCCCGCGCAGGTGTTTTTGCTTTCCGCGTCGAAATCCGAGGCGTCGCTGGCGCGCCTTGCGGCTATGGAGCGCACCGACGATGGCTTCGAGCTGGCGAAATACGACTTGTCGCTGCGCCGCGAGGGCGATATCCTGGGAAATCGCCAAAGCGGGGCAAGCGTGCTGAAGCTGGTGAACGTCGTGCGCGACGAGCGCATCATCGAGGCGGCCCACGCCGACGCGGCAGCCATCATGGCGGCCGACCCCGCGCTTTCAGATCTTGACCACCAGGCGCTTGCCCTTGAGGTGCGCCGAACGTTTCCCGCAGACGCCGCCGGCGCCGCGGCCCACTAGGAGGTTGCCATGAGAATCATCGCGGGCGAATTCCGCGGACGCACGCTGCTTGCCCCGAAAGGCGACGGCACCCGTCCCACCACCGACCGCGTGCGCGAATCGGTCATGAGCACGGTGTTCAGCGCGCGCGGCGGCTTCGAGGACGCCATGGTGCTCGACGCGTTCGCCGGCTCGGGGGCGCTGGGGCTCGAAGCGCTCTCGCGCGGGGCTGCGCGCGCCGTGTTCTACGAGCGCGCCCCGGAAGCGGTGAAGGTGCTGCAGAAGAACGTGGAGAAGATGGGCCTCGAGCCGCGCCGCGCTACCGTTACGCGCGCCGACGTGCTCGAACGCGCGCCGCAGTTCTCGCGCCCGCCGTTCGACCTCGTCTTCTTGGACCCTCCCTACGCCTATGCCGCCGCCGACGTGCTGGGCATGGTTGCGGGCCTGGTTGAGCGCGGCGTGGCGACGCCCGACGCGCTGGTGGTGTACGAGCACGCGCTTACCAGCAACGACGAAGCCGCTGCCGCAGCCGCCGAATGCGGGTTCGAACTTGCATCGCGCAAGAAGTACGGCGATACTACCGTAGATGTGCTGTGTGCCAGCGCCTGCGCAGACTGATCCATCGAAACGAAAGAGGGAGTTGCACCAACCATGAAGCGTGCATTGATTCCGGGGACGTTCGACCCCATCACCAGCGGTCATTTCGACGTGATCGCCCGCGCATCGCAGCTGTTCGACGAGGTTATCGTCGCGCCGGCCGCGTCCATCAAGAAGTCCCCGCTGTTCACGCTTGAGGAGCGCGTGGCGTTTATCGAGCAGGCCACGGCCGACCTGCCGTGCGTGAGGGTGGCGCCGTTCGACGGCCTGCTGGTGGACTTCGCCAAGGAAATGGAGGCCACGGCGGTGGTGAAGGGCCTGCGCGCCATCACCGACTTCGAATACGAGTTCCAGATGACGGCCATGAACTACCAGCTGTCGCCCGAGCTGGAAACCGTGTTCATCATGTCCCCGCCGCAGTACATGTACCTGTCAAGCTCCATCGTGCGCGAAATCGCGCAGATGGGCGGCGACGTGGAGCAGTTCGTGCCCGCCTGCGTCAACGCCGCGCTCAAGGAAAAGTACGGCAACCGCTAACGTGCCTGCCGTTTGCCCAGCGCCTGTGTGCATGCTTTGTGCTTCACGGGCGCCGGGCGCGCTCACATGCTATTATGATTATCTGCATGCATGGGCTTTAGTCCCGCATGCTCAAACGCAGTTTCAACGCAGCAAGCCTGGGTGGAAGGATCATCATGGACGAAACAGGAGTCTTGGGGCTTTTGGAAGAGCTCTCGATTCTGCTTGAGGACTCTAAGCCGGTGTTCGGTAAGACGAACCTGCGCCAGGTCGATATCGCTGCCGCTTTCGAGATCATGGACGAGATTCGCGACACGTTCCCCAGCGAATTCTCTCAGTCGCGCCAGATCGTGCGCGAACGCCAAAGCCTGCTTGACGATGCGGAGGCCGAGGCCAACCGCATGATCGAGGATGCGCGCAGCCAGGCGATGACCATCGCCTCCGAGCAGGAAATCGTGCGCATTTCCCAGCAGCAGGCCGACCAGCTGCTCGCCGACGCGCGCGAGCTTGAGCGCCAAACGCGCGCGGGCGCGGAAGATTACGCCGACGAGGTGTTCGGCCATGTCGAGCAAAGCCTCGACACGCTGCTGAACAACGTGCGCCGTTGCCGCGACCGTCTGAATGCCAACGCCATGGCGCAGGGCCGTCAGTAATGGACGCCGTGAAATTCGAGGTCCCGCCCGAGCTCTTCGTCACCGCGGAGAGCTCTTCTTTTGCGGGGCAGTTGAACTTGGGCACGCTTGAGGCCGGCCCCGACACGTATCGGTTCAAGAAGCCCATCGATTGGAGCGTCACGGTCAGCAACACCGGCGACGCGCTGTTGGTCATGGGTCGCGCCCACGCGCTGGCCAGCGCGCCGTGCGCGCGCTGTCTTGATGACTTCGACGTGGAACTTGACGGGGAAGTGGAAGGGTATTTCCTGCTCAGCCCCGATGATACCGCGCCTGAAGACATGGAAGACGACGAGTTCGAGGTGCTGGGGGCCGACAAGGTGCTAGACCTTGAGCCGCTTATCGTCGCGGCTATTTTGGTGGAGGCGCCGCTGGTGCCGCTGTGCCGCGAGGATTGCGCCGGTTTGTGCGCGCAGTGCGGGGCGAACCTCAACGAGGGCCCGTGCGCGTGCCAGGCGCAGCCCGACGACGACCTGCCGCGCATGTCCGACGGTCGCGTCAGCCCCTTCGCCGCGCTGAAGGACATCGATTTCGGGCAATAGCCTGGAATTATGGAACCTGCATGGTTTGGGTTGCGGTTGCAAACCTAGCCCTTGCGGGCACGGAAATACTTTGGTAATATATCACCTCGCGTGTTTACCAAGCGAACGAGCGAGCGCCCCGCGCGCCCGACATAAAGCAAGGAGATAGATCATGGCAGTACCTAAGCAAAAAATGGGCCGCGCCCGCACTCATTCCCGTCGTTCCGCTAACGACAAAATCGCAGCCCCTTCCCGTTCCATCTGCCCGCAGTGCGGCGAGGCTAAGCTTCCGCATCGCGTGTGCCCGAACTGCGGTTTCTACAAGAACCGCGAGGTCATCGAGACGGAGTAACTCCGTCGGAGCGTGATTTAGCATTCGAGTGAGCCTCTCTTGCGCCCTAGCGCCGGGGAGGCTTTCTTGCGTTTGGCAGGCGGGTTGTGTACCCGCAACCCTGAAGGAGGAAGTTGCATGAGCCAGAAGGTGACCATTGCCGTCGACGCCATGGGCGGCGACCATGCTCCCGACGTGGTGCTTGAAGGTGTGGCGGCCGCGCTTGCCGCCGACGCGGATATCTCGGTGGTGCTGTGCGGCCCGAAGGCCGTCGTCGAGCCGTTTGCCGCGTCGCACGAGCGTTGCCGCGCGCAGGTGACCACGCAGGTCATCGACATGGCCGAGCACCCCGCCCGAGCCGTTCGCAAGAAGAAAGACTCGTCGCTGGTGGTGGGCTGCCGCCTGGTGAAAGAAGGCGCCGCGCAAGGCTTTTTCTCCGCCGGCTCCACCGGCGCGTGCCTGGCGGCCGGAACGCTGGTCATGGGCCGCATCAAGGGCGTGTCGCGCCCGTGCCTAGCCACAGTGGTGCCGTCTCCCGTGCGTCCCATCATCATGTGCGACGTGGGGGCGAACGCAGACTGCAAACCCGACTACCTGGTGCAGTTCGCCCAGATGGGAAGCGTGTACGCGCAGAAGATCTTCGGGTACGAAAAGCCTAGCGTGGCGCTTTTGAACATCGGCGAGGAGGACACGAAGGGCAGCCAGTTCGCCCAAGACGCCCATCAGCTGCTGCGCCGTCGCGTGCCGAGCTTCGTGGGCAACTGCGAGGGGCGCGACGTGCTTGCCGCAACGTACGATGTGGTGGTTACCGACGGCTTCACGGGCAACGTGTGCCTGAAAACCATCGAGGGCGCGGCGAAAGTGCTGTTCGGCGCTGTGAAAGACGCCATGATGTCGTCCACGAAGGCGAAAATCGGCGCGCTGTGCGTCAAAGACAGCCTGCGCGGCCTGAAAGACGTCGTGTCGCCCGACACATATGGCGGCGCGCCTTTGCTCGGCGTGCGCGGCGCGTGCATCGTCGGTCACGGCAGCTCGAACGCCACGGCTATCAAAAACGGCGTGCTTACCACGGCGCGCGTTGTTCGCCAAGGTGTTTCTGAAATAATCGAGCACATGGTAGCCAAGGGAAACGACTCGGATACAATTACCCACTAATATGATGAAGCGCCTCGCGCATGCGTTACCGTATGAGGGGCAAACGGATAGCAAAACGTTTTAGGTTCGAGGGCTTATGAACTTAACTGCTGAACAATCAGAAAAGCTTGAGCGCGCCGAGGAAATCCTCGGGTACACGTTCAAGGAAAAGCAATTCATCTTGTCGGCCATCACGCACCCTTCGGCCACGGAAGGCCGTTCGGTGCGTTATTCCTACGAGCGCCTGGAGTTTTTGGGCGATTCGGTGCTGGGCGCCATTGTGGCCGACGCCGCGTTCGAGCGATTCCATGAACTTGACGAAGGCGGCCTTACACGCATCAAAGTGGCGTTGGTGTCGGGCGCAAGCCTGTCCGATGTGGCCTCTGGACTGGGCTTTGCCGACATCATCGTGTTCGGTTCGTCCGAAACGGGCACGGGCAAGCGCGGCCTGCATTCGGCGCTTGAAAACGTGTACGAGGCCGTTGTCGCCGCGCTGTATTTGGACGGCGGAACGGACGTCGCGCGCGATTTCATCTACCGAACGCTTATCCCGCGCATGTCCGAGGAGCTGGCGTTAGAGCCGGAAAACCCGAAAAGCGCGCTGCAGGAAAAGCTGCAGGAAGACGGCATCACGCCCACGTACAAGCTGGTGGAAACGCAGGGCCCGCCGCACGACCGCACGTTCGTGGCGCAGGTGTTCGCCGGCAATCAGGGGCTTGCGCGCGGCACGGGCCGCACGAAGAAGGAAGCCGAAAGCCAGGCGGCGAAAAGCACGCTCGCGCGGCTCGGCGAGTTTTTCGGTTTGGGCATGGACGATACGGCCCGCGCCGAGAAGGCCGCCGCTGCCAAGCTGGCCAAGGCGGAAAAAGCCGCCGCGAAAGCTGAGGAAAAGGCGCGCAAGAAGCACGAGAAAGAGCGCCACAAGCAGCTGAAGCAAGGGTAAGCCGTGTACCTGAAATCGCTGGTGCTCAAGGGCTTCAAGTCGTTCGCCGACCGAAGCGCCCTTTCCATGGAGCCGGGTATCACGGCCATCGTGGGACCGAACGGTTCCGGTAAATCGAATATCTCCGACGCCGTGTTGTGGGTGCTAGGCGAACGCAATGCCAAGCACCTGCGCGGCGCTTCCATGGAAGACGTCATCTTCGCAGGCTCGTCGGCCCGAAAGGCCACGGGCCTTGCCGAGGTTGAGCTGGTGCTTGACAATTCCGACGGCAAGCTGCCCGTGGAATTCGACGAAGTGTCCATCGCGCGCCGCATGTACCGCACGGGCGAAAGCGAGTACCTGATCAACGGGTCGCTGGCCCGACGCATGGACGTGCTGGACATCCTGCACGATTCCGGCCTGGGCACGGGCACGCATTCCATCATCAGCCAGGGCAGCCTGGATTCCATCCTGCAATCGAAGCCGGAGGACCGCCGCGCGCTCATCGAGGAAGCGGCCGGCGTGCTCAAGCACAAGCAGCGCAAGGCGAAAAGCGAGCGCAAGCTTGCCGCCATGGACTCCACGCTTGCGCGCGTGCGCGACGTGGTAGGCGAGGTTGAGCGCCAGCTGGGGCCGCTTGAGCGCAAGGCGAAGAAGGCGCGCGCCTACCAGGAGCTTTCCGCGCAGCTGACCGATGTCAGCTTGGCGCTTGCCGTGGACGATCTGCGTGCGCTGCGCCGCAGCTGGGATAGCGCGTGCGCGCAAGAGCAGCAGCTGGTGGCCGACCTGCAGGTTCGCCATCAGGCCATTTCGGCGGCAGAATCTGAGGCCGAGGCGCTGCAGGAGCAGATACGCCGCGAAACGCAGCAGGCGGGCGACCTGTCGAAGCGCTATCAGCGCGCATCGGCGGTGGTCGAGCGCTTCGATGGCGCTACGTTGCTGCTGCACGAGAAGCGCCGCGCCGCGCAAAGCTACGAGGCCGATATGCGCGTGTCGCTGGAATCGGGCCGCGCCAAGCGCGCGGCGGCCGTGGAGGAGCGCGATCAGGCGCAAGCGCAGCTTGCCGCCGTGCGTCGCGATTTGGAGGCTGCGCAGAACAAGGTGGCGCAGCTTGAGGCCGATCGCAAGCAGAATGCCGACGAACGCCGCAACGTGGAAGGCGAGCTTGACCGCCTGGAGCGGCAGCGTCGCGACCACGAACGCCAGGAACAGGACGCGCGCCGTCGGTTGACGCAAACGCAGGAGGCGCTGGCGAACGGCTTGGCGCACGCGAAGCTGGTGGAAGGGCGCGCGAAAGAGCTGGAGCTGGCGCTGGCGCATGCCGAGGAGCAGGCGCAAAAGCTTGAAGACAACCGCCGGGCGGCGGCCGAGGCGCTTGAGGGCGTGCAGGCCGACGAGGCCGCGGCGCGCGCACGCGTGGCCGGCGCCATGAAGGAGCGCGATGCTGCGCGTTCCCAGGTCGATGCGGCGCATCGCCAGGTGGCAACGCTTGAAAGCCGTATTTCCGCGCTTGAAGAGGTGGAGCGCGCGTCGGCAGCTGCCGGCCCGGCGCGCGGGTGGCTGGTGAAGCACGCCGAGCTGTCGGGGCAGGTGCTCGACCCGCTGTCGCACGCCGTGCGCGCGCAGGAGGGCTTCGAGGGCCTGGTGGAGGCGCTGCTTGGCGCCGACGTTGCGGCGCTGATGGTGCAGCGCGCCGATCAGGCGGGCCAGCTTGCGCGCACGCTGTTGGAGTCGGGCCAGGCGGGTGAAGTGGTGCTGCTGCCGCGGCAGGGCATGCAAGCGGCCGTGTCCGCCCGCGATGCCGTCGCAGCCTGTGGCGGGCGTGCGCTGGTGGATGCGCTTACCTATGGGCAGGAAGACGCGCCCGCCGTCGAGGCGCTGCTCGGCGACGTGGTGGTGTGCGAGAACCTTGACGCGGCCATTGCCGCGCACGCGGGCTGCACGGCGCCCGTACGCTTCGTGACGCCCGATGGCTGCATCGTGTGGCCTTCCGGCAAGCTGACGGTGGGCGCAGCATGCGCTGGCGACGAGGGCGTGCTTGCCCGCGCGCGCCAGCTTGACGAGTCGCGCCAGCAGCTGGTGGGCGCGAAGGCCGCGCACGCGCAGGCGCAGGAAGCGGAGCGCACGGCCGAGGAAGCGCTGCGGCAGGCCCAGGCCGATAGCCTGCAGCTGTCGCAGAAGCTTGCCGAGCAGCGCGGCAACACGCAGGCCGCCCAAACGGAGGCCAAGCGCGCCGCCGACGCGCTCAGCTCGTGCCGTCGCGAGTTCGCCGACGTGGAGCGCCAGCGCCAGCAGGCCGACAAGACGGTGGCCGAGGCGCGCCCCACGGTGGAGAAGCTTGAAGCGCAGCTTGCCGAGCTTGCTGCCGCGGCCGAGCGTCGCGCCGCGCGCACCGAAGAGCTCAACGAGCAGGTGGTTCCGCTGCGCAAAGCTGCGGCGCAGCTGCGTGATAGCTTGTCGGAAGCGAAGCTTTCCGCGGCCACGCTGCGCGAGCGCGACACGTACACGTCGCGCATCGTGTCGGCGCGCTCGCGCGACGTGGAATCGGTCGACGCCGCCGAGGCCGACCAGCGTCGCCAGCTAGCGCGCAAGATCGTGGCGCGCCAGCGCATCGCGCCGTTGCTGGCGCTCATCGACGAGCTGTCGGCATCGGCCCGTCGTCGCACGCGCGCACTCGAAGAGCAGGCGCAGGCGGCGCAGGATTCGTCGTCGGGCCTGCATACCCAGGTCAACGCCGCGCGCGAGGCCGCCAAGGCCGCGCACGAGGCCTACGACGGCGTGAACGCGCAGCTGTCGGCCGCGCGCGTGGAGAAAGGCCGCCTTGAGGTGCAGGTCGACGCCGCCGTGAACACCATCGTGCAGGACATGGGCGTGCCGCTTGACCACGCGCTTGAGCTTGACCCGCTCGAGGATCGCGGGCAAGCCGAGGACGCCGCGTTCAAGCTGAAGCGCCGCATGGCGAACATGGGCGCCATCAACCCCGATGCCGCTGCCGAATACGACGAGGTGCGCGCCCGCTACGACTATCTGGCCGCGCAGCTTGCCGACCTTGACGGCGCGCGCCGCAGCCTGGCGAAGATCGTGCGCGTGATCGATGCGCGCATGAAAGACGACTTCGTCACCACGTTCGAGCAGGTCAACGATAACTTCCGCAGCATCTTCGCCACGTTGTTCCCCGGCGGTTCGGCCGAGCTCATCCTCACCGACCCCGACGACGTGGAGAACACGGGCGTGGAGGTGAACGCGCAGCCGGCGGGCAAGCGCATCACGAAGATGATGCTCATGTCCGGCGGCGAGAAGTCGCTCACGGCGCTTGCGCTGCTGTTCGCGGTCTACCGCATCCGCAGCGCGCCGTTCTACATCCTCGACGAGGTGGAGGCCGCACTCGACGACAGCAACCTGCGCAGGCTCACGGCGTATCTGCAGTCCATCCGCAACGACGCGCAGCTCATCATGATCACGCACCAGCGCCGCACCATGGAGATGTCCGACGTGCTGTTCGGCGTGTCCATGCAAAAAGACGGCGTCACAAAAGTCATCAGCCAAAAACTCGACCGAGCCCTACAATACGCCGAATAGCGAAAGCCCCCGCAGCGGGGGCTTTCGCTGCTTCAAGGCCGCAAGCGTAAAGCACCTGTTAGCGGTGCTCGATAAATTCATGTGCGTTTTCCCTGCTCGTGTGCTTATTGCGTCAACGGGTTATACTTTGTGGCGAAACAAATGCGGGCGCGCGCCCGCAAGTGGCCACGCGGGCGAAAGGTGAGCGCCCGGCGCAGCCGCTTTTCGGTTAAGGGATCGTCACAGCAAAGGAACCACCATGGGATTTTTCGACCGCATCAGCCAAGGCTTGCAGCGCTCGCGCGACAAGTTCAAAGAAGAGATGAACGTCCTGCTTGACCGCGGCCCCGATCTTGACGAGGAATTCTGGGACGGTCTGGAAGAAACGCTTATCCTGGCCGACATCGGCGGCGCAGCGGCGTGCGACATCGTCGAGCGCCTGCGCGAGCAGGCAACGCGCAAGGCGTTGCCTGACGCCTACGCCGTGCTCGACATGCTCAACGACCAGATTGCCGAAACGTTCACCGAAGGCGGGCGGGAAATCTTGGGCGGCGATCCGGCGTGCGTGCTGTTCGTCGGCATCAACGGCACGGGCAAAACCACCACGGTGGGCAAGCTTTCCAAGGAAGCGCACGACGCGGGCCGCAAGGTCATCTTGGGCAGCGCCGACACGTTCCGCGCCGCGGCCATCGAGCAGCTGGAGGTGTGGGCGCGCCGCGCCGACGTGGAGATGGTCACGCGCGAGCGCGGTGCCGACCCGGCCAGCGTGTGCTACGACACGCTCGAGCGCGCCGAGGCCGAAGGCGCCGATCTGGTGCTCATCGACACGGCCGGGCGCCTGCACACGTCGGCCGACCTCATGCGCGAGCTCACGAAAGTGGTGAACGTCGTGCGCAAGCGCTCGCAGCTGCCCGTGTACACGGTGCTCGTCATCGACGCCACCACCGGCCAAAACGGCCTGCAGCAGGCGCGCGAGTTCAACCGCGAGCTGGACCTGGACGCGCTTATCGTCACGAAGCTCGACGGCACGGCGAAGGGCGGCATCGCGCTGGCCGTCAGCCACGAGCTTGAGCTGCCCATCATCAAGATTGGCGTGGGCGAGGGCCTTGACGACCTGCGCGATTTCGACGCGCACGACTTCGCCCGTGCGCTGGTGGGCGACTTCGACGAACGCCAGGCGAGCTAGCATGGACGGCCGCATCGAGCAGGTTCACCAAAACCCCGACGTATACAAGATCGAGGTTCCTTTCGAGAACATCTCCACGTCGGCCACGAACTGCTACGTGGTCAAAGACGGCGACGATGCGCTGGTGGTGGACACGGGCGCGCCTACCGATGAAGGCGCCGCCGTGCTGTCGGCCGCGCTCGATGAGCTGGCCGTCGACCGCGACCGCGCGAAGTGGTTTCTCACGCATTTGCATATGGACCACGCAGGCCTGGTGGACCAGGTGGTGCCCGACGGCGGCTTTCTGCTGATCGGCGCCAACGAGGTTGCCGCGGTGCGCGCAAGCCGCACGGGCATGTTCCTGGAAACGCTGCGCCGCCTGTACCGCCGCCAGGGCGTGCCGCTGGCAAGCCTGTCGGTGGCCGCGCGCTTAGGCATCGAGGTGCAGATGTTCGACCCCGCGCGCCTGCGCACGCTTCTGCTGCACGACGGCGATACGGTAACGGTGGGCCGCTGGGAGTTTAAGGTTGTCGAAACGCCTGGTCACACGCCTGGTCACTTGTCGCTGTTCCATCCGGAAAGCCGCATTTTGTTCGGCGGCGACCACGCGCTGTTCGTCATCAGCCCCTCCATCGCGCTGTTCGCCGATGGTCAAGACGGCCTGCAAACGTACTTCGACAGCATGCAGAAGGTGCAAAACCTCGGCATCAGCCAGCTGTACCATTCGCACGGCCCCATCCGCGATGGCTTCGAGGAACGCTTCACGTGGCTGGTGGAGCACCACGAAGCGCGCCTTGCCGAAGCCGAAGGCATCATCGCGCGCATTCCGCACCTAACCGGCTACAAGATCATCCGCACGCTGAAGTGGAACGTGCCGTTCGACGAATGGGACGACATCCCCATCATGCAGCGCTGGTGCATCCTCACGCAGGGCATCGTGTACCTGAACCACCTGGTGGCAACAGGCGGCATCGCCGCGAAGGACTACGGCGACGGCGTGCTGCTCTACGAATCCGTGCGATAGCCGGCGTCGGACGCACCGAAGGTAACTGGCGCACTGACGCCGGGCAACAGCGGGGAAGAGGTGGTGGCTAGCAAGGTCAGGGCGGGGCCGCGCTTTCGCTACCTGGCGCTCCATCATCCCGGGCGTCTCTGCTCTCTCTCCGCGCTCGCAAACACCCATCCCGAAGCGGGCCCTTATGGGCTCGCTTCGCTGTTTTTCCCGCCGGCCCGCTGTCGGCGGCCTTGTCCGCTATAATTCGAAAGATCGCAAAACCGAAACCCACGTGACACGCAAGAAGAGGCGCTTCATGTTCGAGAACCTATCAGATCGCCTGCAAGGCATCTTCTCCGGCCTGCGCGGCAAAGGCCGCCTGACGGAAGACGACATCAACTCCGCCATGCGCGAGGTGCGCATGGCCATGCTGGAAGCCGACGTCAACTTCAAAGTGGTCAAGCAGTTCGTGGCGCGCACGAAGGAGCGCTGCCTTGATGCCGAGGTGCTCGACTCCCTGTCCCCGACGCAAAACGTCATCAAAATCGTCACCGACGAGCTCACGGAGCTGCTCGGCCGCACCGACAGCAAGCTGGTGCTCTCCAGCCGCATCCCCAACGTCATCATGCTGGTGGGCCTGCAGGGCTCCGGTAAAACCACCGCGGCCGCCAAGCTGGCCTACCGCCTGAAAGCCGAAGGTCACAGCCCGCTTCTGGCCGCGTGCGACGTGTACCGCCCCGCCGCCGCCGACCAGCTGGAAACGCTTGGCAACGAAATCGGGGTGCGCGTGTTCCGCGGCGACGGCAAAGACCCGGTGGCCATCGCCGAGGGCGGCATCAAGGACGCCATCGCGAACCTGCGCGACGTGGTCATCGTGGACACGGCGGGCCGTTTGCACGTCGACGAGCAGATGATGGAAGAGGCTCAGGCCATCAAGCGCGCTGTCAAGCCCGACCAAATCCTCATGGTCGTCGACGCCATGACCGGCCAGGACGTCGTGAACGTGGCGGCTGCCTTCGCCGAGCGCGTCGATTTCGACGGCGTCATCATGTCGAAGATGGACGGCGACGCCCGCGGCGGCGGCGCGCTTTCCATCCGCGAGGTCACGGGCAAGCCCATCAAGTTCATCAGCGCCGGCGAAAAGCCCGACTCGCTGGAAGAATTCCATCCCGACCGCATGGCGCGCCGCATCCTGGGCATGGGCGACATGCTTTCGCTCATCGAGTCCGCCGTGAAGGTGCAGCAGGAAGAGGAAGAGAAGGCCGAGACCGAGCGTCTCATGAAAAGCCAGCTCAACCTCAACGACTTCATCACCATGAACCGCCAAATCCGCAAGATGGGCGGCGTGTCGAAGCTTATCGCGGCCCTGCCCGGCGGCGAGAAGGCACTCGGCCAAGGCCAGGTGGACGAGGGTGCGCTTGACCGCATGGAGGTCATCATCAACTCCATGACGAAGGCCGAGCGCGAAAAGCCAGAGCTCTTAAACGGCAGCCGCCGCGCCCGCATCGCCGCCGGCGCCGGCGTGCACGTCTCGGAAGTGAACCAGCTCATGAAGAAGTTCAACGAGACGAAGAAGATGATGAAGAAGATGATGCCCGCTGTAGAGGACATGGGCAACAAGAAGGGCAAAAAGGGCAAGAAAGGCAAGCGCCGCCGCATGGGCATCCCAGGCATGGGCGGCATGAGCATGTCCGACTTGAAGAAGATTCAAGACATGATGGGGGATGTGAAGTAGTTCCGCTTGCCTACGGCAAGCGGAACTACTCGACGCTGCGGCCGCCTGTGGCGCGCCGCCTGGACCTTCAACTGCGCGAGCATGGCCCAAAGGCCTATGTTCGCTTGTTTCAGGCCCATGCGACGCACCACAGGCACCCTCGCTGTCTTTGACTGCACATCGGCGTTTTTGTTTGCCGGTAGGTTTTTGGCTGTACATCGACGTTGTCAATCGAAGCGTCCGCAAGGGGATGGGCGCTTGGGGAAAGGGGAAGCTATGGAGTTGCAGATTCGTCCGTATCAGGCCGACGACATCAAGGCCATGGTGCGCATTTGGAATGAGGTTGTGGAAGCGGGCGATGCGTTCCCGCAGGTCACGCCTCTGACGGAGCAAAACGCCGATGAGTTTTTCTCCGCGCAAACCGCCACGATGGTGGCCGACGTGAACGGCATCATCTTCGGCATGTACATCCTGCACCCGAACAGCATCGGGCGCTGCGCGCACATCGCCAACGCCAGCTTCGCCGTGGCCAGCGCCTCGCGCGGGCTTGGCCTTGGCCGCAAGCTGGTGGAGAACTGCATCGAAACGTGCGGCAAGAAGGGTTTCCGCGGCCTGCAGTTCAACGCCGTGGTGGCCTCTAACGCTAGCGCGCAGCACCTCTACGAGTCCATCGGCTTCACGAAGGTGGGCAAGATCCCGGGCGGTTTCATCAACGGCCTGGGCGGCTACGAGGACATCTTCATCTACTACATCGACACGCTTGACGCCTCGCAGCCCTGCTGAGGTTGACGGCGCCGCCGGGTGCGGCCGTGTGCGCCGCGGGCGCGGATGCATGCGGCGCGGTTCGCTTTATTCGTGAACACCGTAGGTTGAAAAAGTAAGCGCAACCTCGTTGCGTTTACCCAGTCAGTGCGGC
>ERZ1034984.402-NODE-402-length-48860-cov-40.643520_pt1 | contig 48860 bp, 78 predicted proteins | sample MGYA00520589_ERZ1034984 | MGnify/ENA primary metagenome ERZ1034984 (study PRJEB33766, sample SAMN09781790) | gut metagenome | biome: gut microbiome | host: Homo sapiens | place: Madagascar | study: EMG produced TPA metagenomics assembly of the PRJNA485056 data...
GAGGGGGTATGTTGCGAAAACACCCCCTCCGGTGTCGCCAGATTGGTCTTCAAGTGCCCTCATCGACCACTTTTATGTACATTCCATTTGTATTCATGCGCACAATCTCATCAATCGCTTCTTCGATGTCCTGATTGTACATGCTTTCACCGAATTCATTCGAAGTTTTCGCAATTCGAGCCAAATACTCGCATGAATTGTAACCTTTATCGGTGTCAAATCGCAGCCAATTCTCGAAATCGTCAAATGGATTGAATGGATTGTCGATTGTACTCAGCGCATAGGCAGCCATAAGTATTCTCCTTTCCGCAAAAATGAGAAATTCGGACAAAAAGAAGGAGGCATGAAGCCTCCCTTTTACGCATTGATCTGTCTGGACAAAGTAGACGGAGCCACATCAAGCATCTCAGCCACATCTGTAAGCTCATGTCCGTTCGCCAGCATGGCCTTCGCCCTCGCCAGTTTGCCCGGAGAGATGCCATCGTAAGCCTTGGGCAGCGCCAACTCGCGAATGCGATCCGGTTTGGACTCTTTTATGACCTTGCGAAGCGTTGAAGTGCTCACAGCTCCGTGCTGAATGGCTTCCCATTCTTTGTCCTCGACATAAATATACTTTTTTCCGGCTCCGACGACCTTTCTCGCCCGATCGAGCATCTTTCCCTGCATTTTCTTGTAATCTTCCTTGTCCATTCCGGGATTGTCGTCCTTGAGCTGCTTGAGATAGAGGTTCGCAAGGGCCTGAGCCTTTCGCTCATAGGGCTGGTTCTTCTCGGCGATCATGATCTTGGCCTTCAGGCTCTTCACCTCGTCAGCATAGATCTTGGCGGCCGAGGAATCATAGTTGATCTTGCTCTCCTTGCGGGCCTCCATGCGGGCCTGCTGGGCGAGGGCCTTCATCCGATTGGCGTGGTCGGCGTAGACCTCCTCGATCTGAGTGGTCTTATCCCGGCTGCCGCCCGACACGAGATCAAACGCGTCCTCATGCTGAGACATCCGGCTGACCTTGCTCATGATGGGCACCTTTTCCCATCGCTTGATGGTCACCGTGCCCTTCTCGTCCTCGGAGAGCACCTCGTTAGCCTTGGCCACCTTCTCCTCCCCGGTCTTCCGGTCGCGATACCGGATGCTTCCGTCCGCCTCACGTGAGAGGATCTCCGAGGGCCGGATCTTCCGCTCCTTGGACTTGGAGACCATGCGATTGGTAGGCTCATAAATAACCTCACCCGCGTCCCACCGCTTCTTCTCTTCCGGAGACATCTTCGAAACAGCGATCTTCTCCTGAATCTCTGGAAGATATACCGTAGAAGTCGATCTGGAAAGCAGCGTGCTCGCTCCGGCATTGGGTCTTCCCTGCCACTTGGTCTTCAGCTCGGCGATACCGTTCTCTTCCTCGCTGCGCTTGTAGTCCAGCTGATGCTTGTACGCATCGATGACCACCATGGAATGCCTGACCGCTCGCTCGATCTCATCCATGTCCGCGCCCTTGATGGTCATGTCCGTGATCAGGTTCGAGATGGAGCCCATCTCCTGCTGAATCTCGGTCTTCTTCATCTTGCGCATGCCCTCGTGATAGGCGTACTGCTCCTTCGGGTCGAAGTTTTTTAACCCATCGAGAGGCTCCTTTGTTCGAATCCGAATCTTGTCGCATGGAATCACCAGCGCCGTGTCTCCGTCAAAGTCCGCTCCGCTCAGTCGCTCGGCAACATTGGCATTGATACCCGCCGCGTCGGTGGCATTCTCCATAATGGACTTTGCCTCGCGGTTCTTGTTGTTCACCACCAGCGTGGGAATCTCGAATATCCCGCCGTGAGGGAATCGAACCAGCGCCACATGCTCGCCATCCTTGTATCCGGGAGCGTAGATCTCGTTGTCCTTCAGCGATGGAATCGGCAGAAGCACCTTCGTGGCCTGACGCGGAAGCGCAGCGGCGGTGAGATGCACCGCGTCCCGGTCGCACTGACCGGCGAACTTGTTCAGCATGTCCGATCGAACCACGGGATTCGAAATGGACATAATCTCGTCGAACTCGTCCTTTGAAATATCATACTTCAGCTGAAGCTGGCGCTCGGCGAGCTTCTTGGGCTGCTTGCCCAGAAACTGAGAGGCCAGCGACCGACCCCAGTCCTGCCATGTTCCCTCCTCGGAGACGATGTTCAGCGCCGACTGATGCTCTTTTCCGTCCTTGCCTATATAAGTCTGCTGAGCCAGACGGAGCTTGCTCGCATCCTTGATGTTCGCCCCAAAGGGATTCTCCGGATCGTTCAGCTTCATGGGCTTTAGAACGGAGTTGTCCTTCGGGCCGAGCATGGGCGTGCCCTTGTGCTTGTTGGTGTTAAAGCGAATATCCACGCCGTCGGGCAGATTGTCAGAATACACTGCCATGCCCTTCAGATAGTGGCTTCCGTCCACGGCGATTCGCACCTGAGCGTACTTCGCGTCCTTCAGGGAAATGTCCTCCACACCCCGCCGAAGCTCGATCAGACCGTCCCGTTTCACGCCGCCGTCCTCGGCATAGACCACCTGAACGCGCTTGGAATCCACGCTCACCGGAGGCTGAATCTTCTTAAGCGTCTTACCCTGATCCTCGGAATAGACCTCGTTGATCATGTGAATGTCCAGCTTGTTCTTCATCACGTCGGCCCATGTCGTTCCCGGCTTGGCCAGAACCTTCATGATGGTGTCGTGATTTCCGCTGGCCTGACGGACTCGGATGTTGTTGTAGTATTCGTATCCATCCTGACGTAGAATATCCACCACCTTCGCAAGGCGCGTCTTGGTGATGCCCATCTGATGCTCCGAGCCCGCTCCGATGTCCACGAAGCCCTTCTCGTCCACGATCTTCTTCAGAATATCCGCGTTCTGCTCGTTGATGTTTCGGCGCTTCTGCATGGTGGGATTGACCAGACTGTTGAAGCCGTTCCAGCTCAGGCCCATGCGCTTGGCCGCGGCGTTCTTGCTCATGCCCTTGTCCAGCAGCCTCACGGCCATGGCCTGCTGCGCCGCCTTTTCCTCATAATAGGTGGAGGTCAGCTTGTTTCGAAGCTGCGCAGTGTTCATGTCCATGCTCTTGGCGATGGCCACGTCGTTCCACCCCTGCTTTCTCAGCTCGAAAACGTGTTTTCTGAAGTTGCCGCTGGACTGATAGGGGTTGTCGCCCGATCCCCAAGGATATCGCCCAGAATGTCGAGGCGTTCCATAATGCGCAAGCTCCTCGCCGAACTCGTCCTCAAGCTCTTCGTCCATCAGCTCGTCCAGAATATCAAATTCTTCGTTATGCGCTTCGAGCCTTTCGAACTCGTCCATTCTCAGTCAACCTCCATGCTCAGTTTCTCGATAATCGAATTTCCCATGATCGTCTGATCGATCACATTCTGAATCTCCTCGGGGTCGGGGCTGCACACCAGAACCTCGTTGTTCTGATAAATCCTCAGCTCCGTGGAAATATCATTCGGCTTGATCTGATACTCCAGACAGAAGAACGCCGAATAGATCAGCAGCTGCTCCATGTGCGCCGGAATGACCCCCGTCTTCAGATCGTGAATGCGCAGCATGTCGTTTCGAAAGGAAATCGCGTCCGCGGTTCCGAAGGCGTTCAGCGAATTTCGAAAGGGCTGAAGCGGCTGCTCCGGAGTCATCTTGTAGCCGATGGCGTCGTTGACGTACATGTTCAGCGTCTCCTGCGTCTTCGGAAGCCGGATGCCAAGCCGGATGCATTGAGCCGCGAAGTCGTGAAGCTCCGTGCCCTTTTTCACCGCCAGATGATTCATGTAGCTCTCGGCGAACTTCTCCTCGCCGTAGCGAACCCAAGCGAACTTACTCGGGCTCAGAAATGCGTGCTGCCCCACCAGATTGGAATGCCTGTTGAATACCATTCAGTACCTCCTTCTCATTCTCGGGATATACAAAGCTGGCATATCCCATCTTCCCCAGCCGACAAATATAGTAGTCCTGATTCGGCTGCCGGGATGCTCCGCTCTCCCGCTTGCATTCCAGAGCCGCCCAATTCCCTCCGTGGAGAATCAGTAGATCCGGAAATCCCTGAATGTAATTCGGATCGGTCTTGAGCACGACGCAATCCGGAAAACGATTTTTCAGCTTTCGAATCAGCGAAGCCTGAAACGAGCTCTCTTTTTTCATGCCGTGCTCCTTTCCGAGCGTAAAAAATAAAGTGCGTGAGAGGATTCGGGTTTTGCCCGTTTCTGTCTCAAGCACTTTTGTTTTCGTCAAAAATATATGCAAAATTACGAAAAAGATGAGTAGAAGTACCTCACAGAGGCACATTCTACTATCCTTCCATAATAGTGCATGTTTTTTGCGAAAACTTTTTGGCCTATTGGCCAAGAAAAGAGAGCTCGTTGAAATTCTTCTTCAGCTTCAGCGCCCGGGCGATAGCCTTGTCAATCGGCGAGTTTGACTTGAGAATATAATAGTGCAGATCACGAAACGGCGTGTTCAGCCGGTCGATTCTTCCGGCGGCCTGCGTCATCGTCTTGTAGGAGTAGCTCTGGGAATAGAAGACGATGGTGTCCGTGACGATGCAGTTCCAGCCCTCGGCTCCCGCTGCGTACTGAACCAGATACGCCCACCGCTCTCCGTCGGGAACCGGCTGATGAATATGGCCATTCCATTCCGAGACCACTCCGTCGAGGGTTCGCAGCGCCTCCAGCTCGTAGTCGTAGTTGTAAAATATAATCATCTTCGGATGCTTCGACCACAGATTCTTCACCGCTTCAATTCTGGAGGCCTCGGAATTGCACACCTTCCGAAGCAGATAACATACCTCGGAGATGTTCTGAATCGGCTCGCCCTTGTAGGGATTCCATCGATCCTCTCCGACCTGCCTGTACCTCTCCGAATCGTAGGGGCACTCGATGCTCTTCCAGTGGGCGACAGTCTTTCGCTCAAATGACATGTTCACGGTGATCTGCCTGCGATACCGCTCCAGCACTCCCGTCTCCACAAAGCGATCCACCTTGGGATACTTGGCGTATCGGTTGTAGACCGCGTGCTGCCTCAGAAACGCCGTCCGGTTCTTGTAGAACCCGTTGGCCACAAAGACGGGAATATAATCCATCCACGTGTCTCCCGGAGTCGCGCTCAGCAGAATCCAGTCATTCTTCTTGGCGATCTTCAGAAACGACCGAACCCACTGGCCGGAGCCCACCACCCGCTGCTCGTCAAATATAAAGAACGCGTGATCCACATTCTCATACTTGTGCAGATTATTCCATGAATCAATGACCAGCGGAATTCTCCCCGAATCCTTAAATATCCGAAAGCGCCTGCATTCCTCTTCCCATTCTCCGTTGTCCCGCTTCCGCGCCGTGGAAATGATGTAGAGGGGAACCTCCTTCTTCGGCGGGTACAGCGTACCGTTCTTGGAAATCCCTCCGCCGAGAAAGCGAATATAAAAAAAAGAAAGGGAAGTGATCGACTTCCCCGTTCCGACTCCACCACAGAGTATGGAGCCGGTTCGGAGCCTGTCCAGCGCTTCCCATTGATGCGGGTACAGCCTTACGGCCATCAGAAGGGCGCTTCCTCATCGTCCGCGTACTTGTCCGCGAACTGATCCTCGACGGCGGTGACATACATGCTGTTCAGATAGGCCTTGACCCCGGTGCGGCCGTCCTGAAGCTCCCAGTGGTACGGACGGATCGTGAGATCGATGTACTCAATATCCGTGTAATCCAGCTCGCCCACCGTGTCCTCGCTGAGATCGATCTTCGTCTTTCCGTTGATCAGAACGATCTTCGGAGGCCGGATCTTGTAGCTCACCGAAACCGCGAGCAAATACTGGTTCTCGTCGCCCTCCTCTCGTGGCGGACGGGTTTTTACATTGTACCCAAGATTCCGAAGCTCCTCCGCTTTCTCAGGGGTGAGCACCAGCGTAAAATTCCGATCGCCCTTCTTGTTGTACATGCGCTCCTCACCGCTGAAGTTCCTGAAGATGATCCGGGCATTCTCCACCGCACTGATAAAATTCCGATTTTCCATATTAGTTTTCCTCCTCATACTTTTCAAGTTCTTTTTTCAAAGCGAATTTGGCAATTTCAAGATGCGCCCGATCGAAATACAGTGAAAAATCGTAAATCGAATACAACGCCACATTCCGAATCCCATGAATGCACATATCAGGAAACTTGGGAATATCGAACGAGCCTAAAACAAAAGTCCGCTCCTGTTTCTCAACTGCTCGATCCAGATACCAAATGGCCTTCTCCAAATCCTCTTTGAGCTCTTCTTTTCCGCCCTTTCTCCCTGCTCGGCAAATGTACTTCACCGCGTTTCCGAGGCAGAACCCAAGGCCCCATTCCTCAATCAGATCGATCACTTCAACTTCTCCACCATTATAATGGGTCGGATGGTTCACCTGACTCATCTCTTTTCTTCCTTTCTGCCATCCTCAAAATGTACTGGTTTCCGGGAATAGGCGTTCGCCGGATCGGCAAGACAATCATAGCACGGATCCTCCGCCTCACTTTTGTCCTTGTGAACACACTTCGCACACCAGATATCAAACCGAACTTCCTTCATCTCGTTTACCTGCCCCAAAGCAGATCACCTCCTCGTGTAATCACAGGTTCCGTCCAGAAATTTTCCGCAGTCAAAGCAGGTGGGATACTTCATGTCCCCGCATGGAACGGGAGACCAAGAATCCCGCTCTTGGTGCCTCCCGCTTGCGAACATCTCGAAGTCCCCGTACTTGGAAATATCCTCGATGGCCTCGTCCACCAGAGACACGTAGAATGATTCGTCGATGACATGCTCCAGCTCGGAGCCCTTCACCGTCTCAGCCTCCATCCAGCGGTAATCCTTCGCCCCTGTCACGGAATAGTGCTTTCCGTCGTCTGTCTTTCGCATCAGCAGACCGCCGCCGTGCCCCTTCTGAATCGGGCAGAACAGACCAGTCTTTCCGATGAATCGATAGTCGTGCCCCTTGGAAATCTCCGTCTCCAGCTCCTCGTCGGTCATGGAAACGAACTCCGCTCCGGGTCGGCCCTTTCCGGCGGGCTTCAGGCGCTCAGACAGCTCTTTCTCATAGACGGATACGTCCGGAAGCCCCTCGTTGAAGTCCAGCTCCATGGCGGTAGAGACGCTCTTGGCCTCGCACATGTCGGAAAACTCGATGGGCTCCTTGGAAAACAGCCGCTTGAACACATAGGGCTGGGCAAACTGCGCGCCCGTGGCCGTCCACTTTCCGCCGTCCTCCTTGCACTCCTTTACAATATCATTGGCCGCACCCACATAATCCGCTCCATACAGCTTCTCGCATCGATCCACCGTGGCGAACTGAGCGATATAAACCGCATCGTTCACCAGACACATCCGGTCATAGGTCGCCTCGTGCTCAAAGTTGTATCCGTAGTACTTTCCGTACTCCTGTACAAACCGTATGATCTCGGGCGTGGCGTTGGGAATCTTGATGGAATCTGTCTTGATGTGAGCCACCGTGAATCCTCGTGCCTGCACCTCGTGCTTGAGGTTCACCATGAACAGCGCTCCGCGCTTGGCCACGATGTTGTCCCGATTGCGAATATCATGGAACGGGTTGTCGAACTTGGCGCTGGTCAGGCCGTAAACCGAATTGATGGCGATCTTCAGTGCCTGCGCCAGATTCTTTGCCGCCGCTTTGTCCTCCAGATATTTCGCCAGCTTTCCGTCCAGCATGGTCTTCGCCTTCTCGAAATCACCGTGCTTGATGGAAATTCGCGCCTGCAAAATATCATTGAACCGCTGGGTGTACTTCGGCCCGAACAGCTCCTCGGCCACGATGCTGGAAGGGTGCATGCTGGCAATATCCAGAAGTGCCACATCGAAGTACATTCCGGGCTCCGCGTAGACGTATCCGCCCTCGCCAACCTCCTCGCCGCGATAGATGGACTTTCCAGCGTCGAACCGGTATCCGGGGAACAGCGGCTTCGTCCCTTCAAACACCGTGAAATTCGGATCCGTCCCCGGAATGGTGGTGTAGGTCTCGAAATCCCGCATCTCGCCCATATCACGGTAGTTGAACTCGCTCTGCGGATGCCGCTCGCCGCCAAATATAATCTTGGTAGTCAGCGTGTTCGTCGTGTCGTTGACGGTCATGCCCGCCACATCCGCCAGAATCTGCCTCGCAAGCCAGTCCGCCTGAATCTTTTTGCTGTGAAATACCGCCTCGGTGGCCAGCACATCGTTGTCACAGTACTCCGCCACCTTCTCCCAAAGCTCCTCGGGAACCGGCTGATCCCACGGAAGACCCAACTCCTGATGGTGAATGCCCAGATCGATCTCAAACTTCTTCAGACTCTGCTTCGTGGAGGAGAAGTCATAAATATCCGTGTAGGACACATTGTAGGCCTCGCCGAACATCGCGTCCTTAGCCTTTCCAACGATCTTCTGGCTCAGCTGATAGAGCTGGTAGTTCGTGTACCCTTTGGCATATCGCGCATACAGAATATGATTGTCATACCTGCGGCAGTTGAAGCCCACCAGCCGCCGCTTCATCAGCGGTTCCAGATCTGCGCTCGTGGGGTTGATCATTCGCACAACCTTTTTGCCCTCGCCATCCTCCTTCCAGTTCACCAGAAAGAGATTGGGAAAGACCTCCACGTCGTAGAACACCAGTGTCTCGTCCTCCGAGTCCATCGCAGGGGAGGGATCCTCAGACTTGAACTTCATCTTCTGAACCAGCTTCATGCAGTAGTCCGCGTTGTTCGTGCTCCCAGCCGCGAACAGAAAGATCTTCTGCCGCATGTCGGTCACATCGTAGTGCAGACCGGAATCGTAGGCATCCTGCAAGTTCTTAAAAATAAAGTCCACGCTCTGCTTGGTAGAGCCATGGACTTCTTTTCGAAGATTCTGTTCGATCTGATTCCTCAAATGTCGTTCACTCTTAATCCCATCGAAATTAACCATCTTCTCCTCCTTCAAGGGAAGTCCTGTTGAAATATGAGCCACCGGAAGATTGTTACACTTGCTGAGCTTCCTTCGAAGAGAGCTGTCGCCGACGTTTACTTTGATCTCAATTCCATCTCCGTAAATCCGGCTCAGCCGCGTCGAATCCCCATCGTAAATATAATGCAGATGGATGCCCGCTCCGCTCTTGGAGTACTCTGCATAGGTCGGAGGCCACTTGCTCGCCGCTTCGAGATTCTTCTCCGCCGACTTGTTCCCGTTTTCGTCTTTCAGGTCAAAGTCGATGACAATGTGCTCCAGAGGAACCTTCACGTAGTGAAGCTTGTGAGTATCCAGATCCTTCAGCTTGGTCTTCACATTCGCCCAAGTAACTCTAGGAACCCCTTCGCCAACCCCATACTGTGCGGGGCAGTCCGCAAGAATATCATCCAGCAAGGATTTCTCACAATCCAGCACTAGCGAGTTCATGTGCTCCTCCGCTTCGTCGCCGCGCTCGATTCTGACAAACTTTTCGCTCTCGAAGCCGCTGTACCAAGACCGAACCTGCTTGCCGTCCACACGAGCCACCTCCTTGAAGGATCGGAAATAGTTCTTCAGCTCCTCCCGGAACTTGTGCCTCGCCAGCTTGAACTCCACAAAGGAATCATTGCAGTAGGCCTTGTACATGTCGTAGGCTCGAACCAGTGTCACACCATCCGCAATCCGGAAATCATCGTAGCAGCTCTCCACGAAGTTGAAGAACACATCCGTCTGAAATATCATGTCCAGCGGTCGATAAGTGGAATAGTAGTTCTTACCCATCTCTAAGTACACCGACTCGCAGTGCTTCGCAATGGCTCCGAGCTCGAAATCCACCTGATCCATCAGTGCCTGATACCGCTTCGGAGGAATCTTCTTTCCGGAAGGCTTCACATCTATCAGCCTTCGAATGATTCCCGACTTCGCATCCGTAATCTTCACGGGCCGGTTCGTCGCCATGTAGAGGAACGAGTTGAACCTCGCCGTATAGCTCGCCTTGAACTTCTCGTTGATTGTCATCTCTTCATGACTGACCAGCGAGTTCAGCTTGGTGTTGTCCTCAATCCTCGACAGGTCGCCGTCGTGCTGAATGGCCACCAGCGGATTGCTCCGGAACATCTCCATGGCGAAGGCGTTGCTAGAAGAGGTCAGCGCCTTGGCCTCGAAGGTGGTGTAATATCCATCGAACAGCTTCTGAATGACGTTCAGAATCGTGGACTTGCCCGCTCCGGCTTCGCCGTAGAGCACCACGAACTTCTGAATGCTCTTCGCGTCCCCGGCGACAATCGCGCCGATCGACCACTCCAGCTTCGCCCGCTCTTCGGGATCGTAGAGCGTTCCGATGATCTCGTCGAACGCGTCAAATCCTCCCTCAGCCAGAGGATAGTCCAGCTTCTTGCTGACGTAATCCTTCTTGCGAACCTCGGAATTCTCAAAGGTGAGCTTTTCGTCCAGCTGATGCCAGTTGTCCGGAGCCTTCTTGAGATAGTTCTTGAAGCTCACCCAGCTGTTCGAGGAGAACTCGGACATGGCCATGACCCGAAGGCGATCCTCCGTCTCCGCTTCCCGTCGATCCCGATAAGCGTAAAGCTCCTGATCCACCAGACGCTGAATATCAAACTCGTCCGTAGACCACATTCCGACCGCTTCGTCCCATACGGCGTAGAAGGAGCTTCCCCGCACCATGAGATCCTTGGACTTGCATACGACGAAATCCGGATAGATTTCAGTGACCCCTTTTTTAGGACTCCTTTCCTTAATTTTGAAAAAATCCATTCGGCATCTCCTTTGCTCCAATTCTTGGTGAAAAATGAGGGTGTGACACTTGTGACACTTTTTTGGCCATTTTTATTTATTTATAGAAATATATATATTTTCCCACATTAATTAAGAGAAAAAAGTGTAAAAGTGTCACAAAAACCCCAAAACCCCTGTGCCGCAAGGGTTTTGGCTGTGACACTTTCATTTTAAAAGTGTCACACTGTGACACTTTTTCGTCACACTTTTTGTTAATTTTATGTTATTTACATAAATTTTACAATCCAAAGTGTCACAAACGCTCAAAAGTGTCACACCCAAACCCCTCATTTTTCACTGCTTCGAGGGGTCAATTCCGTGGTTTTCATACCCAGAATCCGCCAGTTTTTCCGCATCAAAACAGGTGCATTTCAGCGGAATTCCGTCCGTACAGCAGTACTTCGCACCCCACAAACGCTCGGCAATTTCTCTTTCTTGGCCCTCGCAATCCCTACAGAAATCCCGCATTTTGTTCTGAAATTCATCGTCAAAAGGAGGGATTTTATGCTTGATGCAATGGGAAATAACATGCGCCACCAAAAAGAATTCCTCAACATTTGTTGCTGAAAATTCCATCATTCCGCACCACCTTTCAAGTCTGCACAAGTCGGGTTCACGCTCTTTGTGATACTGTCATTCATATCAAGAGGCGGCATTTCTTCAGGGTTCCAATTCACCAGAACTCCAGAAATATGTTCTTCCCTAGTCCAGAATTGAGGTAGAACTTGATTATCCTGACGATACGTCAAGCCGAACAAGTCGCTAAGAAAATATGCCAAATCATTCCAGTAGGATATATCCATGGGATTGTGGAATTTCTGTCCTTCAAGACCCTTGTCAAAAGGCGGGATTTTGTGTAAAGCACACCACTCAGCAAGCAAAAGAAGCACATGAATCTGGTCATATGAAAGCTCGCAAATCTGGATCATTTTCTATGGCTCCTCTCAAAAGTCTCTTCTCTATCAAGATAATGGGTCTTTCCCGGATTTTCTCGATGCCAATCAATATATGCTTTGATAGCGTTGCTCTCATTGTCGTAGTTTTTCATGAGTTCATCAATAATCGTCGCTTCTTCATCAGAAATCACTTCCGATCCAAAATCCTTCTCAAGATTCTCAACAGCCTGAATAACCTTCATCTGAGCCTCTCCGACGCTATCCATCTGCCCCTCTACAGACTTGGAATACTCGCGAATATCATCTCTAAGATTGAGAATTTCGCCGTAATTCTGGCTCTCAATGTCCTTGAACGTCTTGGCCATTTCCTGAACATTTTTAATCATTTCGGCTTCATTCTTGTTCATCTGGAGCATATACTCAAGCATATTTCGCATCCGGCACTCCAACTCTACATTCCGAGTCTCCAGCTCCTTGAGACCCTTTCGAAGGTCATGATCGTGCATCAATGCTACCACCAGTAGACCTACCATCCACAAAACAACCGCCAGATACGCCCAGTTCATATTAAATACCCTCCTCATGCTCTCTCAGATAGGCGTTCATTTGATACCAGATCTCCACATTCCGCTGATCCTCATTGGGATTTGTCAGCGGAAACAGCCCTCCGAACCCGCTCGGATCGTACGTACGGTTCACCAGACGATCTACTCTGTCCTTAACAAACCATGAATCCCAAGCGGCTCCATATTCCTCATCGATGCAAATATCCAGTCCAAGATTGGTAATCATGCTCCAAAACCACTCGGAAACGATGTTTTCCCCAAAAATATCCGGGTCTTCCAGCTGAAAATCGATCCTCTGTGCAAGCCCGATCATCAGCTCCAGCACCGAACAGGGCTTATTCGGGTCAATTTTACCTCCAAAATCCTTTCGAAGTGCCAGTCCATCTAGAACTCTGGCCTGATCGTGGGCCAGAATGGGCACAAAATCGGCGCTGTAGAGGTCTTTCATCAGCAGGAGATACCCCGGATCATCCGCCGCGCCGACAATTGAACACAAATATTCCAAATACGAATATTCAATCATGCGAAAACCACCTCCTTTCCTTCAAAATGTCCATCGTTCAGTCGTTAAAATACTCGTGATGGTGGATTACTACCTCATAATTTACGTCCATACTGTCGTTGTGCACGTAAATAATGTCCTTACCGGTCGTATTGCTGTTCGCATCCAGCTCCGCCATGCCCTGATCCCCCAAAATATCATAGGGATTCGGCACGACCTCATTGTTGAAGTCTGCCAAAGTGCAGTCATTTGGATACCAGTGCATCTCCTCGGAGTCGCAATAGGCGTAATCGTGGTCAAACATCTCTTTGGTGATTACGAACGGCTCCTTCAGCTCTCCGTTTTCGTCCTCATCGCTCTCCGCACCCTCCTGCTCCTCCGGCGCTCCGTCGTCGAAAAAGTCAATTTCGTCGTCCGGATCCTCGTTTTCCCGCTCTGGAATGACAGTATAGGACATGGCCCGAACGGTTCGAAGCCCCGCGTCCAGATTTTCCTCGTATTGCTTGGAAATATCCTCGATATGGGTTTGAACCTCGTCGTGCTTCCGCTTCAAGTCCTCATATTCAGTCTCCATCCGGGAATATCTGTTCTGATACTCCCGGTTAAGCTTGCTCATCGCCAGATTCCACCCAAGCGCAATTCCCCCAAATCCCGCCGCAAGACCTACAAAAATTGTCGTGTAATTCATGATTCACGCCTTCCTTTCCCAATCAGTCAACGTTCGTATTATAGTTGGGATTATACTGTCCATGGGAGTTTAGATGATCGTAAATATAATTGATCTCACCGTCCACGTTGAAGTCCAGAAGAATCGCCCCCGTGATCCCATTGAGGAAATCTCGACCTTCTTCCATGGCCATGATTGAGAACACTCCGAAATCCACGAAATTATCACCATGATTCTTTACCCAGCCCACGGACTGCCCCGCTTCGGACTTCGGAATGCCAATCAGATCATAGACCTCGTTTAGTGTGATGTACCCGCGAGCCTGAAGAATATTGTTTGCATAAGATTGCTGAGCACGGAGAAAAGCCAGACTACTTTTGGGGCTTTTGTTCCAATTCACATTTCGGCAATCAAAAGTTCTGGCATAAGGGCTAGTAGATCGACCCGTCTGTACAAACTTGGTTTTGTCAATTTCCTTTCCTTCCTCGTCGGCTTCCTTCACAACCTCCGCCTTGATGCCGTGCATGACCTCTCGCTCCCTGTCCTCGCCGAGTTCGCTCTTCACGCGTCTGCGATACTCTTTATAGGACTCTGAGAGGGCTCCATAGGCCGCTGAGAGCGCCATATTCTCCTTGCGCAGCACCTTATGACCACCCATAATACAGGCGATAGACAGGGCTCCCAGAGCCGCTGAAGGGACGTAGAGCTTTACCATCTTCATGCCCGTCTGTGTCCAAGTTGTGACGAGATCCTTCTTGGCATCCTCCTCAGAGTACTTGTCCGGGCACTGCTCCAGCGCCTGATGAATATCAGAGACGTTCTTACGGCTCTCCTCAAGCACCTCCGAAGCTTTCAGCGTCGCACGGCAGGCCAGCACAACGGTCGCACCCACGCCGATGATACCGCCATAGGTCAGTACCTCGGGGCGAACCCTGCGCCAAGTCATCATCATAGGGCCCATCTTACTCATAACAGCGGTCTTCACAGTTGCGAAATTCATGGTAAATATCCTCCTTATAATCAGTTGAAAAACGTTTTGCACTCGTTCTCGCGTTCCCCGTAGATGCGAAGAATATCCTCCACGGAGTACACCTCGTGGTTCATCTCAATTACTCCAATGGTCATGGGAATCGGCTTGTAACCTCGCTTCTTGAATTGCCTTTGAAGCTCCCGCCGATATTTCACTGCTCTGCGCTTCGACGAGAAATATGCCAGCAGGTCGATCTTTCCAATTTCGCTGTCCGTCCATACCTCATACAGATGCATTCAGACACCTCCTCAAAAATATAAAGGGCTCCTCTCAGCGAGGAACCCCTGCGACCCACTTGCGCCAGTACGACGCGAAGAAACTGGTTCTGTCTCGGGAGCCGTCCGGCCGCTCCACGGTTCTCTTCCTATTAATATGCTTGATTCCGTAGTCCTTCATGTTCGTCCGGGCAATATTTCGCTTCAGTTCACGCATTTCAAATATCCTCCTTAATCGGTCGAATCTTCTTGGGGTAAGGCAAGTACAGAATCGCATTTCCGTCATCAGTCCGTTCGACGTGAATGTGTTTCATACTCTTCCATCCAAAATTGTAAGAACGAGCATTATACCCAAGCATTTCGAGTTTGTCAAACAGCTTTTTGGTGGATACCTGACCGTTCTTCTTAATTTCATCATAAATCCAGCTATAAGTGTTTTCGGCATTGTCCATCGTTTCAAACAGGATTTTAAGATCGTCAAAGATTGGCTTTCGGATTCCGAACATTTCAAATATCCTCCTTACTCAATCACCTTGGGATCCGGCAGGCTCAGCATGAACCCACCCTCGGTAACAGGCACGATCTCCGCGCCGTCCAGAGTAAACCATCCGTACTTTTCCTTGGTGTAGTCCGTCCGCATTCCGGCAAAGGAATATAAATCCTTCACGCTGGCCACGTGGAACTCGTTGATCAGGTCGTACATGTTCCTGAGCACCTCTTCCGCGTCCGAACGGCTGTCGAACACCAGCGGCTCCACAATACGGCGGCTTCGGAGCATCACGGGAGTGGCGCTGCGATAGGGATCATTGGAAATGCTCCGATAATCCGTCCGAATCACCGAGCGCCCCCGATCCCGGTCGATCATGGGCGGCTTTTTATCGCCAAAGAGCATCATGCCGAAGGTGTTCTGAACCGCGTCCCAGATGGTCTTCTTCGCCGCCGGTATGAGCACATCATAAATCACGCTTTCTCCCACGCTCTTTACGTCGGACACGATGAAGGTCTCGGAGAGCTTCTCCTTGAAGGTCTTCTTCTTCACTGAAACCCCGGACTTTACAACCTTGTCCACCTTCTTCTCCTTCTGAGCCTTGGTCTCCCGATCCCTGTAGCTGTTGGAAGGATAGCGCTGATCCATTACTTTTCTTCCTCCTCGTTCTTCTCTTCATTTTCTTCTTCATCATCGTCATAGTTCAAGGCAAGCAACTTCGTCATGTACTTGGTGAATACCGCGGTGACAATCCCGGTCAGAGCGGCCTTTCCAAGTCGATTGCAGATCCGCATAATGGGATTCGAGCTCTTGGGCACAACCGCGTCGTACAGATTGCACATGAAAGTCGCCGCTCCCACGTCCGTACCGATCATAACGAGGCTCTTCGCCGTCTCAATGGCGAGCTTAATGTAGTCTTCACGGGCTTCAATGTTCGATTCCACTTTAACATTAATCATTTCAAATATCCTCCTTGCCGATTGCGATAATACGGTCATCGTCGATGTCGATTTTGTTCAGCTTGAACTCCAGCGAGTAAACTTCCAACTTCGATTCCAGACCATGGGCTTCGATAAGTTCATCATAGTGCTTTTCCACATAGCGAGCACTTTTCTTATGTTCATAGACTCCAAGAACAATGTCACTGTCCTTATCCAGATGGTTGAGTATGACAACCCAAACAGTATCCATGAAATATCCTCCTTAATCATTCCGGGTGCTTCATCGAACCGATTACCCGATTGAGCATTTCATTTGTGGGAAGCTCGTTCACCTCGCATCCGGCGGTTTGCCATATGGTAAAAGATCGCGGAAGCACAGCTTCAAAATATCTATGGCAATGTTTCTTTGCATGGCATGCCTTCTCAAAGTCGTCGTACACTCCAAGCACAAAAGAATCATGCGGGCCTTCCGCCATGAGAACCCATACTGTCATGGTAAATATCCTCCTTCAAAAACAAAAGGATACCAAATTTCTTCAGTATCATTTTCATCGTTCGGGGTCAGTCCCAATATCTTCCGTATTTGTCCTTTATCTTCTTTTTGTTGAGGTGCTTGAGGAGCTTGGAAATTCCCCAGTAAATTCCTCCGCAGATCGCCATCGCCTTGGCAAAGCATTCCATTCCGTCCCAGTAAGTAATCGTCTTCTGGATGTTATACAGGCCCTTCGGTTTGCCTACGAACGGTTCTTCATATTCGCGCCAAGTGTTGACCATCTTCTGCCATTCCTTCTGGTTTTCCTCAGTAGCGCCTTCAGGCAGTTCAACAAACAGATTCTTGTTTTCTTCAGACATTTTTCATGTCCCCCTTTCACTAAAAGGCGTGTTTTTCATGAAAAGAAATAGTAGTTATTCAGGATCACATTTCTTCCATCCGTCGCATTTAATCCGTTTGCAGACAAAGTACTGGTGATCTGGATCGCCCGCGTAGAATGTGGTGGACACGATGTCATACTCGGTTGTTTCCGGTGCACAGCCTTCGAGCCGATGTACGCACCCAGTACAAATCCGGCGATCGGTATCAGAGGTTTCACTCGAGAATAGAAATGTGCCGTCTTTTCCTTCATAGTGTCTGTGATTTCCGCAGTCGCGGCATTGGTCGCCCGCTTTGCAAGACGTTCTATGATCCGCATAAAATCGTTCCTCCGCAAACGCAAATATGAAAAGTCCTACGACGATGCCAATGAATAGACCAATCATGAACCATAGCATGGTATTCACTCCCCAAGGCAGACGCTTCTCAAAGAAGTAATAAGATTCCATTTTGCAGGTTCTACTCCCACGGTTCTCCCTTGAATGCCAATAGCATATTCACCATAGTATCTGTCAAATTCGCTCAATATTGTTCTGGCATTTTTCAGAGCTTTGTCCGCGTCGTCAAAACTATCAAAAACGCCAAGGGTCTGCCTGCCATGTTTCCCCGACAGCTCAAGAATCCAAACCTTCATTCTAAAATCTCCTCGAAAAAATATAAGGGACTAATTTAGTCCCTTATAAGTCGTCACTCCTCATTCTCATCATTTTCTTCGATGGGTGATTCCTCATCTGCATAAGTCGTCTCGATCTCGTTGTAACCACCGTCATCGCAATCGCGGCTCCAATGCTTTCCGGCAAGGCCGAAGCCAAGGCCGCCAAGTCCAATAAACCCCAATGCAGCGAGCGCAGCCTTCACAGGGTGCTGCTTCGCCCACTGAATCGGATGTTCCTTGAACTTTACCTCGGCAACGGTCGCCATTTCGTTCTTGGTTTCCTCGGTCGCTTTCTCAGTGTTCTCCTGAGTGTTCAGTTCCTTCTTATCCATGGTTGAATCCTCCTCAAAATATAGAATTTGGTCTTCCATAATAATGTGTGTTTTTTACGAAAATCTCGCGGCATTCGAGGGATCCACAGTCCCGATCACCCGCTCCCTGCCAACAATCTTGACGACCTTGGCTTTTTTCTTGGAGTTAATTCGAAGCTCCGCCATGTTCGTCAGTACCCTTCCCTTCGCCCGTTCCGCTCTCCAAACCCGGGCGAGATTCATCATTGATTCATTTCCCTCGGGCTCGTCCATGTACATGTCAATGAGCTCCTCGGGCGAGCGGATGAGAAATTTCTTCATCGCCATGACTTTACCTCTTGTTTGTCAGAAGTGCGGAGCATCCTGTAGATGCAAAAGAATTACATTTCACAGAAACATGAACCATAAAAGTCCCAAAAGTTCCCAGATCTTCTTTTGAAATGCTTTCTGAGATTCTATCGACAAACGATTTCATGTCCGATTCGTATTTGCAGATCATGTGATGAATACACATGTTACATTCATTCTTAATAATATCCATTCGAATCCTCCTCACATAAACAGGCTCATGATCACTTTTGCCGTCAGCGCCACGATGATCCCAATCAGGCACCAGACACAGGCGTTGACAAATATCCGCTTCATTCGAAACGACAGCGGCCGCTCCTCAGGTCTCATCCCCGGACGATAGTTCACTTCTCAGACATCCTTTCTACTTCTGCTGCAATCGCGACCAAGCAGAGCGGGCAAAGCTCAATTTTTGTTTTCGCCAGCATTTCATCCTTGTCCTCAATTTCAACGCCTATGCGCTGAACCACGAAATGCCCTTCCTCGTCGAGCTTGTACCTCCGCCCACAGGTTTTGCAAATCGGGCTCCATTCATATGGGTTACGCATTCTGATTCTCCTTCGCATAAAGTTCGTAAAGACAGCCGATTATCTTATTTGTGCAAAGAGCGCACAAATATCCGTTCATGTCGATAAAATAAAACTTTCGACCGCATGCCCTGCAAACAGTACTCCAATTAAAGGGTGTCCGCATTCCGATCTTCTTCCCCTTTCAGAGGGCCTCCAAGCCAAGTGAACAGGCTTTTCGTGCACTCATTGCACAAATTTGTCACAGTGATCATCGCGTCCGTATTAATCGTGCAAAGCTTGCCCGATTTCGAATACGTATGTACCGTCAGATTGGATGATCGAGAACTGTGCAAGTCGTATTTACATCCACAGCGTATACACTTGATCATTCTGCATTCTCCTTTTTTTCTGGTGCAGTTCCGAACCAAATAATAAAGCTTCTCGTGCATTCGGCACATAGATCGATTTCATCTGCCACCGCAAATTTATCGATCTTTTTCAGATACGAAATGAAGCTGATAGAGGATCCTGCTTTTTCATAAAAGTCGAATGGCGTACCGCACCTTTTGCATTCTTTATTTCCCATAGATTCTGTATCCTCCTCACATCGCCTGAATATCCATGTGCTTGGTGTAAGAATCGTACTTCAGATAGTCCGCGATCTCGTCGTGCAGACACTCTCCGCACACGATTCGCTCTCGAAAGGTCGGCTGCGTCTGCTCGCCGAAGTCCCTGTGGGAGATCTCCACATTGTAGATCACGGGCCGCTCCGTCTGGTCAGCCCCGGCAAGAATTCTATGGCACCGATAGCAGCAGAGATACGGGGATACCTTGGTCATGACTAGATCCTCCTTTTTTCTTCTTTATTGTCCAGCAGGTTTCTGATATACAAATATCTTTCTGTATTGTAAACATCCGGCATTTCTTCAGGAATGATTTGAAGGGCCGCCTCTTTCCAAGCAGCCCATCTCCAGAATTCCTTTTTCGGAAATATCTTTTTGTTCCTTCCGCCTACTGTCTTGTAAGGCGGAAGTCGAGACGATTGTCTCCTCCGTTTTTCATATTCGGCAAAACTCCATCCTAGAATTTCTCGAATTTCTTTTGCGTCATAGTAGCTCTTATAATCATTGATGATCATTACCGATACCTCGAAGGTCTGTTATAGAACTGCATCACGATGCATGGGCGATCGTCGTCGGACATCTGTGTAGTGAATCCAAGCGAGATCATGCTGTCCACGTTCCAGCCAACGTCCTTACCGAGCTCAATGGACTCCAAACCGATCTCCGAGTAGAACTCATTCAGAGAAACCCACATCTCGGAAATGATCTTTCGATTGACCGCATTTTCCGCCCGGCGCAGCCTGTCCATGGAGGAATAGAAATATCTTCCAGACAGCTCGTCGTAGCAGAGCTCTCCGCCATATCCTGTCTCGATTACATTGGCATGGGAGACCGGATTGCTCATCATCTCGTCCTTGGCCATGGCCGCACGAACCTCATGCTCCTTCCGTTCGCCAATGGTCTCGACCACCTTCTGCTGATAGTTCTTCAGTGCCAGCTCAGAAGCCGAATACAGGCTCGCCAGCACCGCATTTCTCTTCGAGGCAATCGCCGTCGCGCCGATGATGCACCCGATGGTCACGCCGCCCATGGCCAGCGTCGGAATATAAACGGGAACCACCGCCTTGGCCTGTTCGTACCATGGCATCTCTCCTTCGTACTCCATGCGCTTCTCCTCAAGCACAATCTGTGCCTTGGGCGTGGCCTTTACAGCAAATATCACGGTTCCGATCACGCCGGAAACCGCGCATCCGGTCAGAATCTTGGGCGAATTCTTCACGATCGCATGGGAAAACCTCTTCAGAATCATAGGGGCGTTCATGGTTAATCCTCCTCGTCATATTCATAGCTATCAATGGTTCTAGTCAGATACTCTATGTCAAAGTCTGTCGGCTTATGGTCTACACGCGAATACTGCGCCCATGAAATGCGATCTGGAAATAGCTCTTTGCACCTGCCAACACATTCGAACGCCGCTTTACTTGAGGTAAAAATTCCAAGAACGCCAGATTTTATTTTGCCGTCCACCAAGGCAATCCAGACTTCATTTTCCATGGTTAATCCTCCTCTTCCTCGTCATCATCGAAATCAGTTCCTATAATCACAGAAGTCATCTGACTTTTCGTCAAATCATCGTCGAGCTCCATATATTCGAGTCGGACCGTTCGATCCGGAAACCATTCTCTGCTTTGTTTAATACATCCGCATGCCGCTTCGAAAGAAGTGTATACTCCAAGAACCCCAGACTTCAGCCTACCATCGACTAAAACAACCCAAATCTCATTAATCATTGCCAGCTCTCCTCGTCAAAAATATAAAGGAGACCAAATTTCTTCAGTCTCCTTCGTAAAGATGTGTGTTTTTCGTGATGAATTCACATGGTAATCAGCTCGGAATACGGCAGGTTTTTCAGAATATCACAGTAGCTGTGCCACTCGTCCAGCTTGTGGTTTTTCCGGGCGTGATACTGGTTTCGCGCAACAGCGTAGTTCAGAGTGACGGTGGCTCGCATATTGTATCCGCTCGGGAGCAGTTCAATGATCGCCCGCCAGTACTTCTTTTCCTTCGTCTTGTTGAACATCACCCGAAGATGCTCAAGCTCTGCCAAGGTGTTCATGAACTGCACCTTCGTCGTTCCGCCAACCTCGTCGATGCCCTCGTGGCTGAAATCGTCGGGCTCAAAGGATTTGATATGAATTGTGTGCATCTTCGAGCAGGAGTCTCTCACAGTTCCAACCTTGTAGGTGTCAAACTCCGCCCACCACACCTGATGGCTCACAATATCCATGCTGATTCCGATCATGCGAAGGAACTTGGAGTGATCCAAACCAGCGGAAACGAGATTCTTTGCGAGCTTCAAATCTTCAGCACCAAGAATGAAGCGCCGTCCAATCATCATACCAGCAAAATAGCACGGTTCGTACTCACCGGGATTCAATGAGCACGTGTCACACCTTGCTGATTTTCCCTTGCAATATCCGCTGTCCGATTTCTCCCAGCTGTTCAGCGGATTGCGCATTCCTCTCACAGCAGCCTCCCAGCCATAGGTTTCAATGTTGGAAATATCAATCATGTTCATACTCCTCTTTATATTGGCGAAACATCGATTCAATTCGAGAACTGTCTACAAATTTAATCATGATCGGATCAACCAGATCGCACGTACCGTCCTCGAACTCCACAAGTGCGGCGATCGTCTGTACCGTTCCTCCAGCACACTGTCCTATCATTGGAGACGTATCGATACTATACTGTCTTTCCACCCAACGATGAAACAATGCTTTTCGACCAAATGCCACGCAAGGTCTAAAATATCTTTGTTCAATCATCTTTCTTCTCTTCCTTCTTAAGGTCGTTCACAATTATAGAAAGCGATTCCCCCGCAGCTTTTAGAATCTTGACAATATGCTTCTCTTTACGCTCGAAGTACTTGTCAATGGTAAAGCTGATGAGGGCCGCGATCGCGAAGACCACGGCCAGACCGATGAGAATATAAATCGCAGTGTTCATTTCTCTTCCTCCTTAAACTTCTCCACAAAGGCGCTTGCCTTGCTGTTATTGCCGAAAAACCGCTTCATGATGGCACAGGCCACGCCGTAGTACTCGTTGAATTCCTGTCCCTCCATGCACTTAACAACCGTCTTGGTTCCGTCCTCCCAGAATACGATGGTCGCGGGATTGTTGAACACGACCTTGGAGATTTCGGGAATCTTAATAATCGGAATGGCTGCGCGGATCTTCATATGGTTGTCAGTCACTCTTGCGGGGATGTTGTTGTAATTCATTTCTTTTTCCTCCTCATTCACATCAGGTATGATGATTTTGTGAACTCTATTCGCTAACCGCTTTTCCATTTTGCTGATCACTTCTTTACTTTCCGGATCCAGCTGAGCAATCGCCTGTAGCACATATTTGGAACAATATCCATAATACTTCCAGTTCAGTTCCCCATATTCGACGAAATCGTCATAGCCCGTAATCTTGTAAAATACGGACTTGTATTTAAAGAACGGCGGCTCAAATATAACAATTTCGAGATAGACGTCGTTCGCTTTGATAACTTCCAGAAATTTTACATAATCAGGAATTATTTCTTTCTTGTCGAATTCTATGTGCTTCGTACCTATATCAATGTCGTCCTTAACTCGGATATTTGGCATCGTATCGGCAGGAAGCCTGTAGCAGAAAACACATTCGAGCTTTTTATTTCTATACTTCTGGTACGCAGCTATTCCACAGACATACTTCATCGTCTAATCCTCCTTACTAACCATCATCAGTACAGCAGCCAAGAAACCGAACATAGTGCACACCGGGATAATCCAAACCAAATGCCAAACTGAAATCATAGTAAATCCCTCCTTATTTTAAGCTAAGAACTATAACTCCAATCACACAAACTGTGATTGCCAAAATTAACAGAATCAAATCCACAACGAATTTACTCAATGGAACGATAATCGTTAATGCCCCAATGATAGTCCACACGACAAAAGCTGCTATGAATAATAGTTTCATTCTTATCCTCCTCAAATCTTGTCATTGAATATTACAAGTATAATTCCTACAATTTCCATCAGAAACATGAGCCCGAGCCCTATATTTCCAAAAAATACTTTAGCATTTGGAAATAGGCATGCGCACGTAAATGCCACTGCATCCAAAAATGCTATTATACCGATTAATAGACAACCTGATTTGAACATGCTTTCCCTCCTTAGAACAAATGCCCGATCACAGGCAGCAGTATCAGCACCGTTCCGAAAAGAAAAAGTGAAGTACCTACCGCCATAATACAGCTGGGCACCTCTCTAATGATTCGCTTCGCACGCACCTTTCTTAAATATCTCGGATCGTATCTTTTCGTAGCCTTCATCCTTATACCTCTCCCTTCCAAAATAGTCGCTGTTCATTCCGTAAATATCCACCGGATCCTTGTATCTGTCCGGATCGTACTGTTTTCCATGCTTCCTGTAGTTCACCGGCATCATTGATTCGATCTCCGGATTACTCATCTTATAGATTTTTCCGATCTTTTCTGCCAAATTGGGATGTGTCACTCCGCCCTCTTCAAGAATATCCATGAGCATGACGGACACGCCGAGAAGATTCGCAATCGTCTGCTTATCAGTTTGAAGAGTTTCTCTGACTATTTGGATTTTGACTTCATGGGGTAGAGACTGATAATCTGGAATTTCCGAAATTATGCCCCCTATTCCATTTTTAATTCGGTTCTCCATTTCAAGCCGCTTTTTTTCGGCTTTAATATAGGATAACGGAACCAGATTTGGGTGAAATGGCTCCGTTGAACACGACGAAGTTTTCGGAATGCCCCCTTCAATCAATCCATTTCTGAAACGTCTTTGAACAATCCAGTAACTGACACCGATCATCTCCGCAGCCTCTTTAATCGTGTAATAGACCTCGTTCCCGTCAAAGAACCACATCTCAAGACCTTCCTTTCTTATAGATCGTCCGGGTCGTCTAAAATATAACTGTCTCGGGATTCGTAAACCGCTCGTCGATACCCTTCCTCCAACTCTTCTGCCGAAAGATTGGAGACAAGTTCCTTGAAAGCTTTCAGAATTTCGTCATCGCGTGCATCCATAGCTCCTCTTAATAAAAAAGAATAAGGAGATCTAATACAGATCTCCTTAAATCCTTGTTCACTCGTCCTTGTTCAAAACTTCGATTCCGGTAATTTCTCCATGGCTAGTCACAAGATCCCAAAGATCGAGAATATTGTCTCCAAATTGGTCAACGATATCATCCATTCTATCATCGCTTGCAATAGCTTCGATATCAAACCGAGCTTCTCCTCCGGCATTTTCCACCAAACGTGTTGCAATGTTGCACACCATTTTGGTAATTGTCGTACGGACATCATCGGTATTATCAAAGCCTTTGCGGATGATATTGGGAATATCGTTAGCATCCATATCAAACATGACCTTAAGCATCTCTTCCTTGTTCTCGTAAGTCTTCATTTCCAAAATCCTCCTCAAAATTATGATGAACCTTAGTTCTCATAATAGTGTGTGTTTTTTGCGAAAAAAAATAAAGAAACAAACTTTTCCGCGCTTCCAACACGGGTCTCTCCAAATGAGCGCACTACGATTGTGCTATTGGCTGGCTAGGTATCTGTATTCCTACAGGCCCTCCAGCGGGTTTATACTCCCAAGCCCGTTTCATAATAGTACGTGTTTTTTGCGAAAACTTAAAAAAGAAAGAGAGCCTTATTGCAGGCTCTCAAATTCCTTCTGAACAAACCTCCTGAACAAATATAATTGCATCCAGTCGCCGTGCTCATACATACCGCACCATTCTGCGCTCTCGCCAATCAGTGCTTTCATGAGCTTCTTCCGTTTGTCAATGACCTCCTCTTCTGGAATTTCAAAAATATAAGTATAGGTCTTAAAATTCCCTAATCGACCTAATACCCCGTCCTTAATCTGGTTAATGCTCTTTAACCGCAAATCGTCAAATATCCGTTCCGCGTGTGCAGCCGTGTCCCCACCGATAACGGTCACATACAGATGCTCCATGCTTCGCCTCCAAAAATTTGATAGAAAATGAGGGATTTGTCTTATTAAATCCCTCGTAGTCCCTTAGAGCTTGTCTTTCTTGTCGATTAGCCAGTTGGCAAGTTTCGATACAGTAATAGTTGCTAACGCTCCTATTACGGCTTTCGCAATAGTTTGCCCAATCCACTTAATCATTCCAACACTCCTTTCATTAAAGGACGTGTTTTTTCAGCAAAAAAAGAGGCTCCGACTATTTTTAAATGGGCTTAATTATATATTAGCAATCTAGTTTGTCGTTATCGTTTATAAAACGATTAATGAGTTTAATTATAATCCGATCTATTTTATCTGGCTTATCGTCTTTGGACGAAGTCATCAATAGCAGTAATATTAAAACCAATCGTTTCTTATTCAATACGACCCCTCCACATTTGTTTTGCCCATTTTAAAAATAGTAGAGCCCCATAATAGGCCATGTTTTTAGAGAAAAAAGAAGAGGCCGGTTAAGGCCTCCGGAATAATCTCTTGATTAGCCCTTCGTCGTCTCGGCACCCTCCAATTTTGTTGAGCAATTCTCTTTCCAGTGCAAGTCGTTCAAACACGGATCTCTTATAGTCATCGCCTTTCTCAGTGTAGCCTTCCGCGCCAATTTCGTACTTCAGCTCCTCCTCAACGTAAAACTTGTAAGAATGAATCCATGCCCATACTTCATGCGATTTCATGTTCATCGCTCCTTTCAATAAAGGCCATGTTTTTTAGAGAAAAAAAAAGAAGAGGCTCTGATTAGAGCCACTTCGTGATCCCTCCGAAGAGTTTTCCGAAAATATTCATCGTATTCTTGTTCCTTACGATTTCGTCGCTTGTGTCCTTCTTGTAAGCCAAGAGTCCGCTGGCGGCAGTAACTCCAAGTCCTCCAACTCCGATCAGGATTTTCCACTTCGTTGCGCTTTTCTGGCAGCGGATTGCGTACAATCTTTCCAGAGCCTTGACCGTTCGTTCGTACCTCTCGTCCTCAGGCTTCATCGTCTTCAGCGATTCCTCAAGGACTCGAATCTCCGAATTGATCGAATATCTCTTCTTGATTTTCACCGGCAGTTTGGCATTCATTTCCAAAACCTCCTCTTATGATTGGATTTTTCATCCGTTCATAATAGCACATGTTTTTGCCGCGAAAAAAATAAAAAAGAAGAGGGCTTGTATTAAGCCCTGATCTTCGTCTCTTCGACCAGCTTCTTGTCAGACTTCCTGTTCGCCATTCGATTGACAATCAGCGTATATACCGCAGCCGCAAACAAGCCTCCGCAAAGCGCATCCATAACAGACAGCATCATGACCCGTTTGTCGTCAAAACAAATGTTCCATTGAATCCACTGAGTTACGGGGTTCGCGTCAGTTCCAGCAATCGCAGTAGCAACCAAGCTGATAATCAAACAAAACCACATAGTAAAATCCTCCTAAAAATTATTGGTCTTCCATAATAGTGTATGTTTTTTCCGCAAGCGAAAAAAATGAGGGCCTGAATGAAGCTTCAGCCGAATATCAGTTAATCCTCGATACCGTTATTCCGATCTCTGAATGCATACCCGATCAACGCCACTATTGCATCGTCGATCGGCCCCGGCAAGAGATCAATCGGGGAAATGATGTACAATAATACGATGATCAGTATCCATTTGTTCCTCATAATATTACCTCCAAATATCTGATTTACTCAGCTTCGCCTCATTAGGCCCTCACTATAGTGCCTGTTTTATGCGAAAAAAAAGAGAGCCGTGCTTATTCGCACAGCTCCCGCAGTTGTTCCAGAGCAAAATACAAATTGACCATTCTGTCCTCGATGTCCTCCAACATTCCTTGAATCTCCACGCTCTTATCCTTGATCATCTCTTCTTTCGTCGGCACTTTCGGTTCCTCAATAATTGGCTCCAAAATACCGGGTTTGAACCTCAGGATTCCATCTTCAAGACGGAGCTTGCGAGCCAGATTAACCTGCTCAACTGGTATCATTTGCGCAGGATGGCCCACATAGTCCTCTTGATAGACGATCCCGGTAAAAACCCCAGTATGGATCCATTTGAGAATCGTCGCGTAAGAAACGCCAACAATATTTGCAGCTTCCTTCGTGGTGTAATATCCCATCTTAAACATAGTGAGATCCTCCTTATGTATTAAGTCTTCCATAATAGCATATGTTTATAACGAAAACTTAATACGCAAAAAAAAGAAGACCGATGTCTTTTGTCGAATTAGTAATTAATACTCGTCAGGAAATAGAATCGTCGTAACGCTTCTATCTGCTTCCGTAATGATCCAAATCCTCAGATTGGGCGATTCAGAATTATCATAAACGGCCAATAATCTGTCTCCAGATTCCAAAGCCTGTTCATTCAATTCCGCGTCTTCGGAAGGTGTATCGCCCCAATCCTTGTTGACATATTTCCGAATAGAATCAACTAAAAACTTTCTGAACCTTCGGTTTTTCTTCATCTCGGCATCAATGCCTCTGGTAATATAAAACGATCCAGTTTCAAAAGAACTCATGTAAAATTCCATCCTTTCTAAAGACATCGGTCTTCATAATAGGACGTGTTTTTAAACAAAAAAAAATATAGGCCCATGTTCATGAGCCCATATCTGTCACTTAAGAACCTTCATATCGTCGAGAATATTCGCAAGTCGTTCTCCCTTTTTCTTCCGTTTGTCGATTTCAACCCACTCCGAATTACTCAGTTTTCGTTTAAGTTCCCAGTAATGCCCAAGACTTCTATCGTAGCAATATTCGTTCTTCAAATGCTCTTCCTTTTTAAGGCTCGAATGCTTGGAAATGCTTTTTATCATTTTCCCAGCAAGCGCCCCAGCAACAGGAATTGCAGCAATCAGAATTTCTTTATTGCCCGCAACAAAAGACTTGGCCTTCTGATACTTTTCCCGAACCCAAGCTTTTCGCTTAGCTTTCTTGAAATCGGCAACCTTGATGAAACGATCGTCCATACCGAATCCTCCTTAAAATATAATAGGTCTTCATAATAGGACGTGTTTTTTGAAAAAAAAAAGAAAGAGCCCTGTTTTGGGGCTCAATCTGATCAGAACCAGTCATCAGCAAATAGTTGGGTGCATCTAATATCATCTCTGTACTGGTTACCATCCTCGTCGAAAAACCGCATCACCATGTCCTTTCCTAGAACGGGATCTTCGGCACCCGGATATCGCGGCGAATCGAGTTCGTATTTCTCATGCGGCAGATCGTCATCTTTTTTCGATCTATTCATGAGGAAAATACCAACGCCAATTCCAGCGGCACCAAGTGCGATCTTTCCCTTGTTGTTCCAGACCGTCTCTGCGGCTTTCTTCGCCTTGTTTTTCAGGTTCTCCATCCAAGTAGACATATTCATACCTCCTAAAATATGATGAACTTTCGTTCTCATAATAGGACGTGTTTTTCGAAAAAAAATAAAGCCCATGATTTTATAGAAAACGGCATAATTGCATCCGTGTTAAGTGCGCGTCCATACCAGATGTTGTACGTACAGTCTTGTCGTAACCCCAAAATATAGTGTCATCCGTGGGTCTCCAAAACCTTTGTTGTGAGTTCGAATCTTACTGCCCCTGCCAAATTGATTAGAGCATTTTGCATAGCAGAGTGCTCTAATTTTATGCAATCAGCCGATAACCGATCGCATTTCTTCAAGCGCATCTCCGAAGAGATGGATGTAAATGTTGTAGGTCACCGTCACATCCGCATGTCCGAGCAGTTTTGACAGAATCTTAACATTGCATCCTCGATAGTAGCAGTTCGTCGCGAAGGTATGCCGGAACACATGCTGCCCGTAATATGGAACTCCGGCCTCGTCGCAGACTTTCTTGATATGCCATCGCATCGCTTCGTAAGTGAGCGGCTCTCCATTCTCCTTAGAAAATATCAGTCCGCTCTTTCCGCCGTACATATCTCTCAGAAGTTCCATAGCACGTGTGCTGAGAGGAATAGTGCGGTTGCTGCAATGTGATTTGGCTCCCTGCTGAATCTCGATCTTCTTTGCGTTCGTGATTCTGATCAGAGTCTTGTGAATCCTCACGGCCTTGCGATCCCACAGAATATCATCCCACGATAGGGCGAGAACCTCTCCGATTCGCATTCCGCTTTCCAGCATGAGCATCGCCGCGCATGTAGAAGGGTTGTGAACTTTCATTAGAACCGGAATCAGCCGTCTCTGTTCTTCCATGGTGTATGCGACAACCTCTTTCTTGGTCTTCTTGACCATGGATTGGGCTGGGATACGAACTTGATCGAAAATATCCTCCATTTTCTTCGACCGAAAGAACGCATGCAGCAGACAGTATTGCTTCTTGATGGTGGATCTTGCGTACCCGGCGTTAACCAAGTAATTCACATATTTCTGTATGTGCTCAGCTTTGATCTCCTCGAAGTTCATGTCCGAAATGGCGTGTTTTTTCATCAGGTCGAGAGATATAATGAGTCGATCGTAGGTCGTAGGTTTCACAGAATTCTTCTTATACAGAACGAGCCATTCTTGGATGGCATTACTGAGTTTCAGTCCGTCTTTCAAAATATCCATCCTCCTTCGATGAAAGACAAGACTGTACGTACATGCTGATTATAGCACATTCGTACAGTCTTATCAAGTCATGCCGCACCGAGCAAAATATCAAACTGCTTGGGAATCGCATTCAAAGCGCTTGGCCCTAAGACCTCGAAAAGCGCTTCGAAAATATAAATCCCATAGTCAGTCAGATAATTGCACAGCCATTCCTCCGCTTCCAGCCAATACTCCTTGCGAACCATCTTGTGAATATCATACAGAAGATTGTAGCTCAGAAGGGCGCAATGCCCGAGCTCATGGATCAGAACTCTGGCTTTCATGTCCTCGTCCAGTGCATCCGATAAATATACGGTATGCGTGGACAAATCGGTCGTCCCTAATCGACTCGTTCCTGTTCGATCCACGAGCATCGGGCTGGCGTTCTTACTGACTTCTACATGCCACAAGATCCCGTTCATGTAAAAGCAGGTCATTTGGAAGCTCAGACATTCATCTCGTTGACCAGAGTCGTGAAATCAGACTTCATCCGCTTCCTCAGCTCGGGATCAGCGTTCTTCCAGATTTCTCGAATGGTCGCCAGTGTATCGCCGATATGTTCAGCCGCGTGAGCGTCCATATCTTCGCGGTATCGAGGAGAATTGGTCTGGGTGTAGTAGCGTCTGGACTCCTTCCAGTCGTTGTAGGCTCGTCCGTACCGCTGATCTTCCTCTCTGAAGCGCGGATACCGTTCCTCCTCATGCTCGAAGTCCTCGTCCATGTAAGGCCGATACTTTCCTTTGAGCTTTCGATTTGGAGAATATCCATACCTAGAGTTCTCCATGGTCTCCGAAACCAGCCGGTAATAATTGGCCTCCCGGCAGTACTTCTCCGTCTGAGCGAGATCTTTGATCATGTCGATCACTTCTCCCGCTTCTTCGGTAGAGACGTTATCAAGACCCTTGGCGAACTCCGCCTGAGCACAGGAAATGAGGCGATCCTTAAGTTCGCAGATTTCGGTCATCTTGTATTCGTCGCACATACTCTCGCCTCCTTAAGAAATCCTCTTGATAAAGAGGGTCGAGTTTGCACCCACCGTCACATTGGCCGTTCCAGTATTTACGATGGTCACACGGCTGTAATCCCCGCAGGTATTGCGCACCGGAACCACTCTGGATACCGAATTTAGATCTCCGACCGCAGCCGTTGTGGAGATCATGGTGGATTCGGGAAGGGTGTCTCCTCCGATCTGAATGGCGAGCTGAACGGCAGTGTTTGCAGCCTCAGCGCCAATGTTTGCACCGAAGGCCACTTCATACGTACCATTCATGGCTCTCATTTTGACTGAAGAAGTGTTGGCTCTGTGGCATTCTCCACAGCCAGTATGGAGAAGCGTTTTATCGAAGGTAATGGCCTGCCCCGGAGTAAGCGTCTGGGCAGTCGTATTAGACAACTGAATCATCTTTAATACCTCCATAGATCGTAAGGTGTTCGAAAATGCTTAAAAGGGGGCTGAGAAGACCCCAGCCCCAGCCTCTTTTGTGTCTCAGCTGTTGCCGCAGCAGGTAACGCCGGAGCAACGCTTCATCTGTTCAACCAAGTACGCGTTCTGGGCCTGCTGAGAAGCCGCCAGATTCAGAGCGTTGTTCATCGCGGTCAGCTCGGCGATCTTCGCGTCCTTGTTCGCCATCTGAATGGCCACAAGTTCGTCGTGAAGCGCACGATAGTTCGCGTTGTCGTTCTGAATAATCGTCTGGCCGAGCTGATTAATTGCCGTGGTGATTGCACAGGTATTCGTGGCGTTGTCGTAACGCACCTGAGCGATCGCCGCGCGGTTCTCACAGCAACAGTCGGCGAGCTGGCGGGAAATGGAGTTCGTGTTCTGCATGTTGGCTACGGTGTCCTGCTGGATGGCATTCTGAAGCGTGTAGGTGTTCTGGAGATTGGCCGTAGAAGCCTGCTGGATGGCGTTCTGAAGCGTGTTCGTTCCGCTCATCACCGCAGTATTCATGCTGTAAAATCCATCGCACAGACCGTTCTCGAGGCCATTGAGCTTGTTAGTGACCGCAGAGGTGTCGAAACCACGCTGAATATCAGCCTGAGTGGCAGCAGTAGCAGCGTAACCGCCGTTACCGTTGTTGCCCCAGCCGTTGTTACCGCCCCATCCGCCAAAGATGGCAAACAGGATAATCAGTACCCACCAGCCGTTTCCGTCTCCCAAACCACCGTCGTTACGATTTCCGGTCACCGCAGCAATATCAGACAGGCTAGGCATATTAGAGTTGAACATAAGTGAATCCTCCCTAAAAAATATATTTTTACCAAAACAAAAGCCCGTCCTCAGAGTGCGCGCTCCTCTGAAAGCGGGTTTTGCTTAGTAAACGAAAATATCAATATTGAGAGAAATTCAAGAGGTCTATAAGCTTACGAAATTCCGAAAAATCGCTTGGCATCGGTCAATGCGTCCTCTTTCGACACTCCGTAAGTTTTGCAAATGTTTTCTGCAATCTGTTGTCCCTGCTCATCATTGCCATTTTGAATGACATCGATCATCTGCTTGAACTGAGGATTGTTCGCAACCCTTGGGTTCCTGCTGATCATCATCAGCGCAAAATCCTTCATAGAATTAGCCATCTGTCTCATCCTTTCTCGCAGTCTTCTTGACATTCGGGGTAAGCATTTTCTCAATTTTATCCAGTCGTTCCAGCACAGTTTCATTGAAGGACTTTTCCTGCTTTTGTTCTTCAATCTGAGCCGGAACAAATTTGACGGAATGAATCAGCCCGTCAGATTTCCACTGCTTTGCGAAAATTGCCGAGTAATCGGAAAGCGGGAACAGGCTGATTGTTCCGTCCATTGGAATTTCATTGGGCTTAATCTCATTCTCAGAGGCCACCGTTCTTCCGGGGACGACCGACGGTCTCTGAGGCTGCTGCATTTGTTGAACAGGAACAGGTATTGGAGGTTGCTGACCAGCCATCTGCCCGAAATTGAGATACCCCGGGGCAGCTTGGCCCTGACCAAAAGAGTAAGGATTTCCGTAGATTGGTCGAAATTGCTCCATGATCATTTGCTCCTTTCAAACAAAAATAATTGCTTATTCGGTCTTCTTGCCAGTCAGTCGATTGAGAGCTTCATAGCCGCCGTTCGCCGCAAGGGAAACCACCGCAGAATTAACCACGGCGAGAATCGCAGACTCTGCCGTAATGCCAGTCGTAAAGACCTGCGCCAACACCAGCACAATCAGCGCCAATACCCAGCTGAAAATCTGTGTCGGAATCTTCTTGATGAACCCGATGCTCTTAAACAGCTCAGTGAAAATACCGACCGCCAGAAGACAACCGGCAAAGGTGGCGAGATAAGACCAGTCAAAGAAAGTAAAATCCATCTTGTACTCCTCCTTTTACTTGTGGAGCGGAAGCTTGTCCACTTCGCCCATTACACGCTTTGCAGAGCCGTTTCCACCCATCTTCAAATATGGTTTGTAGAGATAGTCGTAAAGGTTTTCGTATTCATCTTTGGTGATGTATCCTCGTTGTACATAGGACATGCCCAAATATAAAATTCGATCATGAGCCAGTCCAACGAGCATTTGTGTTTTAGCGTCTTTCTTGTCGGTCAGCTTTTGCACCAGAGCCCAGAATCCAGAAGAAGCCAATACCGCGCAAAGAACCGTGATAAGGGTCTCTACGAATTGTGGCATTCAGATCAGCCTCCCGTATTTACCGGAAATCCAACCATTTTGATTTGCAAACGCAATCAGCAGCCAACCGTCATCAGAAGTCTGACCGCCAAACGAATAAGTTTCCCCCGCATGTGCCACGCCAAGCTTGGTTCCCTCCGTATTCGGAGCCGTTCGAACCCAGCAGTTACCGCCGACGACAGTTACGCTTCGAGGCTCCTCAGGAACCACGTCCATAGCCGCCAGCGCCTCGCTCATTGCCTTGTGCGTCTTGGGGCCGTAGATGCCGTCCGCGAAAAGCTCATGATCCTTCTGGAATGAGCGCACGGCAATCTCGGTAGCATCACCATAATCGCCGTCCGCACCCCACTTTCCGCAATCGTAGCCAAGGCGGATGAGATTCGTCTGAAGCTCTTTCACATCCTCGCCTTCGGAGCCATTCCGAAGAAGTCTCGAACCGAGAAGACTTTCGACATTGCTGTCAACGCTCTGAGAGCCATTGTCGGAATAGTCAAAATACTTGGTCATAAGACCCCAGCGATTCCACCCACGGTCGTAGAGTTTGGTACGGACAACGCCATACATAACTCCGCGAGCCTCAATGACATACCAGTCACCTTCGGGGTGATTCTTCTTGACAGGCTCGATCAAATATCCAACATGGGTGATGTACCCAGCGCTGGACGAATGGATGAACACCGCAGCTCCGGGAACGCGATTCTTGGAGGGAATCCTACCCGTACCCTTCGTGCCGCACCACTGAGCGTAATTGTACCGTGCCTTGGTGTTGATGTTCACGCCGGAGAAATCCTCGTACAGACCCTCCGCAAGGCCGTTGCAGTCCCATACCCGCGCACAGTTTTCGCGCCATTCAAGCGCCTGATTGCGCTGCTTCGAGCTGGTGTACTGAGTAAACCACCAACTGTTCTTGGCCCACTTCTTAGGGTTTTGTCCTTTTGCGCCCATGATATAGCCGTCGTGCCGGTTATACGCTGCGATAAGTCCGTTGACAAAATCCTTCACAGGCATTCGTTTAATTGCCATTTTGATTCACTTCCTATAAAATTTACTGTTGACAAACGGGTAGAGTTGTGGTATTATGTACTCGTAAAGGATAAGCCTCTCCTTTACAATGTCGGACTCGGAGAACCGAGCTAATCTGCTCTGATACTGAGCAGCCGTGGATTGAAAAGTTTTGTTTGAGAGTGTAATTTCTAGATATTTCTAGAACTGTCGGATCCGGAGCACCGGACTAATCCACTTTGATGCTGAGTGGCCGTGGATTGAAAAGTTTCATTTGTTAGTACGAAGCACGGTGAAACTCGTAGAGGAGAGGCTTTCCGTTTACTGTCAGGCTCGGGCTTCCCGAGTCCTGTGGATTGAAATATTTTGTTTGTTAATGTGAATACCGTTGACGACCTACGAAAAAGCTCTGCCCAGATTATCTGAGTAGGGCCTTTTCATTTTTCTCATTTCGGTGTTCCAACCGCGATCCAGCTCACGCGAGGACTGCGGTTCGACGTATCGCCATTAAAAATACGCGCCGTAAACCCCGTTGTCGTCACCGTACCCGTCACCGCAACTGTACATTTTCCAAACGCTCCCGCGGTCGATTCCGTCTCAAAGCTCACCACCACGATGGGCGCAGCGTAAAACGCCTTGGGGAACGTCACGCTTACGTCTTTATAGCTGCCATGCGATACGGTCGTCCCCGCTATACGCCCGCACTGCACGCCCACATCCGCGGGAAAATGGTTGTGCCCTGTGTTCCAGTTGGCCATTGGAGTCGCTCCTTTTATTCTTCGTAGATGATCTTCACACCGTAAGCTTTTGCAGCTTCATGCTCAATGCGGCAACCACGCGCTTGCTCCCAACCTTTGCAGAAGTATGCCGCATGGCACAGGCTCATGTTTTCAAGAGATTTCGCGAGAAAACACAGCGGAATGTTGACCACGCCGCGTTTCTCCATAGACTCTTTGGAGTACCATTCACTGGTGAACAACGTGTTCACAACTTCATAACCTCGGGCTTCGAGCGCGGCGATTGCCCGTTCACGTGCGGCGATGATCTCTTCCTGTGTTTTGTTCGCCATCGGCTGAGACAACATTGCCTTCATTTTTTTCACCTTCCTATAAATCACTGATTCGTTCGTTGATTTTGTTCATTTACTCCACCCCCAGCGCGGTGCGGATGGCCTCAAGGTCGTCCGTGGTCAGAGCGGGATAGTCCGCCGCGATGTCCTCAAAGGATTCGCCGTTGCTGATGCGGATACGGAAGGCCCGCACCATGATCCGCAGCTTCAGATTGTTCAAAGTCTTCATTTCATTCACCTCCTCCAATTAAATCTGCCATCATCAGGATAATATCGTCTGTCGTGCCCTCCAGCACGTCGAGGCGCTGTTCTGGTGTGGGGGATGGCGTAGGCAGATTTGCCTGTATACGCTCATACTCGGCGATTTCCTCCGGGGTCATGTCCCGGGTTACTCCGTCAATGTTGATTTTCATGCGCTCACCCCATATATTTTGATGATGGTGCCGACAGGCAATTGAGTATTGGTAAAATGGATTTTGCTGATTTTATCTCCATCTACGCCAATCGCGTTATGTTGGAAATATGGTGATAAGCTATTGACAAGATCGCCAGAGCTATATACCGTTACCATGTATTTTCCTCCTTTTTGCTCGACTAAGAGTTTCGCATATCTTTTTTTTCCGGCCACTACAATATTGCCGCAATACATGCTTAACTGGCTGCTCCCAATGTTGAGCACTACGTATTCGTAGCCACCATTTGCTGTTGCAGTGTCTGGCGTTTCCATTTCGATGTACACCGTCCTGAACGACACATTGCGGACAAGGTAGCTGGTTTCCTCAGCGAGCGTGATCTCCTCGATCAGTTCATACGGCTTATCCACGCCAATCCTATCTCTTGCCGCCTTCTGCTCGGCAGCTGTCCACGCCGCGCCTTTTCCGTCGCACATGGCGGCTTTGACGGCTTTGTCCAAATTCGTTGGCGTGATAGGTCTATCCGACACGCGTCTTTCAATGTTATCTGCTTCTGCCGGATAGATTTTGATAAGGTTATCACTAATATACAATCCATGCGAGATGGATGGCGCAGATACGCCCAGATGTTTTGGTCCGGTTACCCACGTCTGCGCTACTGGCACATTCGCCACACCGTCAGCCAGCACACTCGTCCCAGCCACCTGCACGTCTTTAACCGGTGCATACCCCAGCGCAGATTGGATGTTCTCAGCGGTCACAGACGCGTCGGAACCCGGCTCACCCTTCGGGCCTTGTCCGCCGGGATCACCCTTGTCGCCCTTGTCGCCCTTAGCCCCAGCGGCTCCGTCCTTACCATCTGTACCGTCCCTGCCCGGCCTGCCCTCTGGGATGCCAAAGTGCATCGTCCCAGTCTTACCGTCGTATTCCGCCGAGGCAGGCTCTCCGTAGGCCACGCTCTCGGCCTCGGCTTTCATGTTCTTGACGCTGTCGATGGCGGTGGTAATCTTGTCCACCCAGTCCATGCCTGGCTCCGGTGCGTCCGTCTCCTGTCCTGTCAGGCTCTTATCAACCATAGTGGAGAGGATTTTGGACTTGGCCAGCACACCGTCCACTGTCACGCGTACTTCCGCCTCGCCGCTCCCAGCAATGGCCGTGTCCGCACTGGTGGGTTGCCAGACGAGACATCCGTCCCGCAGCTCCGCCGCAACGGGGTAGATGCCGCTCTCGCCATGCCGCCGGTGCAGCAGCGTCACCACCGCACCGGGGTACTCCACGAGATATTCAGATACATCAATTTCCACCGTTCGCGCTAGATTCTCGCCGCACCTGCCGAGCAGTATGTATCCGCCCTTGGTCACATCATATTTCACAGGTTTCTGCCTCCTTACTTGCGATAGCTGATCTTCAGCACCGGTGCACCGCTCTCGCCCTTGCCCGCGAACCTTGAGTAGCTCGCCGTGTAAGACTTGCTGCCCGCGGTCGTCGTGTCGGGATTGTAGAGCATCAGCCCGCCGTATCCATTGGTCTTCATGGCCTTTACCGCGCTCGTCACGTCGATCGACACCGTCTGCCCGTCATACGCCGTCTTGCTGGCGTAGAGCGTACCCGGCACATCGTAGCACCGCACATGCACACTCACGCCGCCGCCCTGACCCACGCCGCCGATGCGCCTGATCGTCAGCGTCGCCGAGTCAATCTTGTCCGCGCTCGTCAGATCGCTGGGCAAACTAAACAGCATCACGCCCTTGCGCAGCGACTGAGAGCTACTGTAGCGGCCCTGATAGAGCTTGCTGCCGTAACCGCTGGTGGACGTGCTCGTGGGAGACAGGCTCACCGTCACCGTCTGGGTCGTCGGGATGCTAGGGCTTGCCTTGGCCGCGAAGGTCGGGTCAGGCGTGGCGTTGTAGACCTCGCCGCCGTTAGAGAGAGAGATCGTGCCGGTAGGCTTGCCCGGCCCTTGAACTCGCAGTTCCGATGCCCAATTGACCCTTGCCATAACAATGCAATCGCCGCCGCAGTTGTATACGATAGCCCTTGTAGACCAATCGTCGCCCATTGCGATTCCAACACTCGCGTTAATCGTACATTCAGAAATAAATAGTGACGACGAATTCTCCAAGAGCAAAGCAGTCCCAGCACTTGAGAAATTAACCTTCAGAACGCTTACAGACGTCGATCCGCAGCTGTCAATCTTTAGTTGGTTCATCGTTCCGTTAATGAGTCTTAATGTACCTTTGCCAGAAAGATTCGCAACAGTATAATTACCCGAAGTGACATTTTTGCAGTCGATGTAAACAAACCCCGTCAGATGCTTCCCACTCAGCTCCTCCAGTATCGCCGCCAGCTCGCCAGCGTTGGCCGGAGTATAGCTCGCCGCGCCCTGAGTATGCACCACGGATTCCGACACGATCCGATCCGCCTCGACCACCTCGGCATGCACGCCGTCCGCGTCCACGCGCAGCACATCGTCCTCGCCGTCGTCTGACGGCACGGCCACTTCCATGCGCTTCGAGACAATCCGCACGCGCTCGGTGTTGATGTCCACCTTGCTGTAGTCGCTGCTCACGCTCAGACTGCCCGCCGGGTCTTCCGGCGCAGGTGACCAGTCGGTAGACTTGTTGCCCTTTTCCAGCTTCAGGTTTTTGAAGATGTGGACAGAATTGACCGTCGTCGGCAGTCTCATAATATAGATTTCGGTGGAGCCAAGCAAGAAATCCGGAATGTTTTCAACCGTTGTGAATGTACCCGAGACATGCGTCCATTCATTCGCCGGAATCTCTTTCCAGTAGCCGCCGTCATTCGTTGCAGCGTTCGAGCCGTCGCCTCTTCGGATTGAAAATATAACTCCGTTTGTCGTCGCGACCGACGGCTTGTAATCGAAGCTCAGCGTGTACTCCGTGTTCGGCTCCAGCAGAGCATATGTGTCTTCGCCAATTGCGTAGGATATAACGCTCCATCCCGCATGAGGCGTAGCGTCCCTCGTCATCTTAACTGCGCGCACGCCGCCATCCAGATACTCTTCAATGGTTCTTCCACCGGTCTGCATAGACCAGTCCCAGTTGGCCGTACCCTGATTTGTACCCCGAAGCAGGTTCCTACCGCCCACAGAGATGCCGTCAACCTTGTCCGTCACGTACAGCTGCAAATACTTGTTCCCGCGAATATCCATCGCATTGAGCTCATTGATGGTCGCTTCGCTGGCGAACAAATCACTTACATCGATCTCCTTCGCCGTGATGCTCCCCGCCAGAATCTCGTTGCCCGTGATAGTCTGGGCAGCGATCTGAGCCGCCGTAATGGACTTCGCCACGATGACGGTTCCGTTGATGTAATTCTTATACTGATCCTTCGCCAGCTCCGTCATGGATAGCCCCGACGACGCAGCATTGATCTTATAGATCACTCCATCATCTCCGACCAGCAGCAGTCGCTCTGCGGACAGTGTCCCAGTCTTGATGAGATCGGCATTCAGCTCAACAATCTTCGCCGATGTGATCGAGCCGTCCGCAATCTGCGCCGTCCCGATGGCCGAATCATCGATAATCCCGCTGTTTGCCGTGATTGTCTTCGCTTTGATGAGGTCAGCAGTGATCGTCTTAGACGCAATCTTTTCGGCGGTCACAGCACCGGCCGCCAGCTTGTCCGTATCTACCGCACCGGCTTTGATCTTGTCGGAGGTGATCGCTTCGGCACTGATCTTCTCCGCTGTCACGGCATTTGCCGAAATCTTGTTCGCCGTAACCGCCCCAGCTTTAATCTTGTCGGCTTCTACGGCATTCGCGGCGATTTTCTCAGCAGTAACAGCCCCGGCATCCAACTTGTCAGTGGTAATAGACCCGGCCTTAATCTTGGTGGCTTCGACCGCTCCGGCAGCGATCTTTTCCGCAGTCACAGATCCAGCATCCAATTTGTCAGTCGTAATTGCCCCGGCTGCGATTTTACCGGCAGTCACAGCATTCGCCTGAATATGATTTGCGTTGATTGTATCCGACTGGATGTGCTTCGCCGCGACAATATCGCTTCTGAGTGCGGCGCTGCCAATGGTTTCCTGTGCAATCTTCGCCCCGCTGAATCCGCTCGGAATCTGCCAACTGGTAATGCCGGTATTCGCCAGCGTCTTTCCGACAGTTCCGATTTCCACAGAATTCATTCGATCCAGCAGACAGTCCCATTCCATTTTGACGATCTGAGCGGTTACGTCGATATTCATCTTAGGATGCTGGATGATCACATAATCGTACAGGAAGCAATTCTCAAGATTCCTGAACTGTTTGTACTCTTCAGTATCCCCAAGATTGATGAATTCAACGCTCATCTCAATTTTAGGCAGATCGCATCCACTGTCGAACATCTTCTGAGCCTGAGCCCTCATGCGAGCCCTAGCGACAGCCTCAGTGATCTTTCCGCCATTCTCATCCTTGTCACCAATCTTGCAATTCTCGCATTTCATGTAGTAGACATGGATGATCGGATAATCGTTAATGTACTTGCTGTCCACACACTGTTGTTCAACCGGCCCGGCCAAGAAGAATTCCTCTCCATTCTTGGTTTCGCCAGTTGGAATAATTCTTGTAACCAGCTCTTCGGTGTTGTCCTTGTAGGAAATACCAGTCAGATTCTTTCCGTACTGAATCCGAACCCCTCGATTGATTCCCGGATCGTGAAGGAAATACAGGTCGTAATTGTCCCGGATCATGTCTACGTCAAACTTTGCACAAACTCCGTCTTCAGGATCGAGAAAGCACTCAATCTCATTCTTTCCTCTGAAGGATAGCCCCGTCTGGGTGTTAGTCACATTCGTATAAGCATGAAAACGAGTTTGAAAGCCATAGCTCTTTCCGAGAATATTGTCAAGCGTAGTCTGAAGATTCACCGCCTGATCCGATCCATAGTAATAATGAGTTGCGTCATAGAGCAGATCGTAAGTAATATGCCTTGCACTCACCGTAACTTTTTCAAGCCCCCGCTCGACCTCGTAGATTCGGAAGAGCTGATCGGTAATCATCCACGGACTCTGAATTTCCTGAATGGCATTCGCATTATCCTCGATCTTGTGCTCCGTGATTAGTTCAAAACCGTTCGGATCGATCCAGCCGGTGCCGTATTTGGACTTGACCTTCCATCTGGAAATGTTCGCCGTATCCTTAGGCTGATAGACCACGGTTACTATATCTCCGGCGTTCATAACCTTGCGCTTTCCGCTTCCGGAGCTGGACTTGTAGAGCGTTCTCTGGTTCTTGCTCGTAAGCTGGTTCAGAGGTTTGACCTTATAAGTCCAGACTGTGGTGACACAGCTGCCATTTTGAATTTCCGGAGTGGTTCGCACCGGTACGGGAATCACAAGAATATTATCCCGAACCAGTGCGGTATACTTTCCGAACTCGTCTATTGGATGAGTCATGGTGACGAGGCTGTCGCCATTGGCCGTTTCTTCAAACTTGCACTCGGTGGGCTCAAGAGCGCCAACCAGCCCAATCGTCGAATAATCGTTATTGTCCTCATTCGAGGAAAAGACATAGATGTCGCTCAATTAGATCCACCTCCATCTCGGTGCGATCTCAATTTTTGTAATTCCGCCAGAAAACGAAACAGGCGAGGTTCCTTCAGGAATCTTCGCCCATTCTCCGGTAACTCTGGTTCCCAACAATGTCATTGGATCGCTTGCGCTGCCATTCGATCCCTTGTAAGCAATCTTTGCCTCGCAGTCCAGACAAATATAAGTCAGATTCGTAAAGCTGTTGATGATCATCGTCGAATTTCCGATCATAACATTCCCCTCAGCCGTTCCATAAACCTTGATCAGAGGCTCCGAGTAGATGTTGCCTTCATTCTTAATCGTGCCAGCTGCGGTAAAGGTCTTGACTGCATCGCCGCCGTCCAAATATAAAAACGGCTTGGCTTGAAACTCCACGGAGAATGACCGATGCGGATTCCCTCGCACAATTTTGTCAAACGAGATCTGGTTGGCCACCCTTGCCCGATAATATCCTTCGGGTCGGCTTGCGAACTTCACCGTTCCTCCGCCCTTGAGCCATCCGCAGATCTTGGCGATTCGACTGACGCTTTCGCCGTTCTCCAGCATATACGGATCGTCGATTACGCAGCCTGCGGATAGATTAATGTCGTCATAAATGCCGTCCCCCTCAAGCAGTGTAATTGATCCACTCTTTCCGGGAATCGTTTCGTAAGAGACTCGCTCCTTCGGAGAGATAATGGATGGCTGAGACAGTACGTGCATCCCGTAATCGGTGCACTTCGTGCCATTCCAAATAAACCAGTCTTTCAGTTCCATGGGATGCACCTCTTTTTTGACTTTCCACAAGTATCGTTAACGGTTCAATAAAATACAGATCGATCCCTTGACAAAGACGGTATCTTATGGTACGATTAAGCGAAATAGAAATTTTTAGAAACTATAGAAGAACGCAAACAAAGGTTAGGACTCCTTGACAAGCTGCTCCGTAACCAGTTTGAAGTTCACATACGATCTGTTCGTGATTTAAAAAATTTCCATTTTGACTAAATCTGAGATAACCACCGATTCGGTCTTTGCCAAGGGATTGAGGTAATTGTTCCGTGCCCTTCTTGATCGAGTCTGAAGTGGCTCATCTGTACAAAAGGAGGCGAAGACCATGGAACAAATTACACCGAGAAATTCTGCGTCTTTTCAATGGAAAAATGGCGGTTTGTCTGGTGCGATTTCCTTCGTTATCAAGAAAGTCGCCATCGACATGAAACTCGAAATCAAAATTAAAAAGTAAATAGCCAAAAAAGTCGGGATCGAGGAGTAAACTCGCCCGGCCTTTTTTTCATTTTTGAAGACACAGAAAATTCCCAAAACTCGATTCAAGAATATCGAATCCCTGAAACGAGGTTTGAGAACTTAATCATTAAATTATCGAATGCGCCTATGAAAACGCAGCAGGTGAGTGTATACTGTAGATAAACTGCAAAGGAGATGATTTTATGACTGACACCAGCGTCCTCACGAAGGATGCAAAGAAGCTTCTTCGAATCATGTACAAAGAACATAGAAAGCGGATAAAGAATGGTATTTCTAAAGATCGAGCCATGAAATTCGAAAGCTCTTATGCTCTCAAAGAGCTCTTCGGACTAGAAGAATCCATTCCCGACATCAGCGCCACATGCGACGAACTTACCAAATATGGGTTTATTCGCTCCACAAAGGAAAATGAATCTCGAATCTGGATACGACTAGAACCTCTTGGCATTGCAGTTATGGAGAAAACACCCTCCAGAATTTTTCATAAAATCTGGAAGGCGATTCAAGGAGTCCGTAGTTTACTCCCCTTTTGACAAGGCCTTGAATAAGTCATCGAAATAACCAGATTCTCTCCATAACGGCAATTCCCAAAGGTTTCAGACATATCCAGAATCGAGAGTCGTTTTCCGGGATTGATTGGACAAATCCGTGTTCGGTAAGTTCTTTGCAATAAACATTGATGTCTGAAACGGATTCTTCCAAGCCAAGAATGCCTTTCAGTATTTGGACATTTCCGAAATACCTTGCTCGATCTATCTCGACCCCGTTCTTTCTGCGTTTCTTGTACTCTTTGTACATGGCTCTAAGAAGTTTCTTGGAAGCTCTGGTAAGACCTCTTGTGGTCGTCATGGTCATTCCTCCTCTCTTCTCCCAAAAACTTAAAAAAGAGGCAGCCCTCTGTATTGAGAGCCGCCTCTGTTGGGTAGTTGTTATTCGAACTTGATGCCTGTCGTGATGGTGAGTTTGAATTGGTAGGGGATTGTCAGGATGTCACCTTCATCTAGGGAGATGTAGTAGGTTTTATCTCTATTGGGCCTAGCAAAATCATTCAGCTTGTAATCCCAGTCACCATACTCATGGCCGAATGGCTCTAGTGTAATCATTCCGCCACTTGCTTCCGTGTCATAAGATTCGAGATAATAATCTCCTACTGGCAAATCCTTTCCTCCAACGTATGTGCCTTGCTCAAGTATCGTAGCTTTTTCAATTCCTCGTCCCACGACCTCTTGAGATAAGACCGCTTGCAATTTCAACAATTCTTCATCGGTCAAAGTTGACACATCGGGAATTTCGGCCATGGCCATCGAGCCAAGAAGCGCCAACATGATTGTTAGCGCAATTACCTTCTTCATTATTATCCCTCCAATAATCTAGACTAACTAGATTTTAGCACTCAAAGAATTCAATGTCAAGCATGCCCGCCAAGACCTCTCTTTTGCTGATAACTAAGAGAAGCAATCTCGGAAGCTAAAGATCGAATATCCTGCTCGGAGCGAATGTAGAAGTTGTTTCCGCTCAGGTTGACAGCGCTGCTATTGACGCTCGAATTGTCAATATTGCCACTAGAGCTTCCATTTTGATTCATGTTAGCTCTAGAGATGCTTGCCGAAGCGGCTCTTGCACTATCCACATTCGAACCCACGGAAATTGTCGATCCACCAGAAAGCATACTTCTGATTGCTCTTGCACCTTCACCGACGTTCGTCAAGTCAACGATCGGTCGAATTACTGGATCGGAAGAAACATTCTCATCAAGCAATCCGCTCATGCTGGAAATAGACGCTCGAACAGAGTTCAATGCCTGCCGACTCACATCGGAGCTAGCACTCGTTACAGCAGAAGAATAAGCTGTAATTCCTTTAGCCATGCCTTGGCTGAAGTACATACCGAGCTCTTCGGTTTTCTTAGAAGGCGAATTGATTTCAGCAGTTCTCTGTACTCCAGAAAGAGCACCTTTAACCATGTTTTCAGATGCAATCCGTGCACTTGCTGCGGACATTTTAATCCCTTGAGCGAGACCACTCGCCATGTACTGACCGGCAGTGACAAACTTTGATCTGTATCCGCGAATTGTAGTAACAGCCTTGTCGCATGCGTCGGTTATCGGTTTGACATCAATGGAAACATTCGAGAAAATGCTGCTAGTCTCAGAGGTTGCATCTTCACTCGTCGAGAAAATGCCCTTCAATGCGTCCATCTTTGTCTTGAATGACTCGGTGTCCGTAGAAGTGAAAACTGATACCGCATTTCCGATTTTTGAAACTGCATTGCTGAAATCTGTAACAAAAGACATGTCTAGATTATCCTTGCTCAGCTCTTCGCTTACCGCAGCATAAGCCCCCTCGAATGTAGTTATCGAGCTAGACACCATACTCAACACCGATGGGTCAAACCTCATATCCGCAGTGACCATGCCGACTTCGGCGATCTTCTTGAGCGCATCAATCGCCACATCCAGATCATCCTTAGTGGTTCCCTGAGAGAAAGAGTTGACTTTTTCAGAGAAGGTGTTCAGATTATTGCCGAAACCTTCGAGATTCTCAATGAAGCTCTCAGTCTTGTTGTCGCCGAACCAGAATTTTGACCATGCGCCGCCGTTAGCTTCAAGGTTGAATCTGTCGCTCGCAATGAGATCGAAGAATTCAGCGACCTTTGTGGCGGCATCAATGGCGGTTTGAGCATTCAATACTGTCTGGTCGGTAATCGTAGCCAGAGAAGTATTTACGGACTGCATGGTCGATGCGAAATCGTCAATGGTTGTCGTGAGATAGGAGAATCGGTCTTTCTTGCGGAATAGGCCGCCAGTAATGGTAGATAGGAACCCCATCGGAGTACTGGAAGTCCAAGCTTCGATGACACCGTTCAAGGACTGAGCCGACTGAATGGCAGCATCAACCTTTTCCTGATCCACATCTGCATCAGCCAGAATCCCAAGACTCTCGGATATACTTCTCGCGCCTTCTTCCTTAAATCCGGATGCGAGATTCGCCAGTGCTCCGCCGACAGAGTTAAGTACCTCTCCGCCTCTCTCAATATCCGCAATGAGCTGACCATTATTCTTTCGATCCCATGTGCCAAGTCCTGCGGTACACGCTGCGGCAATATCAGCAATCGCTCCGAAAGTTGCGGTGATGATGCTTGCATTAACGAACCCAAGCCCCACGGCGATTGTACCCTTCAAGCCGAGCATTCCGAGTGCGTCGCTAATTGCAGCGATGGCCAAGGCCGCAACTCCAAGAGGCCCGTCAAAGCCCTTCAGAGCGTTACCGACCGTAGCTAAAACCTCTCCGCCGCGTTTGATTGCGGCCACGTCAGCTCCTCCACGATAAATATCGTGTTCACCGATACCAGCGATGATCGCTTCGGCAAGAACTGCTACGGTGCCGATGGTCGAAGTCAGAATTGCGGAATCAAGCCACCCAAGAAGCAGAGTGCCAGTCCCTCTTCCTTTGAACAAATATGAAATTCCTTCGCCGATAGCCGTAAGCGCTCCGGCAGCAATCCCCAAAGGCCCTTCGAATGCTTTAAGCGCTCCCGAAATAGCTCCGAGAACTTCTCCACCTCGTTCAATAGCTGCTACATCAGCGCCGCCACGATAAATATCGTGTTCACCGATGCCAGCGATGATCGCTTCGGCAAGAACTGCTACGGTGCCGATGGTCGAAGTCAGAATCGACGAATTGAGCCAGCCTAAAAGCAGATATCCCGTTCCTCTGGAACCTATAATGAACGCAATAGCTTCACTAATGCCGACGATTCCTCCAATCGCACCATATAGAGCAGGAGAGAAGTTATTAAGCGCTTCAGCCAAAACCGCTACTACTTTTCCTCCAGCTTCGATTTGATTCGCGACCAACCCATTCGTACTCTCATTCAGCCATCCCAGACCAGCCATAATACCGCCAACCAGAATTACAGCCGTGGCAATCGTCATTGTTATAATCGCAGCATTAGCCCATCCATAGAGAAGCGTTTTCATTCCGCCTTTTCCTTTAATGAAAGCAATTGCTTCGGAAATAACAATAATTCCGTCCATAGAGTATATCAAAGCAGGAGAGAAATGATTAAGCGCGTCTGCAATTGGGAAGAGAATTTCTCCTCCGGACTGTATCTTCGAGGCAATGATTCCATTCGTACTCTCATTCAGCCATCCCAGACCAGCCATAATACCGCCAACCAGAATTACAGCCGTGGCAATCGTCATTGTTATAATCGCAGCATTAGCCCATCCATAGAGAAGCGTTTTCATTCCGCCTTTTCCTTTAATGAAAGCAATTGCTTCGGAAATAACAACTATACCGCCCATGCTTATCGTCAGGGCAGGCCCGAACGAACTAAGCGCTTCACCAATAGTCTTGATGATCGAACCGCCATTTTGAATTTTCTGAGACACTCCGCCTTGGTTCAATTCATCAACCCAACCGATCCCGGCAAGTATCGAGCCTGCCAGAATAACAGTGGTTCCAATAGTGGCCGTAATTATAGACGAATTGGCCATGCCGTTAAGTAAGGTAAAAGCTCCTCCAGATTTCCCAGTATTCTTAACAACGGAAGACAGTTTAATCCCGAGTTTGCCAGCTACCTTTCGCATAAGGCCAAGACCGCCTCGCGCTTCGATAAATGCAATAGCATCGCCAACGGCAGTTATTCCAAGCACAGCTGCACTTAGAGCAGGAGAGAAATTTGACAGCGCACCAGAAATAGATTTAATCACTCTTCCGCCATTCTCAATTTTGGAAGTAATGCCGCCATATGTAACCTCTTCAAGCCAACCGAGTCCAGTGAGTATAGCACCAATGACCGCCACTACTGTCCCTAGCGTAGCCGTAATAATGGCCGAGTTGAATCCGCCATAGAGAAGCGACTTTGTTCCAGTTTTTCCCTGAACGAAAGAAACAGCTTCACCCATTGCGACGATACCCAATATGGCAGCAGTCAAAGCAGGCGAGAAATTCTTCAAAGCATTAGAAAGTGCTTTCAATACTTTTCCGCTATTCTCAATCTTTTCGGCTACTCCGGGGATCAACCCAATCAGAGCAAATGCGCCAATGATCAATAGCAATGCTGATATAATGCCAAGTGCTCCCTTAATACTCGACCCGATTCCAACCTTATCCATGATCGCTAGACTTGCACTTACAGCCAAGAAAATCATAGAAAGTGAACCGGCAAAAGCCAGCATTGTCTTAACGTCAACGCCTTTTACCATATCAAGAGCAAAACCGAACGCTACTATAACCATGGTGAGCATACCGAGCATTAGCAAGGCTTGACTAATCTTAATCGAAGACCCTGTGAGCTTTCCGGTCGCTTTCATGAACAAACCGAGAATCGTAACGACCGAAACAAGACCAGCTAGCCCTCTAGCCATTTCTTCCCATGAGAGCTTCGAGAGTTTTATCATAACCCCCGAGAAAGCTGCCACCGTAAGAATAACGCCTATCATGGATAGCAGTTTAATTTTCGGAACATCGCCGCCACTCATCTTGCTCAAACTGCGAATCATCACAAGCAACACTGCAACCGTTCCCGACAATCCGACTAGGCCTTTAGTAATTTCTTCCCAAGACATAGCTCCGATCTTTTTCAAAGCGTCTGCCATAGTTGAAATAAGACCGAGGTATCCCGCAATCGTTCCGATGTCCATCGCGGATTTGGGTTTCGAAATCGTTGAAATTATCTTGGAGAATACCAACAACAATCCCATAACTCCGGCAAGGCCAAGAAGTCCTCTTCCGATCTCCTCCCATGATAACTTGGATACCATTTTGAGAGTTAATGCCATGGCTAAAATTGCCGCTGTAAATCCAAGAACTCCCCCAAGCTTTATGCTGTTCAGGCCTCCTGCTTTCTTTGAAATGCCCATGAAAACAAGCAAAAGAGTCATAACACCAGCTAAGCCGCTTAGACCTCTTCCGATCTGCTTCCAAGACATGTTTCCGATTTCTTTAAGAACCTTAGACATGGCAAGCATTGTCAACGCAAAGCTCAAGAAACCACCAAGCTTTATGCTGTTCAGGCCTCCTGCTTTCTTTGAAATGCCCATGAAAACAA
>ERZ1034984.405-NODE-405-length-48582-cov-836.516640_pt1 | contig 48582 bp, 73 predicted proteins | sample MGYA00520589_ERZ1034984 | MGnify/ENA primary metagenome ERZ1034984 (study PRJEB33766, sample SAMN09781790) | gut metagenome | biome: gut microbiome | host: Homo sapiens | place: Madagascar | study: EMG produced TPA metagenomics assembly of the PRJNA485056 data...
CGTTTTCTGATTAAATGTAACTTGTGCCATGGCCGTACTCGGTTTCGATTTCAATAGCCCCGCGCAGGGTGCGCGCATGCTTGTCCGCTACTTCAAGGTTAATCGCCGTCACCGCCAGAACGCCCGGCACGCGCAGCGCGGCCCGACGCAAGCGGTCGGTGACAATTGCAACTTGCAACGGCCGCCCGAGCTGATCAGTAAACCAGTCGATCCCCTCGTCGTATCGGAAATACGCATCGTGTAGGAACAGCCGGCATTCGTTGCAGACGTTCTGACAGATCGCTTCAACTTGATCAAGCAACCTCAAATTGCCATTTGCGTCAAAGGCCAAGTCCCAATCAGGAGTAAGGCCGAGCGTTTTTTCAGTATGCATTTAACCGCGCCCCGTGCTTGTCGTTCCGCCCTGAGGACAGTCGTGAACGTGTGACTTCAAGCCGACGCCGTCGGCGCTCACGTCGCCCCCCGTCACGGCCATATTGCCCGAAACAGTCGCGCCGCCTCCGCCCGACACCGCCATTCCGCCCGTGCCCGTGATCTTCCCGACAACTGTCAAAGATTTTTGAATCGTTACATCCCCGGTAATCGTTGTCTTCGGGGTATCAATCTTTGTAGAACCGCTTGCGTTCAGTGTGGCGGTTGTGGTGTTTACTGTAGCCGAATCCTTTGCATTCACTGTTACGGTTTCGCAATCCACGATTACCGTAGGGCTTTCCAAGTGGTGCTGTTTCGGTGCGACTACGTGTATCGTCCCTTTCTCTTCAATGTGAATGAAGGTTTTCGGAACCTGCCCCCAAAAGCCGCCGATGTAGAACCCGTCGCTCATGTCAAAGCATCGAAAAGACCCGGGGACAACCGGATCGGTCCCCCCGGACAGGTTTGATGTGTCCTGCTGGGCAAAAATGGCTAGACCGACATCGCCAACGACCGGATCGCAGACAATCGCAGCCGTCCCATGCTGAAGCCGGAAGTAGGGAAGGCGCGGAATAGAAACTGGCGGCAGAAGGTTGCCGTCCGCATCCGTCTGAGCGACGAGAGGCGTAGCAGAAACGTACAAGGCGCCACCGCTTTCGCCGGATCTCTTCACACTGTCCACACGGACCGGAATAGCCGTCGAGATGGTCTGCTTCAAGACCTGTTTGATGAGAAATACCTGTTGGTTGAATTGCGAGGCAAGATCCGAGACCCGGGCTGTCATCTTTCTTTGGTTTTGCTCTGCCATCAGGTGCTCTCCATCCAAATTCCTGCAATAGTTGACATCCACGGACCGCCACCGGGAAGATTCGAGGCCAGCTCATGAGTCACGCTGTAAATTTTCCAAACGCCGGACGCGCGCGGAAGACTGCTTTCAATCCGGCAGTAGCCTGCAACCATCAGGTCCGGCCGGAAAAAGCACGAGCATCGGATGCCCATACTGTCAAACGACGGGTAGCCGATCTGTCCTGTTTCCGGGGTGATCGCAGTTACCGTCAACAATGGCCCTCGCGTTCCTGAAGTCGGTACGAGAACGACTTCCGCGTCATCAATGATGAGGTCCGCTCCGATCGTGTCTGCAACCCACTGCATTTTTGTGATCGGGTCGCCACTGATCGTGCAGTTTGAAAGGCTCGTCGAAACTCCTTCGTTTCGAAAAGTCAGTCCTGCGTCAGCTGCAAAGGTTTCCATCAGACTCTCGACCGACTGACTCCCCATAACCGACACCGGACTTTGCGGCAGAAGTTTGGAGTAGGCCGCCGTGATTGCTTCGATGTTAAGCACCGGACTCGGCGCTGCATTGAAATCCGGCGCCGAGTTTGTTATCTCACCCTCAAAGCAGAGAGACATGCCCGTAGAGTCGCCAGCCATTACCTCAACGCGATTCGGACGCAACGAGAGGCCGTCAAAACTGAGTAGCGTCAGCTGCGCCAGCTTGTCCTCCGACAGGCCGAACAGTTGGATGCTCGCCTTCGGAAGTTCCGGCGCCCCCTGCTTTTGGATGTGAACCGTCGTCGCAAAGCCGGGAAAGCTCATCTTTTCGCCGTCCAGCGTGATGCTCACGACCAACTGCTTTTCAGTGAAACTCGTGCTCACGACACCGCCTCTTCAAAAGCCAAAATCCAACGGCTTCCAAGTCCTTCATACCGGGGGTCGTCGTCACCCTGTGTGTCCACCCAAACGACGCTTGTGTTCACGGCAGAGACTGGCCACGGCGTGATGCTTCCCCTGCTGACGGCTCGTACTGATGATGCGACAAGCTCACCATCCACCGTCGTTGTTGAAAAAAGGCTGCCGCCAAGCTGACGAATCTCAATTTGGAAAGCCTGCTCATTGACAACCGCCGAAACGATCTGAGCAGGAATTGCGCTCAGCGGGATTGTTCTGATGCTCATGGTGCAATTCCTATGAGAGCAGCTTTTTCAGCGTGCTTTGCTCCGTCTGAACGCGTCCGGCGTTCACCGGATCGGCACTCGTCGGATTCTTTGGAGACCACTGAAGCTGCTGAGAGGTCACCTGCACGACGCGGATCTGAACAAAGTTGAGCGTCACGACCAACAGCGTGGCGCCCGACTGTGTGGTGCGCGTCTGGCCAATGCTCTCAAGAGAAAGATTCTCGAAAACCTCGGAAGGCGTCACCATCTTGCAGAGAAAGTTGGCTCCAGTTCCTGACTTGAGCTGTTTGAGACGAGAAATTGCCGCCATCTGCCGCGTCGGGTCGCTACCAATAGAAAGCGTCACCGACAAAGATTCAGGTTGCTGAACCTTGTTGAAAGCGGCAAGCTGACCGTTTTCAATCGGCTCCGTCAGAACCTGAGACGACGAGTTGTTGACGACTTCCAAAACGCCCTCATAGTCGCAAATCTTTGCATCGTCAGGCCCAAGAAGCCCCCACGCATCGAACTTGGTTTGTGTCTGGACTGCCATGCTTTCTCACTTCAAGCGCACGCCGCGCATCGATTGATAGAACGCGTTATTTGATCGCTGAGCGCCGGCGTAGGCGAATCGACCGACAGACGAGCCAATGGCTGCCGGACTGTCCTGCGTCGTAATGTTGTTGGTCATGTAGAGGTTTGACGAGCTGGTTATCGTCGGCGGCGCGTTCCTCCCCCGCTCCACGACGATTGTCTTTTGCTCAGCCGTGGCTTCTGGGGTGCCGTTTCCTGAGTCGTTGTCACCAAAACCAAAGAAAGACTTGATGCCGGCCCACGCGTTCTTAATAGGGCCCAGCACCTTGTCGGTGAAAAGGTCAAACCAACCGGAAAACACTTCCGCAAGCGAGTCGTAAGCGCTTGAGAAGGCGTCAATCAATCGATCGGGGACTGAAGCAAACCAGTCAGCAACCTCCTGCCCCAGCTCCCTGCAATCTGCGCTGAGCTCATCAAGCCACTTCTTTGCCTTGTCATCAAGCTCTCCAAACCAGTCAATCGCCTTTTTGACTCCGACGGCAATTCCGACCAGCCCCGCAATAACGGCGGCAATGGCCAAAGCAATTTTCCCTACAACAAAGGCAATGCCCTTGAAGGCCGTCACTACAAGGTCGCCGACAAATGGTTTCACGGCTTCCCATGCGTCTGAAAACGCCTGCTGAAGGTCAGCCAAAGTGCTTCGAAGTCCCTCAATGACATCAGCAGGGACGCCGATCTTCTTAAGGAACGACTCAAGCGCACTGTCACCGCCCTTGACAAAGACGAGCAGGTCGTCAATCGCCAAAGCCAAGGCCGTAATCAGCGCGGCGCCTACGGCCAAGGGTTTGAAAGCGAAAGACACAGAGGCGGCAAAGGCCTTGAGCGCCGCCGTCATAGTCACGACGCTCCTAATCGTTTTCAGGGCAAAGGCGGCAGCCATTACGCCGCCGAGGAGCGTGAAAAAGCGGACGTTCTCTCGGATGACGCCGACGCCCTGAGAAAGGGCGTTCATCACCTTCGTCAATCCCGGAACGAGCGCCCGAAGGAAGACGTTTCCCACGTCCTGCGCCGCAACCTTGAAATCAAGCCATGCCGTCTTGAATGCCTGGGCGTTCTTGGCGTCTTGTGTGGTGAAGGCGGTTTTTCGGTACTTCGCCACCAGCGCATCGGCTGCTTTCTGCCCGTTGAGAAAAACGGGAATTGCATTGAGCGCAACCCCTTGCGCCTCAAGGAAGCGCTGAGCCTGCAAGCGGCTCATGCCTTCGATTTTTTCGCCAAGCCGCAGAAACTCGGTCGCCGGGCGGCCGGTCTTTCGGTAGAACGATTCGAGCGACTCCTGCAGGGCCTCGGCAGTGCCGCCGGCAGCCTCATTGGCTTTGCTCCATGCGTCGATCGTCTCGACGCTCATGCCGATTTTTCGGCTCAGGTCGCTCAGTCCTTTCCCTTGCCCGACGTAGTTGTCAAAGAGCTTCGTGGCCGCCACGGCGCCGGAAATCGAACTCACGATGCCGAGAAAGCTCCCGCGAATGTCCATCAGAACCTTCGGTAGCTTGCTGAAGCTCTTGTGAGCGCTGTCCCCGGCCTCCTGCGCTTTCTTTCCCAGCTTCTCGACGGCACCACCGGCCGCGTTTGCCGACGAGGCGGCGGCAGCTGTTTCGGTGCTGACGGCGCCGGCGGCACCACCAAGGGCGCCTCGGATTTTTTCGCCGATTTCCTGAACCTTTTGGAGCGAGACTTCAATGCCCTTCAGGAAATCTTCGGTGTCTAACGACAGACCGATGACAAGCTCGCTCAGTGTTTCCTTAGCCATCGTTTTCCTTTGTGGCAAGCCACTCGTGATAGGTGCGAATCTTCAAGATTTCATCAAGCTGCATCGCATCTTCCAGCGAGTAAACAGTCTGAAGTTCGGCCAGAGAAGCCAGCCCGCCGCTGACCAGACGTCCGATCAGCGGCGGTACATTCAGGTACTCGGCTGTGCCACTCACGCGACTTGCCGATAGGTCGAACTCACTTTGTCGCGGAAAGCGCTCCACTTTCCACCGTCGAAAAAATCGAACGACGCCCGGAAGGCGGCCACCCAAAGAAGAAACACAGTTTCCGGCGCCTCGATCTGGCCGGCAATCGTTCCGGGAGACAGCTCAACCGTCGTACCGTCGTCACACACTCGTGCGCAACACCCCAGAAGCTCATCGAGCAGAGATTTTGCATCAGTCGGCTTGATGGTCAGTGATGCGATTTTTCCGACAATGTTTTCCGGGGTCATCGACCCCAGCGCAGATGACAGAGCCGGAATACCAAGAAGGCAGCCGACCTTAATCATGAAAAAGGAGCCTCTATAGGAGTCAAACGGGGTCACGCGGATTTTGAGTGACTTGCCGTTATCATCGATGGAAATGGTCTTGACTTCTCTCATCGCTTTTACTCAATGCTCTCGAAGACAAAGGAATAGCTCATCGGCTGCAAAGTCTTGCCGACGCCGCTCATCGGGGTGCCGCTCTGCAGGTAGCCGTGATTGAAATACTTGGTCACACCGGTGGCGCGGATGTACACCGTCAAACCGATTTCGTAGGGGCGCCGATTGGAGCGCTGCGCGTTCTGCAAAGTCGTCAGGTAAGCAATGCACGGCGAGTTCGGCTCGAAAGTGATGTTGACGGTCTTTGGCGCCGGCGTGTAGCCGGCAGACAGGTAACCGTCAAGAGACATGCGGGCCTCAATCTCCTGAACCGCATCAGCGATCAGGCCCTGATCCGCGCTGAAAAGCTCAAGCTGAAAACCGCTCGGATAGAGGGTTTCAATCGTCATGGTTGCCGCTACGTCAGCGGAAGTGATGTCACGATTCATTTTTTTTCCTACAAAAAACGGGGCCGAAGCCCCGCTTGGTTACCGATCTTCTTTAGATGGTGGCCGTTACCGGCATGGCGATTTTTTGAACCGATCCTGCGTAAGTAATGTAGAGGCTCATGACAGGCGACCCGCGCTGTGCGCGCACATTGGCCTCAGGATCATCAACCTGCAGGTAGTAGCCATTCGTGAAGAGCTCATTGCTGATGTCCTGCCCGACCTCCTGTGTGATCTGCGCCTTCTGCGAATCGGACAGAGCAAGGCCCGTGTCGATGACGCCGACAGTCTTGGCCGCACGAATCGGGTCAGAAATCCACGCTTTGATGAGCGTGTAGCCCTTGGCGTTATAGGGAACGCGGCTGACAGTGCTGAAACCATCCATGCAGGCGCGCTGAATCTTCGCCCGCAGCCAGATCATGCCGATCAGGGTGTCATAGAACCCGTACATTGAGCTCGCGGTTTCGCCGCGATTGAAGAAGCTGAACTCGGCATTGCGCGTTGCGAACTGGCCGACGTAGCTCACGCGGAGCGCATCAAGCGTTGCCGCCACGGTCTCATCCGTCACGGAGGCCGCAATACCGGTTGCCGACTTGCCGAAAAGCACCTTCATGCCTTGTTCCTGATCCCACTTGATGGTTGCGGGGTAGGCAAGGGCGGCGGCTGCCGCGTCGTTCGATTCGGTGTACAACATGACAGTGCAGTTGTAGGTGTTCTGCAACGTGGCCGCAATCGTCGAAGACTGCGTGGTCTGTCTCGTCATCTTCGAGTCGGTTGACCAGAAAATGTAAACGTAGTCGTTGGACACGTCAGCCCAGGCAGCATAGGCCTCAGCCGTTTCCTTCTCGGTCACCTCGGCCAGCGTCGTGAACTGCGACCAGTTCGCCGTGACCGCCACAATCGCATCGAGGTTCTGTGCGGGCGTCATGGCTGCCACGCCGGGAGACAAGACGGCGCCGGCTGCCTGCGTCAGTCCAAGCATCGACGAGAGGTCGGTGCCGCCGGTGCCGGAGGTTGCGTAACCAACGGATGCCGTTGCACCGGTCTTGGAAGTCGTGAAGATAAAGGCGTTCAGGTCGCTGTTGTAAGCGCCGGTCGTGCCCGTCAATTTGGCCGCAACCGTCGTTGCCACTTCGCTGAGTGACTGGGCCTCGGAAAGGTCAATGCCGGTCGCAGTGACGGGAGAACCGTCAATGTTGATCGTCAGGGCACCGTCGCTGACGGCCTTAAGCTCGGAAAGCGTTGCGGTGATCGGCGCGGACTGAATCCAAGCCGCCATTTCGGTCTGCATGTTCAGACCGACAATCAACGCCTTGGGCGCCTGAGCCTGATTCGTCAGGCCGGTGAAGTACTGCTGCGCAAACTTCGCCTCGGGCGAAGCTGCGCCAAAAACGTCCGCCACCGCCTTTGCCGACGTGAAGGACATGGCCGGAGCGCTCGTTGGCACAAGGTAGGTGCTCGTCAGCACCATGCCGTTTGTCTCAAGGTCAGCGCTTCCGCCGCTTAAGACTCGCGGGGTCAAACTCACAAGGTAAGAAGCATTGATGCTCATTTTCTATCCTCAAAGAACCGCCTCAAGTCGGCGGGAAACTCACGTCAACGTTGACGACGTTCACATTCACCGACGTGAAAAAGTCGAAGGAAACTTGGATCTGTTTCCAGAATCCTAGGTGAAGCTCCAAACTCCACCGAGAAACATATTTTTTCGAGTCGAGCACGAAGCTCAGATTTCTCAAGTTCTCAGCAAACAGGCAATCAACAGAAAGCGGCTTGAAAAAATTCACGCCCGCTTCGCTTCGAGCTATCAGCTCGAAGGTCGTTGCCAGTTGCTGGGCAGAAACCATTGACCGGGAAAAGCAGTCGATCTGCCAGACCGTCTCAACGTATTCGTCATAGTTCACGGCCTCTGCCGGTGCCGTGTTCCAATCCTCTGCATTAGTGCCCCGCCTACTCATTAAAAGCGGGGTGTAGATGCAAAAATCCCCGCCATCGGCGGGGAGAGATTGATCGTTCACATTGCCCGGAATAACGTGCAGACCGTCACTCGTCAGTGGAGGCGTGGAAAAGTTCAGCAAAAACTGCTCAACCGCAGAAAAAATCTGCGCTTGCGTCAGGTCAACAACCGCAGCCATTGGTCCCGTCTCCAAAATTCAAGTTCGGCGTCACAGTCTGAAGAATCACTTGAAGCGACACCCAGCCGGAGCTGGAAAAATCTTCAAGAACCGCATCGACGTACCAAAAGTACCCTTTTGCGTCCTGCACATAGTCCCCCGAGCGGGCCAGCGGCCGCCACATCGTCCACGGTCGTGCCTTTGGCGAAGACGGCGCGTAGAGGTAAAGTCGGCGAACTGTTGACTCGAATGTCACCCGCTCTGTCTGGACGATCGAGTCGGAGCCGATCGACTGTATCTGCCCCTGCACCGTCACGCCGGAAGATACGTCCGGAACGGTTTCCATCGTGGCCGGATCTCGCGAGAAGGTTCCAAGTGAACGGTAAAGCGTCAACGTCTGATCGGCATTGTTGAACGTCACCGCGCCGCGAACGATTTGATGAAGGTTCAGGCTCATTGAGTCCTCTGAACGCAGTAAATAGATAAAAAAAAGACGCCGATCTCTCGGCGTCCCGTTCGTTGGTGATCGAACTTACTTTTTCATACCATCAAGACAGCCTTCCGTAAGCTGCTTTGCTTGGTTGAACTGATCCTCTTCGACCTTTTTGAATTCCTGAAAGCTTTTTACGGCTTTCTCCGGTGCGTTTTCCGTAAGCTCAACCTCTCCGTCTTCATCATTGAAACGATACCACGACGGATTTGTCATAAAGTAGGGTCTTTCCTGCATTACAGCCTCATCTGACTCAAAACCTTCCTCATCGCGTTTCCGATGGGGTTTGGATTGCCGCTGAAGGCATTTGCCACAGCCTCTGCAATGAACTCTGCCGGAGAGCTCCGACCGTATTCACTCATGTGCTTCTCGATTATAGCTTTTTGCGTCTTTTCTTTCGACTCTTCCTTGGCAACTCGAAGAATGTCCGAGCGGAGATTTTTAAGGGCTTCGCTACGCAATTTTCGCCATCTCCAACGCGCGTCCCACTCGCTCAGCTCGCCGCTTTGAATACGATTTTCAAGCGTTTTCTCATAGAACGCATTGTGGATGACGTGCCCCATCTCGTGAGCAATGGTGTAAGACAAGTAGTTTTCAGGCGCACAAGGCATCGCCCATCGACTTTCTACGTCCCTCTTCATCTGCTCAAGAAGCTTTTTCTCGTCCTTGAACCAATCCAGGCTCAAAAAGAGCTTTTGATCTCCTCGGCTTGACACTTCAACCTGCGCCATAGCCACAGAGCGAAGCTCCTTACTCGAAACATCAAGTACCCTGTTGTCTTTTGAGTTTAAATAGTCCGAAAGCCAAGGAACAAACTCAACGATTTCAGCGACCTTCTGAGCACTTTGTTTTGCTACGTTTTCCGGAAATCTTTCAAACGCCTTCTCGTTAATTCTGACCCCCTTGCGAGAAAGCTTCTGATATACCGACTCTTCTGCTTTTGGTTCTTGCTTTTGTTGCGCAGCTGGAACGGCGGCCTTTGTTGCCGATCCCTCTTTGTTTTGGTGAGATCGAGCAATCGTCATCTGAGCCCCGTGCTGCTCTTCTTTTCCGCGCTTAGGAACGGCAGAAATGTGGCGTCCGTTAAACTTTCCGCCCATGCCGCCAAGAACCTCTCCGGTTGACGACTCGATTAAAACTGGCTGCCCTTTGGCTTTGTCTCCACCCTTCGTCATACCCTTGCCGTTGGGGTGAACAGTAATCCACTTTGCCTCATCTTGAGCAAGCTGCCCGAGACGGTGTTTCCGGCCAAAAGAAAAAGCCATGCCTGCGCGGAAAGCCGCGCCCAAACGTTTTGCGTCCATCATTTGATTTCGTACCCGATAGATTGCAATAGCGTTCCGGAAAGAAGGAGTGCTTTGTCTCGTCCTGCACCGGAATCGCTTTCGATCTTGCGCTTTCTGCCGGATGAGGTTGTTGAAAACTTCCCCGCGTAAAGCTCTTTTGTCAGCGGACTCCGGTCCGGAAACTTCTGCTTGTCCGTTCCGTTGTTCTTGATGGTTTCTTGAACATCCACCTGAGCCTGCCTCGCAACCAACTCAATGATCTTTGGCAGTTGTTGGACACCGATTGTCTTGATCCCTTGTGCGATCAAGTCGCGCCACTCTTCTTTCTTGGCGTCTGCCGTCCCGCGCAGAAAAGGACGGGGCGGGCTGCTCAGCGTCATTCCAGGCTTGATCGGCGCATTGGCAAATCCGTTTTTTTTGACGCTGTAATTTAGCCTTCCGCTCAAGTAGACAGACTGTTTTGGCGTAACTCGCTGCACCCATCCAAACTCGTTGTAAGCCGCATAGGTCGCAACTTCAGGATCATCAATGATTCCCACCTTGAAAGCCGTTCCCTTTTCTGCGGGCTTCGCCAATGTGGCCAATTTCTTAATGGTTTCGGCGTTCTTGACAGAGATTTTGACAGTCGGCTTCATTCGTCACCCCCACGGGTGAAAGTCTCGGCCGCCGTAGAGTCGGCAGGCCACGCGATACCGCTGCGTCAGCACCCAAAAGAGCGCGCCGCACTTCGTCTGATTCCACCACTGCCCAGACTCCGACTTGATGTTGAGGTTGTCAAAGGAAGTGGAGACGCTGCCTTGAGACGCAGAAGACAAGCGCCCGGGCTGGGAAAGTCCATTCGTCTCAAGTGTCACGAGGTGGCACAGAGCTGCATTGAGGATGGGGCTATTTTGCGGCTCTGGGTAAATGAAATTCCCTTGTCCGTCGCCCAACATAGATTCAATAACGCCCCACAGAAATTTCAACTGGTCATCAGAGACGACCTCATCCGTCAATGCTGGGTAAATCGCACGGAAGTTTTCAAAATTCATCACGTAGGGCGTCATTGTTTATTCCTCTTTCTTTTCCTTCACACCCTCGGCCTTCGGGTCGATGGGTTCAAGGCCGTTTTTCATCTCGGCGATTTCCGAGGCCGCCGCCTTGAATCCTTTCTTGTCCCCAACCGGGTAGATGCAAGGCATACGGCCATTTCGACCGATAAAAGCAATTTCCTTGCCGTGCATCTTGACAATTGCGTCCCAATCCTTCTTCAGCAACGTGACGCAAATAGCGTTTCCAGGGAGGGCAAGGATGCCGCTCTTTTTTCCCTTAAGCGCAGAGTTGATGCCGGGGAAAATGACGGTCTTGGTTGCACCATTTCCACAGGGCACATCGGTGAACTTGAGACCGAAGGGAAGGTTGCAGGCAATCGCAATGGTTTCTTCCTTTTCCGAAACCTCCTCGGGCTCTTTTTCGAGCGTGCTACCAACGATGTCCGCCGTTTCAACCTGATCGGCGTTGATCTTCTTTTTACCAGCCATTTTTGATCCTCAAAAAGAAAACGGGACGAGCCGAAGCTCGCCCCGCCGGGCAAGAAAAAAGCCGCAATCGCGGCTCCTCACATTTACTGCTCTAAGTTGAACGGTTTAGATACCCGTCATCGTTGCCACAAGATTCGGACGACGAATGACGCAGCCGAACGTGGCGCCCCAAGCCTTCTGCACCCAGGACGACGAGTAGTTCTCAACGTTGCCGAAGCGCATCTTTTCAGCGTAGACGTTTTCAGCGGTCGGCTCATCAAGCAGTTTCGGGACGGTCAGATAAAGCATCGACCCGGAATCAGTGCTGAGCTCGGGGAGCTGGATCACCTTCATGTTGGGGTAGTTGCTCTTGAGCAAATTGAAGGCGGTCAGGCCAAACGAGTTCGGGATTGAAAGGTAGTTGTAACGATCCGAAGCAACCGCAAGAACCATATCCGTGTTCTGATCCACGTTGCCGGCGTTGTTCCCCATAAGCGACGTCACCAACTTGGCAATGTCGTTGAAAATCACATTGGAAATCGTCGCCGCGTTCCCCTGATCCGCAACCTTTCCTTCCCACGTCGTCTGCGAATTGACAGAAGCCGGCGTCTCAGACTCGTTCAAATTCGGGTCGTTGAGTGCGCCATAAACCATCTTGTTGGCCACGCCGTAAAGGTAGAAGCGGTTGTGCGCACGGGCAAGAATGCTGGCCGCCGCACGCTGCTTGGCACCTGCGTAGTCGAGCTTGGCCTGACCGGCGGTTTCCTGCTCGCGCAGGCCGTACTTCAGGCTGGTCTCGAAAACGAAGTTCTCGCGAACCGGGAAGTTGTAGTTGACACTAGACGACACGGAGTTGGTGAAATCCGAATAGGGCGTGACGTCGCCCGTGATTTCCTCAACCGGGAAGTTCATGAATGTGTTGACCCACGTGCCCTTACGCGTCTCAGGGAAAAGCTGAGTCGCGTTCATCACGGCAAAGAGAATCGTCGTGATCTGCGGATCGAGATAGGTCAGGTAGGCGGACGGGATTCCGACGTTAGGAATCGTGCTCATCGCTGCGTCCTGCGCGATCTTGCGATCGGACACGTTGTAATTGACGATGATGTTGCCCTGCTCGTCGCGCTCATAGGGCATCATTGCCACGGCGTAAGGGGAGCTCACGCCGAACTTCTTCAACCAATAAATATTCTGATCCATTTTCAAACCTCTTAGCCGGCGGCGGGAGTGATGCCCACGCCACGATTCGAGATGATGATGATGTCGCCCGCATTAGTTGCCGGCGTCATGACGACCCAACCGGTATCGTTGGCGGTGCCGGGGGTGCCGTAGGTGATGGCGCCGCTGGCAGGGTTGCAAAGCACGGCCTGACCAACGGTGGCCGCACCGGAAGCCGCGACGTAGTAGTCGCCGCGAACGGCAATCGTCAGGTTTGCGCCCTGAGGGTAGATGAGGGTGCCGTCCTGGTTGTAGGCCAGCGTGCCCGTGAAGGTATTCTCCACGAGACCAATGACAGTGCCCGTTCCGGTGGCCGATGCCAGCGGATAGACGACGCCGGTGTCGTCAGTGTTCGCCTTCACGAAAACAAAAGAGCCGGCGGCCGCGGTGCCGTCGCTAATGTAATTGAACGGCGTGTAGATCGCCGTGTGCACGTTGACTTCCTGACCCGGAACGCCAACGGCGGGATAAAGATTCACAGTCTTCTGCATGATGTTTTCACCTTAAGAAACATTGACTCGGATGCCCTTGGCAATGTCCGGCACCTTGAGGCTTTTCGCGGAGTCCGCTGCTACCTCGCGACGCTTGGCCGCCAGAGACATACCCTGCACAACGCCGAGAAATTTTTCACGGGCGTTCTTGCGACTCATGCCAGCAGTAGAAACGCCGAGCTGCTTGAGCGCGGCAAGGTACACGGCGTCGGCACTGTCAAAGGCCGTTGCGCGAGCCTTGCCAATGACCGTCGCGCACTCGTCCAGCGCAGTACGGATGAGGGAGGCATTCTCCAGAGCCGCAATGCGGCGGCTCAGCATCTTGGCGTCCTGAGCACCATGCAGATAGCGCTCTTCGCCTTCGCGTTCATGCTCTCGATCGAGCTTCTGTGGCTCCTGCTTTTCCTTGCGTTCGCCGTACTTAACGCCTTCAGCAAAAGCACGCTGAAATTCTTCCGATTCGTTGTCGTAGCCGCAGGCCTTAATGGCGTCTCTGGCAATGTCTTCGAACTCGTCGGTCTCTGTGCCGTCCGGCGTCTCTTCCTCGACCTTTTCCTTCTCGACAACCTCGTCCTCGTCATCGTCCTCGTCTTCGGCCGTCTGATTTTCATCAGGCGAGTAGGCGAGATCAGATAGCGAGTCCGTGAGCTTCTTCACGTCCTCCTCGTCGGCGCCGAGCTTTGCAAACATCGCGGCGATTTCTCGAATCTTCGCGTCCTTGTCCATGTCTTCCGTGATTGCCACAGTTTCCCCCTGTGCATTGGTTTTGTGGAGCCCGCGCAGAAGTTCCGCAAGCATCCCCATCGCATCGGCGATCTTGACCTCGGCCTTTTCGACCGGCTCTTCATCGCCATCGTTTGCCCCGATCGGGGGCACCTTGTCATCCTTGTCCATTGAATTTATCTCCTCCAAGGCATGATCCTCGACGACGCAGGAAGGCCCTGCGCGCCCTTCTTCCACGAGCGCGAGGTGCTGCCCCCGGATATTCCGCATCGTGAAATCGTAGTGCTGGCCGTTGTAGACGCCCGGCGAATTGAAATCGGGGTCGTAGCTGTAAGCCAGCGAAAGCTCTTTCATGCTCCCGTCGCGGATGCGGCGGCAAGCGCTCTCATTTTGAAAGTGAAGCGAATTCGACAAAAACGTCCCGTCAAATCGCGCTTGATCCCCAGTGCTGCCAACGCGGGTGTCCATCGCCGGTGCATCTGGATAGTCAAGATGGTGATTGAGCTGGATCGGGATGCCGATCACACTTTTCACTGTTTCTTCGTCTCCCAGCTCCTCTGGGGGACGAAAGCCGTAATAAATTTTCGTCGGCGAAAGGTGCAGCTCCTCACATCCAGGAATTTCTGCGCCACGATAAGGCGCCACCTGCACCCGAGTCAGGTTGGATCGATCAACGTGAAGCCGACCGTCCTGATCATGCCAACGAAAACTCACGGCCTTGTCGTAGGCAAGTGAAGTTTTCATTTCGTTTTCACTAGTTGAGAAAAATTCAAAGCAGGCCGGTAAACACATCGACAGAACGGAAGTTCCGCACAGCTGACAAAACGATTGACAGCCGGATCGAACATGCCTTTTGCCAAGTCGAACCGCTTCCCATTCATGGCCTTGTGCGTTTCACGTGAGGAAAACCGGCCGGGAACGTGCACCCAGATGCCTTCAGTGATCCCCAACGAAAAATCGTTCGCCCTCAAAATGCCGTTTGCGATTTTGTTCGTCTGGTCAATGGCCACGCGCCTGGCGCGGTCCGCATCAAAGCCCGAAGTCACGCCGAGCAGTTTTCTCATGCTCGTGATGTTTTTCCCGTCAGCCAGCGTAGAGACGATCACGTCTTGCAATCGCTGCACGTCATTTACGGCCATCTTCGTGATGAGATTCGTGCTCCACTCGATGATCGATGGGAGCTCATCGGCAGCCTTCTGGCTGATGCGCTGACGAACGACCGGGACGGTCCATTTTTCGGCCATAAAGTCGAGTGGGAGGCCCGCAGCGACGTAAGCCTGACGCTGGCTGGCAGTCACATCCGCCGCAGTCGAGCGGGCCACCCATTCGGCAATCTTTCGCGCTTGCGGCGTTGCCTTGGCAATCCAACTGCCCAAGTGTTGGGCAATGAACTGCTCGACGTGATCCTTGAAAAATTCAGGATTGCGACTCCACTTGGCCAAAACCATTTTTGAGATTTCCTGCAGCGTCCTTTTGTCCTGCGGGTTCTTCGGGTTTGTCAGACTCCGATCTTGCGCAAGCAGGCCGTTATCGGCCAAGTCAAGCAGAATCGCTTTAACAATCTCGGTCGAGAAGGCGCGGGAAAAGGTCAGCAGCTTCTTTTTGAACTTCTGCTGAATACCCGCATTTGCTTCAATCGCTCGGGCGGTTTTGATCTTCTTCGCCATCGGCGTGCTCCGATCCGCTGCTCAGCTGAGAAAGGAAATCCGGGATTCCCGAATCCGTCATCAGGTCGCCTTCATCTTCTTCCGGTGCCTCGTCGCCCAGCCACTCAAGACGGCCGCTTTTCTCAAGTCTGGCCGCCTTGCGCATCTCTTCGGCGCTGATGGCGTTCCGATCTTTGAGGGTGGCAAGTGCCATCATGCGGGCGCTGAAGTTAGCCGCAAGCGACGTCTCGTTGTTCATGTCGAGCTCGTTCCACTCGAACGTGATGTGAGGATCGATCTTCCCCCACAAAACCAGCTGAATCGCATCGAGGCACTTCTGCAGTACCGGACGGTACAACTCTTGCTGACTGCGTATGTGGTCGTTGTAATTGCGTAGGTCGCTCTCACCGGTGGCATTGAAGCCGCTAGGACTGATGCCAAATAGCTTCACTGCCGGCGTCCGGTTGATGGCGGCAATCATCTCCTGCGCCTGCCGCACGATGTCCGACGCACCGGCAATCGTCATCGAAACGTTTTCCACCTTGTCAGTGTCGGCGTTTGCGACAAAGACCGAGTTGTTGTTTCGGTAGTGTTGAAGGACGGTCATCACGTCGTCCATTTCAGCCACGCCGTTGGGCGTGCTCATGCGATCCTGCATGTTCGTGTAGTAGATCAGCAGGCTCAGCTTCTTGATAAGCTCCTGAGACGCGACACGACACTCATTCCAATGCAAAACGTAATCCCACAGGATTTGTGCCTGCGAGATGCCGAGGAAGTTGTACATCGGCTTAAGCAGAACTGGCGGCTCATTGGCGTAGAGCGTGAGCATTCGCGTGGCGTTCACTCTCCGCCCCAACACCAGCCACTCGCGCGGCGTCATGTAGTCCGCGCGCAGCGGATCAAAGCTGTTGTAGCAAGCAGGCGATACATTGATCGGATCAATCACAAGGAACTTGATGGTTGACCCTTGCATGATCTCTGCCGAGTAATCCGAAACAATCAGCGGCAAAGACAAGTCAATGTCTCCGCCGCTCTCGGGGCTTGGCGTTGTCTGGACAAAGATGAAGGCGCCGCCCATGAAGCCAACCTTCGCCACAGCTTGATTGAAAAGGGAACGCAGGTGGTAGTCGTTTTCCTGCGCGTTTTGAAGCTCGGCAATTTTTTCCGGGGGCGTCTCTTCGCCTCCCTTGATCGTGATCCAGGAGCGCGTGATGTCGTCGGCAACCGTCTTGATGCAGTTTCGGATCATGCCGTTTTGGGCAATCTGCTGCAGTACGCCGTACCCAACGAAAGATGTATACGGGAACTGCCCCATGTCAACGGCGTGGCCGGCAAGCGTCTCAAAAATTGCGTCCATGCCCACGTTGTCGCTGAAAGCCGCGTCCATTGCCGTACGCGCTTCCTTTGCTTCTTCGCCGACGCCAAAGCCGAGAGTTTCCGGGAGCCGACAGTTTTCAAGGAACTTTTTCTTGGTTTCCTTGATTTGCTCGGCGCGAAGATCCGCAGCATTGGAAGACATTGCACTGGCTGCGATTTTGCGCTTGAGGGAAGTTTTTTCCTTTTTCTTGCTCATGTTCAGAATTTGAATCCCGTGCGCAGCAGCGCGCGATTTGTAGAATGAATCTTCCAACCCGGTTTTGCGTTGAGGTCGGAAAGAGCCTGCGTCATGGCGTCACAGTTATGAACAAGCATCCCGTTTGCATAGAAGCAATGCGCGTCCTCAACCATGAGGTTGAACACGGGCTGCTTCTTTCTGCATTGCGTATTCTCGATGCCACTCGCTCCCTTCTGCGCTTTGATGCCAACGAGTTGCGAGGCGCCGGATGTCATCAAGATGTTTCCGCACGTTCTCAGTCTTGAGATTGACCGTTTTGCGATGTTCGCTGCGTGGTAGACACTCAAGGTTGCCAAAATCATTGTTGAACAGGTTGCCGTCTTTGTGATGAACCTCATAGCCTTTAGGAACTTTCTGACCAGAGAATCGCTCCCAAATGGCGACGTGCAACCCCTTGGCTCCTTTGCGCCCTGCATTTGTCGTTGATTGGTTAAGGTAATACCTCCCCTTAGACAGCAATCTGTATTCGACCCCATCAAAAACGACGGCAGAAGGCGGCTTGCCTTGAGCATTTGGACGTGTGTCAACTCCGAGCATTCCTCCTCCGTAACTTGGCAGAACTTTTTAAAGCTCCCTTGTTTCGTAAAGAACGGATGATTTCTCGTTGCCGAGATGCTGAACTTTTTAATAGTTTCAGCCTCCCCCGTTTTTCCTGCCGCCAAAACGCGCTTAAACCCAAACGGAGTAAGCACAAAGTCACCCGGTTGGATTCTTTCAATTGGCCGACTTCCCCACGGCGTTGCGATCATCGTGCCTGTTGCGAAGCATTGATCGTCATGGGCGCCACCCGGGAAAGACAGAAGTTCGGGTATGAAATCCTGCTCCACCCAGGGGAACCGATCCGATGGCGGCAGGTAAACGTTACGAGCCTCCCAAAGCGTCGAGACGGCGCTTGCGCGTGCTTCCTTTGACTCTTTGGGAGTGATCGGAACAATGCCCGGAACCTTTCTCTTGAGCGTTGAGATGATGGCCGGGCCATTGGCCTTGTCTTCAATCAATTTGCGCGTGACCTTTGGCCACTTCTCGGCCGCCGCTACAAACTGCTCGGCAGTCTTCACGAAATCCCATCGACCTCGGAATTGATCCAAAAGGTAGAAGCACCCTTCGCGCCGCCCCCAAACCTGCCCGACAACAAAGTCGGAGGTTGACGAGTCCTTAAAGGTCATGTCCCACGAGATGCAGGTCGCGTCGAAATGCGACGGGAGTTGCTCCCAGTGCTGAATCCAATCGGCCTTAAAGAGACCGCCACCGTCTGGCACAGGATGTTGCTGATACAACGCCGCCCAGTCGCGAGAACCGACGGTCCGTTTAATAGCTTCAAGACGTTCGATCGGATACCGCTCAGGATGCAGAGCCTCGCCAAACTTTCGGTGCGGTTCGTCTCTCTCCGCGATGGCCGGATAGTTGATCACGTGAAAAGGATCACCCGAACCGGAGCGGCTGGCAGTCTCCAATCGTCCGATAAGATCGTCCATGTGCCACCGGGTGCACATCGCGATAACACCCCCACCGGGCGATAAGCGCGTGTACGCAGTGGACGTGTACCAGTCCCAAACTGCCTGTCTGATCTTCGTAGAATTGGCGTCCGCTCTATCCTTGATCGGATCATCAATGAGCAGGATGTCAGAACCCTGCCCGGTGATACCGCCGCCAACACCACACGAGCGGTACGCGCCGGAATGTCCGACAATCTCAAAAAGATCGCTCGTTCGGATGTAAGACCCGCGTGAGTCGCTACGAACGCGAGACCCCGAAAGCGTTGTGTCAGGAAAAACCTCTCGGTAAATGTCATCGTCGATGATGCGCTGAACATCGCGATTCATGCGCATCGACAAGTCCGCTCCGTAGCTCGTTGCGATGATCTGTAAATCAGGGAAACGGCCAAAGGCATACGCCGGAAAGCGTCTCGAAACGATCTCAGACTTACCGGATCGCGGAGGCATGCAGATGATGAGCCGAGGCGACTTCTTGTCGATCACGTCCTGCAAGAACGCATCAAGCGTCTCGCAGATTTCGCGATGCACCCAGCCCATCAGGTAATCTGATTTCGTGAACTGGATGAAAGCGGCAAGACTCTGCATTGCGGCACGGCGTTTCAGCTCGTGTATCGCTTGCTCTCGCGTAATCTGCATCACTCTGTCAGTCCCGCGATCTTCATCAGCTCTTCTGTCGTGAGCTGCGAAACAGTCGCTTTCTGCTCGATCTTCACCGCGCCGCCGTCAGCACCAGTCACAGCAACAGACTTGCGATCGCCGAAGTTGCGATCATCGCGCAGACCGGCCTCGCGGTTCAACTGCTGCATGAGCATCTTCTTCGCTTCGACATAGCCTGCCGGCAAGTTCCTCAACGGTTCGCCGCCGATTTCGACTTGACCTTCCGCCACCTTCTCAGCGAAGTCTGACGTTTCCTGTGCGACCTGCATCGCCCTGAGCGCGTACAACTCCGCGGATTGGCGCCTCGCGCGCGCGGTCTGTTCTAGAAATTCCGGATGCGCCTCTTTCCAATTCCAGAGCGTCTGAATGCACGGCATATCCGGCTTAGCACAAATCTCACGCTCTGAAATACCTTCGCGGATCATTGCACAGATATGGTCAGCAAATTCCTTGGTGAATTTTGAAGGCCGCCCCCGTTTTTTCTTTTGGGGCGCAGGTTTCTTAGCCATATCGTCCCTCTCTATGTTTTATAGCCTCCAACCGCTGATAACGGCTAAAATTATCTTCATGTGTGGAATCTCCTACATTCCATAACAAGAAGCCCCGATGGTTTACCGGACCTTCGGGGTTTCGTTTTGCGGCAAAAAAATACCCGCATCAATCGATACGGGTTATTTCTTCAAGGTGCAAAAAGGCCACGGGTATTTCCGTGACTTTTAAACGCTGCCGCGATTCAAATTTTCTTGAGGCGAATTAAACCCCGTTTTTTGACAATTGTCAAATCGTGTGGATACGGCCTCGACTGCATCCCGAAAACGCCTTTCTGCGGCTTGAACCCGTAAAACCACGTTACGAAAGAAAATGTGGTTAACGCGGGACATCTTGCCGATTGAGTACAAATTGACGTACCAATCCTTCAACAGCTTTCGATCTGAGACATCAAGCCAGGGGAAGGACTTTTCAAGCAATTGAGCATCATCCACATCAACCTTTTCGCCCGGAACCTCCCGATAGCGTTCCTCCTGCCAGCTTGAGGCATAACGGGATAGCATTGTGGTCGGAGAATGTGCCCGACTGGGCCGGATATACCGCGCCCAATTGACAATTCTTGCCCGAAAAATCTGGTCTTCGCTCATGACTCTTCGACTTCCTGCCCTGTTGATTTAAACGCACGAATATCAATAATACTGACCATAGGCGGCGTTGAACGTCCGCTTACAGGAAGCATCCGGACACAAGTAGGCGAAATCCGGTATCCGAAAGCGTAGAAGTCAGGATGTCCGAAAAAGCGCTTGACGGCCTGAGACTGAAAAGCTGAAGCATTGAGCCACACTAGGATTTTTTCATAAGGGCGTGGATAGGTGCGCGGGTTATCCTGCTCAATATGCTTCCAGTTGCTTTCAAAGTAACTGCCTTTGATCTTAATCTGCATCGTCTACACCTTCTTCGGTTACTGAGTGAATCTCTATGCCGATGTCATCGACGGACCCATAAATTTTGCAGGCTTCGATGCTGTAGATGCGATTGTCATCATCGTACACAACGGCATTCATAGCGTCGGTGACGGCCTTGACGAGGTTGTCGAGGTCCGGCTTGGTGATCTTCGGCGCCCGAGCCGCGATGACCGCCTGGCGCCGTTTGTTGCTCCATGAAGCAGGAGGCGCAAAGCGAAACATGATCTTGATGCTGACGGCGCCGGACTCGATCATCCGGACGCCGTTTTTCATCATCGTTTGCTTGGCGTTTGCCCGGACCCACTTCTCAAAGTCCTCCGTCGCTTTGGGCGTATAAGCCCGGCCCTGACGCGTAAAGCGAGGGCGGCCCTTCGGTACACCGGGGCCTTTGATCGTAAAAGTAAGGACGATCACTTGCGGCCCCCTGCACGTTCATTCGCCTGAAGCCCAGCTCGGACTTTTTCGGCCAGCTTTTCAAACGTATCGGTAATAAATTGATTCTTCGGCCATGAAGTCCGTGCCAGCGTGCACACATCAATCAGGCTGATAAAGATCTCGCGCGTGCCCTTGCGGGAAGTAATCTCCAGGACGAAATCGAGGGCAACCGAGGCAACCAGCAAAACGTCCGTATTGCCGTGGGCGTCGGCGTGTTTCCTGACGCCCTCAAGCAGTAGGATTTCTTCGTCAAAGTATCCGGGCGGGACTTGATACGGCTCAAAGTAGCTGGGGCGGCTCATATCTGTTACCTCCCGAAAATCACGCGCATGAATTCGTCAATTTTCGAGGCCTCGGCGGCCTTACGTTCTTGCGGCGCGCCGTGCACCCAAAGATTGCGGATAGCGGCCTCGCGCTGGGCGTGAACCTGACGGTTGATTTCTGTTGCCTCAGCGTGATAGCCGTCCGCGTGAAGAGCGGCGACAATGCCGACCGCGCGCTCCCCTTCGACCTGTAGGTTGATTGTGTATGTTGTCATTATCTACTCACAAGGTAATTAAGATGCGAACACCATCAGAGAACCCCGGCCATCTTTGCGGCTGAAGAGACGATCCCGGCAACGCTGGCGGCAAGGCCGACCCAAAAAATGCAAGCCCAGACGCGGTTAAAGTAGCCTCGAAAAACGCCGAGCAAAAGCGCCAGAACGCAGGCATTGCCGACAAAGAAAAAGAAATAGTCAATCATTGCTGTTCGTCCTCGCCGAGGCTACGAGACGATACCGCCCCCTCACGGATGCAAGCGTTCTGTAGCGCCTCAAAGTAATCGCCAATCTTGTCGTTGATCTCTGTCACGTCGTTTAGGCTTTCTTGGCAGGCTGAAACCTCGGCCAGAGAGGGTATGCGCTTAATGAGTTCTGAGTAAAGGTCCAGGAGATTTTTCAGCCCTGTCATGATGGTTGCGCACTCGAAGGGGTCAAAAGTAAGTCCCCATGCGAGCTGTTGCGCGGTAGCCGTCCCGCCGAAAGCGGCCGGAACTGGACGCCAAGCCTGCACGCTATAGCGCGACCAGTCCCCGGCAAAAAGTGAAGAAAAGCTAAACGGCCTGATTTCCACATACCGCGCCCCGGTCTTGCTGAGAATTGTGACAAGGTACGCGCCCTCAAACCCCGGATGTGTTGCAGGGTCGTCCTTGCGGTATTCAATCCATTCTTCAATCATTTGGCGGCCTCCATTGCGTCCTTTTTGTTCTTTGCGTCATCAGTCAGGGTGCGGATGTAATTCAGCATGGCAATCGCATCTGCGCGTTTCTTCGGTAATTCGATGCGCGGAATTTCCTGCAGATAACTACGCAACATCACTTGAAGCTTTTCGGCTTCCCGGATGCGGATGCACACCAGCGGTTCCTTAAGCGGGTTGTTCATTCTTCTTTCTCCTTCGTGTATCTCAGCAATTCCAGCCGCTTTTTCGCTTCTTCTTCGGCCTTAAGTTGCTTGCTGGCTTCCTCATATTTCGCAAACGTCAGTTCAAGCGTTTCCCGTTCCATCGGGCAACTTTCGATACGCTTCAAAAGGGCTGTTATGAGTAGCCTTTTGTCAAAGTTCATCAAAGTCATTTCCTCACCTGAAAAAGACGACCCGGATCGCCGCCACAAAGAAACATACTGCCGCGATGAATGTCGTCATACGAGCGAATGGCCCCCGCCCCGCGAGCTTTTCTACGTAAAAAAGAACAATCATCACATTGCCCAGCAATAAATAGAGCAGTGCCTGCATATGGTCATTCATGCTTCAGTCTCCTCGGCGCCGTAAGGTTTCGGGATGCTCCGCCACGCCTGAACGCTGTAACGGCTCCAGTCGCCTGCGAACCCTTTGCCCGACTCGAACGGCCTGACCTCTACGCTTAAATGCCCGGTTGGCCCCTTAAGCGTCACAAGGTACCCGCCGTACTTTGGCGGGTGCGTCGCCGCGTCGGTTTTGTCGTAGCTATGCCAGCCCTCCATTTTTTTTCGCCTCGGCCTTCGAGCACCGATTCCAGGGCCTGCGCGACTTCTTGCAACGTTCTTAACGCCGCAGTCAGTTTGTATTCAAGCACGCGCGGCGCCATTCTTTTCCTGTCAGTCATTTGTCATTCTCCTAGAGTTCGCGCCCGTCTAAACAATCAGCGGGCAGTGGGTATTCAGGCAAAAGGCGCTAGAGTTCGCGCCCGTCTAAACAATCAGCGGGCAGAGATCGGGCAGAATCCTTTGTGATGTTTGGCAATACGAAGTAGAAGCACCGAGGTCCACAACACATATCGAGAACGCGTTTCATGCCGCCTCTCCGAAAACGTCAGCCGAAAGCGGCCGGCGCATTGAGTTACCTAAAAACTGATAAGCGATGCACTTGCCGCGGATGCGGTCCACAAGGCGCGGACCGAGAACGTTGTTAAGGTCTGCCGGGCGCAGATTCGAGAGGAAAATCGTCGGGCGGTTTTCTGAAATCCGGCTGTCGATGATCGAAAAAAGAATCTGCTTCTCGTTTTCGGTGCCGGCCTGGACACCGACCTCATCAATCACAAGCAGGGAGACCTCCGAGAAAAGCCGAATTGCGTCAAAACTCGTTCTGTCGCTTTTTCCGCTCCAGGTGCTACGGACGTATTGGATGATGTCTGTAGCGCGCGTATAGACGCCTTCTGACCGCGGCAAAAGGGCATGAAGAATGGCGCACGCCAAATGACTTTTGCCGGTCCCCGGGTTACCGAAGAAAAAGAGTCCGTAGCCGGTCTCTTTCGCCTTTTCCCAACCGCGCACGAACCGGCAGGCGAGGTCCAGCGCGCCTTGTTGGTTTTTCGTCTCGGCCAGAAAGTTCGAGAATGTTTTGGTGCGGTATTCGGCCGGGATGCAGGAGCGCCGTAATGCCTCCTCGATGCGGTCGCGGGCTTCGGCCGCTTTCTGAGCCTTTTCGTAGGCCTCACGCTCTGCCTGGCGGCGTTTACGTTCGATCAGTGCGCACTCAGGACACTGAGACTCACACACGACCTGCCCGCCCAAAACGGTCTGAATACCGTTATACGGTCCGTGAATTGCGCAGTTCAAAACGGCGCCCCTGCGGATCGGCATAGGGACTGCGCCCTGCGAGGATTCGATGATGGCTGAAAATGTCTGCATGGTTGCTTACCCCCAATTGGCCGTACCGTCAGGATTCATTGATCCCTCGTAGTAGGCCTCGTCAAAAACTTCAGGTTGTTGGTGTGCGGTTGATCCCGCTGGTTTTCTCGATGTGATTTCTTTCTCGCGCTTGACCCAGTTGAGCCACGATTGATTCCATCCCTTCCCGCTACGCATGGTGTCCTTGCCCTTGCCGATCCGGTAGTAGCCCGAGAAGCTGGCAAAGACCGTGTCTGGGTTGAGGTCAGGCCGAAGCTGCTCGCAAAACGTCCGCCAGTCTTCGGGCAGGGTGTCGAGGTTGAATGCGTGCGTGATTGCCTGCCGCTTTTCTTTCTTCTTTCTTTCTGTCTCTTTGTTGGTTATTGGTTCTTGGTTATTGGTTAGCATTGCGTCCGCATTGCGTTCGCTATGCGTTTGCATTCCGTTCGCATCTGCGTCCGCATTGCAAGTGCATCCGTTTTGCATGTCGTTTGCATTTGCGTCTGAGGCTTTCTTTCCCCTTGAGCCCTTATTCCATCGGGCTTGAGCAGACTTCGCGGCCTTCTCGGACTTCTCCGCGGCCTTGGCAATCTCTTCATCGCACCGGCGATGCGCATAAACGTCACCTTCACGATGGAAAAAGCGGTCAAGCACATATTCCAGTGCGGCTTTCTCTTCCGGCGCATATGCTCGGGAGATGCGTTCGCATTCCGAACGCATAAGCGGACGCTCGACTGAGTAGTAGAGCATCAACAAATCTATGTAGACACCCTTTTCGAGTGGCGACAAAAGTCGCGTGCTCGAATCCCAGTCACCTACGTGAAACTGAACGTAGTTCATGGCGAGCCTCCCGGCTACTTGCCCGTGCTTTCAATGAGTTCCCAATCGATCTGAGGAAGAATCGCCCGACGGGAAACCTGCCGGCGCGTTGCCTCTTCGAGTTTGCAAGCAAGCGTGACGGACACACGACGTTCCGGGTGGTTGACGATGTTGTAAAAGTAGTTGAGTTTGATCCCGCACTTTTTGCAAATGGCCTTTTTCTCGACCGACGCAAGGGAGCGGAAATACTGCGATGCAGAGGGAAGCATGAGAGCTACTCCGTTTTAGTTCAATTATGGGTACTGGAATACTACCCCATACATTCCCCAAAAGTCAACCAATACGAATCAAAACTTTCCTAGACTTTGCGCGACAATCTAACCCATAATTTGACCTAGCCGGACTAAGAGGAGGACAAATAATGGTTGATGATGAACTGACAGCTCGTCGCCGGGTTAATCTGCGACGTATCGCCGATGAGTTAGGTGGAGCCGCTGCTGTTGCCAGGAAGACTCAAAAGAGCGTCCAACAAATAAGCAGTATGCTCAACGGCACCAAGTCCTTTGGCTCAAAGATCGCTCGTGACATAGAACCTAAACTGGGGCTTCCCCTGCAAAGCCTGGATAAGGAAGCGCCAAATTTTGTAGTTGCAGCGGAAACGCCTGAAGCTACGGGGTACGTGCGCATTACAGCGCTTGAGGCGCGGAAAGAGTACAACCTGATGCGCATTCAGGAATTGAGCAAAATCAGGCTGATGGAGTGCAAAGAAGATTGGCTGTACGAACAAGCTCTTTCCACATCCAAGCCCAGTGCGCTAAAGCTATTCTCTGCGCCATCGGACAACATGGAGCCAGAAATTCTCCAAGGCGGATCAGTCGTCGTTGACATCTCGCAAAACACTTTCACCGCCAACGGCATATACGCCATGACGTATCAGGGTTCGGCATTCATATATCGGATACAGATGAACCCTGACGGATCAGTATATTTTTTGTCGGATAATCCAAAATATGAAAAGATGGTAGTGAAGGACACGTCCAACATCGTGATAGTTGGACGGTGTGTCGGCTGCTGTAACACGCACTCGCTCTAATAAAATTCCATTGTTCATCAAATCTCAAGCCCGCGCACTGCGGGCTTTTTTGTTGCCTTTTTGACTCCTATCAAAAACCGGTCACCTAACCAGAATACCCTGAAGTCATCTTTTATAGTTGACAAGCAGGTTAGTGATGTGGTTTAATTTCGGGTACGCAGATGAGCAATTCGGACTCATCTAAACAAAACCACCAGGAGGCAACATGACAATCACCCTCACACAACGTGAAACCGCGCGTCTCATCGTTGACCGCGCAAACGAACTCCAGGAGCTCGTCAACCAGAAGTGCGAGCCCAAGCACCGAGATATTTGGCGCGCCGCCCTGCGGACGCTGGAAAACCGCATCTGGGAAGCCGTTAACCACTTGAACGACATCACCAACCTTTGCGGCGCGGCGAAAGCAGCAAGCCCGAAGGTGCGCCGATCCCGCCGGAAGGCGAAGTACCGGTAACTCAGGCCAAAGACGAAGAAGTAATCGCGATCGATCAGGAAGCCGCCTGCCACAGCATCTACGCCCTGACGACCGAACTCTCGCACTTGGCCTCAACGCACGAAGAAGGCCGCAGCATCCCCGAGGACGCAAACAAAGCCGTCGGCATCCTCGGAGAGCTGATTGAAAACGTGAAGACGCTCTACAGGATCACAGCCGGTGATTCTTCACAGCAAACCGAATGACGAGGAGTAAGCCATGACGCTTGAGCATTGTTTACTTATGGGGCAACTGGCCGACATTGCCGAACGGCGCTTTCAATCTGAGGCGTCTGTGGCTGCCGTCATTGCGGTCCTTTCCTTTGTCGCTTTCTTCATCAAATGGGTGCTGGCATGAAGCAGTTCATCGAAAACGTCCTGGCAGCCGCTGGCTTCGTCCTCCTCGGATATGTGTTGCTTTCATTGCCGGGGTACTAGCCAGGCAAGAAGAACAAATCGTTCTTCTGTTTGCCCCTTTTCGCCGATTCCTTTTAACGGCCTGGGCGGTGGGATGGGGCAAACAAAAGAACGGTTCTGAACTGTTCTGCAGCGAGCGTCACTGAAGGCGTGCGCAAAGGAGTTGAAAGTACTCTGTACCCTGAGCCGGGAGTGGTGCCCCGACCAAACGGAACATATGCGCAGCGCACCTGCAAGCGCTTAATACGGCTAGCCCATGGGGTGCCGCGTCCGGACGTAACAACCGGAAACCGTATGAAAAGGCCGATTTCATGGCGTTGGTGCTAGCGCCATGAAATGGGCTTTTTCGAGTTGTGTATGTGGTTGACGCCGATACGAGCCACACCGTGCCTTCTCAACGCTCGGGTCTAAAGGAAATCGCATCGGCTCATATAGAAGTGTGATTCCTGCAGCTCGCCCAATTGGGCTTTCAGGTGTGTAAGTCTTTATCCTCGATCTCCTTGGCGACCGATGCATTTGTGTTTTGATGCATCAGGGTTCTAAAGGCGTGGTTTCGAGGGTCGCTAACTGTCAGCAACATAAGAAAAGTAACTGCGCCTGCATCTGAAAGCCCTACTTCCCTTTATCGCGCCTTTTTGACTGCCTGCGTTCTCTTGTCTGCTTGGACTGGTGCATTGCCGCTTCGCAGGCAGTCAAAAGGGCGTTTTTTTATGAGGTCGTAATGACAAACGAAGAAGCAAAAAAGCTGTGGTTTGACAGCATCGAAATCGTGAAGTGCGATATGGCGAAGGCGGAACCGGACAAATTGGCCGCAAAGTTTTACTTACTGGGCGAGGAAGTTTCTTACGGTGTTCGATGTGATATCGGGACCGAAGTCAAAGCCCTGTGCATCCGCATCCTTAACGGCGAAGAAACGGAACATCCGGCCCTTGCGGAATTCCTGAAAGGCTTGGTGATTCGAGAAATTGCCCTGCACGATCCGAACAATTTCATCCAGTACGGGGGCGAAGAATGGACCTTCAAAACCGCCGCGTGAAGCGGAAGACTTGGAGCACTTCGGATAATCCGGCCGCGGATTATGAGCGGTACTGCGAATGTCAGGACGATGAAGATGAAGACGAAGAGGATGATGACCTGCGCCGCGAAATCGAAGCTGAAAGACGCGCCGAAGCCGCTGAGGCCAGAGCCGCAGAGCGCGAATTTCGCAACTATGACCCTTTCGGAGGTCCGTAATGAAGCACACAAAGAAGCCCGCAGATTTGCGGGTTTTTCGTCATTGGTGCCGGGAGTTTGGTATAGAACGTCCAAAGGCACGACTTTTCGCCTACTGGCGAAGTCAATGTGAAGCGGCGAAGGCTGCCGAATAAGAAAACAAAAACGGCGCAGGGGAAGAGAACTGCGCCGTTTTCGTTAGGAAGAGAACCACCAAACGTACAAAAGGAGTATAGCGCAAATGTCTATTGCGACGCTTATCTTAGGAGCGTCAGGGACCGGCAAAACGGCTTCCCTACGTAACCTCGACCCTACGCAATGCCTGTTGATTCAGCCGGTGCGCAAGCCCCTTCCCTTCCCTGCAAAGGGATGGGCCGAGATTCGGGCAAAAGGGGACGGAAACAACATTTACGTAACCGATGATGCGGCCCACATCGTTTCGGCCATGAGCAAAACCAACCGTGAAATTGTCATTGTTGATGATTGGCAGTACGTCCTTTCCTTCATGTTTATGCGAATGCGCAATTTGAAGGGCTACGACAAATTCACGGACATCGGCGGCGCCGGTTTCGACATTGCGAAGGCAGCCAGTGAGCTAGGGCCAAACAAACGTGTTTACATCCTCGCGCATTCCCAAACCGATGACTTCGGTTTTACGCGTATCAAAACGCTTGGCCGAATGCTTGACGAAAAGATTTGCGTAGAAGGGTTATTCACAACCGTTCTGCGTACCAAAGTGGACCAGGCGAAGTACTGCTTCCTGACCCATAACAGCGGTGCCGATACCGTGAAAAGCCCGATGGGGCTTTTTGAATCGGACGAAATCGAAAACGATTTAGCACTTGTAGATACAAAAATTTGTCAGTTCTACGAGATTCCTCAACACGTTTAATAACGAAGGACAAAACGAAAGATGATTACATCATTCACGCGAAACGATGAACGCGCCTCAGCCGTTGCCGGTTTTTCCGGCATCAGCCATACAGGTATTTACACCGGCTTCATTGCCCAGGCAGAAATTGCCGAAGGAAAGAGCGGCGCTCAGTACCTTGAGATTGCATTCAAGTGCAAACAGTGGAAGGAAAAGGACGCTAACGGCAATGTGTCTGAAGGCACCGGGGACCGCGTTGCCTTCATCCGCACCTACATCACATCAAAGACCGGTGAGCGCACGTTTGGCGCCGACATCATTGATGCAATGATGGTGTGTCTCGGGGTATCCAAAATGGACGCCGTTAAAGGTGTTGTTTATGGTCGTAACGCCTCGCGAGACAAGTCGGATCAACATCAGGGCTATCGCCTGCCTGACATCGAAAAGAAGCCTATCGGCTTGTTGATTCAGCGTGAAGACCGCTTGTATACGGACAATACTGGCGTTGTTCGTGAGAGTTTCAACCTCAACATCCTTACGCCATTCGATCCCGCAAACGGCAAATGCGCCCGCGAAATTCTGGAAAAAGCGGATAAGGCTACAGTTGTTGAATCTCGCTTTGCTACGCTCAAAGATAAGCCTGTGCGCAGTAATGCCCCGGTGAATGATGCTGCCGCTTATGGTGCTCCTGCGCATCAGCCTGCGCAGACTACTGGAAGCGACGGGATGCCGCCTGCACCGGAACCCGAAGATTTCTTCTGATAACCAATAAGAGCAACGAAGCGCCCCAGGTGGGCGCTTTTTTTGAAGGTATTCCCAATGATCATCGAAAAAATGAAAGACCCGAACCGGCGCACGGGCAACGATGTCGAAGATGATATTGAGGCCGCGATTCAGCGTGAAGCGGAGGCCATGGCCGAAGAAGCGGTAGACCCCGAAACAGGCGAAATTCTGAAAAACCCGGAAGCAGAAAAGGCGCAGGCCGAAGTGGAAAGCCTAAAGGGGGAGATGTGCGACATCATCGCCGGTTCAGTCCGATTCATTCGCCGCCTGGATGCAGAAATTGCCGCGCTGAAAGCCCACATTGACGATTCAAAGAAGATTCTTGAGCGCTTAAAACGCACGCAGGAAAAGGCCGAGGCCCGCGCCATTTACCGCATGACGCGTAATCAGTACAAAACAATTACTGACGGAAAAACCGGCCTTTGCGTCACTCTTTGCAAGCCGCGTGAAAGCGTCATTACCGAAGACAGCAAGATTCCTGCGGAATTCATGCGCATTAAGTCAATTACCGGTTTGAAAAAACTCCCCAGCGAAGACGTTCTGAAGGCCCTGGGGGATGGCGCAAAGATCAATCTTGAGCCGAACAAAACTGCCATTGCCGAAGCGATTCACGCAGGCGAAGCGGTCCCCGGCGCGCGAATCGAACTGAAAGCCTCGCTGCGGTTTTCTAAGTGAGGTTGATGAGAATCATGCGCGACATTTTGGAGGGGAGAGAACGTGAAAAGTCAAAAGAAGATGGTGCTTGAATGCCTGAACCAGGTATCGCATCAGCTTACGCAGACAAACAACCGCGTGCAAAAGATTGCCGGTTATATCAGCATGAACGTTCCTGCAAGCCAAGCTGATTATGCGGCTTGCAAACGTGCGTATGAAATGCTGATTGACGCGCTGGAAGGCATGGCAAACAACCTGCAGAAAGTCTGCGAAACACACAAACTGCAGGACGAGAAGGAAGAGAAAATTTGCACTGCAGTACGGAACCTTTAGGTGGGAGCAATGAACAGGGCTGAGAAAAGAGCGATACTGAAAGCGCAGAAAGCCGCAACCAGGGGACGCAAGCGACACCTATCCGGCGGCGAATTGATAGAGCAAAAAGGCTTCGGCGCATGGATGTGCATGATTCCGATGTCCGAAGAAGAGGTAACTCGGTGCGAGTTACCTATTTTTTTGTGGTTCAAACAGGCACGTACCGGGGACCTTGATGCGAAGTCAGATATTTGGACCAACCTCATGAGCGCCATTGCTCATGGTTGGGTACTGGCTAAGGCGACTACGCAACCGGTGAATATTGAACGGCAGTTTTCAGCCGCCGCAAAAATGCTGGATGCGGCGTATGACCATCTGTATAAGACCGGTGAAGTCCTGCAGCCTAACTTTGATGCTGTTTATGACGCTTTGAACGTCCTTTGCGACATCCAAAGACAGTTAAATCGTGCAGACCTTCTGCGCTCCCTGAACTACGTAGTACAAAATTTTGATGCAGTGATGCGCGGGCTTTTCGGTGAACAAAAAAGCGTTTTTCGAGGCGATATGAAATGAAAAAGATTGACTGGGAATTTTTGAAAGGCCGCCATACTACGCTTACTGTGGCCGATATGTGCCGCGTGCTGGGGTGCTCGAAGCGGTCCATTTACAACTGGGAAAATTCGGGAGATGTCCCGCCCAGCTTTAAGATGTCCAGCGGCCGCAGCCGTTTATGGAATGCCAGGGACGTTTTGGCGTTTTATGAAAAGAAGTTCGCGCAGGCCGCGCGTGCATAATGAACCCTCACAACGGACCGGATATGAAGTTAGATTGGAATCTGATGCGAGTCATCCTCGCACACATTGAATCGGAAACGATTAAAGAGTTTCTGAATGACGCAAATAGCTTATCGGAATGGAAGGAAGGGCAGCTCCTTTCTGACCGACGCGATCAAAAGCAAGATCCAAGCGTTCGCGTGGTGTACTCCCACATCAAGTTGCTGGCAAAAGGCGGCTACATTGAGGGACTGCACGTTCAGGAATCTCTGGACGGTTTTTTCGACATCGGCATTAGCGCCAACCCTTCCCTAACTATGGACGGGTATGCACTACTGGAGACGCTGCGGACAAATGGTTTCGTAGACAAGCTCAGAGCATTCGCCAAAGAAAAGTCCGTCCCGCTCACGTTCGAGACTTTCAAACTGGTTTCAGCCGCTCTGTTACCAACCCTGCTCAAATAACTGACAAGCCCCCGGCTCCCAGTCGGGGCTTTTTGATACTCGCCTCTGTTTCGGGTATGCTTCCTGTGTCGGTCGCAATGACTGACGCGGGCTTGGCGGCCCGAATACTTTGGCGGATAGCCGCCTGTCGTTCGATGGAGCGGCATTTTTATTGGCTATCTGAGACGGGGTCGTAAAACGCGACCCCATCGGCAAGTCTCCAATTATGGGTAGGGCTTGCGGGACATCGTAAGATGTGCCAGTTTCCAAAGTACTGGTCCGCCAACCCGCAAGTCCTTGCCCACCATCTTGGCGGATGGCGCAAGGTTCTCAACCTTACTTTGGAGACAGCAATGTCAATCGTTATCTCTAACGCCTTCACGGTCATCGAAGGTCGCCCCGTCACGTCTAGCCGCATCGTAGCCGAATACTTTGGGAAACAGCACAAAGACACGCTTCGTGCAATTCGCGACTTGATCGCCGACGCGCCTGAGCTAGAACGTAAGCGCAATTTTGCGCTCACGGAAGAAGAGCAAAAAATCGGCGCAACGACACGCAAGATCCCGCTCTACTGGATGGATCAGAAAGGTTTCTGCATCCTCGCGATGGGGTTCACCGGCGCGAAGGCACTCGAATTCAAGTGCGCGTTCTACGATGAGTTCGAACGCATGAAGAACGAGCTCGAAGCACCGACAACGATAACGCCCGCTGAACAGCTCCAGATTCAGCAGGCTGTAGCACGCCGGGCGAAGACCTCTAGTGCGAACTACCAGACGATCTACCGTGCGATCAAGTTGCGGTTTCAGATTCCGCGCTATAACGCACTGCCGCGTAGGCAGTTCGCCGAATGCCTGAAATTCATCGACGCCGTCGACCTGAAGGTGCCGGAAGCAAAGACGGCTGCCGCCCCGTGTGAAAACCCGTTCACGCCGGAAGAACTCGCCGCCTCTCCCGAGAAGCCCCCGAAAGGGTATACCTACCAAGTGAGTGCCAAATTCTTGGACGATCAGCGGACGTTCGTCTACTACTGGCGGTACCTCTTCCGCCGCGAATTGGAGTTGTTCGAAGAATTCCTGTATCGGACAGAATCGCCGCGAGCCTCCCGATTCCATGAAGCCGTGCACAACCTGGACCTCATGAGAACCGAGGAACAGCTTCGGCGGCTCGGCTTCCCGCTGGACGAGTTACCGTGCTATCAGCATTACGTTAGGCGATTGGCTACGGCGAATCAACGTTAACAGGCATAAAAAAAAGAGCCCCACTACCGATCATGGAAGTGGGGCATTTTCGTATTTAGCAAAACTAAACAAAATTTTGAGGAGGAACTATGAATGAGTTCAAATACCTGAAGGAAGCCCAGTGCGTCCGTTTTGATAACGGCGTGTGCACCGCTTTCCACGTGTTTGCGTCTGAAGAAGATGCAAAAAGGTGGAAAAGGATTCTCTGTTTGTCGGCCGAAAGTTTGTGTGGCTTTGACTATAAGGACTTCCTTAAGTTCAGGGGTGTAGCGGTGATTTACACCGAGGGCACAGAGGGCACAGAGGGCTACTGCGCCCTCTTGAAACTTCGCAGCCTAAAGAAGGTTGCAAAGACTTGGACGACGTGCCGTGATTTAGAAGAGGCCGAGATGCGGGTGCTCGGGCGTATTGCCGAACTTCGGGCGTCCGAAGACTTTTGGTGGGGCTCGTAAGCTCTTTGGAGGATTCAACATGGATACATCTTTCTTTCCGATTCTCTCCGCCACGACCGCGAAGATTACGGCGACGGCCACAGAATGGAAGGCCTTACTAAGGCTTCTGCCGCCTGCGCCTGAAGCTCGACCGATTTTGAGAAAAGCGGCGGATGGTGCGCGGTTTTTCGAGTATGCCCGGCTCACGAATGACTACACGGGCGCCCGGCTTCTCGTTGCGAGTTGCGCAGCTCATCGCGACGTCGGCGGCGCTTGCGTGTTCAATGTTGGACAGCGTGCCGCCCTGACGTTCGTTCTCTCTTCGCATACGGGAACGCTCACAAAGTCCCAAAAAAATATTGTGCCTGCCGTGATCTTGGATGCAGAAGAAATCTGCGGCCCGATGAATGATCTGCTTTATGACATCGCAGTCAAAAGCGACTCGGAGCGGTCCGCCGATATTGGTCTCGAAGCGTTTGTGTCATCGCGACAACTCTTGGACGATATAAACAAATTTTGGGAGTTGTAAGGCTTGGAGGATTCGAAATGGCGACCAAAATCGTAAAATTCAAACACCTGACGGATGCCCAGTGCGTCCAGTTCGAAAATTGGGGAGCCGTCACATGGCACGTGTTTGCGTCTGAAGAAGACGCGACCCAGTGGAAGCGTCTGATGTTGTTAGGTGATGCCGAGTTATGTGGCGTTACACCTGAAATGTTCTTTGATGCGAGAGGCGTAGCAGTGATTTTCGCCGAGGGTGCATCTGCCCTCGTGAAACTGCGCGGCGCCGAGGAATTGGCGCAAACTTGGCTGGACTGCGCTGACCTAGAAGATGCCGAGACGCGTGTTCTCAGGCGCATCGACGAGCTTCGTGAGTGCAAAGAATTTTGCGGCGGGGGTGCATATGACTGATATAAAGAAAATGAAAGCGATCATCCGCGAAATGAAGGCCGAGCACAGCTTCTCCAAGTGCGAGGCCGCAAAGCTTTCAATAGTTGTCGACCTTGCCATCCTTGGCAAGGACGCCGAAGCCATCCAGCTCGCTCAGCACATCGCGACAGGAATAGAGTGGAAGGCGCTTGCCGTGCAGAAGTTCGTAGGCTTTCTTAAAGGCGAGAAGGAGCAGGCATGAGTCGAGCACTGAGGCGGCTGGCGAAGCGTGCAGAGCGCAAACCCTGCAAGTCCTGCCCATTGATTGGCTTCGGGTAGCAGGTTTCAGCAATCTGCTTTCGTAATCCGAACTGTGGTTTCTTGTCCCTATTTCCTGCGTTTTTTGTGGGGGATAAAGTGGGGGATCGAATCTAGTAGCACGCTTCAAACCCTTTAATTCCGCATATGTTCGGAATCCCATGGGGACGCCACTACATTAAGCCGCCTAGTGCGGCTTTTTTGTTGCCTTCCCCCGCTATCCCTTGTCTTTACTGGCTTCCCGCTTATTGCATCATTGCGCATGATTGTGCAAAACAGTGAATTATTTGGCATCGTTGGGTACACTTTTGCACGCGAAGTGGGGGATAAAGTGGGGGATGCGCCCGATCCCCCACTTTAGGCGCCCCAAAGTGGGGGACAGAGAATTTAAGGGAAGGGAAATCATGCTTCAGACAGACGTAGCCAAACTGCCTGATGGTAAATATCAGGCCGCTCCAAACTTGCGCTTGATTGTCGCCGGTACGTCCCGCCGCTGGGTGTTCCGGATGCAAATAAACGGCAAGCGTATAGAACGCGGCCTGGGGAGCACGGCCACAATCACCCTTGCCATGGCGAAGGCCCGCGCCGCGAAAATGGCCGCGGATTTGGCCGGTGGGAAAGCCCCTGAAAAGACGAAAAAGCCTAAGCAGGACAGTTTGGCCAAATTGTCCGCACCCGATTTTTCAACGATTGCCGAACGCGCCATTGAACGAAAAGCTACTGTCACGCAATGGAAGCAGAGTAAAAGTCACTCCCGCCTTATCTACCAAGTGACAACATTTATCCTGCCCTACCTCAAAGACAAAGCCATTACAGAGATAACGCGAGATGATGTCTTAAACGTTCTACAGCCGATTTGGTACAAAACGCCTGAGACAGCGAAGCGGGTGCGGCTTGCGCTTGAAATGATCCTAGATTTCGCGGTTTCAGAAGGGATGCGTCCGGATAATCCGGCGCGGTGGAAGGGAAATCTTGCGCTTTTCTTGCCGTCCAAAGACAAGTTGAAAACTGTGAAGCACGTAGAAGCGCCCACATTGGTTGAACTGAAAGCCCTGCTGCGTCAATTTTTCGCGTCTCGATCTCTAGGCGGCTATGCAATCATTTTCGGCGCCCTAACCGCTTGCAGATCGAACGAGTTTATTTCAGCCAGGTGGGATGAAATCGACCTAGAAAACGCCGTTTTCAGCGTCCCTCCTGAACGCCGAAAGGACGGAAAGGACTACCCCTTTAGGGTTCCGCTTTCAAAGCAGGCTTTGAAAATCATCGAAATGCTGCCGCGGAAAAATGATTTTCTCTTTCCCGGCCATTCGGCAGAAATAATGAACCGAGAAACGCCGCGCATTCTCCTACAGAGAGCCGCAGGGCGTCCGGTGACTATGCACGGCTGCCGGTCCACATTTTCCGATTGGTGTGCAGAAAACGGGAAGGATGTCACGCTGGCCGAAAAATCGCTTATGCACGCGACAGGCAATACAGTACGTCAAGCCTATCAGCGCTCTGATCTTCTTGAGCAAAGGCGCATCCTGATGCAGGACTGGGCAAATGAAGTCTTGCCATTGCAAGACATGAAATAGCCTGCTACAGTGCGTCTTAGCTCATTCGCTGGCGCTAAAGCTTCTTCTCCGCATATGTGGAGGTGCTTTCTGATATGGCGTCAATACCATCTTGATGATGACTGTAGGATTTCGCGCGAAAGAGCTTCAAACCGCCTGAGAAATCAGGCGGTTTGTTTTTTCCTAAAGGAAACATCTTGCCGATAATTTCTTTCCTGTTTATTTATATATATAAATATGTATTAGGGCGGATAGCATAAAGCACAACGCATTAAGCGTTTAAGGAGCAATAAATGAAATACGTTTTTCATACGACTGGCGAGATTCGAGATGCTTACGACTTCGTTACTAACTTCGAAGGCATGACCTTCGAGGCTGAAAACGACCAGGCCGCTTTTGATCATGTTTCTGATCTTTCTACCCAGGAAGATGAAAAGGTGCTGGCTGAAATCGAAGCTGGCCGTCTCGACAAGCACGCATACGACAATTTAGCTGTTTTGTTAGATTATCTGTGGAGAATTAATTCTGACGGCACTGAGGAAAATGTAGGTGCTGTTGAGACAGGACGAGAAGAGCCCTGCCGCAGACCTTATAGGCCGAACCTTTTCGCGCTCAATCGCAAGGCTTGAAATGAGCGCAGAGAAGAAAAAAAAAGCTGGCTTAGGCCGGCCGATTATGTACCCCTATGGCCGCCAAACGTGCTTGCTGAGCTTACCGGCCGAATTAGTGCCGGTCCTTCGTGAATTAGGCGGTTCGCATTGGGTCCGCGACCGCCTGCGCGAGGTAGTCGCAGAACGCGAAAAGAAAGATAAGGTAAAATGAGTCCTGCGAAAACGGCCTAGCGGTAGGCTATCGTAAAAGCCTCGTGGAAAACTCCAGACTCCACGGGGTTTTTCTTTGCCTTCAACTCCACTGGGCAAGCCAATGCCGATGCCGGTTTGAAGCGTTTTTTGTGCTCATTAAACACCGGGGGGAGTTGCCGCTATTTTTTTTGTGCGCCTTAAACCCCTGGGGAGTTGACGCTATTTTTTTTGTGCTTCACGGTTTTAACCGTCAGCTATAGTCTAGCTTGTCAATATAGCCGAGAGTTGACGCTATTTTTTTTGTGCTTCACGGTTTTAGGGCTTCGCGGACGGCGTTTCGGTCTGCGCTGAGGCCGCCGACCAGTCCGCCGCCTTCGCTAAGTAGCTCCGCACCCTCTGCAAGTAAGCGCCTACAGTCTGAGACTTGTCGCTCACAAGAGACGCAGGCACTACCGGCGCCGGTGGGCACTCCACCACCGCCGGAGCTTGCGGCACGGCGCAGGCGCTCAACGTCGCCGCGCATACTAGCGAGCTGAGAGCCAAGCGCATCAATCTCAGCCTGCTTCTTGTCGACTGCGTCGGCGAGCTTCTTCGCATTGTCTGCCTCCCTTTTCGTCAGCTTCGCTTGATACTCCTGAGCCGCCTGAGCGTAATCGGCTTTAAGGCGCTCGATGTCCGCAGTGCGCAGAGCGTCCGCAAAGGCGTATCCGGCGCCGAAGACGACCACAGCCGCCGCAATGTAGAGCCATTTCATCAGAAGAACAAATGACCCAGCCCGAGGCCGATGAGGAATGTCACGACCGACACAGTCGCCCAAAAAAGGCGGCACTTGCGGCGCGTCTCGGTATCCATCTTTGCCTTCTCGGCCTTGAGCTTTTCATAGGCGTCACGCGTGAGGTCTTCGGCCTTCACGCCGATTTTCTTAAGCCATTCCCGAAAGTCTTCGCTGTGCATAGCGTACTCCTTGAAGAAAATAAAAACGTATTTGATGATCTCAGCCGTGGTCATTTTTTGCAGTTGTCCCACCGCGCTTTGAAGCCTCTAGCATCAACATGGACAAAGCTGTCATAAAGCCCCACTCCGCCGTCGGCGTTAAGGTCTAAGCAGAGGTCTTGCAGGGCCGGGAGGTCTTCCGGATGCTCGGGCCGGATGTCAGCCGCGAGGCCGCGAACGTGGTATGAGTTCTCCACGCCGCCAACGGCGCGATTGTGCTCCGGCGAGCGATAGGCGCTATTGACAATGATCGGGCACCCCCATGCCGTGCGGATTCGGTTCAATAAAAAAAGCAGCTCCGACCTGACTTGTTGCTCACCGAACGGAGAGCGCTGGCCGTCCTTGCTCGCGAGTTCCTTTGTGTCAAAGTATCCGATTTTCATGTTTCCCATCCTTCGGCTTATCGCCGATCTCTTCTACCGTTTCATCCAGCCGGGTGTTGATCTGTTTGAGGGCCTTGCGAATGATTGCAGGAATGCACCCGCCGAGGTTCATGCGGTCAAGGTTCTCAATGATGCTCATGAACTCTGTGAAGCCGTAAGCCGCGATTACAATGCCCTGAAACACTGCGAGATAGTTCAGCGTGTAGGAAAACTGCACGTCAAGGCCGTGCGCAAAGCCTACGACAATAAACATCAGGCCCTTTTTCAAAAGCCCACGCGAAACTATCCGGCTCTCGAAGTCACGGTTAACGAACGCCGCCGCCATGCCGGTCAAGATGTCTGCGGCGATAAAGATCGCGAGCCAAATTATGAGCGGCTTGGTATCGAGGCCGAAGAAAAACGAAAGGGCGCCGGTGAGGGCGCCCACTGCCGCGGCGAGTATTTTCTCGGCGCCTTCCGGCAAAAAGTCAGTCGTCATGCTCACCCTCTCCGGCATAGATCACTTGTTTCGGCCCGAGCCTTTGATCGGGTGAAAGTAAACCCAGTGTTGCCCGTAAACGTAGCCCGGGACGGGCTCACCCCAAATCTTCCAACCGGCGCCGATACGAACGCACTTCCAAACGCCAAAAATCCGGTAGTGCTTCACGTAGTAAAACTGCCAACAAACCGGCTTCCCAGCGCGAAACACTTTCCACCGGCAGACGCCCGAAATGCCTGACGTGTCGCCAATAGTCGGATCGCCATAAACTTCCTTCACGTCTCCGGCCTGATGATGAAAGCCGATGACGTCAATGTTGAAGCCGTAGCCGCAGTTTCGCCAAAGCCACGCTACTCGCCGCGCATAGGTCGCAAGCGGGGCGGTTGATATGCCCCAACGCGCAAGGTGCCCGGCGTCGCCGTCAATAGGGTTGTCCGGCGTCTGCCACCACCAAAGCCACAAAGGTAGCCAGCCGCCCTTGTCGGCAAAGAGAACAACGAGCGGCGTTAGCAGACGTCCGAAAACGTCGAAGGCAAGGGATGCTGGTAAAAAGCAAAGCCATCGCAAATACATGGCAACACCTATAAAAAAGCCCCTCTATGAGGGGCGATATTTCTTTCCGGCGGAAGCCGGAGCAGTCAGGGTTCAAAACGTACCCCAGCTGAGGGGCTAACAAAAGGGCGGCACCCGCTACCCTAAAAAACTTTCCACCCTGAAAAGAGTGGGGGCTTAACTCTCAAACTACAGTGTAGGCGTCTACTGCAGAACTACGCATGGTTATTTCCCGCAACGACAAACGTCAATTCCAATCCAGTACGGACTACGGTAGTCCGGCGTGTAATCTGGAGCCAAAGCAGGGACATCCCCCCCACGCAGGGCATGGCCCGCCTTATATAAAGACTCACGAAACGCTTCGTCTTCCTTGTCTTTAAGCTCGGACTTGAGTTCTTCAATCTCTGCCTTGGCGGCTTCCAGTTCCAAGCTGGCTAGCTGGCGTTCGAGCGCGTACGCGTCGATGCCAGCACAGTGCTTAACGATATTTGCAGCAAAGTCGTTGCCGTAGCTTGCGGCAAGATCCCTAAGTCCGTCTTCCCAAATGCCGGAATACCAACCAAGGATTTCCTTAATCAGGACTGCCTTGTCTTCCCTTTGCCGGTCGAGAATGTGGCGGAGGTACCACGCGGCCTTCTTCAGGTCCTCAGACTTGTGACCCTTGCAGTCCGCGCGGAGGATGTACTTCACGGCACTCCCAAGGCAGAAACCCAGCTGCTCCGTGAGTTCAATGACTTCGTGGGGGTACTGCGTGTAGTGCGCCGGATGATTGACCGGATCGTGCTTGTCCATGTTTTTTTTCACTCCAAGAACGGCAGAATGCCGAAAGCAGTCAGGGTACAAAATGTACCCTAACTGAAAAAGTAGCTAACAAAAAGGGGCGTTTATTCGCGCATTGACGGCGGCAACTGAGAGCGCTCAACTTCGCTCTCGTATGCCGACTTGCAGTGCTCGGTTTGCCAAAAGAAAAGGTGGTCGATGATCCACATCGGCCACTTGCGGTCTTAACTAAACAACCCGCGCTTGAAAGCGCGGGGTTTGCTGACACGGTGCAGGCTTTCCCGCAACAGCCAAGGTTTTTGAGGCCTTGTCTGCCCGGGCGTCCCCTGCACCACAGGAACATTTAAAACGCAACCGCTCTACGGGTACGGGCTTCATCAGCTCGATCCGTCGGTTCCGGCGAAGGACTGCTTCGTCTTGCCGATTCGCTGGTTTGTACTGCACTATCGATCCGGCGTTCCCTGAGACTTGTTTGAGCCTCGCAAGCGCTGATTGCTCAGCCTTCAGATCGTAGCTGTCAGTGGAGGGATCCGCAAAATACAGGTTCATGGCGGCCGCAAGGTCGCGGTCCATGTACCAGTCCGTGTCTCCCAACTGATGACTTCTCTCCCAAAGAGCCTTCTTACGGTACGTTCCCGTTTCGGGATCGTGCTGACTCGGGCGCAGTTTTGCGGGGACTGACTTTCACCACACAACAGCCGGCGCTTTCAGCCTTACTTGTCATCCGGGTTATCAATCCTGCAATACCGCTTTTGCCCAAACTCTTGTCGTATCCGGCTCTCTGAAATGCTTTGTATGAGTTCTTCTCCACAATGTTTGCCGTTCCGAGAACAGCATTGAAGAGCTGGCGTGCATCGGAGAAGTAGGTCTCCAGTGCACTTTCCTGATCCTCTCCGGTTTTCAGGCCCAGCTCGATGACAAAGGACGGTGTGCGCGATTTCATAGCGGCTGAATATACCTTAAGCGAAAACTATGTGCATGGTTTGGCTGCGTTTGGGCCAAGATTAAAAACTTTCGAGAGCCCGCATTCCTCCCGGGGCTCAAGCCCCGGGCTTCCTGCGGGAAATTCTGTGAATTCGGGACGATCTGAAAAGACAGCCCCGAAGGTGGCGTGATAAAGTTACGTTTATCGTTTTTGCTCACGGGCGAATCAGCCGTGGGCCATTTTTTAATCCCCGTAAAAATGTTTCAAGATGTTACCCCCCCCCCGAACAATTCCAATAACACCTCGATCGTCGATTTTGTTTATCTTTGGTGCGACGGTGACGAGCCAGCGTTTGCTGCAAGAAAACAAGCTAGACTGAAAGAAACCAACCCAGACAAAGTGAACGAGAACATCGGGGACGTCCGCTACATTCAACATGATGAGCTACGGTACGCACTCAGGTCTGTAAACAAGTACGCTCCGTGGGCTCGTCACATTTATATCGTCACAGATAGGCAGCGCCCCGCCTGGCTAAAAGATCATCCGAAAGTCACGGTCATTGACCACAAGTCCATCCTCCCAGAAGCGTTGCTGCCAGTATTCTCTTCAATCTGCATCGAGATGTACCTCGACAGAATCCCAGGGCTGTCAGAACAATTCATCTACTCGAACGATGACATCTTCCTAAACCGACCACTTGAGGAGAAAGACTTCTTCACTGAAGACGGGGCACCAATCGTGTGGATGAGCAAGAAGAAGGCAAAAAAGATTACCCCAGAAGTTGGGGCCTCAATCCTCAGCGACAACTCAATCAATAACTGGCAAAAAACCGTTATCCGGGCATGGGCTCTCTATCGAGAACGAACCGGGAGCCTCATCCCATATTATTACCCTGCGCACTCTGTTGATGCTTACACGAAGACGTGCTTCCGGCAGGTTATCGAGAAGTACCCCGAGCTCCGCCGAGTGAACTCCACCCCCTTCCGGACGGGCAAGGATATCTCACGCGCACTCTTCTCCTACGAAATGATCGGATCAATGCAGTGCCCCGTGGAGTTCACAGAAGAGTGGAACTTTTGGGCGCGCCTAAAAAATCGCGTTTTTCCCGTAGAAATGCTCACGCTCTGCCAAGAAAATGTTAAGAAGCTCAAGAGAAATATCCGTGTTTTCAATCCTAAAACATTCTGCCTAAACAACTTAACACCAGAACAATCTATGGAAGGAATCGAATATTTGCGATCCCGTTTTCCTGACCCCGCACCTTGGGAAAAGTAACCTCCGCATAAAGAAACCCCGGTCGAGCCGGGGTTTCGCATTAGGCGCTACCCAAAAACATATTTGTCCGGATAAAAACGACAGACGATATCCGATATTCCTGTTTCAGCGCTCGTGTCCTGCCCGCATCGAGCAAGGAAAGAACCGCCACCATGGGGGCGGCTATGCAGCCCTCCCATGCCGCCGTCGTACCCTGAATCATCGCATTACCACTGATAGAAAAATTGGGGCTTGACAGCCCAGAAGTACCTGGGGTTAAATACCCCTGTTGGAGAGCCAACAAGCTCAACCGTAAACCCGCGCTAGACACAAAAATCGAGACACTCCCTTTTATTGACGTTTCCCATGTTGCCCCTCACTGTTTAATTGTCTCACCTCGCGGCAACGCGCTCTTGAATCGTTTTCGGCTGCTCGATTGGCAGCTCGGCAGGGGTGCCGTCTTCAGCCGCTCGCGAAAAGTCCAGTGTGGTGAATAGGCAGGTTGCAAGACAAGTGTTTAGAGATTCGTTGTCCGTCGTCGCAGTCACGGCGGTCTTGAACCTGTGCTTTTGTGCGCGCAAGTGATTCTGCGCATAATTGATTTCGCAAATCAGCACTTGCACCTGATCGGCGTCAAGATCGTGCCTGTATCCGTTGAAATCGAAGAATGCCGTCGTCGGCGTTTCCGTCGATTTCGTAGACTGCGTGGCCACGAGGTTGGTTTGAGTCCCCAAAAGCGTCGCTGTGCTGCTCGGACTGATATCTGCATCGAATCCCAAAGACGAGCGCATAAATCCGTCGGACTGCGCCCTGGCGTAGTCGGCATGGATTACCTCAATCGCGCGCGCTTGTCGATTTTCAAACTTGTTCCATTCGGCTTTGGCTTTTTCTTGTTCCTGCTGTTGCTCGTCCTGTTTAGCTTGCCAAATATCTACGTAAGGTTTGATGAATTTATTATAATTTTCCTCTGCTACATCAAATCTAAAATCACCGTTGTGATACGTATTGAATACTGTTTGAGTCGGATCGTTTAGACACCAAGAAATACCGCCAATGTCAGTTGGTTCAATGTTTTCTGGCAGATATTTTTTTATTAGATCGGCCGAGAGGTTTTTTATCGGAAAAGACTCATTTTCAACGGAAACTATGCCATCTTTAAGACCAACATAAACTATATTTTTCATTTTTTATTGCTCCTGAATTATTAAGCGGTTCGCTTCCAAATATTAACTACTTGATACGGAGGCATATTGTTGTGTGATTGGCTACCTCCGCTTGAGCTCGTATATCCGCTCCAATCCTTAGAAGCCTTAAACCCCATTTGAGGAATCGAAACCCATGACCCGCCCGCCCCGTTCCCATTACCTCGATTGTAGATAGCCCCTGAAACAGCGCCTATGTCGATATCTCCGTTTGCGAGGTTGCCAGTAATATCCATGCTGCCACGGGTATGCGAGTGTGCAGGAATCTGATTTGTCCTCAGGGTTACATTCTCTTCGCCGCCCTGCGCGCCAACGACTTTAGTTCCGCTGCCTAATAAAAATCTGTTTTCAATCTTTACCCATGTCCCCCCCCACTCGGCATTAGGATCGAATGCCGCATTTTCGGTCATGTACACCGAACCAATTGGATACATCGAAAGAACCGAACTCGCTTCGGCTTTCGCTTTTAACCAGTTTAGGACTTTTAATACAGATTGATTTGCTTTCGCCATTTTTGACTCTCAATCTTTAATACTTAATGCAGTGAAGTAGGCACAAAGATGCCGGCTGAACAGTACTTGACTTTCCGTAAACAGCGCTAGACCTTGAAGCATCAATGCTAAAAGTTGTTGGAACATTATTGATGCTATCTTGTCCGTGCCTGTCGGCTACACCATAATCTGACCCAAAAAAAGCACCTTCATGCTCAGATGTCAGTAATGGATAGTTACCAAGCATGACCTTTCCGGTGATGTTCGGCAATCCCGCGTTTTTCTTCGTTCCGACGTTGTTCGCTGTTACGGTGCCTTCAACAAACCGATAATTTAGATCCGGCAAGTTGAATGTTGTCGATCCGTCCCCTCTGCCGTATGTTGTGCCAATGGCTTGAAACAGATTCGCATATGCGGAACGACTAACTGCCGCGCCATTGCACAATAGATATCCATCAGGAATTGTTTTCCCCGCGACGGCAATCACCGTCCCCACCGCAACACTGTTTGAATTTGATTTCAACCAATTTAAAACTTTTTTGACAATATCATAATTACCCCCCCCCATCAGACGGAGTTTGCATCAAGTTGGTTTTATTCGTTATGTTCATTTTTAATTCCTTTTACGAAATTCTTTCCCACATATAAACAGACAGGTACGGGGGCAAATTGTTATGTGGTTTGTTGCCGCCAGTTTGAGAGACATCCAAATAGTGATAGTGACTCCCGCCATACGCGGTTGTCCCGAGATTCATTCCTGTTGTAGTTAGAAGCTTGTGTTCCGTATCTATGTAGCTCGGAACATAGGCTCTGCGGTCAGTTTCGTTTACAGTGCCGTAAATATTGTGCAAATGTTGTCCGGAGGTTGAAGTTGAGCCGCTATGCGAATGGCTCGGCATTTGGTCAACGCTCAAAACAACGCTGGCCTCGCCGCCTTTTGACCCAGCGGGATATGCGTCATTGGCTCCGATTAGCACCCGCCCTTCATTAAGCGCTTTCCACCTACCTCCTAAAATTGAAGCAGGATCAGTCGGTTGCGTGCTTATATAAACCGCACCAATCGGGTACGCGTCCAATGGCGAAGATGTTTCCGCCTTTCCCTTCAGCCAATTCAATACAGCCGCAACCGTTGAGTTTGGTGTTGCCATTGTCAACTCCTTTTCGTTTTGATTCAAAAATCAGGTGATGTTATTTTCGTTTGCAAAATCGATAAAGGCTTGAAGGATTGCCTGCGCGTCTTCGGACGTTGTTGCTTGTTCTTTGATTCCAAGTGCCGAGATATTCTTTCGTGCTTGCGTCTGCTGTTCCGCCGTCAGCGTCTGAGCGACGTACTTAACATTGTTGCTCTGATTGGCTTGTGCGGCGTAATACTTCGCTGAATACTCTGCGGTTGCGCCTGAACCTTCAACCGGCCCATCTTCTTTTGAAGCCCAATCCTTCGCTTTTTGCGCCGAGGCAGAAGCCTCCGTTGCCTTCGTGCTTGCAGTAGTCGCACTACCAGCCGCCGCAGTCTTTGAAGCATTAGCCGCAGTCGCAGAATTAGCGGCATTCTTTTCTGATGTGGCCGCCGCGGTCTTTGATCCTGCCGCCGCAGTCGCAGAACTGGCCGCCGCCGTCTCGCTAGTCTTGGCCGCGTTCTGCGAAACCTTCGCCGCGTCTGCCGAAGTCTTCGCCGCTGATGCAGAACCAGCCGCCGCCGTTTTTGAAGCATCAGCCGCAGACGCAGAACTAGCCGCCGCAGTCGCAGAACCCTGTGCCCCAGTCGCACTGACCGCCGCCGCGTCCTGCGACGCTTTGGCTTTCGTTTCCGATGCCTTGGCGTTATTCTCAGAGGTCTTGGCGTTCGTCTCAGATGTTTTGGCCGCCGCCGCACTGGACGCCGCCGCAGAGGCCGATGCTGCCACTGTATCCTGAGCGCCCTGCGCCGCTTCTGCTGATGCCGCCGCCGCCGATGCGCTTTCTGCCGCCGCGGTCTTTGAAGCTGCCGCCGCAGTCTCGGACGTCTTCGCATTGTTCTCTGACGTCTTGGCGTTCGTTTCGCTGGTCTTGGCCGCGCCTGCGCTCGTGGCCGCCGCGTTCTTAGACGCAAGGGCATTCGTCTCCGACGTCTTTGCCGCCGCCGCACTTCCAGCCGCGGCAGTTTTTGAAGCATTAGCCGCATTCTCACTAGCCTTGGCCGCATCCTGCGAAGCCTTAGCCGCCGCCGCACTACCAGCCGCCGCAGTCTGCGAAGCCTTCGCCGCATCGGCTGATGCCTTCGCCGCGCTATTCGAACTCCCCGCCTGCTGAGCGTAGTACTTCGCCGAGTAGTCGATCTCGGCACCATCGGGCAGGTTGTTTTCCGTCACCTTGCCGTCGGTCTTCACAGCCCACGCCTGCGCAAGCTGAGCATTCCACTTTGACGAATAGCCGTCAGCGTCGACGGTGTAGACAGTGCCGTCTTCGGTCTGTACGCCAGTCGTCCATGTCGCCCAACGCTTCGAAAGGTCACTGCTCGCCTTCGATTCACCAGCAGAGGCCGCGGAGTTCTGCGCCTGCGTCGTGGCCTCGGTCACCTTTTGGGTGATAACGGCCATGTCCTGATTGATTTCTTCGCGGATAGCGTCCGTATCGGTCACGGCCTGCAGCGCAATTTGCTTCGCCTCTCCTGCCGTCGCGTTCGCCGCGTTGGCCGTGCCTACAGCTTGAGCGGCAGAGGCGCTTGCATTCTGCGCCGTCGTCTTCGCCTCGTTGGCCGTAGTGACTGCCTGCTGAGCCGTCTTGAGCGCGGAATTTGATGTCTTTACGGCCTGAGCGGCATTATTAGCCGCTTCTGTCGACGTAGTGACGGCATTGGCGGCATTACTTTCCGCCGTTCTAATGCGCCCATCAAACGAATTAACGGTCGTGGTTAAGGTGTTGACCTTTCCCAGCGCCGAATTCGCAGTAGCAAGCGCCTCCGCCGAATTCTGCTGAGCGGTGTTTGCCGTGTTGAGCGCTTCAGTTGCCTTGTTCAGCGCCTCAGTCGCGTCGCCCGTAGCATCGACCATGTAATCGCCGAGATTGTTAATCGCGTCTTCTGTCTGCGTAAGGACAGACTGCCCGCTTATGGCGCCGGTCGGCGTTTTGACGTAATGGAAACGGAATTCTTTTGATGCCATGTCTTACTCCGGCAACTTGACAAAATAGGCAAGACGATAGAACGGCGGGCGGTCTAGCGTGAGCGTCTGCGTCTCAGAAGAGCTGGTGATTGTGTGCGTGTGCCCTTTGCCGCCACCGGTGTTATTGAGATTCATGCTGTGGCTGTGGGTTCCGTCGTATGACGTGTATCCAGTCCAAGTCCGCGAGGCGTCGAAGTTCATCACCTGACCTTGTCGTCCGTCTCCGTCGCCGTCTTGTTCGCCACGACTCACAACGTAGAACGCGCCCGACGGTTGCAGTGCCCAAGATGAGGTAGGGATTTGCCCGGTAATATTCATCGTCCCGCGTCCGTGCGCATGGCTCCCCGCTGTAGACGTTGATCCGGTGTGCGAGTGCGACGGAATCTGATCAACCGTCAGAACCGTTTCGCCGACCGTGCCGTTGACAGTGACCCCCGGCACCCGAAGGCTCAAGCTGCCTCCGGTCTTGCCTGCATCAGTAACACGGCTCGGGAGCAAAAACCTGTCGATAAGATTCGGCACATTCCCGCCGCGACCATCAGAACCGCCGTCGCAGATGACGTAAGACTCATATGCGTCTGTACTGCCCCACGGGACGAGCCGTCTGCCGTCCGAGCCGCCCAGCTTGCAGTTGTAAAACGGCGTGATCTGCCCGGCCAAGACGCTCGGGAGATCTAGGTTTCTCCAAACGGTTTTGTCCGCAGAGGGAGCGACGACGCCCTTTGCAGTCCCCGGGCCATTGGCGACAAGACAGCGATATTTCACGCCTGTGCTTAAAACCTCGTTCCCCGGCTCATAAGCAAGCGTGGCGGTGTACTGCATGATTCCGCCCTGCTGATACCACACGAGAAACTGCGAGAGCAGGTAAAGCGCCCCATTAAAGTCTTCGCGCTTCGGCGGGATTCCGCCTTCTGCAATCGGCTTAGAGTTGACGTCAGTCCACCCCTTCGCCTGCGAAAAACGCCCTGTGCCTGCTGTCTGAGAGTCTGCCGGAGGGACAGTCTTGTCCCCGTCAACCGCGAAGGCCGACGCCAAAAATAACTGCGGATAATTGCTCATATGTGGCCCATAAAAAAGCCCTGCTGGTGCGAGGCTGTTAGAAGTCGTTGATTGTCTTGCCCGGATTGAAAACGCCCTGATCGAATGGCAACAGATCAGACCCGGCAAATCCAAAGATTTCCTCATCCGGATAGATGATGAGGAAATTTGTCATCACGCCCGCTGGCCGATTCAATAGCCCGTACGTCTCCAAAATCTGCGCCTGTAGCTGCGAAATGTTCCCGATAATCACAACTGAGTTTAGCGTCATGTCGCCGTAGTCCACGACAAAAACGCGCGTGCTCGTGAGCAGAGAGAGCATTCGAT
>ERZ1034984.406-NODE-406-length-48542-cov-28.986099_pt1 | contig 48542 bp, 26 predicted proteins | sample MGYA00520589_ERZ1034984 | MGnify/ENA primary metagenome ERZ1034984 (study PRJEB33766, sample SAMN09781790) | gut metagenome | biome: gut microbiome | host: Homo sapiens | place: Madagascar | study: EMG produced TPA metagenomics assembly of the PRJNA485056 data...
CAAGTTGGCTCCACTTTTTTCACCCCTTCAAAAGTTTGTTAGGACAGGTGTGCCAGTAATTATTGGTTGCCAGCAATAACTACGGATAGTTTCTCCGTTTTCATTTAGTTCTGCAATTTGATTATATTCATTATAAACATACTTTAGATGTTTTTGTAAAATATCTGAAATATAAATCTTTTTTTCAACTCTTCTTCCCATATAATCATAAGTAAAAATTATTTTTTTAGTATCTTTACTAATTTCAACCATTTGATTTTCACCATTCCATACTTGGGTCCAACCATTACGGGTTAGCATATTACCATCTGCATCATATGTGATTGGTTTAGTATTAATAGTATCGTATTGATTCAATGCATTAGTTGTATATGTCAGTGCTTCTCCTGCTTGATTACATGAGAAACGATTCCCTGTTGGGTCATAACTGTAAGAGTAATTATATATCATGTTTTTATCTGATATGGCCCCAATTACTTCATTACGGTTGTCATATGTATAAGAAATCGTATTAGATTCAGGCAATGAAGTTCCATTTCGGTTTATTGATATTCGATTTCCGATAGCATTATTCTGATAATTGAATACACTAATATTACCGTTGCTTATTTGAGTAATCACATCACGATGTGGTTCATAACTCCAAATTGTAGTAATATTATTAGGCCTAGAGATTTGTTCAATAATATTACTATTAGCAAGATAGGTATAATTAAAATCTCCAGCTAATGTCGAAATCTTGTTTAAACGGCCATATTCATCATAATCATAACTAAAATTTAACTCATTTCCTATATTAAGACTTAATATTCTCCCTTTCATTCCAGTATTAGTGTAGGTTCTCTCCAATTCTTTGGTGTAAAGGCCTGTGATTGTTTCTTTGATTGGAGCAAATGTATCATTATAAAGGAAATGTCTCATTCCTACTGCATCTTGTACTGATGAAAGTTGCCCCATACGGTTATACGTGTAAGTAATATCTGGTGTATTATCATCATAACTGATTCTCAATAATTCGCTTGTTGCGGTATCATAGAAATAGTTTGTACTAACACCACGTGCCCATGTACGTTTAGTTAGTTTTCCATCAACGCTATAGTTATAGGTAACAGATTGGTTAGCTGCATCCGTCTTGGTTATTACTACTCCAGAGGCTTCATCAAAATTCCAAGTAGTCAGATTACCAGAGATTCCCGAGGGCCATGTTGTACCATCCCAGGCGGCATTGGTTTGGAAAGTATACATACTCGTTCTTTGACCCAATTGGTCATATCCAAATTTCACCGGATATTGTGTATCTCCCCAAATATTTGTGACTTGTCCTAAAGAATTATAAGCATAACGTGTATATTGATTCAATGCATTCTTTATCCATAACAATCTGCCGGTTTGAGGGTCGTAATCATATGTGGTTACATAACCTGCTGCATTGGTCAAAGTTGCTTTCAATCCTTTTTTTCCTACAGCCGTATGATAAGTGATTGTACTTGTACCAATACGTGGTTCAGTGATCGAAGAAAGCCTTTCCAAACTATCATAAGCATAGGTTGTAGTCAAATTAGTTTTAGTTCGAATAGATTGTTTTAAACCATTTACGCTAACGATTTGTTCTGCTGTATTAGAGTCAGGATAGAAAATATTTATTGTTTGTTTTTTACTTGGACGATTTACCTCTAACTTTTGGATAGTTTCATTGCCATGTATATCTATCTCTTGAGTTTCTTGCTGGAGATTATTAGTCCATCCGCTCAGACGTTGTTTCAGAATGGAAACAACCGTGGCATTGGCATTGCTATTTTGTCCATAAATTTTGACAATTCCAGTATCCCAGATGGTAGTTATATTCTTTTCATAATCAAAGACCCTATCGCTTCCTGCCAAATCTAACACACCATTACCATCAATATCTAATCCGCGTCGGACTAGGTTGCCTAATAAGTCATACTCATATAAAGTGGCTGCCATCCCAGTTTGAGTTGTTTTGATTAATTGGTTTTTTGCGTTATAAAACAGTTGTTGAATTATAGTTCCATTGAAACCTGATTTTTCATTTGCAGTTAGTACATCAAGTAGATTAATAGTTTGTTTTCTCCAACGTAAAGAATTTATACCTCCAATATAGGTTTTATTCCACAAAAAGCCATCTTTATCTATGCCTATATCATAATACTCAGAAACTTGTGCCGTTCCTGTCAATGAAGAAAGTTGCCCATCACAATAATGTTGTTTTATAGTTGTAAACCCACCAGGGTTAGTAATTGTTATTGTTTCCCCAATACAATTAGAACCGATATTTACTCCCTGTACATAAGCATAAGTTGTAACTAAGCCTTGATGGTTACTTACTTTTACTAATTGCCCTGCGAGGTTATATTCCCAAGTAGCAGTGGTACTCAACTCTCCGCCAGTGATTGTCTCTGATATTTGTTGATTAGCTGCATCATACTGATAAGTTGTTACCAAATCTGGTTGAGTGCCAATTCCTACTTTCGTTTTGGAAATAAGCCGTTTCAAATCATCGTAAACATAAGTATATTGCGTTCCATTTGGTAATGTCTCCGAAGTTTTGTGACAGCAATTCCAAGTATATTCGGTCAATTCGTTGTTGGACTTACGTTCGGAAATTCGCCGACGCAGTTTATCAAAGGTATTGGCAGTCCAGGCAAATGTTTCATAACCATTGGCAGTATAAACGGCTTGGGTCAAATATACCTTACAACCACGGCTGTCATAAACTGTTGAATCCTGTAACGTTTTATTAGCAATTCCCGCCGGCGAGTCGACTGTTCCATGCGTGATTTTGACTCGAACGGCAATCCCGGAGCTTGGCGTAAAAATGCTTTGCGCCGGATCACTGTTGGGCGTCCAAGTTCCGTACTCATAAGTATAGGTATCCATTGTCCCATTGGGATACTTAATGGTATGGATTCGCCCGGCAGAGGGCGATGAGCAGTTTCCTTTCGGGTAATAACGTCGTTCAGTACGCAAGTTGGTCGCATCGCCATATTCAGCATTGCCATTTGCACAACGCTCTTCGATCTCGACGTATTCATTGCCGTCAAAGTAATAAGCATGGTAAGTTTTGGAAGTGGTAATTCCTAAAATCCTGGTTTCTTCCGTGCGCGGCCGGATGTCGTCATTCTCTACGATATCCCGGGAATCATGCGGAGAAAAGCTCTTGTATTCAACTTTGGCTTGGGCCGCCGGGGAATTGAAAGCCGCATTCTTCCACGGTGTGATTTTGACAATTTCACGTCCCTGGGCGTCATATTGATACGAAGCCCAATTTCCGTCTGGAAAACTTTCTGTTTTTTTCCGTCCGTAGCTGCCGTGATTTCCTGAATCCGTATAATATGTGGTCGTAGTACGAAGATTGGCTCCATCCGGATCAACGGAAACGTTGACGACACGATCTCCGAATGCGTATTTCTGATAGGTTCTGGCCACTTTGGAAGCGACTTGACCTTCCGGTGTTTTATCCACGGTAGTAATGACCTTGACCGTTTGGGAATAATCCCATGAGGTAGATTGAGATTCGATGGCAAGATCACCAGGCTTTCGGAGCAACCACCCTTCCGCATTATGGCTGTATTCGAACAGAGATACTTCCGCAACTCCATTTACCGTTTTCGTGACTTTTATCTTTGTGTTGGTTCCCGGGTTCGGATTTTCAATACGCCATACCGTATGCGGTTCGCCTGTTACCGTATAAAGACCATCAACTTTTGCTCCGACTTTGTCCGGTGAGTAGCATCGAATTTCATAGCTGACGGCAGCTTCCGTAACGACAATATCGGCCAATCCATCTCCGAGGGACCACACCTGCCGAACAGTACCATCCGCTTCATAAATGGGCTCAATTCCTACCGTAGGAGCATTGGGAGTGATGACACGTCCCATTGCGGTATGATATGAAACAACGTTTCCTGTTTCCGCCGAATAACGCAAAAAGTTTCCCTGCCCAAGATAGCGATCATAATAGACCGGATTGGTGGTCGTGGGTTCGCCATTTGCATTGACCATCTTCAGAAGATTGTTCATGGTGGATGTTTCTCCGACCATCGTACCAACAGAACTGCCCGTTTTGAATTGGAATGTCATCATTTCGCGGTTAGCGGTGAAAATCCTGATCTGATGAGTTACATTGGACGGCAAACTGTTCATCAACTTTTCTTGGCCGCCACCATTGCTGATAACAGCTACGACTTTCTCATCGTTATAGCCAGTTTCAACGGAAGCGTATTTGTCACCACGAATATCTTGCTTATATTGCTGATTGATTTCACTGATACTGATTCGATCCAGCAAAAGATTGCGATATTGAATGATCTGTGGCGAGTAGATTATTGGAGTCGGTTTCTTCGTATAAATGGAAAAACGGTAGTTGCCGGCAATATTTTCATTGGCTGGTGCTCCCCAGTTCACCCAAATTGAAACACTATCTACCTCGGTTCCTCCCGTGCTGCCCGAATTGCCGGTATTGCCAGGAGAACCATCATTGTCTCCACCACCTTCTTCAGCTCCCTCTTTCTCACAATTGCCACATTCATCATCACATCCATCTTCTGTCGGTAGATTGGCAAATGACGGTAACATCATTCCACAAGCAATCAGAAGCATAACAAGAACTGACAGTTTTTTCATATTCATACCTCCATTAGAAGTTTTATATTTCAGAGAGTCCCGCCTGCCAATAAGCTATCGGCAGGCGGGACAATGTTTATTGCAGCTGTTTTACCAGCACCCCATTCTGATAGAGGTAGATGCTCTGGCAGGTTGTGAAGTTCGAACCGGCCAGAACGTTGTAGTGAAGCTCGCCGTTTGCATTGAACTGGCTTGCGTCGAACCACTTTTCGCGCGTACCGTCTTCGAACAAGGTATTGCTTCCCCACAGCGTCACGTAGATCTGCATCCCATCGACGACCTGATCGACTACCACGTACCCGTCATAGAGAGCCGTTCCATCGCCGAAGTCGGAGATGATCTGATGATAGCCGTCATTGACGTGCGTGGTGGCATCGATCACCCGCATCGTGGCGGAGGTGATGATCGGGCCGCCCTCGCAGATTCTGGCGGTTACGTAACCGAGACCGAGCGTTTCACTTTCAAGTGAGAATACCCGTTCGGAACCTCTCATTCCGTAATCCACCACATTGACGTTCCGGTCCGCTTCGACGAAGATGTCTTCCCCGATTCCCGGATTGCTCCATTCGCGTTTGGTATCGACATAGCAGATCGGATCGCCATTGAATGTTGCAGAGCGGACCTGGACTAAAGTGGAGTGGCTTTCCGGAGCTCCCACCGCCGGAGTCCAGGATACCGTTACCGGAATGTTGCCGGCATTCTCAAACTTGTACGTCATTGATTCGCCCTTGTTCAATTCGAACTCCTGCTCTTCAACCGTGATTTTGTACGTACCGTTATAGTCTGCGGGCAGATTCGCGGTCAGGCGCAGCGAATCGTCTTTGCGGATCGTGATAACCTCCTGGGTTATGACATCCGTTGTTTCCCAGGTTACCTGTTTCGACACGGTCTGCGCATCGTTCTGGTAGGAAACATTGACGGTAATCGCATTGGTTCCTTCCGGATTCAGCGGAATGTTCGCATACCAGCGGTTGAACGCGGCATTCAGGATTGCCGGTTCCGCCGGAGTTTCGCCTTCCGGGGTATAGAAGCCGGTAATGGCGATCTGTTCGATGAACGTTGCATTCCCGCCTTCCACGCAGAGTGGCGAGACCTTGCTGGTGGCCGGAAGGATCACCGCGCTCATATTCTCCAGACGCGACTCGACCCAGTCCGGAATATTATTGCCGTTTTCATCCGGCCCGGACAGCGAGTAGAGTTTGAATTTATTGATCTGCAGCGTCGTGTTCCGGTAAACATTCGACCAGACAAATCTGACCGTATGGTTGCCGGGCTTCAGCAGCGGCATGAAGTAACGGGCCAGGCCGATACCGTCTTCTCCGACTTCGATCCGCTTGGTGGAACTGAAGCCGCCGTCGATGTAGCAACTGACATTGAAGACATTCGTGGAAGCGTTATTCACCCTCTGCCGGACTTCCAGCTCAAGCTGATAGACTCCCTGAGTCGCGACATTGAAGCTGTACTCGACCCAACCGCTGCGGTCACGCACGAAAGCGGTCGTTCCTTCGGCTTCCCAGCCGCCGTTGCTGTTGGTGAAGGTATTTCCATTCACTGTCATAACCAACGTTTCATTCCCGTCGAAATCCGCGACAGTGGGATCGCTGAAAGCCTCCTTGACTTCCCAGTAATCGCTTTTGCCGTCGCCATCCGTATCGGCATTGTTCGGATTGGTTCCCGCCTCATACTCTTCGACATTCATCAGGCCGTCGCCGTCGGCATCTTCACGGGCATCGTTCCGCAGCGGATTCAGATTGTGGTTGACTTCCCAGCCGTCCGGCATTCCATCCCCATCCGAGTCCGGATTCAACGCATTGGTGCCGAGCTGATATTCCTGCAGATTCGACAGGCCGTCGCCGTCCGCATCGCCATCCGGAGTCAGATCGCCGCCGCACATGGCCTCATAGTAGTCGGAAATCCCATCTTCATCAACATCGGCGAACTCTTCGCTGCCGATGTCGATGCCGTCGCCGAACGGCCGCAGGGTTCCGACGATATCCTCCAGCGGGGCGCCTTCCTGGCGTCCGGCGTCGATGCAGGGCGAATCCGGCATCAGGAAGCCGCCTTTGCTCAGCATGGGATCGGCCTGAATATTATTCTCCCCGAGATTTGAGAAATCCTCACTCGTGCAGCAGTAATTTATGCTGCGGGTGCCGCCGGAGAGTTTTTCCAGCATGATCGTATTGAGCAGGTCAACCGTCCCGGAGTTATTGAACGCTTCGGTTACACTGTTGGTGTTGTACGCGATCGTACAATTCACAGCTTTCACGGAAGAGTTCGTGTTGTAAATCCGGAAAATACAGCCGGTGGATCCGTTGTTATTGCGAACGAACATGCTGTTGACCATATCCAGCGACGTATTGTACAGATAGATCAGTTCGCTGGAGCCGGAATCATTTCCGCTGACCTGCGTCCGATTCATCGAAATACGGCTGTTGCTGGTATAGAACAGATTGTTGTTCAGATTGAAGTTGCAATTGGTTATTTCGGACTTCAGGAATTCGATATCCGCATGTTCCAGATAGAACATTCCCGGGCGCCCGTAGTAATAATAATCGTCGACCTTGAGGCTGTTGTGGTTGCTGAAAATGCAGTTGCGAACCGACAGTCCGGCGTTGCTCAGCGCCACGACGGGAGCCCTGCCGTTTCCGTTCGAAATGGTGAACCCGTCCAGCCAACTGAACTGCCTGCTCTCCTGATCGTCCAGCGACAGGAACTGATTTGCATCCGTCAAATCGATGATGGTGCTCCCGGCGCCTGCGACACTGCGCAGCTTGATATTGTAACCGTCGAAACTCAGTTCACGGTTATTGGAACCGGAATAGCGTCCCGGTTTGACAAGCACAACATTGTCCCATCCGGTCTTGGCGGCGTTGACGGCGGCTTTGATGGTCCGCTTCGCCGTCGCCTGGCTCAGCCCGTCTCCGGAATCATCCGGACGCAGGGAATCGACGTAAACAATCCGCGTCGCCAGCAAGGGGCGGTAACCGGCCGCGACTTCATCTCCGTCGCTGATCCCGTCCCCATCTGAATCCGCCAGATTGATTTCAGTGCCCAACTGATATTCCTGAAGATTGGAAAGGCCGTCCGCGTCTTTATCCGAGGTCGCGTCGGAAGCGTCAGCCGGATTAAGCCCGGCCGCGATTTCCAGGTTATCCGGGATTCCGTCGGCATCGGAGTCCACGAACTGCTGGCATCCGATGTCAATGCTGCCGGAACGGGCAATGCCGTCAATATCGACAGCAGGAGCTCCCTGAACCGTACCTGCGCCGATACACGGCGAACCGGTCAGCAGGTAACCGCGTCCCGTCAGTTTGGGGTCTCCGGTAATATTGTTGCTGCCGCGTTCACTCCAGTCCGCCGCTGCGAAGCAGTTGTTGGCAGTCAGCGGCCGATCACCGTGCCAACTGACGGCACGGGTGAAAATGCAGTTGACGGCAGCAGCCTGTCCTTCGAAGTAACAGCTGGAGTTATTTTTTGAAGTTCCGTCATGGATCGTCACGTTTATCATGGAAATTGTTTGATTTCCATTGCGGGAGCTGATATCGGAATAATTGTTCAACGCCCAGTTGCCGCTGAAGAGCACGTTGGTGAGTGCAAGCTTTGAAGTACCGTCCGTCAGATAGACCGCACCGGCTTCATCACTGCACTGGTTATTCAGGAATCTGCTTTGGTTGACGGAAACCGTTGTATCGTCAAGATACAGAGCCCCGCCGTAACTGGAAGCCCGATTTCCAAGGAATACCACATTGTCAAAGATGATATCCCGGGAGCCGTCACCGGCGAAAGCTGCGCCGCGCGAAGCTCTGTTATTGATGAACTTCGTATTCTGTATCAGCATATTGCTGCTGGTTGCCGAATAGATCGCACCGTAATTGGAGGTCACATTCCCGTCAAAAATACAGTTTTTGACAGTCATGACGGCCTTGCTGAACCGCAGCGCGGAACCGTAATCGGCACTGCCGTTCTTGATGGTGAACCCATCCAGCCAGGAGTCGAGAGTTTCCCCGCGAGTCAGGTAGAGGAATCGGCCATTGTTTTCAAGGTCGATAATGGTAGTTTTCGCACCTGCCGCACTGCGGAGCTTGATATTATAGCCTTCGAAATCGAGATTCTTGTTATCGTCGCCGCTGTAAGTGCCGGCGGCGACCCGAATCACGTTCTCATACGCATTTGTTTTGGAGAGTTCAACGGCCTTCTTGAGAGTCAGTACCGCATTGGCTTCCGACAAGCCGTCGTTGTCGTCATTGCCGGCCGTACTGACATAGATGATTCTGGTATTGTAGGCCGGATCATATCCCTGAGCGGTTTCGATACCGTCGGCGATACCGTCTCCATCGCTGTCGGCGATATTGATCTTCGAGCCGTTGAGATATTCATCAAGATTCTTTACTCCATCGCCATCCTTATCGAGAACAGCATCCGAAGCGTCATTCGGATTCAGACCGGCAGCGATTTCGATATTGTCGGGAATTCCATCCGAATCGGAATCCACGAATTCCTGGCAGCCGATATCGACCGAACCTGCCGTGCGGGTTACGCCGTCAATATCCTTGATGAGCAGATCTTCATCCGTTCCGGCGTCGATGCACGGCGAACCGGCTTTCAGATAGCCACCGCCGGTCAGCATCGGATCAGTTGTGATGTTTCCGGTTCCGAAAGCACTCCAGTCATCCGGATTATAATTGTTTTTGGCGACAAAGGTTATATTCCCCTTATTCATGGTTCCGGCTATGATGGAATTTTTCACCGTGGCGTTCTGCTGGAAGTAAACGCTGCGTCCGTCGCGGCTGCTTCCGTTCGCAATCGTCACGTTATAGAGATTTGTCCGGAAGTAGTACATATACAGATCGGAATAATCATAAACAGCCCGATTGCCCAGCAGCAGGCAGTTCTTCATCGTCAGCACACTGTTATCCTCATCGCTGGAGTAATAACCGTAAGTTCCGCTGATTGCACCACCATTGTAGAACGAGTGATTGTTGAAGAACCGGGAGTTCGTGATTTCGACCTCGCCGCCGGCCATTACGATTGCACCGGCGCCATAACCGCGATTTCCGATAAACAGGCAGTTGTCGACAACAGTTCCCCGGCTGCTCACCAAATTCAAAGCACCGGAGTTGCCGCCATCCATTCCGCCGTACATGGTCTCGCGCGACGTATTGTTCCGGAAGATCGAATTCGTCACCCGGATCGGCCAGCCCTGAGCATAGACGGCGGCGGTAGCGTTGGCATCCTGCCAATATTCCTCGTACATGCCTTCGCCGTACTCATACCGCACGAGTTTTCCTGAATTGTTGTTTTCAAAGATACAGTTCCGGATATCCATACCGGCGTTGTTCAAATAGACGGCAATGCCGTAGCTGGCAGTATAGCCGTTGCGGATCGTGAACCCGTCCAGCCAACTGGTCATATTTTCCTTGTTCTGCAAGGTCAGGAACGGGCCAGAGCCTTCCAGATCGATGATTGTGGAGGCGGCGCCGCTGATACTCCGCAATTTTATATTATACCCGCCGAAATCCAGCTGCTTGTTGCCGGTCCCGGCATAAGTGCCTGCGGCGACCATTACAATATTTTCGTTGCCGATATGACGGGCCGCGACGATTCCGGCGCCGATGGTCTGTTTCGCCGTGGCAAGACTCTTGCCGTCGTTCTCATCACTGCCGTTCGCGCCGTCGACATACACGACCTGAGTAAAACGGGCCGGATCATAACCGAGCGCAATTTCATCCTGGTCAATGATGCCGTCGCCGTCGCTGTCCGCCGTGCTGATTGTACTGCCGTTGCGGTATTCGTCGAGGTTACTGACGCCGTCGTTGTCGCTGTCAAGAACGGCGTCATCCGGATTATTCGGATTCAGCCCGGCTGCGACTTCCACGTTGTCAGGAATGCCGTCACCATCGGAATCAAGGAACTCCTGGCAGCCGATATCCACGCCATTTCCTGCCGGACGGGCTACTCCGTCGATATCCGTACTCGGTGCTCCCGTGGCGGTTCCGGCATCGATGCACGGTGAACCGGCCAACAGATAACCGGCGGTAGTCAGCTTCGGATCGGACATGATGTTTCCAGTGCCGCGCTCGCTCCAATCGTTCGTCGTACAGTTATTGTTCGCGACCAGCGGCCGGTCATTGTGGTAGTAGACCTGTCCCTGAATGATCGAATTCAGGATCGTGATATTCCCTTCGAACCGGCAGCTCCAGTCATTCGGAGCGATGCCGTTGAACATCGTCACATTCGTCAGTTTGCAGACATGGTTGCCGTTGTCGCTGGAGATGTCGGAATAACTTTCGCGTGACCAGTTGCCGTTGAACAGCGAATTTTCAACTTCCAGACGGGAAGTACTGTCGGTCATGAAAATCGCGCCGCCCTGATCGCCGCACTGATTGTTCAGCAACCGCGAACGAGTGATTTTTACCGTTGTGTCATCCTGATAAATCACACCACCATGACTGGAAGCGCGATTTCCCTGGAATACAACTCTGTCAAAGAGGACATCCTTGGCGTTGTCACCGGCGAAAGCTGCACCGCGCGAAGCTCTATTATTGGCGAACTTTGTATTCTGTACCAACATATTGTTGCTGGCTGCCGAATAGATCGCGCCGTAATTGGAGGTCACATTTTCATCAAAAATACAGTTCTTAACGGTCATGACGGCTTTGTTGAAACGCAATGCGGAGCCGTAATCGGCACTGCCGTTTTTGATGGTGAACCCATCCAGCCAGGAATCAAGCGTTTCACCACGGGTCAGGTAAAGGAACCTTCCACTCTTCTCAAGGTCCACAATAGTGGCCTCTGCTCCGGCAACACTGCGAAGCTTGATATTGTATCCCTGGAAATCCAGTTCCCGGTTGTCCGCTCCACTGTAGGTGCCTGCCGCAACCATGATCACATTTTCATAGTTGGTTTCCAGGGAAAGTTCAACGGCCTTCTTGAGAGTCAGAACCGCGTTGGCTTCCGACAGACCGTCATTGTCGTCATTGCCGGTGGTACTGACATAAATGATTCTCGTATAGAAAGCCGGATTGTAGCCAAGGGAGACTTCCGTATTGTCGGGAATACCGTCGTTGTCGGAGTCTGCGGCTGCGATATTGCTCCCATACAAATATTCATCAAGGTTCTTTACTCCGTCGTTATCCTTGTCGAGAACGGCATCCGAAGCATCATTCGGATTCAGGCCGGCAGCGGTTTCGATATTGTCGGGGATTCCATCCGAATCGGAGTCCATAAATTCCTGGCAGCCGATATCGACCGAACCTGCCGTGCGAGTTACGCCGTCAATGTCTTTGGTAAGCAGATCTTCATCCGTTCCGGCATCGATGCACGGCGATCCGGCTTTCAGATACCCTCCGGCCGTCAGCATCGGATCGGTTGTGATGTTACCGGTTCCGAAAGAGCTCCAGTCATCCGGATTGTAATTATTTTTGGCGACAAAGGTAATGTTCGCCTTGTTCATGGTTCCGGAGATGATGGAATTCTTCACCGTGGAGTTCTGCTGGAAGTAAACGCTGCGTCCGTCGCGGCTGCTTCCGTTCGCAATCGTTACGTTATAGAGGTTCGTCTGGAAATAGTACATATACAGATCGGAGTAATCATAGACTGCCCGGTTGCCCTGCAGCAGACAGTTCTTCATCGTCAGGATATTCGGCTGACTCTCGTCGGACGAATAATAGCTGTAGGAGCCGCTGATCGCACCGCCATTGTAGAATGAGTGATTGTTGAAGAACCGGGAGTTTGTAATTTCAACCTCGCCGCCGGCCATTACGACCGCGCCGGCTCCATAACCGCGGTTGCCGGTAAACAGGCAGTTGTCGATCAACGTGCCACGGCTGCTCACCAGATTCAGCGCTCCGGAGTTGCCGCCATCCATTCCGCCGTACATGGTTTCGCGCGACGTATTGTTCCGGAAGATCGAATTGGTCACCCGGATCGGCCAGCCCTGCGCATAGACGGCGGCGGTGGCGTTGGCGTCCTGCCAATATTCCTCATACATGCCTTCGCCGTATTCGTACCGCACGAGTTTTCCGGAATTGTTGTTTTCAAAGATACAGTTCCGGATATCCATACCGGCATTGTTCAGGTAAACCGCCACGCCGTAGCTGTCTTTATAACCGTTGCGAATGGTGAAGCCGTCCAGCCAGCTGGTCATGTTTTCCTTGTTCTGCAAGGTCAGGAAGCGTCCTTCACCTTCCAGATCAATAATGGTTTGAGACGCGCCGGAAATGCTCCGCAACTTGATATTGTAGCCGCCGAAATCCAGTTCCTTGTTGCCGGTCCCGGTATAAGTGCCTGCGGCGACCATCACGATATTTTCATTGCCGATATGGCGGGCGGCGATGATTCCGGCTCCGATGGTCTGCTTTGCCGCGGCAAGGCTCTTGCCGTTGTTGTCGTCATTTCCATTCGTGCCGTCGACATACACAACTTGTGTATAACGATAAGGTTCGTACCCGAGGTCAATTTCCTCCTTGTCGGTGATGCCGTCGTTGTCGGAATCCACGTTGTTGATGTTGCTGCCGAATTGGTATTCCAGAAGATTGCTGACGCCATCTCCGTCTTTGTCGAGCGCTGCATCGGCAGCGTCGTTCGGATTCAGGCCCGCGGCAGTTTCGATATTGTCGGGAATTCCATCGCCGTCGGAGTCCATAAATTCCTGACAGCCGATATCCACTCCATTGCCGGCGGGGCGGACAACGCCGTCAATATCCGCAGCGGGGGCATCCGTGGAGAGTCCGGCATCGATGCACGGAGAACCGGCCAGCAGATACCCCGTCGCCGTCAGTTTCGGATCGGACATGATGTTGCCGGAACCGCGCTGGCTCCAGTCGTTCGTCGTACAGTTGTTGTTCGCAACCAGCGGCCGATCGTTATGATAGTAGATCTGCCCCTGAATGATCGAATTGAGAATCGTGATATTCCCTTCGAACCGGCAGCTCCAGTCATTCGGTGCGATACCGTTGAACATCGTCACATTCGTCAGTTTACAGACCTGATTTCCGTTGTCGCTGACAATATCGGCATAGCTTTCGCGTGACCAGTTGCCGTTGAATAGCGAATTTTCAACTTCCAGACGGGATGTGCCGTCGGTCATGAAAATCGCGCCGCCCTGATCGCCGCTCTGATTGTTCAGCAACCGCGACCGGGTGATCTTTACCGTGGTGTCATCCTGGTAGATCACGCCGCCATAACTGGAGGCTCGATTCCCTTGGAACAATACGTTGTCAATCACAACATCCTTGGTGTTGTCACCGGCAAACGCTGCTCCCCGGGAGGCTTTATTATTGATGAATTTCGTGTTCTGAATTCTCAATTTACGGCTGCTGCCGGCATAAATCGCTCCGCCATAATTCGAGGAGCTGTTACCGTCAAAGATGCTGTTTTTCACAGTCATGACGGCCTGGTTGAACCGCAATGCGGAACCATAATCGCTGCTGCCGTTTTTGATGGTGAACCCATCCAGCCAGGAATCAAGCGTTTCGCCGCGCGTCAGGTAGAGAAAACGTCCACTGTTTTCCAAGTCAATGATCGTCTCCGCTGCTCCCGCAACGCTGCGAAGCTTGATGTTATAGCCGCCGAAATCGAGATTCTTGTTGCCGTCGCCGGAATAAACACCCGCCGCAACCATAATCACGTTTTCATTTCCAACACTCTTCGCTGCGGTGATTGCCGAACCGATCGTCAGCTTTGCCGTTTCCGGCGTCAAGCCGTCGTTATCATCACTGCCGCTGGAACCATTGACATAAATAATCCGGGTATACCGGGCCGGATCATAACCGGCGGCGAGTTCTGCCTGGTCGGAAATTCCGTCGCCGTCACTGTCGGCGGCGTTGGAGATACTGCCGGAGAGGTATTCATCAAGATTGCTGACGCCGTCATTATCACTGTCGAGTCCGGCGTCGTCCGGATTATTCGGATTCAGTCCCGCCGCGATCTCCACATTGTCGGGAATCCCGTCCCCGTCAGAGTCCACAAATTCCTGACACCCGATATCCACGCCATTCCCGGCCGGACGTGTCACTCCGTCGAGGTCAACATCAGGAGCACCGTCAGTCGTGCCCGCATCAATGCACGGCGAAACGGCCTGCAGATAGCCGGCTGCGGTCAATTTCGGATCGGAAGTAAAGTTTCCGGTTCCGCGCTGGCTCCAATCATCCCAGACTGCATTATAATTCGCCGTTATCGGCCGGCTGCTATGATAATAGACATATCCCTGAATAATGCTGTTGGTGACGGTTATTTGCCCCTCAAACCGGCAACTGCGGTTGTTTCTGGCAATGCCATTGAAAATCGTGACGTTGGTGAGTTTGCTGATCTGGTTGCCATTGTCGCTGACGATATCGGAATCATCGCTGATTGCCCAGTTACCGTTGAACAGCGTGTTTTCCGCCTCCAATCCGGAAGTTCCGTCCGTCATGAAGATCGCGCCGCCATATTCTCCGCTCTGGTTGTTCAGCAGCCGCGAACGGACTATCTTTACCGTAGTATCGTCCTGATAAAGTACACCGCCATGAGTCGAAGCGCGATTCCCTTGGAATACAACTCTGTCAAAGAGGGCGTTCTTTGAGTTGTTACCGGCGAATGCGGCGCCGCGCGAAGCTTTGTTGTTCACAAATTTCGTATTCTGAACCAGCAGATTGCTGCTGCTTTCAGAATAGATCGAACCGCCATAGTTGGAAGATATATTACTGTCAAAGATACAGTTTTTGACGGTCATGACGGCTTTGTTGAAACGCAATGCGGCACCGTAATCGCCGCTGCCGTTCTTGATCGTAAAACCATCCAGCCAGGAATCAAGCGTTTCGCCGCGAGTCAGGTAAAGGAGTCGACCGCTGTTTTCAAGATCGATAATGGTCGTTTCCGCTCCGGCACTGCTGCGCAGTTTGATATTATATCCCTGGAAGTCAAGATTTTTGTTGTCGGCTCCCGTGTAAGTTCCGGCGGCAACCATAATGACGTTCTCATAGTTGCTTTCCTGCGATAGCGAAATTGCCTTCTTCAGCGTCAATACCGCATTATCGGGACTCAAACCGTCATTGTCATCGCTGCCGGTCGTACTGACGTATATCACTCTCGTATCATATGCCGGATGATATCCCTGAGCGATTTCGATACCGTCGGCAATACCGTCTCCGTCGCTGTCGGCGACATTGATCTTCGAGCCGTTGAAATATTCATCCAGGTTTTTCACGCCATCGTTGTCGAGATCCCCCGCGGCGTCAGAAGCGTCATTCGGATTCAGGCCGGCAGCGGTTTCGATATTGTCGGGAATTCCATCCGAATCGGAATCCATGAACTCCTGGCATCCCATATCGACCGAACCTGCCGTGCGGGTTACGCCGTCAATGTCTTTGACAAGCAGATCTTCATCCGTTCCGGCATTGATGCACGGCGAACCGGCCTTCAGATAGCCTCCGGCAGTCAGCATCGGATCGATTGTGATATTCCCGGTCCCGAAAGAGCTCCAGTCTGCCGGATTATAATTGTTTTTGGCAACAAAAGTGATGTTGCCTTTGTTCATGGTTCCGGTAATGATGGAATTCTTTACCGTGGCGTTTCGCTCGAAATAAACGCTGCGTCCGTCCCGGCTGCTTCCGTTTGCAATCGTCACGTTATAAAGATTCGTCTGGAAGTAGTACATGTACAAATCGGAATAATCATAGACGGCCCGGTTGCCCAGCAGCAGACAGTTCTTCATCGTCAGAATATTCGGACGTTCGTCGTCATACGAATAGTAACTGTAGGTGCCGCTGATCGCACCGCCATTGTAGAAAGAGTGGTTGTTCAGGAACCGGGAATTCGTGATTTCAACCTCGCCGCCGGCCATTACGACCGCACCGGCTCCATAGCCGCGGTTGCCGGTAAACAGGCAGTTGTCAATCACCGTACCGCGAGTTCCCACCAGATTCAAAGCTCCGGAATTACCACCTTCACCGCCGTACATGGTTTCGCGAGAGGTGTTGTTTCGGAATATCGTATTCGTCACCCGGATCGGCCACCCCTGCGCATAGACGGGAGCGGTCATATTGGCATCCTGCCAATATTCCTCATACATGCCTTCGCCGTACTCGTACCGCACGAGTTTGCCGGAATTGTTGTTTTCAAAGATACAGTTCCGGATATCCATACCGGCATTGTTCAGGTAAACCGCCACGCCGTAGCTGTCTTTATAACCATTGCGAATGGTGAAGCCATCCAGCCAGCTGGTCATATTCTCTTTATTCTGCAGAGTCAGAAAGCGGCCTTCGCCCTCCAGGTCGATAATGGTTTGAGCTGCGCCGGAAATGCTCCGCAACTTGATATTGTAGCCGCCGAAATCCAGCTCCTTATTGCCGGTTCCGGTATAGGTGCCGGCAGCGACCAGAATCACATTTTCCCGCCCGATGCTGCGGGCGGCGGTGATTGCCGCACCGATTGTCTTTTTGGCGGCGGCTTGGGTCAAGCCGTCATTGTCATCATTGCCGTTTGTTCCGTCAACATAGACGATCTGGGTGAAACGGGACGGATCATAGCCCAATGCGATCTCATCGGCATCCGAAATTCCATCGCCGTCCGCATCGGCATTGCCGATCGCACTGCCGTTGCGATATTCGTCGAGATTGCTGATGCCGTCATTGTCGCTGTCAAGCACTGCATCGTCAGGATTATTCGGATTCAATCCTGCCGCTACCTCCACATTGTCGGGAATCCCGTCCCCATCGGAATCCTTAAATTCCTGACAGCCGATATCCACTCCATTTCCGGCCGGACGAGCGACGCCGTCAATATCCGTATTCGGTGCTCCCGTGGCGGTTCCGGCATCGATGCACGGTGAACCGGCCAACAGATAACCGGCGGTAGTCAGCTTCGGATCGGACATGATGTTTCCAGTGCCGCGCTCGCTCCAATCGTTCGTCGTACAGTTATTGTTCGCGACCAGCGGCCGGTCATTGTGGTAGTAGACCTGTCCCTGAATGATCGAATTCAGGATCGTGATATTCCCTTCGAACCGGCAGCTCCAGTCATTCGGAGCGATGCCGTTGAACATCGTCACATTCGTCAGTTTGCAGACATGGTTGCCGTTGTCGCTGGAGATGTCGGAATAACTTTCGCGTGACCAGTTGCCGTTGAACAGCGAATTTTCAACTTCCAGACGGGAAGTACTGTCGGTCATGAAAATCGCGCCGCCCTGATCGCCGCACTGATTGTTCAGCAACCGCGAACGAGTGATTTTTACCGTTGTGTCATCCTGATAAATCACACCACCATGACTGGAAGCGCGATTCCCCTGGAATACAACTCTGTCAAAGAGGACATTCAGGGCGTTGTCACCAGCAAAAGCTGCACCGCGTGAAGCTCTGTTATTGGCAAATTTCGTATTCTGTACCAACATATTGTTGCTTACCGCCGAATAGATCGCACCGCCATAATTGGTGGAAACATTGCTGTCAAAAATACAGTTCTTGACGGTCATGACCGCTTTGCTGAAACGCAATGCGGCGCCGTAATCGCCGCTGCCGTTCTTAATCGTAAATCCATCCAGCCAGGAATCAAGCGTTTCGCCACGGGTCAGGTAGAGGAAACGCCCACTGTTTTCCAAGTCGATGACCGTTGCCGCCGCTCCGGCAGCACTGCGAAGCTTGATGTTATAGCCGCCGAAGTCAAGATTCTTGTTGCCGTCGCCGGAATAAACGCCCGCCGCAACCATGATCACATTTTCAAAGCCGCTTTCCTGTGACAAGGCAATGGCTTTCTTCAGAGTCTGGACGGCATTGGCCTCACTCAGACCGTCATTGTCATCACTGCCGGTTGCGGAATTGACATATACGAATCTGGTGGTATAGGCCGGATTATATCCCTGTGTGACCTCAACCCCGTCAGAGAGACCGTCGCCATCACTGTCGGCAATATTGATTTTCGTTCCATTCAGGTATTCCGCCAGATTCGAGAGACCGTCGTCGTCAAGATCTCCTGCCGCATCGGAAGCGTCATTCGGATTCAACCCGGCAGCGGTTTCGATGTTATCGGGAATTCCGTCCGAATCGGAGTCCACAAATTCCTGACAGCCGATATCGACCGAACCGGCTGCGCGGGTCACGCCGTCGATGTCCTTGATGATCAGTTCTTCATCCGTTCCGGCATCGATGCACGGCGAACCGGCCTTCAGATAACCGCCGGCGGTCAGCATCGGATCGGCAGTGATATTTCCGGTGCCGTAGGAACTCCAATCGGCCGGATTGTAATTGTTTTTGGCGACAAAGGTAATATTCCCTTTGTTCATACTGCCGGTGATAATGGAATTCAGTACCGTAGCATTACGCTCAAAATAGACGCTTCTGCCATCCCGGCTGTTTCCATTTGCAATCGTCACGTTATAGAGATTCGTCTGGAAGTAGTACATGTAGAGGTCGGAATAATCATAGACGGCCCGGTTGCCCAGAAGCAGACAGTTTTTCATCGTCAACACGTTCGGCCGACTGTCATCATATGAATAATAATTGTAGGAACCGCTGATCGCTCCGCCATTGTAGAAAGAATGGTTGTTCAGGAAACGGGAATTCGTGATTTCGACTTCACCGCCGGCCATCACAATTGCTCCGGCGCCATAACCACGGTTGCCGGAGAACAGGCAGTTGTCGATCACAGTGCCGCGGTTGCTCACCAGATTCAGCGCGCCGGAGTTGCCGCCGTCCATTCCGCCGTACATGGTCTCACGCGATGTATTGTTGCGGAAGATGGTGTTGGTCACCCGGATCGGTCGGCCCTGTGCGTAAACCGCGGCGGTCATATTGGCGTCTTCCCAATATTCCTCATACATGCCTTCGCCGTACTCATATCGCACGAGTTTGCCGGAATTGTTGTTCTCGAAAATACAGTTTCGGATATCCATACCGGCATTGTTCAGGTACAGGGCAATACCGTAACTGGCGGCATAACCGTTCCGGACCGTAAACCCATCCAGCCAGGAGTTGGCGCTCTCGCCGGAGTTCAATGTGATGAACGGCCCATTCCCTTCAAGGTCGATAATCGTATTTCCCGCATTGCCGAGGCTGCGAATCTTGATGTCATATCCGCCGAAGTTGATTCCGTAGTTGTCAACGCCGGTATAAGTTCCCGGTTTGACCAGGATCACATTTTCAAACAGAGTTTTCGATACATTGACCGCTCCCTTGATGCTCTTCTTGGCTGCGGCTTCGCTGCCGCCATTGCCGGAGTCATCGGGCCGGGCCGCGTCCACATAAACAATCCGGGTGAAAACCAACGGATCATAGCCGTTGGCAAGTTCGACATTGTCCGGAATCCCATCGCCGTCGGTATCCGTGGAGGAAATCGATGTCCCCCGGCGGAATTCATCAAGGTTGGAAATACCGTCGCCGTCAAGATCCAGCGCCGCATCAGCCGGATCGTTCGGATTCAATCCCGCGGCAGTCTCCACCACATCCGGAATGCCGTCCGCATCCGTATCGAGATATTCATAGCAGCCGATATCAATCCCGGCTCCGGCCGGACGGGCCACGCCGTCCATATCTTTGGCCGGCGCGTCGGTCGTGGTTCCGGCATCGATGCAGGGACTGGAACTCAGCGGATAGCCATTGGCTGTCAATTGAGGATCGGACGTGATATTTCCACTGCCACGCTCACTCCAGTCATTCGTCGTACAATTGTTGTTTGCGGTCAGCGGACGGTCGGAACTGTAGGTGACATTGCCGAGAATAATGCTGTTGGAAATGGTCGGCGTTCCGTCAAAGCGGCAAGCCTGATTATTCGGGCTGATGCCGTTCATCATCGTCACATTCGTCAGTGTATACTGCTGCGAACTGTTGTCCGCCAGAATATCGGAATTGTTTTCCGTCGCTCTGTTGCCGTTGAACAGCACATTGGTGAGAGTGAGTTTATTGTTCCCGGAAAAACTGATCGCTCCGCCTTCTTTGGCCGCCCGGTTGTGGAAAAATCCGGTTGCGTCAACCGTCATTCCGGCGCCATCGTTGAGATAGACCGCGCCACCGTAATTCCTGGCGTAGTTGGAGGAGAAAGTCGTTCCCTCAACAGAAGTCATGCTGTTGCCGATCAGCGCAAGCGCGCCGCCGCGATCTCCTTCGTTGCCGTTGAATACACAGTTGATCACCCGGCCCGATGAACTGCCGAAATACAACGCTCCCCGCTGGGTTGCATAATTGCCTTCAAAAATACAATTCTTCACAACAGGAGCCATATTGTCGACGCGAATCGCCGAACCATAATCGGTTCGGCCGTTGCGCAGGGTGATTCCCTCGATAAGACTTTCCCGGGTTCCATTCCGCAGATAGATAAAGCGGGCCGCTTCTTCCAGATCGATAATTGTCGTCGCAGCTCCCGCGGTGCTGCGGATTTTGATGTTGAATCCATCCAGATCGAAATTGCGATTGTTTTCGCCGGAATAAGTTCCCGGCATCAGCATGATCACGTTTTCCAGAGTTTTGCTGCACATCTCGACGGCTGCCTTGATCGTTTTCTTGGCTGTCGCCTGCGTCAACCCGTTTCCGCTGTCATCGGATTTTGAGGGATCGACATAAACCATCAGAGTATAGAATATGGGATCGTACCCCTGAGCCAGTTCAACGCCGTCGGCAATGCCGTCGTCATCAGAATCGGCCTTCCCGGGATTCGTGCCTGACTGAAACTCCTGAAGATTGGTCAAACCGTCGTTGTCGGCGTCGCCGGAAGCGTCTGAGGCATCGTTCGGATTCATTCCTGCGGCAATTTCCACGCAGTCGGGAATCCCGTCGCTGTCACTGTCCAGAAACTCGAAGCATCCCATGTCGGGCGCCGAACCGACCGGCCGGCTCTGGCCGGCGTAGTCCTTTTCGGGGGCATAGTCTGCGCTTCCGGTATCGATGCAGGGAGAATTGACTTTCAGGTATCCGGCCGCGGTAACCTGCGGATCGGCGGAAATATTTCCTGCCCCCAAAGCCGAACAATCCTGCGTTGTGCAGGAGTAGGCGATTTCAGCCGGAGTTCCGGTATAGTTTCCATTGAAAATCGAATTATACATATTCAGCGTCCCGTCGATGTACAAGTCGGCGCCGCTTTTCGATACGCTGTTCAGAATCGTGCTGTTGGTGATTGTCACATTGCTGCCGTAGCCGCAGTTCATAAAGCCGTAGTAATTGGCGGAATTGTTCAGAACCAGGCAGTTGGTCAGATTGACCGTGCCAGAATAATACATATATAAGACGCCGCCGTAAGTCGCCATGTTATTACGGAAAGCGCAGGAAGTCAGGTTCAAAGTTCCTTCGGAGAGATTGATCGCGCCGCCATTGGTCGCCGAATTGTTCAGAAATTCACTGTTCGAAACATTGTAAGTGCCGGAACCGAAATAAATCGCACCGCCGCCGGATTCCGGATAGCCCGAATCTTCGTTTTGCTTGTAATGGTTATTGAAAAATCTGGTATTGAAAACATCGACATTGGAGTTATACGCATAGAGAGCGCCGCCGGAACCTCCGACGCGGTTATCGCTGAATACACAATTTTTGACGGTGAGGCCGGAGGAATTGCTTACCTCGACCGCACCGCCGTTATACTGTCCCTGACCGTTCTTGATTGTAAACCCGTCCAGCCAGGTATTTTCTTTCGATTCATGACTCTTGACGTACAGGAAAATGCCTTGCCGCTGAAGATCGACGATTGTTTCGGGAGAGCCGCGTTTGCTTCGCAGCTTGATGTTGTAACCTCCGAAATTGATTTCACGGTTATCGGGGCCTGTGTAAATTCCCGGGGCGACGATTACGACATTTTCCACATCGGCGACTTTGGCGGCGTCGACGCCGGCCTTGATGCTTCTTTTGGCTGTTGCTTCGCTCAATCCATCCCCGGAATCATCGCTGCGGGTACAGTCGACATAGATGATACGGGTGGGAGTGGCCGGGTCATATCCCTGGGCTACTTCAACGGAATCCGGGATTCCATCATTATCGGCATCCGCCTCTTCGGCTGCAATCAGGCTGCTTCCGCCATAGAAACACAGTGCAGTGAAGAACACAAAAGCGAAATACCGAGTCCAAGTTGACTTTTTCATGGCAACCCCCTTTGTTTTGCGTGATTTTTATGCGGTCATATATTCTATATCCTTGAATTTTAAGCACAAAAACCCCTGAAGGGCATGATTTCCCCCAGAGGTTTCCCCCGTGAGGGAACGTTTAAAGCAGGGTGATTACAACGCAGGAGCTCAGGCGCTTTTGAATGATTCTCAAAAGGTAGGAGAGATCAAGGAAGAACGTAAGGGGAAACAACAAAAAGAAAAATACAGCAGAGAGGTTGAACAGTGAACCGAAGTCAGACACCAACCTGCGCTGCGCCACCGGAGCCTTCTCGAACAGGACTGACATATCCGTCCCCCCTCTAACTTAGAGTTTCATATTTTCGCAAATTCACAAATTGAGAATGAATTAACACCTGTGAACAGAAACATCGCCAAAACTCTACTTACAATTATACCTCAAAACGAAGAAAAAAGCAAGAGCAACTCTTATAATATCGTGAAAATTTTCCAAATTATACCGGATAATACTGCTATTCAATATCTTGAATTGAGTATTATTACCAATTCTTGCCATGAAATGATTGCCGATTCCAGCTTTTACATCAGATATCATCTGTATTTTTCATTGATCACACCGGTATCAAAACTGTTTCCACTGAGAGTCAATAGAAGATTCCATCAATTGCATATTATGTTCCTGGGGCCTGAATGATTTTGGGAAATACGTTCGAGCTGAATAGTAGGCTCCAGAAAAATTTGTCGTTTCATCATATTTAATTTCCCGTAAATCAGCATCCGACAAATCAGCAGGCTCTTTACCGGAACCTGCTGAAAAATCAGCTCCCCGCAAATCAGCCTTCCAGAAAATAGACCTGATAAGGTCAGAATTATGAAACTTGCAGTTTTGTAAACTTGAATATGAGAAATCTGTCGAAAAACAACTGCAATGCTCGAAAGTACAAAAATTGAGATCGCAATCATTAAATATGATTTGACTGAAATTTTCATTCTCAAAGTTTCTATTTTTTAAACTATGACGCCTCAAAATATTTTTATGAAATACGCTCAGATCAATAACTTCAGATGAGTCATAGATTTTTTTCATGCCATGCGATTCGGGATGAAAATCTTTTGGAAAAATGGTATACTCGTCATAACAGGCATCCTGAAAATTTGATGTTTCATCCCATTTCATCTCACTGAAATCGCAATGAAAAAAGGTGTTATGTCCTCCTAGATTATCTCTTGAAAAATCAGCTCCCCGCAAATCAGCCTTCCAAAAAATAACTCCACGTGCAGATATTCCACGTAAACAGGAATTTGAAAAGTTGCATCGGGAAAAATTACAGTAATCTAAATGCGCCCAGTATAAATCGGCTTGTTCAAAGTCGGCACCTTCACAATAACAGTTGTCAAGGAACCATCCTTCCAAATTCGCCCGGGTAAATACAGCATTACGTAATATCAGATCCTTCAAATCTTTCATTGATGAATCGTCATTTCCAATAAATTCAACGATTTTTGATTGATTTTTATCGTAAATCGTTTTCATACTACGATGTTCTCCTTTAATCACGACTGGATTTATAAAGCTGGTGCGACAGTTGCACCTTTAGAAAAAATTTGAATAGCAGTCTTAGCGACAGCTCCAAATGCAGAAGAACCTGCAGGAGCTCCTGCTCCAGGGAAGTAGGCTGCTGTTCCGAGCGCTGCCAGTCCTGCAGCTTCTTGTATTTTATAATACGAAATACTTTGCCTGAGGGGTATAACAGCATCACGATATGTGGTATTAATATTGTTCATAAAGAGCTTTTGTATTTATGACATCCCAAGCTGTGCAGCGCATTGATTTTTGAGACTCTATTATGCAATGTATTAGATTTTCAATCAACATCACATTCATTTTTATTTCTTGAACAGAAATAACTTTGAGTAGTGCGATTTTTAAAGATTCTTAAAATCAGTATCATTGCGGTAATGTATTTTAGATGATATAAGCGCTTCGAAATCATTTTCAGCAGTTGAATTATAAGAAATTTCAAGATCGCATAATTTATTTTTATTATGGTTAAAATTATTTACAATATGAAAATGATAGTTATTGTTTTCTTTTAAATGATTCAGAGCATTGATCAAGAGATCAATATCATTATTGTTCATTTCAATACTCAGATCAAAAGTACCATCATCTTGTACCGTCTCGTGAATTTTCATAAATTACCTACCTATTAAAGTATTTTGGTCTTAGCGGCAGCTCCAAATGCAGATGAACCAGCAGGAACTCTTGCTCCAAATAAGTAGGCTGCTGCCCCGAGGGCTGCCAGTCCTGCAGCTTCTTGTATTTTATAATACGAAATACTTTGCCTGAGGGGTATAACAGCATCACGATATTCATGAATATATGATGTGGTATTAATATTGTTCATAAAGAGCTTTTGTATTTATGACATCCCAAGCTGTGTAACGCATTGATTCTTGAGGTTCTCACGGTCTAAACCAATCTTCCGAAAGAATTTCCTGTTCCGATTTTTTAAATTGTTTTCTCATAATTATGTCAGGAGACATCGGAGGCGAATATGAATATCCAATATTTTCAGTGTACAGGAAATAATGCATGACCTTCAAACAGTTCGTCTGCTTATCAATTATCTCAATTAATATGCATGCAATTATGGAATTGTGCTTCGCGAGCCACCCTCTGTATTCCTTATCATTGAATATTCTATCGGTTACCATAAAGACATGAAAAATTTTGCTAATACAACAGAAATCAATATGGTTTCTAAAATATTTTCCAAAATATCTGGAGGGGATAACTGAATATATACCATTGCAAATAGTATAACCGATATGATCAAGACATGTTATTTTAATATGTTCTGCACATGAATGATCATGCAAAAATCGATGCAGCTTTTCCAGCACATAAGTATTGCGATCCAGATAATTCGACCGGTAATACTTTGTTATTTCTAGCCATGAAATTTGATTGTCAAAAGCAAGACTACAAAGTCGGCGATATTGCCATAAATAGCAAGCCAGTAAGCACATCACTTCTTTCTTAATAAAAATTCTCATAAATCACCTTGATATTTTCATACATTAATGATATCGCGGGTTTAACCCTGAAAGATCCAAGGGCTTCCCTCCGGTTGGTGTAAATCCTTTGTTTGAAGTAAATACAGAATTAGGAGGTAAATCAAATTCTACATAATGGCCTGTCGCCCAAGCTCCCGATTGTCTTTTTGCGTCTTCAAAACTTCTTGGGAAAGGTTCCGTAAAAAAATAAACTCCCGGATTATCTGCTGGACGCGAAGCCTTGATTGCTCCATCCTTTTTGATTCCGTTCAATCCCTGAAGATCCGTATAGTGCCTCACTCTTTGATTGGCAAATGCTTCTGGTATCGGTCTACCAAACTGAGCTCCCATATATGCAAACATTGCAGTCTCAAATGCGGAACTTCCACCTCGTAAAAAGCGTTCCCATGCAGCTAAGAGACGTCCTCTTTCGCAGGGATTAGCAATAACCTCTCCTAAATATGCTTCAAATAGTCCAACTAAAGGATTGAATGCTAAATTACCTGCATAAAATATAGATTCTCCAATGCCATCTCCGTAAGAGCGAGCATCTTGATAATTCTGTATAAAAATTCCTACAGAGGAATTTCTTGCTTCCGCCATTGCGGCGTTAGCTCTCGCTTCAGCTTCGCGGCCAATGTCCTCGTAACGGCCTTGAATAGCAAGTGCCAATACTCTCCCATCATCTTCAAATAGTCCTAGTACATCTACATAGTTTGTTGGATTATTTTTTACAAAGCCATATAAGTTATTACCACCCAGTTCTTCAAATGGATCACGAGACAACCATCTTCCCAAATCAGAATTATAATAACGGAAATTGTAGTAAATTAAATTGGTTTCTTTGTCATAATATTCACATGAAAACTTGAAATGATTTTTATCTGCATATGTTCCTTCTGAGACAATAATTTTACCAAATGGTGAATATTCATAATGAGCAACTATCTCTCCCAAAGCATTTGTAATTTCGGAGATATTTTGATTGGCATCATAATTAAAGAAATAATGCGTATTATCCGTAGCATCGTAAACAGATAAAAGATTCTTTTTGCTTTTTAACCCGTTTTGCCATGTATATTTACATATTTCAGCATTTTCATCTAAGGCATTCAATTCCTCTATTAATAAATACCCGTCATAAACAAAACGTATATGTTGTTCTAATTCAGCACCATTAAAAACTTTTTTTTCAATTCTCCGCCCTAGATAATCATATGTAAATTGTAATCTTACATTACCTTTAACTGTTTCACTCAGGCGATTTTCTCCGTTCCAGACCTGTGTCCATCCCATGCAGGTCAGCATATTGCCGTCGTCGTCGTAGGTCGGTTCTTGCACTGTGTCACCAAAGACCAGTTTGGTATATTGGTTCAGATTGTTGCTGGTATAGTCCCAATTCACTCCGGCCAAAGTTGCTGTGGTACGGTTGCCGATGGGGTCATAATTGTAGTGATAATTGTATGCCGAATTGGTGTTTGACTGTGCCAAAATCACTTCGCTGCGATTGTTATAGCCGTAGGACAGAATATCCGGAACGGTGAACGCGCTACCGCTGCGGCTCATTGAGGTTTGACGTCCCAGGGCGTCATTGACATAATCGAACGTGCTGATATTGCCATTGGCGACTTGTGTGATCAGGTCGCGGTGAGCTTCATAATTCCATTGGGTCGAAACGCCATTTGGGCGAGTCAGATTTTCAAGCAGCTCGCTATCGGTCAGGTAACTGTATTGGAAGCTTCCCCCCAAACCACTGATCTGATTCAGCCTGCCATAGCTGTCATAACTGTAGGTGCTGTTGACCGCATTGTCAAGCGAAAAGCCCAAATATCGTCCTTTGACTCCTTCGGAAGCATAATGATAAGTCAACACCTTATTGTAAATTCCGTTGATCGTTTCACTGATTCGATCAAACGTGGCATTATAGCCGAATGTCCGGGTTCCTGCCGCATCCTGCACGGTGGCCAGTTGTCCGAGCCGGTTATAGGTATAGGTGATATCGGGCGTAGCGTCGGCATAATCGACCTTCAGTAACTGTCCCGTTGCCGAATCATAGCTGTAATTGGTCACTATGCCGCGTGCCCAAGTGCGGCTTGCCAGTTTACCGTCGACCGTATAGGTGTAATTTACGGATTTTAATGCCGCATCAGTTTTCGAAACAACCAGACCGGAAGCGGCATCATAACTCCAGCCGGTAACATCGCCGATGATACTTTGTCCCGGCCATTCCGTACTTCCCCAGTTATTGCCGGTTCGATAAGTTTTCATTACAATCTGTTGGCCAAGATTATCGTATTCAAATTCCAAAGGATATTGACTATCTCCCCAAACTTTAGTAACTAGACCTAAACTATTATAAGCATAACGGGTGTATTGCCCCAAAGCGTTTTTCATCCAAATTCGCCGACCGGAATTTGTATCATAATTAAAACTCAGTGAGTTTCCTGAAGCATCTGTTATTGTTGCCAAACGTCCTTTTTTGCCATTTTCGGAATGGTAGGTAATAGTAGTGGTACCAATACGAGGTTTATCTATAGAGATTAAATACGAAAGATCATTATAATCATAATGGGTGGTTAAATTGCTTTTATCACGTTCTGCAACAAGTAAACCATTAACCAATATCTTTTGAATTTTTACTGTGGAATCTGGTTCTAAAACAGATTCAATTATTTTCTTTGAGGAACGATCAATTTTTGTTGTTGCAACAGAGATATTGCCGTGGATATCTTGTATGGATCTTTCTGCAACTATACTTGGCGTAAATCCAGAAAAACGCTCTTTTTCTATTGAAATGACAGTAGCATTTTCACTGTTTGTAGTACCATATGTTTTCCGAGTAGATTTTTTCCACCAACCATTATCTTGTACATACTCATAATCTATGTCTATTATTAGGTCGGAAGAAGCTAACTCTAAAATATCGTTTGAGTTTATATCAAGTCCTATCTGATTAGGATGCCCAAATGAATCGTAATTGATTATGATCGGAGCAAAGCCAGTTTTTACAAATTTCACTAATTGGTTTTTCTCATTATATGAGTAATATTCCGTAACATTTCCATTGTATCCAGCTTTGACAATAGAACTAGGTTCCCCATTTAAATTTAGAGTGAGAGTTTTCCTGCGTAAAGAGTCTTCACTGCCAATTAATTCGCTTTTCCAAAGCTGACCATTACTGTTTACTCCATGTTGGTAATAAATAGGTACTAAGGCATTTCCCGTAAGCGAAGAATTATTCTGGTCACAAAAAGAAGTATAGACTTGAGTGTATCCGCCGGGTAAAGTAATAGAAAGTATTCCCCCATGCCGATTTGCACCTGAATTAACTCCTGCCGAGTATGCAATTGAGGTCACCAAGCCAGCCTTGTCAGTTTCTTTTATTTTCAATCCGGCCAGATTGTATTCCCTGCTGATGGACTCACTCAACTCTCCGCTGGTAGTTGTCTCATTGACCACTTGATTTGCGGCGTTATACTGATAAGTTGTGACCTGATCGGGCTGGTCGCCGATGCCGACCTTCGTTTTGCTGACCATGCGAAGCAGCGCGTCGTAGGTATAAAGGTACTGAGTTCCGTCCGAGAGGGTTTCGGATTCCTTTTGGCAGCAGTTCCAGGTGTATTCGGACAGCTCTCCGTTATTCTTCCGCTCGGACAGCATCCGATGCTGTTCATCGAACTGATTTCTGATCCACATCGCCGTTTCGTAACTGCTGCCGGTATAGATTTGCGCCGCAGTATAAATCCGGTCGCCGTATTCATTGAAAAGCCGTTCTTCGCGGCTGGTTTTATAGGCAATGCCATCCGGGGATTCCGTTGTTCCATAAACGATATACTCCCGAATTGCGTTTCCGGTTCCCGGTGTAAATGTCACAGTACCATCAGAAGCATTCTGTTGTAAATTGCCGTATTCATAGCTGTGGGTTTCGGTGGTGCCGTCCGGCTTGATCAACTGTTTCAGGCGGCCTGCCGAAGCTGAGGTACATTCCCCTTTGGGATAATATTTCCAGACGGTACGGAGATTGGAAGCATCGCCCCACTGGGCCGCCTGTGTCGTCCCGATTTCCTGAACTTCCACATAGGCATTATCCTCAAAATAGTAGGCCCGAAATTCTTTGCGGGTCGTAATGCCGAGAATCTTCTGTTCAATGGTACGCGGCCGTTTGTCTTCCGGAACCAGAACATCCCGTGAATCCAAGGGGGTATATGACAGATAGGTTGCAACATTCTGTGCGGCTGCGGAATTGAATTCGCCGTTCAGCCAAGGTGAAATCAGCACGGTTTCCCAACCGTCGTTATTATACTGATATGTTGTCCAGGAACCATCTGCGAGACTTTCAGTTGCTTTTTTGCCGTAACTTCCTTTTTGGTTGGAGTTCGTGTAGTAGGTGTAACTTGAGCGCAGATTCAGACCATCCGGATCCAATGTCGAAGACATCAAGCGGTCTCCGAAGTTGTATTTCTGGTATACTTTCTGAATTTTCTTGGCAACCTGTCCGTCAGGGGTCTTCAGAACTTCCGATACCGTTCTGATCGTATGTGAATTGTCATAGCTTGTGCTTTTGGAGTTTACCGCCAAATCATCCGGATAATATACGATCCATCCTTCTGCGGCATAGCTGTATCGATAGAGAGTCAGAGTGGAAACTCCGCCTACGGTTTTGGTGATGTTGACCTCAGCCTGACTTTCTCCCTTTTCTATTTTGAGCGTCATATACGGGGTTCCGGTAACCTGATACACGCCGTCCGCTTTCGCTCCCACCTGTGATGGCAAATAGAAACGAATTTCATAGCTGGCGCCGATTGCAGTAATCACCACGTCCGCAAGCCCGTCGGCCAACGACCAGATCTGCCGAATCGTCCCATCGGCATCATATACGGCTTCCAAACCAACAGAAGCTGCACTGTTTTTCAAAACACGCCCGGAGGGAGTGTGATAGGACACCGGGAATCCGGTCGACACCTGATAACGGACAAAACTGCCGCGTCCCAAATAAAGATCATAATAATATGGACTTGAAGTTACCGGTTCGCCATTCTGATTCACCATCTGCATCTTATAGCCCATGTGAGCGGATTCTCCACTCATGGAAGCTGTTGAATTATCCGGCGAGAAATCAAATGTCATAGCCTGCCGGTTTGCACCGATCATCTGGACTTGGTGAGTGATGCCGGATGGCAATGAATTGCTGATAACATTTTCACCATATCCGCCCTGAAAATCATTATTTGCTCCGGCGATGACTCCCGCGCCATTATTGGCGGCTGCACGTGTATTCGGCGCCGTCGCATATGCAATGCCGATCGAATCTTTATAACTGCTGTTAATCACATTCTGACTGATCCGATTCAGCAGAGGATTGTTGTATTGCAGCATTTGCGGGGAAAAAATGACTGAAGACGGTTTTTCGGCATAGATGCTGAAATAGCCGGTCACACCGATATTTTCCGTCGCCGGCGATCCAAAAGAAATCGAAACGTCAACAGAACCATTTTTCATTTTTACCACTGCCGACGGGCCGCTATGTCCGGGGGCACTTCCGGCAGAACCTGGAGACGCGGAACCGGCTCCCTGATTAGGACAAACAGTTCCTTCGCATCCGTTACACGGACAGTCGGCTTGAGTTTCGCCGGGCGCAGAACCACCTGAACTATCCGAACCGGATGACCCGCCTCCGTAACCGCCACCGTAACCATACCCACTGCCTAATCCCGGTAGACGCATGGGCTTCAGTGCACCACCGCCACCGCCTCCAGCTCCGCCGCCACCAGCTCCGCCGGAACCACCGCCATTTCCGCTTCCGTCACCGCCCCCCTCAGCAGAATCCGGCCCACAACCGCCTTTCTGGACTCCGAGATTCGCATAAGCGGTACTGAGCATCAACCCGGAAATAAGAAGAAATGCCAGATATTGTTTCTTCATGATACCATCTCCCTTATTGTTGAGACTTGACCGTAATCTTTTGAATTGCAGCTTGAGCCGGTATCTGAAGTCTCATATCACTGGAAGTTTCCAATTCCCGGAGGAATTTCAAATCCTCTTGATTTCCTAAAGTTCCGATGGCGGCGATGGCTGAAGCACGCATCAGGGGATTTTTTTCTGTCGCTGCGATTTTTCTGGCCACCGGGAGGGCCTTTTCATTACCGAGGATTGCGCACGTCTGCAGGAGGGCTACTTTGCTGATGTTGGCGCATTTGGGATCAGTCAAGGCATCCAGACTGGCGGCGGACACTTCGTCTTTGCTGAATTCCGGATGTTTGCGGGCGAGGAAGCACAGCTGTGAACTTGCTGCTCCTGCAATGCGGGTGTCCCGTTCATTCTTCAATGCGTCCCACAGGCCGGCCACCATCTCTTTGCGTCCCTGGTTGTCGGGGGCATTCGGATACCACTTCCCGAAGAACTGGACACAGTAATCACGCCATGTGGTGTCGTAGGATTTATCCTTATACATCTTGACCAGATGACCGGCGAGTTCGGCGGGCTTCTTGCGCTGTTTCATCAGCGCAAAGACCAGTTCGTTTTTCAGACCATTGAACTGGAGATCCGGCAGGGACTGCTTTTCGAGTTTCTGATAGAGAAAGTCGTAACAGGCATCGATCTGATCCTGCGGCATATTAGTCGGCAGAGCGTGGATCGCCTTCACACGCGGAACGTAGAATGTATCCTTGGCTTGCCCGATAATCAGTTTGATATTGTCAGGCAAAGATGAAATGACAAGCGCCTCTTTGGTTTCAGGCGGCGCGGCAGTTTCAGCAGGAGTATCCGCCGCTTCCAGATAACACCCGGCGGCACAAAGGAACAGGAACAGTGAAAGCTTCGATGTCATACGCTACCTCCTGCTTGAAATAGGTCCCGTTGGTATAAAAAGGACGAATGATAGCGTATGAAATTGATGAGGAAAACACGAATCGCAGCGGTGCTTCAGTACTCTGCGGACTGGATTTCATTGATCCCATGATTCCCCCTCAAGCAGTCAGTTACTCGATTGAATCTCACAAACCTGAAAACGGCTCCGACATCAACTACTTCAATTATACCTCAAAACAAACCGGATGTCAATAGATGAAGTGAAGAAAAGCTAAAAAAAATGTGTTCAACTCCACTTATAAGATTATCCATTCGTAAAATTGTATATTCTGTTCGCCTAAAGCACTGCTTAACCGAAGGGAAACCAACAATCGGCGAGACGGAATTTTTTCCTGCGGCGATATCTTTGCTTCCAGAGTGTAATAGGCTGATTCCGTAAAAGAGAACTGTTTTTTCAAGGTTTCATACCAGAGCGGATAATGAGAAAATGCTTCCTCTATGGAACTCGCACCGGCTATGATTTGTTGCCTTAATTCCGCAATGGTTTCCAGCTCCCGGTCGGTAAAATCGCATTTGTTCTGAATCAGCTCCAGCGAGGCACTGAAAAAGTGCGGACGGCTGGCGGTGAAGCGCAACCCGCGCGGAGGAATCAGGTTGATATCCGTCAAACGGCCGCCGGAATCCGGCCTGATGAAATATTCCGAGCCGGGTATCCACAGGATCTCCTCGCGGAACTGAAGCGGCGCATTGCGGGGCAGCGGTTGGAGCTTCATGGTTTCGTAATCGGCGCGCTCCATGCCGTTCGGCCGAAGCAGCTCATCCGAATCCGTGTAATCCATCAAACGGTCCCTGAACGGGTCGAAATGCTGCTTCAATGTCGGATTGTCATTCAGCCGGGCCGTCAGGAAGTTGAATGCGGCCCCCGGATTATATCCGGAAAGTGTTATTCCGGCATTCATATCCCGAATGACGACCTCAACCGCAGTTTCATCCACCAGGAAAAATCGCGGTTGACCGTCCGCCTGAAATCGTTCCCGCCGTAATAACTGTTCACTCTCCTTTTTCAATGCCCGGTCCGGAAATACCGCCCGGTCGTTCATCAAAAGCCAGATCGTGCGATTGACCGCGCTTTCGCTGCGATAGACGGAATCTCCCAACTGTGTGGAGGTTGAAACGGTATACCGCTGCGTCTGTGAGAGGGCCACGATTACGGCCGTCAACAGCATAAACGTCGCCAGCATTCCCAGAACGGAAACCAGAGCAATGCCTTTTTCATGTGATCGTTCCATCGTTATTTCTGCGCTTTTAAACGCCGCCCCCATTCCTGAAATTGTCCGTTACCGGCAGTTCGACGCAGCCAGTTCTGCTGTGTCCCGTCACTGAAACGAACTTCCATCTGGATTGCCAGCGGAAGGTTTTTCATCTGTTCGGCATCCCAGCTTTCGAGCCACTCAAGCCGGTCGTCACGGCGATCGGCGTAAATGAAACTCAGGCCGGTGACATTTTCGGCAATGACTTCCCGCTCGAATTCAAATTCTTCGGCGCCGTCGTACAGGAACGGCAGTTTCCGGTATTCGGCGATCAGCCGGCGATTCTGACGGAACAGGCGGAGGAAGCGGATTCCACCTTCCCGGCGATCGTTGATCCGGTGCAGATAAGCAAGCGTCACGGCATCGGGTTCCCCTGCGAAAAACATCACTTCCTTGTTATTGCGGTCACGCCAATAGAATGGTATGGCATTGCGGAATGCGACATCCACGATCAGATCGATCGTGCGGTACTGCTTTAAACTCGCCTCGTGATCGGCTGTCGACTTCCAGGTCCTTTGGACAACGGACAACGCCATTGCCGAGATCGTCAGAATCATCAGCAGGATTCCCAACGATACGACCATTTCTATTAAAGTGAAAGACCTCCGTGTCATTTTTCTCCCGTTTTTATGATCCGGTCAATGGAAAGCTCCCGGAGAAGTCCATTGTTTCGGTCGAAAAGCTGAAGGTGCATCGTAGCCAGCCGCCAGCCGGATTTCCGATCCGGCACCTCCGCTGGAAGATTGACGGGATTGGCAAGGCGGACGGAAATGCGATAGTCCGAGAACGGGAAAAAGCGTTCCGGCATTTCCTGTTCCGTACCGGCCAGCAGAAAATATTCCGCCGCCTGCGTCATGGCGTGTTGTTCTCGCCATTCCGCTTCCGCTTTCCGGCAGCGTTCCCGTGCGCTCGATAACAGGCCGGTTCCCGCCAGAATCCCGAGGGATAGGACCGCCAGGGCGATCAACACTTCCACCAGGGTGAAATACCGTTGTTCAGCGTTCATTTTCGTTCTCCCGAATCACCAGCAGACGTCCGGTCAATGGAGAAAATTTCATAAAAATCCGTTCATCATTCAAAGTCAGGAACATCGGAGGCCCAGCCGAAGTACCGTCGGGGAAACACTGAAAAACAACTGCTTCTCTTACCTCTTCCTGTCCATCGAATGCAATGCTCACGCCTTCCGGCAAATATAAGGAACGGTAATTTTCCGTCAGAAATGCGCGGTTGTCTTTCTCAAGACCATTCTCCGGCTGCACGGAATCCGCGATTTGGAACAGACGCCGCTCCGGGAAATAATGGATTTCAACCTCGCGCCCCTGAATTGCCGCAATATGACCGACTTGCGCGAACAGACGCTCCACTTCGCGAGCCACCTTCTCCTGCGTGGCGAATGTGGGTATTTTCCCCATCCTTCCGACGGCCAGACCGGTAATCAGAAGAATGATCGATACCACAACAACCAGTTCAATCAGAGAAAAGCGGCATACGCGCATTGAATTCTCCGTCAATTCGCTTTTTCCGCCCTGACGATCCAGTTGCCGATATCGGCATCGTCGTCTTCACCGCCCGGCTGCCCATCCGCTCCATAACTCAGGATATCGAATTCGCCATGTTCTCCCGGAATCCGGTACACATACTCATTTTGCCATGGGTCAAGCGGAATCCCCTTGATATAGGGGCCCTTCCAGTTTTTGACGCTTTGATCCCTGGTGACCAGCACTTCCAGCCCCTGGCTCTGCGTCGGCAGTTTTCCGGTATCCAGCCGGAAGTCCATGACCGCCTGCTCAAATAATTGCACTTGCGCTTTGGCCGTTGTAATTTTGCTGGAATTGACATGCCGGAAGTAAAGCGGAGTGGCAATGGAAGCCAGAAGGCCGATGATTACGACGACGATGACCATTTCTATCAGGGTAAAACAACTTTTCATGGTGACCTCCTGGGTTTCATTGATTATGTTGAACGGAAATGATTCCGCCTGTCGAATCCCGATATTGTTCATTCAACAGATGTCCGGCTGTATCCAGCGCTTGAATCACTGTGGAGATTTTCGAGTTCAGCGGCCGGCATACCTCTTTGCACTCGTCATCGTTCCAGAAGGATGTCGTGACAATTCCTTTTTTTCGATCTTGAGTAAGAGTAATTTTGCGGATAATCTGTTTGAAGGGTGCAGACTCTTTGCCAACCACCATTGCATTGGTAAAGCTGAATTGTATGGAATCCTCTTTTGAATAAATGATTTGAACTTTCTCAAAGGAGTAAAGTTGTACGAAATTGGTCTTGAACAACCGGTAATGCTCCCGGGTGCATGAACCTGCATGATTGGGACACGAAACCGGATTTAAGTAGGCCGGCCAATGTTCCAGTCTCCCCTGACATGCTTTTTCATCCGAGTCGGAGAAATACAGTTCCTGCAATTTGTTGAACCGATTATTGACGTAAGTGGCCGTAATCTGCTCTTCAGGATTTTCGGGAGATTCATGCAGAAAAGAACAGCGTTGGATGTCAGGCAAAGCCGGGACTGCTCCACCAAACATCAAAGGAATTATCCATATTACAAACAATGTCTGTTTCGTTTTGAATTTCAGCATTTTCACCTCAGACATTATTCATTTCGATGACAGCCAGGAAGATGGAAATGACGACCAGCAAGACCACCAATGCCAGCAATACGATGACGGCCGGTTCAAATAACGCCAGCAGCCGCTTGATCTCCACCTTGACGGATTTCTCCAATTCATCGGCGACCTTGGCCAGCATGGGGCCGGTTTCGCCCGACTCCTCTCCGACCCGCAGCATTTGAACCACATCAAGAGGAATGAATTTGCTGCGCCGCAGAGCCTCCGACAGCTTGGATCCGCCGCGCAGTTCCGGGACAACGTTGGTCAAGGTTTGCGCAATCGTATGATTCTGAATGACCTTTTCCGCAATTTGAACCGATTTCAACAGATGTACGTGATTGCTGATCAGAATGGACAGTGTACGGATGAAACGGCTGACGTCAACCGTAACCAGCAGCCGGCCGAGAATCGGGACTTTGATCATCTGCCGATCCCACCAATTCCGCTCCCGTCCGCCGCGCCGAACCCGAATGGCGAACCAGATCCCCGCAAGCAGCAGCGCCAGCCATAACGGCCACAGGGTATTGACGATGCGGCTGAATGAAAGCAGAATCTGAGTCGGCGTCGGCAGCTCTTTGCCCATATCCATAAAAATCCGGGCAAAGCGCGGAATGAAGACCCCGAACACCAGCATCAGCACCCCAAGGGTGATCGTCAGGATCACTCCGGGGTAGATCGAACTCGTGATCAGGAAATCCTTCTGTTCCTTACTGTCGTTGATGAAGTGCTGGAGATTGCCCATCACCGCCTCAAGGCATCCGCTCTCCTCACCGGTTTCGACCAGATTGGCATAGATTTTCGGGAAACGATCCCCCTGGCTCCGGATCAGCTCCGAGAAACTTTTCCCTTCATGAAGTCCTTTGCGGAGAGAAACGATCACATCCCGCTCCTTCTCTTTGGCACACCCTTCCGCCATAATGCCGAGCGCACGTTCCAGCGGCACATGCGCCTGAAGCAGCGGAACCAGACGGTTCGTGAAGGCATATACGTTGAAACTTTTTCGGAACACGAATGTTCCCGCTCCGGCTTCGCCGTAACATTGAACAGGGAAAAGCCGGCGGTTGCGCAGACGGTTGACGGCGTCTTCCTGAGAATCCCCGTCAATCGTGACTTCCTGCACTTTCCCCTGTGCGTCAGTTACCTGAAATTTATAGAGCGGCATATCAGATCTCCGATGCGGAACGTTTTACCTCATCAGCCGTCGTCAGCCCGGCTTCGACTTTCAGCATCCCGTCCTCGAAGATGCTGGTCATGCCGTTTTTCCGGGCAAGTTCCTCGATCTTCTGGCTGGTGCTGGAAGCGTTGATCGCCTGGCGAAGCTCCTCATTGACGATCATCATTTCAAAAATTCCCATCCGGCCCCGGAAACCGGAACCGTTGCATTCACGGCACTTCCCGCCGCGTTCGGCGTCAATGCAGCTCCCGTTGCAATGAGGGCATATTTTCCTGACCAGCCGTTGCGAAACCACTCCGAAAAGCGCGGAGGCCAGAAGAAAACTCTGGACGCCCATATCCAGCAGGCGGCTGACAGCTCCGGCGGCGTCATTGGTGTGCAGGGTGCTGAAAACCAGATGGCCGGTCAACGCCGCGTTGATTGCGATGTCGGCGGTTTCGCGGTCGCGGATCTCGCCGACCAGAATAATGTCGGGATCCTGCCGTACAATCGACCGAAGCCCGGAAGCGAAGGTGACGCCGATTTTCTCATTCACCTGCATCTGCGACAGGCCCGGCAGCCGGTATTCCACCGGATCTTCCACCGTGATGATTTTGCGGTGATGGTCATTCAATTTAGTGATCACGCTGTACAGGGTGGTCGTTTTGCCGGAGCCGGTCGGGCCGACGACCAGAACGATGCCATGCGGAATCGAAATCAGTCGGTCAAATTTTTCCTGCATATCCGGGAGCATTCCGACGTTGCCGAGGTCGAAGGAAATCGCATCTTTCTTCAGGAGCCGCAGCACAATGCTTTCGCCGTTCATGGTAGGGAGGGTGCTGACGCGCAGATCCATTTCCGAACGCCCGATCGAATACCGGGTGCGTCCATCCTGCGGCACCCGGCTCTCCGCGATATTGAGGCCGCTGATCAGTTTTATGCGGGAGGCGATCGCGGGATAGTCGGACTTCGGATAGGTCTGGTATTCATTGAGAACTCCGTCCACGCGGAACCGGATGGTCAGCCGTTCTTCTTCCGGTTCCACATGGATGTCGCTCGCCCGCATTTCGACCGCGCAATTGAACATTTCATTGACCAGGCGCACAATCTTCGCTTCTCCCGCCAGGGCTTTCAAGGTTTCGACATCGTCGCCATCATCCTCACTGCTGCGGTCGTTGTTTTCGTCACGGTGATTATAGGTATCCGCGATCAGGTGTTCGAGCTTGCTGCGCCGGATCAGCAGGTATTCCGTATCGACGCCCCAGATCTGATGGAAGAAGCTGTCGTGCTGTTCGACGGCATAAGGATCCGCCACAAGAATCGCCAATCGTCCTCCCTCTTTGCGATAAGGCAGACAGCACCAGAAGTTGAGATAGTCGACCGATATTTCCGGCCATGGAGCAATTTCTTCCAGTTCATCATCTTCCGGAACCCGCCAGACGGTCGCTACGGCATAGGCGTTCAGGAGCTCAACTTCCGTGAATATTCTGGAGCTGCAGAGCTGCCAGTCGGCTTCACGCCTTCCCAACGACGCGACTTTCTCCGGATAACCGGAGTAAAGGGCGGTCAATTGTTCTTCGATTTTATTCCAGGCTTCAGGCATACCTACTCCTTCCCGGCGGGAGCTTCGCCCGCCTGCGGTACGGATGGCGCGGTTGCCGATTCCTGCTTGACGTGCCGGTACTGCCGGTTTTCAAACTGTTCGATTTCATGAACGGCCTGATTGTAACGGCGAACCATCTCTTCGAGATTCGTATTTTCCCTGATGATCGTGGCTGTAATCAGCACCAGAATTTCCGTCCGTTCCCGGGTTTTGTTGGTATTGCTGAAGAACGTTCTCAGGAAAGGGATATCGATGATCCACGGCAGGGAACTGATTGTGTCATTCTGCTTTTCTTTGATCAGTCCTCCCATAATCAGGGTTCGGCCGTCGCGGATGGCCAGTTCCGTGGAGAGGACATCCTCCTTGATGATCGGAGATTCAATGCCGCGCATGGTGTTTTCCACGGCATCGGAGATGATCTGCTCCAGCGACATGGAAATCAACCCGCCCTTCGTCACCTGCGGCGTTACCGTCAGAATAATGCCGGTGTCTTCATACTGGTAGGAACGGCGCAGGGAAGTGTTGTCGGGAACGATGCTCGACTGCGTATCGGTAATCTCATTGGTAATGACCGGCACCCGTTTTCCCACGGAAATCTTCGCTTCGGAATGGCTGCGGGCCACGATTTGCGGGCTGGAGAGAACCCGCAGGTTGTTTTTGCTGGCCAGCGCCCGGATGTAGCCGAATTTCTGATCCGGATTTTTCGGATTGTAAATCGTGAACGTTCCGCCGCTCTGTCCGGCTCCGGTGCCGGTATTGGGGGTCAACGATTCGAAATTGGTTCCGAAGATTGATTTCTGGTTGCCGGAACCGCTGGTCATGGAAAATTCCATTCCGAACTCATTGCTGTCGGAGAGTTCGATCTCCACCACCAGAATCTGCATCAGAATCTGGGTCGGAATTGTATCGAGCCGGTTCAGGATGGCCCGCACCATGGCATAGGTTCGCGGCGTTGTGCGGATCAGCAGACGGTTGTGAACGGCGTCCGCAAAGATTTTGACGGGAGTGTCGTAAATGCTGTTTCCCGTATTCTCACTTTTGGCTGTTCCTGTTGAAGAAGTGTTGGCAGTATTGGCCTTGCTTTGCGTACCTCCGGATTTGGCGCCGGCCGCGGTTCTGGCGCTGCCGAAACCGCTGCTGCCGGAACTGGTCGACGATTTGCCGGATGAATCGGCGCTCATGGTCGTCCCTTCCACGGGAAAAATTACGGAAATGGCATTCAACAGTTCATCGGCTTTGCCGTTAATCACCTCATAAAGAAAAACCCGCTCCTGTTCGCCGATATCCGATTTGTCGAGAACTTTCACCCAGTTGCGAACTTCAGCCAGCGGTTCCGGTGTCACCGCCGAAGCGACAATCGCCTGCACCCGGTCAAGGCATACCAGACTGATTTCCCCGGTTTCGGCGCCCTGTTTGCCGTCCGCCACCGCGAAACCGAGAATCGGCAGGATTTCCAGCAACTCCTGCTGAATCTGCGAGGCCGGCACGTTGCGGCAGATGAAAACGGCCCGATGCCAACCAGCCTTGGCGCGCCGGTCGAGCTGTTCGACCAGCGCCAGCAGACGTCCCATGTTGGCGGTATTTTCCACCAGCATCACGGCTTTCTGCGTATCGAGGCCGGTAGCGGCTGCCGTATCGCTCAGGAACGGTTTCAGTTGCGCCACCAGCTCTTTGGCTGTGACATATTTCAGCGGGATCAGCCGGGCTTCAATATTCGAATCCGGTTGGAACATCTTCTTTTCCTGCGGAATTTTGGCAATCGGACGAATATGCACGACCTGATTTTCCATCTCGCAGTACGCACCGGCCATCTGCAGAATCTGTTCAAAAAGCGTCCATACCTCCCGGGGAGTCATATTGGCCTTGAGCGACATGGTGATGGTGCCGGTCACAGCCGGATCGAGAATATAATTGAGCTTCAGTGGCGAGGCAAAGGCCGGAATCACATCGCCAAGTGTGGCCGCATCGAAGTTGATCGCCACTTTTATATACTCGCTTTCCCCTTCCTCGCGTTCAGGGAACAACTTCTTGAAGAGGGCATCCACATCTTTCGGAGCATTCGGTGCTTTTATCGTCGGTATATCACCGGGAACATCGGATATCGTTTTCAAAGGTTCGGCGGTATCCTCCGCAACCTGTATCATGTCTTTTTCCAATGAACCGGCATCGATTACTCTTGCACCTTCTCCCGGTTCGGCCAGAATGGAATACGGACTGCGTTCCGAGGTTTGTTTTTCCTGAGGCTTCTCCTTAAAAGCATCAAAGTCCAGGGAACTGCAGCCGCATATGACAATCATCGCGATTCCTGTCAAGCCTGTCCAATTTGCTCTCATAGCCACCTCTGCATATTGTAATGTTTTCATTGTTTCTCATGGATTCACGCCCGGGGGCGGCATACCGGGGCCGCGAGTGACAGGCGAACCGACCGGCGGAGAAGGCATCCGCGGCGGCTGAACAGGCGGCGGAACGGTCTGTGCCGGAGGCTGCGCTTTATTTTTCCCGACTTCCGCCGCATACCGGGAACGGTCTATTTTCAACTCCAATGTTTCGTTCTTCCGTTTCAGGATCACCGATTTTTCAGCCACGCTATCCAGCAGGAAACCGCCATAAACCTCGGCGCCAAGTGCATAATAGCGGCGCGCTTTGTTGCCTTTGTCGCCGCCGGATACATTCTTCAGATCGATAATCGCTCCGGCGCCGTCGCCGATGGTGCAGATGCCGATCAGTTCAAAACGCGGCGGAGGCGTTTTTTTATTTTCTTCAGCAGAAGCCGCCGATCTGTCCTCTCCGCGTGCGGGAGAAAAAATATTCTTACTGCGGATGACGGATAATTGGGGAGCTTTCCTCTGTGGCTTGAGTGACGCCTCCTGAGTGGAAACTTCCGCCGGTTTCCATTTCAGGATTTTATCTGCCGGTGTCGGCTTGAAATTCTGATGTGCCGCGAGCAGACCGACAACCCCGGTCAGCAGAATCAGATTGATGAGCAAATAGATTTTTCGCATTTATTCACTCCATAACTGTTTCGTGATTTCCGCGGCTTCCACAACCAGTATCCGCAAGGTGCCGTTCATGATCAGGAAATTGGGAGCATGGTTGTTGTCGGGAGTGATCGTGAGGTTTTTCCAGGTGATCTGAGGCTTTTCCTGCGCAAGACGTTGCAGAAAGGTCAACATTTCTTTCAACTGAACGTCTGCGGTAATCATGATCTCACATGCATTCAGCCCCTCTGTCAATTTGATCGTCTGCAATGTACCGACTGTTTTCAGACGCACTCCCGCCCCTTTGGCGCATTGCTCGATACGCCGCCGGAATTCATGTTGCGGTTTGCCGTCTTTGGCCAGCCAGAACTTCATGCGGGCACCTTCCAACTGCCGGACCGGCAATTGAAACTCATGCTCCGCCTGGATCAGTTCCTGAAGCTCCTGTTGTTTTTGAATCACCTCTTTCCGCAGATCGGTATTGCCCGTCGCGAAACGTGAAGCCTTTTTACCGATACCGCGCATATTGACCAGCAATGAAACTACCGCGAGAACGAGAATCACCCCGCACAGCAGGGTTTCCCGGCGTTTCTCCCGCCATAAGGTATGCAGTTTCCCGGTCATCGGCTGTTCCTGTACATGTTATGCTGAAGAGTGATATACCAGATTTCTTTCCCGTCAGAGCCGCGCTGCTGACGCAGGTTCAATATGTTCCAATCCGGCAGATCGGCGAGACTTTCATTCAGACCGGCTGCGTCTCCGGCGACTGAAAGAGTCAAGGCAATCTGATGGTTGCCGGCACGAAAACTGTGAACCCAGACATTGTCGGGGAGCTTCTCCGTCAGCATTTCGAACACTGCAAGAATTGATGTGTCATCCCGGGCATCCTGCATTTTTCGCGCAAACTCCCCGAGTGTTTTGACCTCCTCGATCCTGCCGTTCATGCTGCGGATTTTTGAATCCAACTGCAACAGTTCCCGCCGGTAAGCTTCCTGTTGCCGCTCCTGGTCCTCCCAGTGCCTGTAGATGAGCGCCCCTCCCAGAATCATGATCAGCAATCCCAGGATGAATGCCAGATTGCGGCTCTTGGTAAAGCGGTGCAACCGCAGATTCTCCGGTATCTCGGAAATATATATCTTATCCTGACGGAAATTCCTGCTTAATCCATATGCGGCGAGGACTTCGCCGGTTTTGTCCGCCAGTCCGGAAACATCCCGGCGAACCATACGCGCCAGACCGCTCTCTCCCTGAATCAGCATCAATCCCGGTGCGACCAGTGGAAATTCCGCAGTGGGATGTCTCTCGTCCAGTTCCGCCGCCAGAAATGGATGGCAGAATGCATCGATCTTGATGGCGGCTTCCTGAAGACGATTTTCCAGTTCGCTCCATATCTGCCTCTTCACAGCCCATACCCGAACCTTTAAGCGGTGCGGATCGGCAGAAGAAATCGGACGGAAGAAGCACACCATTCCATCGGCCAGTATCGGCAGACGCCGCGGCAGTTCGAAAAGCAGGCTGTTTTTCAATCTGGCACGGTCCAGATTCGGCAGATAAAACTCCGTGCAGATGAATTCGGGAACAAAACCGCCGAGCAGAATCACATCCGCCTGATTGTGTTTCAATTCGGCATTCACTTCCTGAAGCTGCGCGGGAAGCGGCATACCGGGAATGCCTGCGGCGGAAGCGAGCATGACGGGAGTTCCGTCCGCCTGAAGCGAAACGACGACTCCCGATACCCGGTCGTTTTGATCCCAATATAATACCTTGCACTTTCCTGTCATGACACTCATCCGGTTTGGAGCAGACGCACTGGCGTCATATCTCAATGATTGTATCTCAAAATCGTGCGGGGAAGCGGATCATTGCCCTTTCTGTAAGTTGTCGTTCGAGTCCGTGACGCGGCCTTGAAGGGAAATTTCGACGGGCTTCCAATCTGCCGGCGACTCGATTCCCAGTGTGACGGCGCATCTGAAGAGTGAATATTCCTTTTCCGGAGTCCATGATATCGTCACTTTGGTCTGCCGGTCAGAGAGTTTTTCCAATGTGACCGACGGCTGGATATCGCCGGTGATCTTCGGCTTCTCCCAGACTGTCGGCACCGAAGCGTTCAGGATGAATTCCTGGTGGAACGGCCGACCGGCCTTCAAAGTTCCAACATAGATTTTATCCTGCGGCAAAACGGTGACCAGCGGAACGGATTCTCCATTCAATGTCACAACCTGAATTCGACCGTTTGAAGCATTGCTGTGAATGAAGATTCCCTTGGAAAATGGTCCGGCAATGCTTTCCCGGTTGATCTGCGCCGTCAGGTTGGCCGTCTCTCCCGGCTCCAACTCTTTTTTGTCCACATCCGCCGCGGAACAGCCGCAGGTGATTTTGATCTTGTCGATCTTCAGCAACTCATCACCGGTATTGGTCAGGAGAAAAGTGTGCTTCTTTTCCTGATTGGCCGGATATTTTCCAAAGTTGAAACCGGACGAAGGCGAAATCTTCAGAACGGGAGCGGCAAATGCGCCTCCCGCCATCAGAACGGCAACTGCGATCATGCAATGGTTCGTCATCGGATTCCTCCCGGATTATTCAGCCAGATCATCAGCAATGCCATGCCGATAAAAAAACAGCCCAATGCAATTTTCCCGCCGATTACATTCATTTTGCTCCACCGGAGCAATATCGGAGTGGTCGTCCCTTTCCACGCAGCCAGAAACAACACCAGCAACGGCAAAATGAACATCAGGTTATAAAGCAGCAGGAAACCGAACCACCGGCTGCCCAGACCGAATTCCTTTGACATCAGCACCAGCGTCGGCACATACACCTGGCCGGTGCAGATGCTTTCGAACACCGTTACGATCACTCCGATCATAAAGGCGCCCGGCAGCAGGAACCGGTATTTCAGACCGCGCCGCATGGTGGAGTGAATGCGCATTTTTATTTTCTCCGGCAACTGAAGCGTCACCTGTTCCGGCCGGCCGGTCCGCCGGAAACGCCATGCGTCACGGAAAGACAGAAACGCAAAGACCAGCAACAGAAGAATAAGAAAGTATTCGATACCGCTTTGTACATACCGGAAACCGGAGAGCAGTTTCAGAAAACGGAACAGTCCGAACCCCAGGGCAAGATAGGAGAGAAAACAGGCTAGACAATAGATGCTTCCCACGAGCAGCAGCTTCCGCCCGGAAATCTTTGAAACGGCCAGCAGGCTCAGGAAAAAGACCAGCGTGGCAAAAACGCATGGATTGATTCCGTCGATCAGGCCGGCGATCAGGATTGCGCCGACAGTGAAGCTTTCCGCCCGGCGTCCAAGCGCATCGGCTTCGGTCTGCTCCGATTCTGGCGGAGCAGTATCCGGCATAGAGGCAAGCAGAGCAAACAACTGATTTTCAATGGCCGAAAAACCGCCGAGATAAATCCGGCGATCGAGAATCATGCAGACCGGATCATTGGTGTCGATCCGCAATTTCTCCTGTAATTCGACCAACTTTATGTAATTTTCCGGAACTCCAATGTCGTAACGCCGCAACTGGTATTTGCCGGAATATTCTTCGGAAAGCCGCGGCAGGACAAACGCATCGACCTTTTCACATTCATCACAACCGACCTGATAAAAATATTCAATCATGACTTGCCCGCCCATGACATTCAGGGCGAAAACAATCAGAAGCACGATTGAATTTTTTTTCATGGCTGATCTTACCTTTGGATAAATTCAGGATACTGCAGTTACCGTCAGGGACCTCAAATCAGCAGATTTAACCGGGATTGGCGGTAAGGCCGCAAAACGCCAGAGGCAGAAGCAAAGTATCGACCAGAAGATTGACCGGAGCGACTGCTCCCGTGATGGAATTGCGTACTCCATCCGAAAATAAGTTGAACGGGATGCCGACTGTCGCCTGTAGCAATCCCAGGGGCAAGCGGAAAAAATCAATCAGACGGGTCCCCATTTTTACCATGTGAAGTCCTCCGCACTGCAGGCCGCGAATCACATATGGAGTCGCAACCTCGGCAGCCTTCACTGCAATCGGGGCAAGAATGGCAATCGTAACGGGATCCATGGCATGAACATCAGAAAACAATACAAGGCAGACCAAGAAGAACAGGCAGGCTGCGGTGAAAGTTTTCTTCATCATGTCCCCCTCTGCAAAGATTCAGGGAATGAACGACTTCCCATTACGAAAAACCGAAATTCGTAACTTCATCCATCTGTTTCCAACAACCACTATAGCCACTAAAAAACAAATATCAAGGGGGAGTAAACAAAAAATCATCATCTTTTTTATTCGCCGGCAAATGGCCGACAAATAATAAAATAAAAAACTTTTTGACGGTCTTGATTTTTCTTCTCAAGATCATATGATTAAATGAAATGGAATTCCCTTATAATAAACAAGAAATTTATTAAGGAAGGAGTCATAATGAAACCATTTATTGTAGCCATTGATGTAGGGGCTCCACGAAATATTGGTTGGTATTGCTCTACTTTTGAGAAGGAACCAGGAGATAATTCATGTGGAACAATAGATGATTTACCTGTTTTATTGGAAAAAAAAGATTATCTAGCCATCGGTTTTGAAGCTCCATTATTTATTCCTGTAACTGACTTTAAAAATTTTACGAAAAAGCGAGAGTTCGATGGAAATCGCCCATGGAGCGCAGGCGCAGGAGCATATGTTACTACCGTAAATTTACCCTTATTGGTTCTGTGTATTAAAACCATTGCGAAAGCCCACGATGGTATAGAGTTTACAAGTTCTTATCATTACTGGAAAGAGAAAAGAAGGGAATGTATTCTGTTTTGGGAGGCTTTTATTAGTGGCGAGAGTCAAATTGAAGCTCAGAATCCCCATATTCAGGCTGCACAATCAGCCTGTGAGTTATTCCGAAAGAATTCTTACCAACCACTCGCTCTTCCTAAGGAGCAATGGATTAATTTACCTGCGATGCTTACTTTGGGAATGCAATTGAATATTAAGTTTATTGATCCAGAAGTCGGATTGGTTGTAAAATCAGAAGCAACTAATGATCAAGGTTGAAGTTGCTTGTCTTCCGATATTTTTATTCGTATGAGGATATTTCTTGTTATGTGCAACTTATCTGTATTTCAAGGTGTAAATTGAATGCCTTATATGAAAATCTATATTATTTGAATTTCAATACAAGAATAATTGTCTATGCGGAAAGCGTTGCGGAAAAGCCGATGTTCCAAGAAGCATATCAGAAGCGCTGTTGCCTGGTTCCGGCTTCCGGCTTTTATGAATGGCGAAAGAACGGCAAAGAGAAAATTCCGTATTACTTCTCTCTGAAAAATGAGCGGGAACCGTTGGTTTTGCCGGCCTGTGGGATGATTGGAACAAGAAAAATGAAAATATCCGTTCATTTACGATCATTACAACCGCTGCGAACGATTTCATGAAGCCAATCCATGACCGGATTCCGCTGATTCTCAAGCCGGAGTTCTGGCGGAAGTGGATTGTCCCTGATGCCGGATTATCAGAGATGGACAAGATTCTGGAACAGCCGGTCGGCAATGACGTCCTGCAGAATTGGGAAGTCGGTCCATACGTGAATAATGCCGCTCACGAAGGCGCATGTTGCATTGCCCGGATCAATTCCCTTTAATAACGCTTCGCAAAGGGAAATTCCGGCGGATTGTCAGTCGCACGTCGAATTGTAGTTTGCCCTTTTTCTTTTCCAGCCAGAATAATTCATGAACGGAAAGTAGGCTTTTGAATATTGCAAATATTGAAGAGGCATAGTACATTACCGGACACCGCAATATGAACTTTGGAGATGACACGATGCCTTTTGAGAATGGGACCTTTACTGTTGCGCTGTTTTCACTTCCGCAGGATCTGCCGGAAAATTATATGGATCTGTTGAATGCCAACCGTGCCGGAGATGTGGACCTGGTGAAGGATGAACCTGAAATCGGCTGGACCTCCGGCCGTTGTCTGCTGGATTCGAAAATCGAGCCGCAGACGGTTTTGTGGAACAACCTGGTCTATGTCTGTCTGCGGAAGGCGGAGCGGAAGGTTCCGTCCTCCATGCTCAAAGCGTGGTGTCAGCGGGAAGAGCTGGTCTGGATGCGTGCCAACGAGCGTGACAGCGTGCCGTCGAAACAGAAAAAGCAGATCAAAGAAGAGGTGATTGAGAAGAATCTGATGTCGGTTCCGCCGACGCTCTCCTCCATTCCGGCAGTGATCGACGCGGACAATCACATGCTGTATCTGGGAGCCGGTTCCCCGGCGCAGATCGACCTTTTTCTGGAATACTTCGTCCGGACCTTCAAGTTTGAACTGCAGCAGATCAATCCGGAGTATTATTGTGAAACGGAGTTTCAGACTCATGCGGAT
>ERZ1034984.409-NODE-409-length-48436-cov-7.876398_pt1 | contig 48436 bp, 41 predicted proteins | sample MGYA00520589_ERZ1034984 | MGnify/ENA primary metagenome ERZ1034984 (study PRJEB33766, sample SAMN09781790) | gut metagenome | biome: gut microbiome | host: Homo sapiens | place: Madagascar | study: EMG produced TPA metagenomics assembly of the PRJNA485056 data set...
CGGGGTGCCCCTCTACCTCGCTACCGAGAACTGGTTCTCTCGGGGCTGTCGCAAAACACGATTTCCGGCATGAGTGGGCAGCCGCCCATGCACAGGGTGCGCTTCTCGCACTCCGGGCACGAGTTCCTCATCTTGTTGCGAAAGGCCTCGAACGGCTCCGAACGCCACGCCTCCTCGATGGTCGGCCCCTCCTCGCCCGCATGGGCTATTTGGATTTGATACTTGCGTTTCTGGTCAAAGCTGCAGGGGACCATGACCATGTCGGCCCCGATGTAGCAGCTGAAGCGACCGCCCTCGCAGGTATCCAGGCTTTCGGGGATGATGTTCTTGCAGAAGTTGATGGCGCCCGGGACGTTGCAACTGTCCATTCCAACCTTAAACGGGTGCCGTGCGTCAATCTGCGCAAAGAACCTTGCGACCCTGGGGTCATGGGGCGAGAGAACGTTGGAGCTCTGACCAAGGCCGGCAGGCTTGTGAAGCAGGAAGATTACAGCGTTGATGCCGGCGGGGAAATCGTCGTGCTCCAGGCGCTCCATCGCCTCGTCGATGCTGTTGTTCCCCAGAACGTAGTGGATGTTGGTTTTCACCCCCGCCTCCAGCAGCATGTCGATCGCCGCGCGGGTGTAGTCGCTTCTATACCAACTCACCGCGACGGCGCCGCAATACTTCTTGCAGATGGCGGCGATGTCGGGCGTCATGCCGAAGCCCGAGGTGGTGAAGTTCGGAACCAGGTCGTTCTCGCGGCAGGCGATCAGAATCTCCTCGAATGCCTCGTGCTGATCGGGGTCCCCGCGGCCGCCAAGGGCCAGTTGGTTGGTCCTGTGGCGGCACTGCGCGGCAATGGACTTGAAGTCCTCGAGTCTCATGTTCTCTTGCTCGACGATTGCGCCTGACTGGTAGCATCCAATGCCCGCCTTGAGACAGAGGCCGGTTTTGCCATGGGCGCAGTGGCCCATGATTCCAACGTCAATCAGATGCGGGAACGACGCCATGAACGGGTCGACGCCTGTGTCGCGCCCCTCCTCGTCCAGGATGCCCGTTCGCAGATACGCTCCCGTCTCTGTGTCGAACATGCTGATGAAGTTGTACGTGCTGTCGATCATCGTATACCGCATGCCGCTGTCCTTTGCCACCTCGCAGATGTGCCGCCCACTACGACTCGCTGGAAAGCTCGAATCGCGCCATCGCGTCTTCGAACATTGCCTTGCGCTCCCCGTGTTTTGCCAAGTAGGACTTATAAGACGCGTATCTTACGGAGCTTGTGAAGGGATTTCTCTTCTTGAAGGCAAACGCGATGTCGGCCACGCGGGCGCACTTGTCATCGGGAATCGCGTCCACGACGACTACCAGGGGCGACACTTTGGCCACGAAGGCTTCGACGCGCTCAATGTTGAGGGCAATCGCTTTTGCGGTTATACTGTCAACGGTCAGTGAGCCAAGGCCCTTGTTCGCAGCCGACTTGACCTTGATTTCAAAGACGTCCGAACCCTCCTCGGCTTCCGTGTCGCGACCGTCGATGTTGATCGCAAGGATAAGCTGCTCTCCTTCTTCGAGCACCACGGTCTTGGGAATCTTCTTACCTTCTACCTTGCAAACGACAGGGCCTGTTTTGATGAGGTTGTCAAACATCCGCTTTGCCTGCTTGCTACATTCCTTCGACGCGGTGGCTTTGCTCTTTGTGCAGGGGTGACCGTACCCCGGGGTGGTCTCGGTGCGTTTGTATCCAAGTCCCTTGATGCTCGCTATGCTCCAGAAGTCGCATTTCGTTCCGTCGCCATCGTCTCCAGGTGTGACGTGGGCGTCGTGATGCTCCGCCCATCCCGAAATCTCAACTTCAGGGATATTCACCGACAGCGTTTCAAAGGCATCGAGGAGCGAATCGAGGCCCTTGAGGCTAGAGAACTCTACGTAAACGCGACTGCCTTCGACCGAGACACTCTGTACGCCGGCAAGGGGCGACGCGCTGTTGGTAAGCGCGCCAAGCTCGGCAGAGAGTTTCTCGCGACAATCCGCCGAGAGGGACCCAAGGTTCGCAAGACTGATGATTGCCCCTCTCACCAGGGCATCTCGTTCATCTTTGCTAATTGCAACCGAAGCTTTTTCATCGTCGAGGTCGAGCGAGAGGTCGTCCACAAAGGACTCGGTCGATGTCTGCCTTTCAAGCAGCCAGGCTACGTTCTCAGTTCTTCCTGCGTTGTGGGCGGCGGAAATCGCTGAGGAGAGGTCCATGCCTTCTGTCCCTTTCGCTTCGACAAAGAAGCGTTCGAGCTCCTGAACGCAGAAGCACGTCGCAATGGTGCAGAGGGCTTTTTCGAGCTGGGTCTTTCGTAGCTTGGCGTATTGCACGTGTTTCAGGGCAATGAGCCTTGCCTTTTCGCCGGCGCACTTCATAACGTCAGTCAACGAGAGGGTCACATCGGGATACTTGTTAAAAATGGCCTCAAGACTCGTTGCGGCGTCTTTAAATTTCCAAAAGTCATCGATTGGGGCTCTGTCGGTCACATTTGCGTTGAGTATCTTTGCAAGGAGGTCGGTGTGACCGGTTCGGGCGCAAAGGTGGGCCATTTCATTAAACGCATTGCCCGTCTTGCATGTGATCTTGACGCCAGTCTCGGCAAGCGAGAGGGCAGCTTCAATCGTCGAGAGGTCGAATCTGCAAGGGTGATCGACCACGGAGTCTTGCGCGAGAAGTATTCGTGCACACTCGACCTTGCCCAACTTCAGGGCTTTTGAGGTGATCAGACCGCCATACGTGCTGAAGCCTCCAAATATTCGAAGCAGTTCTCGCATGGCGTCTTCGGCGTTGTCCCAATCCAATATGTACCAGAGCAGCGATTCGACCTCTGCGGGGCAGATGGACTCGCGTTCTTCTTCAAGTGCGGTGATTGCGTCGATATCTCCTGGGTTCCGGGCAATCCTGCAGCACCGCAGGGTCAGCTCTTTGTTCTCTACCCGGCGCAGGTCCGGCAGCTCCAGCTCTATCGACACGGTAGGCCTTTTTTCGCCGCCCTCAGCGGTCGCGACGAGTTGCTGGAAGAATCCGTCGGGAAGCAAGGTTAGCTTTTCTGCCAGCCCCTTTGTTCTGTTGAAGGAACAGACCTGTTTCCCTGCATCATCGCGCAGGACTACCTGGTCGTTGTCGACATCGACTTTAAACCTGTCGCCCTTTTGGGCCATTCCTACGGGAATGACTTTTCTGACGGGCAGCGTCTTTTGTGCAAGAGAGCCGAGCGTGTCGCTCAAGCGGCATACATAGGTGGGTGCAAACCTTAATTCGCCCCCGCCGATGAGATCGTAGAAATCCTCGAACATATTCCCGCTATCGAAGGAGTATGCGCGGGAGAACGTGAGCGCAATCAAATCTTCTTTGTTGGCGGCAAGGAGGGCTTTGCCGAAATTCCACTCCTTGATACAGTCGGGTAACTTAAGTTGCTTGAACAGCTGGACTCCATCGCAAGGAACTTCTTTCACAAAAGGGTGCGTCAAATATTCAGGCTCTTGGAACCCATTGCCCCAATTGAGGTCCTCGCCGCAGTCACGGTAGAAAACGTCCCAGCCATCGGATGCGCCTTCTCCGCCCTTAAATAGTTCGCGCATTTCCAACGAGATTTCGCTGCCGTCCAACATGGTGATGTTGATCGCGGTGTAGCACGTGCTCGATGAGTTTGTTACAAAATCCGTCCTGATTTTCATCCCGTCCCCTAGCCCTTCTGTCTGAGCGAATAGGCCTCATAATCAAAACGACTGATTTCGGCATCTACCAGCAGCTCCTCCCCATGGTTCATGCGCGTCACCCCTTCAAGAAGGCTGAGTCCGCGGGCTGCACCATGAAGAGCCTTTCTTTGATCGCATTCTATGCGAAAGAGCCGGTTCGTTGCCGGTGCCGTGACCATTTTAGGTCAACGCGCGTCTTTGGACCGTTGGGTAAAGAGATGCGCCCCCAGCTCCTGGACGCGTGTTCCCTGTCCAAGGGCTGGGGGTGGCATGTGGGGAGGCTTGTCTTGCGCACGCCTGCAGCTAGCTTACTTCTCCCAGCTGGCGCGGATGACCTCGAGCGGGCGGAGCAGCTCGACCTCGATCTCGGTGCCTTCGGGCATGCAGCTCTCCTCGAGGGGCAGGGTGTAGATGGCGTCGGTGCCCGCGATGGTCTGGGGCACGCCGCAGCTGCGGGGGATCTCGTGGGCCACGAAGCCGCCCTTGCTGTCATCGGTCAGGCGCAGGCGGAAGAGGCGCTCCATGGGCTTGGGCATCTTGACGTCGAAGGCAAGCGTGGCCTTCACGCGGGGGTACCTCACGACGGGCATGTCCCACCACTGGGCAACCAGGCCGCGGATGAGCCAGTCCATGCAGAGCCAAGCGGCGCCCACGGGGCCGGGGACGTTGACGACGGGCTTGCCGTCGATGACGGCCATGCCCACGGGACGGCCGGGCACGCAGCGCACGCCGTGCTTGAAGTAGGTGCTGCGGGCCTGGAGCACCTGGGAGTTGTAGTCCTCAGAGCCCTTCGAGGAGCCGGCGTTGATGATGATAATGTCGGCCGCCTCGAGTGCGCGGTCGAGGGCGGCCTCAAGGTCGGCCTGGTTGTCGGTCACGAAGGGGTAGCAGATGGCCTCGCCGCCCCACTCTTCCACCATGCCCGACACGAGCAGGCTGTTTGCCTCGAGGTTCTGGCCGCGCTTGGGGAAGCTGCCCCACGGCACGAGCTCGCTGCCGGTGGGGACGAAGGCCACGCGCGGACGGGCGAAGACCTTGACCTGGGCATAACCGCCCACGGCCGCCGCCGCGACGACCTCGGGGGTCAGGCGCGTGTGAGCAGGGGCGATGAGCGTGCCGGCCTTTGCGAGGGTGCCTGCGGGGTTCACGTCGAGGCCGGGCTTGACGTTTTCAAGCACCTTGGGATCGAACGTGGGCAGGCCCTGCTCGTCGAAGGTGACGTCCTCAACGGCGATGACGGCGTCGAAGATGTCGGCGAAGTCGTCGCCCGTGTCGGCGCGGGCGAAGTCCACGCCGTAGACCCAAGCGGAAGTGTCGGGCATGCCGTTGGCGAAGTCGGCCGAGCGCACGGCCACGCCGTCCATGCGGGAGGAGCGCACCACGGGCAGGTTGTACTTGACCGTGAGGTCCTCGGCCAGGACGCGGTTGCGCGCATGGGCAAGGTCGACGACCTCGACGCGCGGCGCGGGCTGCCACTCCCTGCGATACGCGGCCAAGGCCTCGGTGCGGGTGAGGGACTCGTCGTAGATGAAATCCATTGTGCCGGTCTCCAATCCTTGCTTGCTCATCGGCCTGAGTAGGTCGAATGATTACGTAACGTTATATTGACAGACAGACTATCAATTATTCTGCCTGCGTCTTTTGGTGACAGCGCTCCATGATACCCTTTTGCGCGTGCGAAAGGGCTGTATCGCCTGCAAGTCTACACGTAAGGTCGGCGTACAGCGTGCTGGAGGTTGCCTCGTGGGGCAGCATCGCGGCGCTGCGGCCGACAAAGGCGGGAATCCTTTCGAAAAGAGGGTCGCCGACCCAGGTGAATCCGGGGTTCTTGCGTGCCCAAGCGATGAGCTCGCGTTCGCCGATCTCGGAGAGGTCCCCGGGTTCGGCAAGCGTGGGATCTGCCGAGAACCGCGTGGCTACGACGACCGGGGCCGAAAGGCCCGCTTGGGCTAGGGCGGCGCGCACGTGCATGCGCAGGCTGCACATGGCCACCTGCTCTCCGATGAGCAGGATGGGGGAGGGCGCGGTACCTGCGAGTGTGGGGTCGACGGCCTTGCGGATTGCTTCGTCGGCGGACGCGCTGCATGCGGGTTTGGACGTGCTTATAGTGGTGCCGCCCATGGCCTCATGCGTGTCGGTGGTGCCATCGCACGTGGTTTTGGGGGTGCCCGTGGCGGCTTCGCCGACGTCCGTGGTCGCCTCCCGCTTCTCGTTCCACATGCAAAGTGGGCCGCTTTGGGTCTCTCCGCTTGCCGCCTTCCGCACGAGCTTGGCGAGCACGCGTGCATCCTCAGCGCACCAGGGCCTGCCCACGACGTAGGGCACGTCGCAGCGTTGCCGCAGCTCACGCGCGGCGGCGAGGCCCGACCAGGCAACTACGACGCTCGCATCAGCCTGCCCGGCTGCGGCCACGTTGTCGAGCGTGTAGGAACCCGCCGTGGAGAACGCAATCTCGAGCCCGGCTTCCTGCAGCCAGCCGAGGCAAGCCTGCATGTCGGCCTCGCCCATGAAGTCCTGCGCCGTGAGCCCCAGCACGTTGACGCGAAGGGGCGCCGCCTCGTCACGTGTCGCCGAGGCTTCAGATGCGCGGGCGAAGCGGCTCACGAGGGCCTTGAACGCGCGGGAGGCGCCACGCTCGTAGGTCTCGAAACCGCAGGTCTCAATGCCCAGCGCGGGCACGCCGGCGCGTTCCTCAACATCGCAGGCGATGCCGGGCAGGTTCATGCCGGTCACGGCAGGCACGGGCGTTCCGAGCAGCGCCGCGCACGAAACGCCCAGCTCATGCACGCCATCCGCCGTCTGCTCGACGATGCGTTCCTCATCGCCCAGCACGGCCTCGAGCGTGCGCAGCTGTGCGGAGAAGGCGGTCTTGCGACGACGCGCCCAGCGGGGCTCGTCGTACTCGGTGTAGTTGCGCGTGCAGCAGCCTGCGTCCACGAGCACCACGAGGCAGTCCAGGCCAAAGAGCACGCCTGCGGCGCCGGAATAGTCGCCGGCGGGCGGAGGCAAAAAGAGCGATAGGCGTGCCATCTATGCGTCCCACCTTTCCGTATGCTCCATGCAGGCAGTGATGCTGTCCATGAGCTTCTCGATTCCCTCGTAGCCGAAAAGGCCTTCGTCGTGGTACATGTCCGGCGAGTGGTCGGCGCGCAGCAAGAAGGCGGCGTCGCGGCCCAGTGCCACGCAAGCGCGGGGAATCCCCAGCTCCGCCATGGCCTCAAGGCCCTGCTTGCGTACGACGACAATCTCGGGATGCTCGCGTGTGAGCTCCTCCTCGGCCTCGGCGTCGTTGCCTTTCGAGTGGAGCGCAAACACGGCGGCGACGTTGAAGCCGGTCTTGATGAGGGCAAGTGCCAGCGAGAACGGCATGAGCGAGGCGCAGGTGTCCACCACCACGGGCAGCTCACCCACGGCGGCCAAGGCGCGCGCGGTCGCCTCAGTCGCCCGCACGCGTGCCTCACGCAGCAGGTTTTCGGCTGCATCGAGACGCAGGGCCGCCGTGCTTGTCCCTGCGCCCTCATCCGTTACGTTATCAAACAACGGCACGCTGAGAGCCAGGCCGAGCATCTCGTAGCGCCGCGCGAGCTCGTCGGGGTCGTAGCAGGCGGGCCAATACATCCAGGGGATGCCCAGGCGCTGCTCCATCATCTGGCAGGCGTCCTGCCCCAGGTGGGACACGGCGATGTTGAAGCGGCTGCGCGCCAGGGCGGAGTACTCGTCGAACGTTGTGCACGCAACAAGCTCGCGCAGCACCGGGACACCGAGCGCCTCCAGGTATCCCCGCAGCTCACAGCTGTCGGGCACGCTCACAAAGCCACCCACGGCGTTGACGCCGGCGTCGCGCTCCTCGCGGGGCACGGGCTCGAGCGCGGCATAGTGGTTCGTGTGGATGTCGACGGCGACGTTTCCGCGCACGTCGGCCGCCACAGGGTTGATGTGCGACAACAAAAAGCGCGTGCCAGGGTGCCGTGCGCCGAGCTCCTCCACAAGCGCGGCCCCGTCGGTGCCGATGAAGTCGTCGATGCAGTTGACGTAGAGCGTGACCACGCGTGGGGTGGGCTCGATGGCGTCGAGCACCTCGTCCACCGCGTCGTGCACCATGCCGATGTAGTCGCCCAATGCGATGTCTGCCTGGGAGAACGTGAGGAAAGACGCATGGTCGGCCTCGCCGTTCTTGAGCGCGCGGATGCCTTGCCTGCGTCCGCACGACCCCGGGCATAGGTAGAGCGTGTGGTTCTCGGGGATGCGCAGGAGGGTCTTTTTCCTGCCATTGTCGGGAATCTGGTAGCTGAGCTGGCTCATGTTGCTAATGCACCTGCCCCGCTCCAGTCGTTGCCTGTTGTGCGTCACGCTCCACCTCGTCGGCAAGCGCCTGGTACGCCGCGGCCTCCTCGGAGTCGGGGAAGCAGGCAACCACCGTGGACCTTGCGTCCTCGGCCAGCTGAATCACGCGCGAGCGGGGAATGCGGGCGCGCACGCAGGCGCCTTCCTCCTCGCAGAAGCGGGCGATCTTGGCATCCTCGTCCTCCACGTTGCGCAGGTTGGCGATGAGGCCGGCGAAGCGCGCGTAGCCGCGCTTCTGGAAGCCCGCCAAGGCGTGCATGATGTTGCCTGCTGCGTAGAGCGACATCATCTCGCCGCTCGTGACCACCATGGCGGCGTCGGAGTACTCGCCGCGCAGCGGCATCGCGAAGCCGCCGCACACCACGTCGCCCAGCACGTCGTACAGTACGTAGTCGGGCTTGTACACCTCGAAGGCGTTGAGCTGGGCAAGCAGGTCGAACGCTGCGATGATGCCGCGCCCGGCGCATCCCACGCCCGGGATGGGGCCGCCTGCCTCCACGCACAGCACGCCGTCGTCGGCCCGGCGCACCACCTCGTCGAGCGTGGGCGTGCCCCCCGCGCGCATGCGGTCGAGCACGGTGGGAACCTGCGTGCCGCCGGGATGCAGCGCCGTGGAGTCCGACTTGGGGTCGCAGCCAATCTGCATGACGGTGTGGCCGCGCCCTGCAAGGGCCGCCGCCAGGTTGCAGGTGGTCGTCGATTTTCCGATGCCACCCTTGCCGTATATTGCCAGTCGATACATCGCGTCCCCGTTTCCCCTCAATACCCAAAAGCGGGCGGGTCGGCCCCCCGGCCTTCCCGCCCGTCAATCACATGTCTGCGGCCTCGGGCTTACTCACCGTAGTGAATGATGTCGTTGACCTCGTCATCGTTCATATCGTAGCAGAAGAAGTGGCTGTAGAAATATTTGATGTCCTCAGCCAGCTCCTCCTCGGTGTACAGCTCGGGATAGAGCTTGTTCATGGCCCACATCACCGTGAGCGGCTGCTCGACGGTGCGGTTGCCCCAAACGTGGGCAACGGTGGGCACGACGTAGATCTTGCCCTTCTTGACGGCGGCCAGGTCGGCGATGTTGGCGTTGGCATAGATCTCGTCGACCTTGGAGTTCGAGGAGAAGATGACCTCGGGGTTCCAGTCGAGCAGCTGCTCCATGGTGTACTCGAGGGAGTTCTTCTCATGCACGTCCTTGGTCACGCTGCGGCCGCCGGCGGCCTGAATCCACCACTCGGAGATGATGTGGGGGTTCTTGAGCGACTCGACGTCGCCGTAGATGCAGGCCACGCGGGCGTCGTCATCGGCGATGTCCTTGGTGCGGTCAGCTGCCTTGGCAACCATCTCGTCGAAGTAGGCGATGTAGTCGTCGGCGACGTCGGTGCAGCCCAGGACCTGGCCCATGAGGGAGACGGCGGTCTTGACGTCGTCGGTGTCGTTCCAGGTAAGCACGATGCAGGGCAGGCCGTTCTGGTTGAGCTGCTCGGCCATCTCGGGCATCATCGTGACGCACAGGTCGGGAGCGAGCTGCAGGGTCGCCTCAATGTCCACACCGTCGGCGGTCTCCACCACAGGGCCGTCGGCAATCTGCGGGGCGAACTTGTACTGCATGGCCCACTTGTCGTTCTTGGTGAAGTTCTGGGGCATCTGGTTCACGATGAGGCCGCCCTTGCCCAGGCACTCGACGAAGGCGTTGAGGACGCCCACGGAGCCGAAGGTCGCAACGCTCGTGATCTCGGCCGGGATCTCGACTTCGTAGCCGGCCATGTCGACGACCTTGCGCTTGCCGTCGCCGGCGTCCTCCACGCCCACGGTGAAGTCCTTCTTGGCATCCTCGGCGTATGCGGCATTGAGGCCTGCGGCGGCCAGGATGGAGGCGAAGGCAAGGCCGGTGGTACCGGCGACGAAAGAACGGCGGCTGAGCTGGTTGATCATGTCGAACCCCTCCCAAGGGTGTCGTGTGCGCGCAGCGCACGTGGATGTGTGCCGCCGAGTCACCCAAGGGCGTCTCGGCGGCATGCCGCACAAGGTGCGTGCGGCTATTCCGGCTCGTCGACCGCCATGGCGGCGCCGTCGAGCAGAGGAATACAGGTCTTGAACCACTCGTTGCCCACGCGGGCCTTGGTCACGCACACCGGCGTGTCGTACAGCTCCGTGAGGCTCTCGCTCGTCACGACGTCGTCGGGCTTGCCAAGTTTCTGGATGCGCCCTGCGCTCATGAGCGCGACGGTCGAGCAGGCGAGAAACGCGTGGTCGGGGTAGTGCGAGGTCATGAGGATGCGCAGGCCCTCTCCTGCGAGGTGCTTAATGGCGGCGAGGATCTTCACCTGGTTGTGGTAGTCGAGGTTCGCTGTGGGCTCGTCCATCACGAGGGTCTTTGCCTGCTGGGCGAGTGCGCGCGCCACGAGAACCATCTGTTTCTCGCCGCCCGACATCTCCTGGTAGCGCTTGTTGGCGAGATGGGTCACCTGGAGCCTTTCGAGCGCCTCATCGGCCGCCTGCGTGTCGGCACCGCTGTGGCCGGATGCGCCCTGCAGGTGCGACACGCGCCCCATGAGCACCACCTCGCGCGCCGTGTAGGGGAAGGCGAGGCTCGAGTACTGGGGCACGTAGGCCATGTGGTGCGCGCGTTGCTTGATGGAAAGCTTGCCCATGTCGAGTCTGTCGACGGTGATGCTGCCGGCCTTGGGCTTCTCAAATCCCAGCATGCAGCGCAGAAGCGTCGTCTTCCCCGTGCCGTTGGACCCCAGAAGGCACAGGATCTCGCCGTCATCGAGCGTGAACGACACACCTTGCAGCACCTCTCTGCTGCGCGGACGGTAGGAGTAGCGGATTCCCTCGACCTCAAGCATCAGTCCCACTCCTTCCTGGTGCGCACGAGGAGGAACACGAACACCGGCGTTCCGATGAGTGCGGTGAGCACGCCCAGGGGCAGGTCGGAGAAGCAGCCGCGCACGAGGTCGTCGATGAGCAGCAAGAACAGGCCGCCTACCACGAACGACGTGGCGATGAGCTTGGGGTAGGAGGCTCCGGTGAGGGTGCGGGCGATGTGGGGCACCACCATGCCGATCCAGCCGATGATGCCGGCGACTGACACCGCGCAGGCCGTCATGAGCGTGGATGCCACGATGACCACGCCGCGCACGAGGTTGACATTGACGCCCATGGCGAGTGCCTCGTCCTGACCGGCGGCCAGCGTGTCGATCTTGTGCCGGAAGGCGAACAGCAGCGCCATCGATATGACGACCGCGGGCAACATGACGAGCAGGTCGTTGTTGTCGCCCTTGTTGAGGCTGCCCATGAGCCAGAACGTGATGGAGGGCAGCGTCGAGTCAGTGTCGGCGAGGGTCTTGATGATGGAGAGCAGCGCCTGGAAGAAGCTCGAGACCACCACGCCCGCCAACACGAGCACGGTGAGGTTGCTGCGCCCAAAGACCTGCCCGATGACATATGCGCAGGCCACGGCAAGGATTCCAAAGAAGAAGGCGCTGATCTGAATCTGCCACCACGTGGCTCCGTTGAGCATGGCGAGCGCCGCGCCGAAACCTGCGCCGGCCGAGACGCCGAGGATGTCGGAAGACACCATGGGGTTCTTGAAAACGGTCTGGTACGAGGCGCCCGAGACGGACAGCGCCCCTCCTATGAGCACCGACAGCGTAATCTGCGGGAAGCGCACGTTGACCATGATGCGGTCGAGCACGTCGGTCCAGTACTGCTCGACGGGCATGATCTTCGAACGCAGGATGTCGACGACTTCCCCCACGGAGATGTTGACGCTGCCGATGAGAAACGAGCACAGGTAGGCCGCGACGAGCGCGACGCTCAAAACGACGATGGTGACGGCGAAGGGGACGCGCTTCCTGCAGCATGTGCAGGCTGCGGCCTTCGCCGCGGGCGACGCCGTTGGTGCGGACGAGGTTGGAGAATCGGGCACGGGGCCTCCTGCGAATCATGGTTCCTTGCAATGTGGCGTGCGCATGCCCTGCTTGAGGGGATGCGCACGCCCTGGATTGCATGAATGACGCAGGAAACGGTATACGGTCTTGCCCGATTCGTCCGTTGCAAAAGGCACGTGGCCCATGCGGGATTGTTCGCGCGGCGCTTATTCGCGGGGTATAGGTGCCAGCACCAGGGCGTTTACTTCAGCACGAAGTTGTTGCGGTAGAAGTCGATCGCGCCGTCTTCGTGCAGGCTTGAGAGCTCGCGCGACAGGGCCGAGCGGTCCACGCACAGATAATCGGCCAGCTCCTGGCGGTTGTAGGGAACCGTGAACCTGCGCGTGCCGAGTCGTTTTGCCTCGTGGTTGAGGTAGGCCATCACCTTGCCGCGGATGGTGCGGCGCAGGCGGATGTCGAGCGTCGCCATGAGTTCGGACGACAGCGCGGCCACCGAGCGAGCGAGGTTGTCCTTAACGGCCTCGGTCCAGGCGCGCCCACGTCCGGGCGTGGTGGGCACGTAGTCGGTCGTGAAGGTGAGCACGCGGCATTCCTCGCGGGCCACGACGTCGTAGGTGGGCACGGGCTGGTCGCCGAGGGTCTTGCCGCACGAGATGACCTGGCCCGGGCAGAACAGGTGCAAGATGGAGCGGTTGCCGTTCTCGTCGTACACGTAGCCGTCGGCGTAGCCTTCCACGAGGTAGGCGGCGCAGCGCCTCTCAGGGTCGGAGTCGCGGATAAGGTCGCCGGCATCATAGGCGATGTAGCGTGCGCGCAACATGGCGAGCGCGCGGGCGCGGTCGGCTTCGTCAATCCCCTCAAGCAAAGGGGTGCCCAGCGGGATGTCTCCCACCGTCAGAATGTGTCGCATGTAGTCCCTCCCAAAGGACGCCAAGCTCTTTTGCACGCGATTGTACCTGTTTCGACCGAAAGGGCCAAACCGATCGGTCAAAAATGGGGCGTCAGGTGTCAAACGGGAGCGGCTTTGCCCGGACGGGCCGTTGCGGACGCTGCGCTATCCGTTTTGTCGTGCGTGACGGTAACCGGTTGGGCGGGGGAGCCTGTCGGCACCCGGGCGGACAGGCGACCTATCGGCGTCCGGGCGGGTGGGAGTCTGCCTGAATCCCGGCCGGTGCCGCGTGTTTTACGGTGTGGTTCAGGCGGGGTCGTGCGCGTTTCACGGCGTTGCTTGCAGGGGGCGTGCATTGAGCCGTCTTTCGTGGTATCCCATCCATGGCTGTCTGAAAGACATGTCAGACGATGCCTGCGGGACAATGCTGCGTTTGCCTCGCGGTGCTTCATCGAGTGTTCTATCTGGTAGACGTGACGCATTGAGAGCAAAGGAGTGCTCTATGGAACCGATTGTCGACTACATCTGCTCGCAGTTGAAAGAGCTTACGGCCATCCCGAGCCCCTCGGGCTTCACCAAGCAGGCAACGGCGTACGTATGCGCCACGCTGGAGGGCATGGGCTATGAGCCGCAGCTCTCGCGCAAGGGCAACGTGCTGGTTGAGCTGGGCGGGCAGGGAAGTCCCCTCGTGCTTGCCGCGCACGTTGATACGCTCGGCGCCATGGTGCGCTCGGTGAAGAAGACCGGCAGGCTTCGCCCCACCACGCTTGGCGGGCATCAGTGGAGCACGGCCGACGGCGAGAACTGCACGGTCCACACGCGCGACGGGCGCGTCTACACGGGCGTCGTTCTCAACAAAGAGCCCTCGGCGCACGTGGCCGACAAGAAGACCGAGATCGTCGAGGAGAACATGGAAATCCTGCTCGACGAGAACGTTTCCACCAAGGAGGAGACGCTTGCGCTCGGCGTGCAGCCCGGCGACATCATCGCGCTCGACCCGCGCACCGTTGTGACCGAGAGCGGCTACATCAAGAGTCGCTTCCTCGATGACAAGCTCTCCGCCGCCATCCTGCTCGGCCTGGCCAAAGCTGTGCGCGACGAGGGTCTCGTGCTCAACCGCAAAGTGAGCCTGCTTTTCACCGTGTACGAGGAGGTGGGCCACGGCGGCAGCTTCGTGCCGGCTGACACCGAGGAGATGATTTCGGTGGACATGGGCTGCGTGGGAGACGACCTGGGCTGCACCGAGCGCATGGTGTCCATCTGCGCCAAGGACTCCGGCGGCCCCTACAACTACGAGGTCGTAAGCGAGCTGGCAGATCTCGCTCGCGAGCTTGGCCTCGACTACGCCATCGACGTCTACCCGCATTATGGCTCGGACGTGGAGGCCACCCTGCGCGCCGGTTTCGACATCCGCCACGGCCTCATCGGCCCGGGCGTCTACGCCTCCCACAACTACGAGCGCTCCCACACCGACGGTGTGCGCAACACCTACGACCTGCTCCGCGCCTACGTGACGCGATAGGGGTCGCGCGGGAGTCGCCTGCCGTGCCGGCGGCGCGGCCCTATCTACGCACGGTGACAAGCAAGTGAAAGGCCCATCTACGCGTTGGGCACATAGCTGCCTGCAAGGTGCGTCCAACGGCAGTCCCGGCAACGTTCCGGGTCTGCCGTTTTCGATTACTTTCTCAGGCGAGCTAGTCGATAGCGGGCCCTTCCCCCATCTGCCCGTTTGCTGTTTCAAGCGCTCATGTTTTAGACAATACTGCCCGAGAGAATCATGGTGGCAAGACAAAGTGTGATACCCTTTTTGCCGCTTAGAGGGGAGATTGGATTCATGGGAACTTTTGACAGCGCAAAAGGGTTGTTTCGCGAGGAGCCCTGGCTCATGAGTGCTGCTTTGGGTCTGGCATGCGCACTGACCGCCATGAGTGGGATGAGGTTGAATACCATAGACGGTATTTATCCCGTTGAGTTATCGCTGACGTTACGGCATCTGCTCGCCACTTTGGCGGCGCTTGCAGTGCTCGTTCTTTCATATAAAAACGCAAGCCGCCCTGTCCTGTCGGCAACCCCCAAGAGGGTGTTTGCCATTGCGGGTTGTTTCGCGCTGGCTCTTCTGATGCGATATTCCCCATATCTTTTTATCACTGAAGTTCCTGGACTTATGCTGGTTGGCAAGCTGTTAGAGGAATCTATTGGAGCCCTGCTTGTTCTTGCGTGGGCTGAGTGCATTGTGAGGAGCGGCCTGAGGCGTACTGTCGCATTTTTTGGTCTTGCAGTGTTTGGGATGGGTGCAATACAGGTCCTTTTGACGCTGTTCCAACGAGTTCCCTGCATGCTTGCGCTTGTTGTTCTGCCGCTTGTCTCGGCTGCGCTTTTTAAAACATGCTTTCCAAAAATGAGTGATGAGGACGCTGTGGCTTTGAGCGGGATGGACGACCTGCTGACGGTGGATGTCTCGCGCCCCTCGCGCATTGCATTGCTCTGCATTGTCGTGCTGTGCTTTGTGTTTATCACGGGACAGATTCTTCAGCCCACGCTTGTCATTCAGGAGAGAAACTTTTCGAGCCAGCTTTCCATTGCTGTGGGGAACGCGCTTGCTGGCGTGTGCATCTTGGCCGTGGCATGCGCAAGCGATAAGGTTCGCAGTCAACCTCGCGTGTCGCTCGCGCTTTTCTTTTTGGCCATGTTTGCCTTGACGACCGTTGCGCTGTCGCTCGTGAACTACCTGGACAGTGTGATTGTGACTGTCTATCTGGTTCTTGCGTCTTTGGGAACGTTTCTTATCATGCTTGTCGTGTGGGTGCTGCCTTTTGCGCGTCTGCCTCGCGGGTGGACCCCATTCATGGTGGTTGCTCTTGGCTATGTCTGTAACTTTGCTGCACGAATGATTTCGACGGTAGTCATGAATTTTGCAGCCGTCAGCCCCGGCTTTCCCGTCGGCCTGATTGCGGGCGGTGCGCTCGTACTGGCATTGTGCTGTTCGGTCTCATGTATTATTAGAATGACTGACATGGCCGTGCAGGCGGCGCCGGGGTGTGGCCCTGCAATGGACGGGGGCTTGACAGGCACTGAAGTGTTTCCGTTTGCAAGGCATGTTGCTGCCCCACACCGGGACGCCATTGCCTCTCTTTGTGACGCATATGGTCTCACTGCGCAGGAGGGCAAGGTCCTGTCTCTTTGTTCTAAGGGCAAAAATGCGCGCAGCATTTCTGAGGAACTTGGCGTGTCTCTGAACACGACAAAGTCCCATATGCGCGTCATTTACTCCAAGCTGGGCATTCACTCCCAGCAAGAGCTCATCAAGTTGGTCGACGAGGCATTCGCCGAAGTAAAGAAGTCACAATAGATAAGCTTGGAAGCCTGCCACTCTGCATCATCTTGCCAAACAGAAGCTCTTGTCGGAGGTTCTCTAAACGAGGCGCCAGGGTCCGCGAAGAAATGGGCCCTGGCGCCTCGTTTTAAAACATCAGGAAAGATATACTCTCTGTGCCGAGCCGTCGTTAAGCTCTATGTCAGCCCAGTCGGAATCAGCGCGGGTGGCATCGGAGGGGATGTGGATACGTCTGATGCAGTCTGTGCCGAGACCATCCTTTGAAATCTGTGCCCTCAGCTGGTCGAGCATGTTTGCCACGTCGCGAAGGCTGCCGTCGGGTTCGAGCTCGAAGGTGAAAACGCAGGGCGCAAGCGCAATTACAAGGGCGTTGAAGTGCGTGCCTCCAAAATACGACGATCGCTGTGGGTTATTGCACTCATAAACGCAGCCCATGAGTTTGGAGAGCTTGTTTGTAAGCCAGGGCATGAGTGTCTGCGACCAGGTGGCGTCGCTCTCGGGTTGTCCAAAATCCCATAACGCGTGATGCGGGACGCGGACCTCCAGGTAAATCTTGCTTGCCAGGGCGTCGGGATCAGCGGCGCGCACGACACGCGTGGGGGCAACGAAGGCGAAGCTGCGCCTGATTGCGGCAGCAACATTGCTATTGGCGTCTGTTCCAGCCAGCTCGAATGTGAGTGCGCATGTGGGCCTAAGCATTCTTCTCGCTCCCTTGGGCAAGGTCGATGCCCGAGCTGTGGGCGATGTCTTCTATCAGCCCAAGATCGTCGGACAAAAAGGCGTCTGTTAGTTGGGCGAACGCCTTGTAGAAATCGGTGCGAGCATAGCGGGGGACGTCAACAAGAAATCGGGGCACCCAATTGAGCAGGTGATGTGTCATGAACCCATGTTGAGTGGCGATGAGAGAGCGGGCGGTATCGTCATCTGCATCCGTTATGGCCTGGGCCGTGCGCCTGCTCAGGATTGCCATAAACTCAAGCTCAAGCGCTACATGGTCCTCCGGGTCCCTCCAAGTGTCGTTTTTGTCGATTCCCTGAGAGCGATATATGGCGAGGGCCTCGTCGCGTGCCTCTTGCATGAGCAGGGCGTGCGTGGAGGTGTAAACGGATTCGTACGGATACGCTGCCTCGGGGTTAAGCTTTCCGGCCCCCAGAAATGCCAGGCCATAGTCGACTGCCAGCTCCTCGAGTACGTCTTCTGGTGCGTGGCGCAGGTATGTGTAGACGCGCCTGAATGCTTCGTTGATCCGGGTGTTTTCGGAGTTCTGCGGATAGTGCATGGCACGCAGTTCTGTAAGGAAGCTCTCATCGACCTCCTTGTGATAGACGCGTGCGAGCAAGCCGTACATCGTTGCGCGACTCTCCATGAGCGCGGAGATGCACTCTTGATTCGCTTCGTTTGTGGGAGCGTGTGAATCGGCCATCGAATTGCCCTTTCTCGTTTTGTTAGGAATTGAGGCTGAGGTAGTCGTTGCCGAAGGGGGTTACGGTCCAGGCACCCCTCCACTCAAGCGTGCCTATCTCCTCGAGCTTGCCCACAACGCCTCCCGCATCGAGAGAGGTTGCGTCTTCGGGGCATGCCTCGGCGAGGAGCGCCGATACGTCACTCACCGAGCGGGGTGCGGCTGCGCAGAAGTTCAGGACGGCCATGTATGTCTTGCGATTGGCGATTCCATCGAGCGCGCAGGCAAGGTCGGCGAAGGGATCCAGCAACTCGCAATATGCAAGAGCCTCAGCGGTGGCGATCCACGTCGCCCGAGCGGTCTGCGGAAGCACCAGGTTGCCTTCCTCGTCAATCTGTTCCTCGGGCTGCTCGTCGTTGTCGTGATATTCCAGGACGCCAGCTTTGAGAAGCAGTGAGCGCATGGTGATGGGGGAGTAGATACTGCGTCGGTATTCACGCAGGGGGGCAAGGGCGGCGTCGATTTCCTCGGCGGTGCGCTCTTCGCTGCAGTACTCGATGATTTTGACCATCTGCTCGCGTTGGGCACCCATCTCGTTTAGTAGCTCGGCAAGTTTCTCGGCAACCGGGCGGGCGTCTTCTGTAGCTTGCTCGGGTGTCGTCTGCTCGGACATGGTCTGCGTCCCGTCGGTTTTCAGCCCTTGCTGTCCTTGTATTTCCTGCGTGCTCATGTGTCGCCTTCCTCCCTGGCTTGCGTGCCCCGCGATGGTGGCACCTCTGCACCTTTGTGACTGACGAAATCGAGAATACGGCTTTTAAGCTGCGTGTCTGCACCCCGGCTATGTGATTGATGCAAGCGGCGTTGCGCGGTCTCACACCCAGCGTGTGAGGTCTCTCACACCGATTTGCAGCACGTGGGGTCACGCGGGTGAGGTGAGGGGAATGTCTCGATTTACGAATTCGTCACACGCACTGTGGGCGGACACACCTGGCGCCCCGCTGCACAATGGGCCTCGCCGAGCGCAAGGGATGCGCTTGTGTGCAAGACATCGGTATTGCAAGCAAGGAAGGAAAGGAGGTTCGCCATGCCAGGTTTGAGCATGAGCCGTCGCGGTTTTCTGAAGGCGGCTGCGCTTGTGGGCGCGGCGGCTGCAGTGAGCAACGTGACCCCTGCCAAGGGTCTCGCCGAAGAAGCGATTCACTTCACGCTTAAAGAGGACGGCGACACCAAGGTAATCAGGACCGCGTGTCGAGGCTGCGGCAAGTTCGAGTGCGGCGTGCTCGTTACCGTGAAGAACGGCCGTGCAATTAAGATCGAGGGCGATCCGAGTTATCCCGGCGGCATGGGCAACTGCTGTGCCAAGAGCCAGGCGTCGTTGCAGGCCGCGTACCACCCGATGCGCCTTACGTATCCCATGAAGCGCACGACCCCCAAGGGCGAGAACCCCTGCTGGGAGCGCATCACGTGGGAAGAGGCCATTGAGACGGCCTGCGCCAAGTTCGACGAGATCCAAGCAAAGTACGGTGGAGCGGCGCTCGCTTTCTTTGGTGGTACCAGCCGCATCTACGCCATGAGCGGCATGAGCGCCATGGCGTATCTGTATGACTCGCCCAACGCGGTGTCGCCCGGCCAGGTGTGCAAGGGCCCGCGCACTCAGGTCACGGCAATGACTTCGGGCAACGGCAACGAGATGTACTTCGTCGAAAACATCTGGAAGCCCAACGTATGGGTGCAGTGGGGCAGCGGCATCGAGGTCTCCAACTACGATGACCCCGGCCGTGTAGCCGTCGACAATGCCAACGGTGCCGACGCCTACATCAACATTGATGCGCGCATGTCTAACCTTGCCAAGGAGGCCGCGAGCCGCGACAACGGCTATTATCTCGGCCCTCGCCCCGGCACCGACAGCGCTATTGCCCTGGCCTGGACAAAGATGGCCATCGACGAGGAGCTCTACGACGACTGGTACGTGAAGCGTTGGACCAACTGCTCGTTCCTCGTGTGCGAGGAGATGGAGCCCACGGGTGTGACGGACGAGGAGTACAAGATCGTCGGCCTCGTCGGCACCACGCCGGCAAAGCGCACTTACACGACTGCCTTGCTCAAGGAATGCGACGTCGATCCGGCCCAGCTGCCCTGGGATGTCGAGGGTGACGGCGATCCCCATCGCTTCATTGTGTGGGATGCCGCCAACCAGCGTTTCACGTACCTGGATTCTGCCACGGGCCTGTGGGAGGGCGAGGGCGCGTTCAAGCCCAAGTACGTTCCCGGCTCCGAGTGGTACATGCAGGCCGCGCAGTACGAGCCGTCCAACAACGAGCTTCAGGAGAAGTCCCTGTGGGACATGTACGAGTGGGAAGAGGCCAAGGGCCAGATGGTCCACAGCCAGCGTCCCGGCATTGCGGACGAGTTCCTTCCCGATCCCGACGACATGCCTACTGTTGAGGGATGCTCCTATCCCACCGACCCGGCCCTGTACTCCGACGACATCCCCGAGATTACGCTCAAGGACGGCAGCACGGTCAAGCTGCGCACGGTGTTCGAGCATTTCTACGACAACTGCGCCGAATGGACGCCCGAGGCGGCCGAGGAGACCACGGGCGTCAAGGCCCAGCTGATCGCCGATGCCTTCCACGCTTATGCGCACCGTTACGACCCGGCAAGCGGCACGTTCAACGGTGCCATCAACTTTGCCGTAACGCACGAGCACACCGGCAACGGTATGAAGGTCATCCACACCATGGAAGCCCTCGACGCCATCATGGGCAACATGGACGTTCCTGGCGGTCACCGCGGCAACACGCCATGTGCCTCGGTCAATACCGATCAGACCAGCCGTGTCACTGGCCAGTTCCTGCGTGTGGGCGACAAGAACCGTGTGACTGACCCTGAGCAGGCCAAGCGTGCGATGAGGAAGCCCTACCAGAGCGGCGACGCCACCACGGTGTACCGCGCGATGAAGACTGGCGAGCCTTATCGCATCTACGGCGGCCTTACCCAGGCCGGCGGCATCCTGAACCAGACCAACATCCTTGAGGCCTTCGAGGGCGTCAAGAACATGGAATTCTTCGTTGACGCCAACCTGTGGGAAGACGCCATTTCCTCGCTTGCCGACATCCTGCTGCCCGAGCAGCATTGGATGGAGATCCCCGGCTGCACCCGCATCGCCCAGGGTTCCAACGGCTTCTACGGTGCCCACATCCACTGCATCGAGGCTCCTGGTGAGGCCCGCTACGGCATCGACTGGGTCGCCGACTGGTACAAGCAGAAGGGCGTCCCCTTCTGGACGACGCGCACCGACGGTGGCGATGAGTGGGAGATGGGCGACTTCCTGCGCGACAAGGCCGTGCAATCCACGGGCATGACCTGGGCCGAGTATGCCGACAAGTTCGAGCGCGAGGGCTGGTACGACGCCCGCGTCACCAACCCCAACGGATTTGGCTGCTGCAGGCGTTTCATGACCGGCTGGCTGTGCAAGCCGTTCGAAGGTCGCCCCGGCTTCAAGACGAACACGAGCCGTCACGAGATCTGGGTCACTGATTTTGAGAACAAGATGCGCGATGTCGTAGAGCAGTGCACCGGGCAGCCGTACGGCACCAAGTACGCTCTGCCTTACTACACCGAGCCGAAAAGCTCTCCCAACGGTGGCAACGGCTATGTCGAGGTTCAAGGCAACAACCCCGACAACCCCAATGCCGAGAAAATCAAGGGGTACACGTTCGACAAATACCCCTACATCGCCTCCACCGGCCGCCGCATCCCGGTGTATTTCCACACCGAGCATCGCCAGCTTCCCTGGTGCCGCGAGGTCTGGCCTGTGCCGCGCATGGAGATCAACCCCAAGGACGCGGCCGACCTGGGCCTGGAGAACGGGGACTGGGCGTGGATTGAGACGCCGTTTGGCAAGATTCGTCAGAACGTCGATGTCAACGCCTGTGTCGGCGAGGGCCGTGTGAACCTCGAGCACTCCTGGTGGTTCCCCGAGCTTGACCAGCCCGGTCACGGCTTTGAGCTGTCCGGCTGCAACTGCCTCGTTGACTCTTTTGCCCAGTGCGAGGGCAAGGGCGCTCCGCAGCTGCGCGGATACCTGGTCAACATCTATAAGGCCACACCTGAGAACTCGCCGTTCAACAACCCCGTGCCTTGCGGTAACGACGGCACGGAAATCATCACGAGCGCCGACGATCCTCGCCTGAAGGAATGGGCGCCTACGTACGAAGGGAGGGAATAGTCCATGTCGCAGCATACTTTGGTGGTCGACCTTAACCGTTGCATTGGTTGCATGGGCTGCAACGCCGCCTGCAAGACGGTAAACGAGGTCCCGATTGGCAACTTCTGGAACAGGGTGCTGCGCGTTGGTCCCTATCCCAAGTACGAGGGTGCCATCTTCCCTGACGTCGACTGGTACTACCTTCCCATGCAGTGCCAGCACTGCACCAACCCTCAATGTGTCGAGGTGTGCCCCACCGGCGCATCTGTCAAGCTTGAGGACGGCACTGTGCAGATCGACGCTGAACAGTGCATCGGCTGCCAGGCCTGTGTGCCAGCTTGCCCTTACGGTGCGCGCTACCTCAACGAGGACAAGAACGTCGTGCAGAAGTGCAACCTCTGCAAGGAGATTACCGACGAGGGCGGCATCCCCCAGTGCGTCAGCCAGTGCGTGGGTCTGGCCAAGTGGTACGGCGACATCGACGAGGACCCCTCGATGATGAGCTTCCGCGGCGGCTACGAGAAGACCCTGGGCGAGGTCGTGGCGCCCTTCACCGAAGACGACGTCTACACCGTGCCCGACGAGGGCAACGGTCCCTCCATTCGCTACATCCTGCGCAACAAGGTGTGGCAGGCCGACGGCATCGACTTCACGGTGACCCAGGGCGGCCACGGCTTCGGACTGCCGAACTACTAGTCCGCAGGTCCTTCCTTTATGCAGCCAGAACCCGACGGGCGGCCCGTTTGTCTCGTCGGGTTCTTTTCCTGCTCGTGTATTCAACGCGCGTTTCAGATGAAAGGATATCGTTTCATGAACACTGCCATGACTCGTCGCAATGCTTTGAAGATTGCCGGCGCCATGGGTGCTGCCGCCACCGTTTGCGCAGGTACGGCGCTTGCCGATGAGGCTGCTATCGAGGGTGCAGCGCTGCCTGGCGGCATTCTTCCTGCCGAGCTTGAGGCGACGCCCGTCGTCATCGATCCCATCACGGAATTTGCCGACGAGAAAGACTACGACGTCGTGGTGGTTGGGTGCGGCACCACCGGCATGCCCGCCGCCCTTGCTGCCGCCGACAAGGGTGCCACCGTTGCGGTGCTTCAGAAGGAAGAGGTCGCCCTCGCCCAGGGTATGCTCTGCGCACGCGTGGTGAAGGAGGAGTCTACCGAGGTTGGCATCGCGGAGTACGTGCACGAGATGCATAGCATCTACGACCATCGCCCCAATATTGCCCTGCAGCGCGAATACGCTGAGATGTCCGGCGAGGCCGTCGACTGGTATGTGGGCAAGCTCAACCAGATTGGCTACACGGACTTTGCCGAGAGCGACTCGAAGAATCATGAGTACGATGACGGCAACTGCCAGGTGCGCGGCTGGCTGTTCACGGGCGGCATGATGAATCCCACGCAGGCCCTTGCCGGCGCGGCCGACCAGTTCGGAATCGATATCTATTACAGCACCCCCGGCGTGCAGCTTGTCGTTGAGGCCGGCGCGGTGACGGGCGTTGTCGGCAAAGACGCCGACGGCAACTACATCAAGTTCAACGCCGCCAAGGGCGTCATTCTTGCCACGGGCGACTATCAGAACAATGAGGCGCTTGTCGAGCACTATTGCGTCGACGCCCAGGTATTTGGTCGCAAGCAGTCGTTCAAGACGGGCGACGGGCACCTTATGGGTATGGCCGCCGGTGCCGTGATGGAGCCGGGCTGCCACTGCAAGATGATTCACGGCGGTGCGGGATGCTTCCGCGAGGAGCCGTTCCTTGCCGTCAACATCAACGGCGAGCGCTTCATGTACGAAGACGTGGCCTACGGGGCGCGCAACACTATCCTGCGCGACCAGCCCGAGCACCGCATGTTCTCCATCTTTGACGCCAACTATTCCGAGCAGGTGTACGGTTGGGGCAGCGACCCGACGGTGAAGACCGTGGCAAACGGTACGCCCGAGCAGATAGAGACGTTTGTGGAGAAGGGCGTCCTGCTTCGCGCCGATACCCTTGAGGGCCTGGCAGAGGCCATGGACGTTCCTGTTGACACCTTTGTGTCCACGGTCGAGCGCTACAACGAGCTGTGCGAGCAGGGCGCCGATGTGGATTTCGGCAAGGCGTCCAAGTATATGCAGCCTGTGGCTGAGGCGCCGTTCTATGCCATGCCTCGCGAGTACCAGATTGCTGCCATTCCGGCTGGTCTGGTCATCGACGCCAACGGCCAGTGCAAGGACGCCGAAGGCAATCTTATTCCTGGCTTGTTTGCTGCTGGCAACTGCTCTGGCCCGTTTTATTCGGCGACTGACTACTCGCTGTCGACCATGGGCTTGTCTGTGGGTCGTTGTGTTACGTTCGGTTACATCACCGGAGGCTATGTCGCAAGCCTGTAGTATCCAAGGGGGCATTGTGAATGGCCCCATGCATGATTAGGGGAACTGTCATTATGCGTGATGCAGTGTCTCGCAGGACTTTTGTCGGATCGGCGCTTGGGACGGCACTTGCGGCTGGCGTTTGCCTCTCTTCGGAAGAGGCTTATGCGGACGCTTCGGCGCAAGAGGGCGTTGATGTTGCGTCCCTGGCGGCTGGTGCCGCGCTTGCTTTGCCAAGCGATGTCGCCGGTCTGCCAACAATCATGGCGCAGCCCTTTGCCGAGGTTGCTCCGGGCAGTCAGACCGATGCGCTTGAGGGGCTGGTTTTTGACCGGGGCGGCGCGATGTACGTGTGCCACCGCTTCCGCGAGAAGGTTGACGGCGAGGAGGTGACCTCTTCTGAAATTTGTCGCATCGACGAAGCCGGTGCGGTCGAGCGCTTCATCTACAAGGTAAACGCTTCGTTCAACGGCATTGCCATCCATGAAGACGGGAGGTTCTTCGTCGCCGACATGTCGGGCCATATCTGGCTGTATCCAGAAGGGGGAGCCGAGGAGCCGCTCGGAGAGCTTTTCCTCGACGTCCCTGATGCCGCAACGAAAATCCTGCCGAATGACGTGGTGTTCGATGCCAACACGGGAGACTTGTACTTTGTCAATTTCAACGCGAGCATGCTTAATCCCACGGGTGGGGTATACCGTGCAAGCGCTGAGAGCGACTATCAGTCGATTAACGAGGTGATTGGTGGCCTTGTAACGCCCAATGGCATTACGTTTGACTCCACATGCTCGAGCCTGTATGTGTCTGAGACGGGGTTGAACCGCATCATCAAGGTCTCGCTCAAGGACGGCGCGGCCAACCCGGGCTTTTTGGGCTGCTGTGTGGTGTACCAGGGACAGGGTACGCACGGTCCCGATTCCAGCAGGCTTGATGCGAGCGGCAACTTCTATCAGGCATTCTATCCAGCTGGTCGTGCCGTGATTTTTAACGCGGACATGGTTGCCGTCGCCAATGTTGTGCCGTTTGACCGTGCCGACCACGCAGGCTGGAAGACAAGCTCCTTGGCCTTGCATCCCACAAAGCCCGAGGGCTATCTCATCAGCGGTGGCGAACGCGGCATGTGGGTGCTGAAGTTCGATGCCCTCGCCGCAAGTGCGCCTCTGTGGCACTTGGTATAAACCAGACGCAAAACCAGCTGGTCTCTCTACCTGGGCGGGGCAGGGATTCCGGCTAGTATCGGTTAAACCGCCAAAGCATATACCCTCATACCCAAGGCTCCTCGGCGCCATGTCGCTGGGGGGCCTTTCGCTTGGGTCATTTCCATCTTTTGTTGTGCGCCTACGAGCTGGCCAACACCATGGACCGCAACAACTACCAGGTGTGCTTCCCAGACTGCGGCGAGGTGGTGCGCGCCCGCACCAAGCAGACCGACGCTATGTTCTGCATTCCCGCCTCCAAGCTCCAGGCCTTCATGGACTGCGCATGCGGGTGGGGCGTCTCTGGGCTCGGCTTCAACTCCGAGGCACAGTACGACTATGCCCTCGACTACTCTCGTCCCCCCTTCTACAACGAGGTTTTCAACATGTGGGGCCTTGACACCGGCGTCGATTGGGCAATCTCCAGCGACTACGGGAAGTAATCGCAAGCAACGATTCAACGACCGTTAACCCTTGAGGGGGCGGGCCTGGTTTACGCTAGGTCTGCCGCTTGCGTTTAGGGGATGTCAACCCTTTGGTCGCAAACTTGGTTAGAAATCGAGTTCCGGAGTAGTTGCGAAGGTTCTATTGGTAAAGAAACGAGTTTCGGAGTAGTGAAATCGCCGGCGTTTTACCTGGAGACTGGGTTTTGAGGCTGTTTTAGCGGAAAACGCGCCTGTTTTAGGCTCTGGCCTGGTTGTGTATTGCCGTTTTGAGCGTATCGATAGGGTCATATCTACTCCGAAACTCAATTTGCCGCCAACGGAGTTGCAGCGACTACTCCGAAACTCGATTTGCTGCCAGTCGGTTGGGAAAAAGTACTCCGAAACTCGTTTGGCTGCCAATATGGCGGTCAGAACTGCCCGGAAGGGCGTTGCGTTGCTGGGCATCCGTTATGTTGGGCAAGTATGGCTGGCTTCAACGAGCGTGTTTTATACCTGAGCCGTCGTGATGGGGAAAGTCGAACGGATCGCGCGTTATCCCTCCCTAGTAAAAACTGTTCTATCTGTACTAGAACAACTAGAACAATCGTGGTACACTGACAGCTAAAGAGAGGGCGACGCAGGGGAGGGCACATGATCGTTCGCATTGATCAGTCGCTGGGAGTTCCCATATACCAGCAGGTGAGGGATCAGGTTGTGGCGGCGATTGCCGCAGGGGAATTGGTTGAGGGCGATGCGCTGCCTTCTGTCCGGGCGCTTGCGGTGGATTTGGGCATCAACCTGCACACGGTCAACAAAGCGTATGCACTGCTGCGCGACGACGGCTATCTCGTGGTGCGCGGCCGGGCGGGGGCGTTTGTCGCCAAGCCTATGCGCACGCGCGACGAAGGTCTCGCTGCTGAGGCGGACAAGCGTTTGAGCAACGCCCTTGCTGCCGCAGCGCGCAACTATGCTGCGGCCGGCGGCGACGGGAAGGCATTTCTTGCGATGGCAAAAAGCCTGGCAGACGCGGTGTTCGACGCACCGCCGGCATCGGTTGCGCCTAAAGCCGACAATTTCGGCCGCACTCAATCCACACACTAAGGAGGCACCCCATCATGGCTGATTTCACGTTTGCAATGATTGCCTTGCTTGTCGGCACGCTGGTGGTGAGTGGAGGACTGCAGGCTGCCATTCCCTACATGATGTCGAGCCGCGAGCTGTTTGCCGTCACCGTTCCCCCGATTGCGCACACTGAGCCCGAGGTGCGCCGCATGAAGCGTTTCTATGCGCTCGCGGTCGCCCTGCTTACCCTCGTCGGCATCGCCGCCGTTGTGGCATGTGGCATCGCGACGGGCTGGGGCGACGCCGTTGCTTGGGTCATGGTTGGCGCGGCGTTGCTTCAGACGGTCGCCTCCTTTGCCCTCATGCTGCGGTTTCGTGCGCAGGTGAAAGCTCTCAAGCAGGAGCGCGGTTGGCGTGCTGCGTCGATGGAGCGCGTGACGGTGACCGACAACCCCGACGGCTCGCCGCTGCCTCGCCCGACCCCGCTTGCCGCAGAGCTGGTGTGCCTGCCGCTTATTGCACTTACGGTTGCCCTCGGGTTCATGCTCTATCCCCAGATGCCCGAGCAGGTGCCCATGCATATGGACTTGGCAGGCAATGTGAACTCGTATGCGGACAAGTCTCTCTGGCTTGTGGCGTTTCCACCGTTGCTCCAGCTGTTTGTGTGGCTGTGTGTCGCCGGCGCGCATCTTTCCATCGTGCGTTCCTCGCGCCCCGTCGCTCCCGAGGCGCCGCACGCGAGCGCCCTGGGCTATGCGTTGTTCGCCCGTGCATGGAGCCGCTTCACTTTGGTGATGAACGTCCTGCTCATGATTGCATTCGGCACCTTGCCCCTGTGTGATGCGGGCTGGGTGAGCCTGGGCACGTGGGCCATCGCGCTCACCGTGCTCGTTGTTGCCATCCTGGTGTGGTGCATCGTGCTGTTCGTGCGCTACGGGCAGAACGGCTCTCGCGCCGTGGGCCTCGCCCATGGCGACGACGAGATGCGCACCGACCAGGACGCGCATTGGAAGGCCGGCGTCTTCTACTGGAACCCCGAAGATCCGGCCGTGTTCGTGGCCAAGCGCTTCTCCGTTGGCTGGACCATGAACTTCGCGCGTCCCGCGAGCTGGCTTTTCATCCTTGGCCTGTGCGCCCTCATCGTTCTTGTCGTCTTGCTGAGCATGCGTCTGGCGTAAGTCGGGCCAGGGCTTCGGCCCTGGCCCTCTGCCTTCTCGTCTATCCCTCAAAGGGGAACGTGTACTCCAGGCCCAGCTCGTCGCGCACGGCGGTGAGCTCGCGCTGGACTGACTCGCCCACGGGCACGCCCTTGTCCTTGCGGTCGAGCCAGACAAGGTACTCCTTCTCGCCGGCGGTGTAGATGCGCTCCTGGCCGGGGGCCTTCTCGGAGGCGCGCAGCGCACGGCAGATGTCGCCGGCGGTCTTGCGGAACACGTCGGCCCCCATGAAGGCCTCGGGGTCCACCACGAAGAAGAAGTGGCCCAGGTGGTACATCTGCGGCCCGCCGTCGGGCGCCACGCCGGTGAGCGCCTTCATGAACTGGCCTCCCGACAGGGCCGCCGAGAGAATCTCAACCACGGCTGCGTAGCCGTAGCCCTTGTAACCTGCGAGTTCTTCGCCCACGCCGCCCAGGGGCGCGAGCGCCGCCTCGCCAGCGACGAGTGCGCGCAGGATCTCCTCGCTGTCGGTCATCGTCTTGCCGTCGTGACCCACCACCATGCCGGCGGGCGTGGGCTTGCCCTGGCGCGCGTAGTACTCGATCTTGCCGCGCTGCACGATGCTTGTGGCGCAGTCGATGCAGAAGGGGAAGTCCTCGTCGGTGGGCAGCGAGAAGGTGAGGGGGTTGGTGCCCATCATGTTCTCCACGCCGAAGGTGGGGGCGATGGAGGGGCGGGCGTTGGTGCCGGTGAGGCCGATGAGTCCCTGGCTGCTGGCCATGTTGGTCCAGTACCCGGCGATGCCGTAGTGCGTGGAGTTACGGATGGCGCCGCCGGCCATGCCGCATGTCTTGGCCTTCTCGATAAGTCTCGTCATCATGTGGTGGCTTGCCACCATGCCCATGCCGTCGTGCGCGTCGATTACGAGCGTGGTGGGCGTCTCCTTGAGCACCTCGATCTGTGTGGTGGGCAGCAGAGTCCCGCGGCGGATGCGGTCGAGGTAGATGGGCTTAAAACGGTTGCATCCATGGCTCTCGATGCCGCGGCGGTCGGCCTCAAGCAGCACGTCGGCGCAGATTTCGGCGTCTTCGCGCGGCACGCCGTACCCCACGAACGCGTCGCACATAAAGTCGTGCATCAGCTTCCAGGGCACATAGGGGCGCGTCTCGGTCGTCTGTCCATGCGATGCAGCCATAGCGATACCTCCCGTGATGGGGCGTTTATTGCAAGCGGTTTGATTATTGCACGTTGGCGCGGGGAAGCCTACAGTTTCACGCGACGGAATCGTGCGATGCGGGTCCGGCGCAATATGAAGAATTCGCGCGTCCTATTCCTTATTGATAATAATTATCAAAAAAGGTTTAGTATGTGCAAGTGTAAGACGGGTTGTGCAAACGGGGGAGACGAGGATGCCTCAGATTGACTCAAAGGCTTTTTACAAACTGAGTTACGGCCTGTATCTGCTCAGCACGAAGTGGCAGGGCAAGGACAACGCCTGCATCGTCGACGCGGTGATTCAGTCCGCCGCCGAGCCCAAGTGCATCACGGTGTCGTGCATGGCGGGCAACTACACGCCCGAGCTCATCCGCTCCTCGCGCCGCTTCAACCTGTCGGTTCTCGCGCAGGACACCCCTGCGGAGTTCTTCCAGCGCTTCGGCATGCAGTCGGGTCGCAGCGCCGATAAGTTCGCTGACCTCGAGGGCTTCGAGCGCACGGGCAACGACCTGCTCTATTCCTTGCAGGCCAGCGCCGTGGTGTCGTGCGAGGTCATCGAGACGCTCGAACTCGGCAGCCACGTGCAGATCACCGCTCGCGTGGTGGAGGCGCGTTGCCTGAGGGACGCCCCGAGCCTCACGTACGCCGAGTACCGCGCCCGTCTCAAGGCGGGCTCCCGTGCCGTTCTTGGCAAGGGCACCCCCGAGCTTGCTGGCTCAGCCGTTGGTTCCGTGCCCGCCCTGCAGGCTGCCCGCGCGGAGGAAGCACCTGCTCAAATCACCCAAACACGCGAGTCGGCCCAGAGCGTCTCGCAAGGAGAGGAAGGAACACCTATGTCTGCAAAGTGGGTCTGCAAGGTCTGCGGTTACATCTACGAGGGCGCCGAGCCCCCGGCGGAGTGCCCGGTGTGCCATGCCCCTGCCTCCATGTTCGAGAAGGTCGAGGGCGAGCTGAAGCTTGCCGCCGAGCATGAGTACGGCGTGTACGCCAAGACCGTCAAGAACAACGAGAACATCTCCGACGAGGACAAGCAGTATATCCTCGACCAGCTCAAGGCCAACTTCACCGGCGAGTGCTCCGAGGTGGGCATGTACCTGTGCATGGCCCGCATCGCCTGCCGCGAGGGTTACCCCGAGATCGGCGAGTACTGGAAGACGGCCGCCTTCGAGGAGGCCGAGCATGCCGCCAAGTTCGCCGAGCTTCTGGGCAGCGAGCTCGAGCCGCACATGACCGCCTCCACCAAGGAGAACCTCGCCTGGCGCGTCGACTGCGAGTTCGGTGCCACCGCCGGCAAGGTCGAGCTTGCCACCTGCGCCAAGAAGAACGGCCTGGACGCCATTCACGACACCGTGCACGAGATGGCTCGCGACGAGGCCCGTCACGGCAAGGCCCTCAAGGGCATGCTCGAGCGCTACTTCTAAGGCGCACGCCTGAGCGCACTCTTTGAAGCCCCACGGTGCCGTCTTCTCAAGAGCGGTGCTGTGGGGCTTTTCCCGTTAGATGGGGTTGTTGTGCGCTGGCGTTGACATCTTATATATATGATGTCCACGCTGACGTGCATGTCAGGCTAGCGTGGGCATACCACGGTAGATACGCTGGGACAATGGCCGTGCAGCGCAAGCACAACCTGGCGGCTGCCTGGCCGGTGGTGTTGGTGGGTATACCAGTAGGCTGCTGGGATACCGGTTTCACGCGAGAGGGGCTTGCAAGATGGGAAACGCGCAAAAGCAGAAAGCCAAGAAGGCGAAGCCTACGGCTGCAGCCCTGCTGTGGGGACTTGACCGAGGCACGCCTAAGGGCGACGCGGTGCGTGCCATCCTCAAGGAGCTCGGCGTGGTGGCCAAGACCGTCCTGCCTGAGCGCCTGGGCGATTCGGCTGGCGCCGCTTTGGGCCTTGTGGGCATGCGCCCGGCCCTCATGCCCTATGCCGGCCCTACGCCCGAGTGCGAGTTCATGTTGCTCGCCAACTTCTCCGAGCCGCTCCTGCAGGACTTTCTCCTGCGCAGCCGTCAGGCGGGCGCTTCCGTGAACTACAAGGCCGTGCTCACCAAGACCAACAAAGACTGGCCTGTGGTGGACCTCATCAACGAGGTGGCCCAGGAGCACGAGGCCATGCGCGCGCAGGCCGCGGCCTCGGTACCGGCGCCGACTCAGCCAAGCCAGGCTTAGCCGCTCACACGCCGCATGCAAACGGCCTGCATGTTGGGAAAAATCCCAGCATGCGGGCCGTTTTGTTTAAAGCTCTGCCGCATCCACTTTCTCGAAGCGCCATGTTTGCTTGATGTCGGGGTACTTCTCGTGGTCGACTTCGCTCTCAAACATCGCGCGAGGCCTGCACCATACGCCGAAGGGCGGGTAGAGCGCCTCGTACACCACGAGCTCCTCGTCGGTCTCCGTGTGGCGGGCAAACGCAAGCACGCGGTAGAGGTAGCGCTGGCTGCCGTCGGTCACCGTCTCGCGCTTGAAGTTGCGCACGATGTCGCCGGGCGCAAACGTGCGGTTGTCCATGGGCCGTCCTTTCATGCCGAGGTTTCTTGCAGGCAGGTGCTTGTCGCGCTGCCAAGTCAGAAACAATCATACCTATTTTGGCCACATGCAGGGAGGGGAGAGACGGCCTGTCCCGGGCACGGCCGAGAGCGTGACCCGGTATGCGCCGCCCACAAAAACGCCCCGCCCCCCATGCGCCGCGCGGGCGAAAAGGGGACGGGGCAAAGCGCCAGCCGAAAAAGGAACGCTACGAGGGATTAGTCCTGCTTGGCCGCTTCGTCAGCCTGGGCAAAGGTGGGAAGGTCGCACTTCTCACCCTTGGTCTTGGCGCACAGGGCCACGGTGCTCGACAGGGCGACGAGTGCGATAACGTTGGGCAGCACCATGAGCTGGTTGAACATGTCGGCCAGCTCCCACACGAGGTCGTTGGAAAGCAGCGAACCCATGAAGATGAACACGAGGGCGATGGCGGAGAACACGGGCACGGCCTTCTTGCCGAACAGGTAAATCACGTTGATCTTGGCGAACAGGTTCCACGAAAGGATGGTGGAGAAGGCGAAGAACAGCAGGCAGATGGCCACGAAGATGTTGCCGATGTTGCCGCCCATGAGGCTGGAGAAGGCGATCTGGGCCATGTTGGTCTTGTCCACGCCCTCGTAGAGGCCCTGGGCAAGCACGCCGTCGCCGGTGTAGAGGATGGTGATGACGACGAGGGCGGTGATGGAGACGACGATGATGGTGTCGATGAACACGCCGATCATAGCGACGACGCCCTGCTCATGAGGGGTCTTGACGTTGGCGAGGGCGTGAGCGTGCGGGGTGGAGCCCATGCCGGCCTCGTTGGAGAACAGGCCGCGCTTGGCACCCTGGGAGATGGCGGCAATGATACCGAAGGTCACGCCGCCCACCTGGGCCTGCGGGTTGAAGGCGCACTCGAAGATGAGACCGAAGGCTGCGGGCACCTGGCTGGCGTGGGAGATGAGAACAGCCAGACCGCCGATGATGTAGATGATGGCCATGAAGGGGACGATCTTCTCGGTGACGGAGGCGAGGCGCTTCACGCCGCCCAGGAAGATGAAGCCGGCGACAGCGGCCACGAGCAGGCCGATGATCCACGCGGGGATGCTGAAAGCGGTGGCGCAGGTGGAGGCGATGGAGTTGGACTGCACCATGCAGCCCATGAAGCCCAGGGCCAGGATGATGGCGACCGAGAAGAAGCCGGCCAGGAAGGTGCCGAACTTGCCGTGGAAGGCAGTCTTGATGTAGTAGACCGGGCCGCCGTGCACAGTGCCGTCGGCGTCGACCTTGCGGGTCTTCTGAGCCAGGACAGCCTCGGCGTAGTTGGTGGCCATGCCCAGGATGGCGATGAGCCACATCCAGAAGATGGCGCCCGGGCCGCCCACGAGGATGGCGCCGCAGGCGCCCACGATGTTGCCGGTGCCCACCTGGGCGGCAACGGCGGTGGCGAGCGCCTGGAAGGAGCTCATGCCGCTCTCATGCTTCTTGCCGTTGAGGGAGAAATTGCCGAACACGCGGCGCATGCCCTCGCCGAAGCAGCGGAACTGCACACCGCGGGTGCGGATGGTGAAGAAAAGGCCCGCGCCGATGAGCAGCACGATGAGCACGTAATTTGAAAGGTAGGAGTTGATCGTCTGTACGATCTCGAGCAGTTCTTCTTGCACTTTGGGTCGTTCCTTTCCAAGTCGTAACACATACATTTACGGCTGGAGAAAGGACGTAGGTCGGCTTGTCGCCCATTGAGCGCAGGAGATACGAGTCTCCCCGCTGCCAGGATGCGCACCGCCTCTGTCCGTTTGCCTGAGAGTTTCGGCTGGTACATCTTGTACCGCCTTGCCCCTTCGGCACTCACTTAAGAGTTCTCCAGAGGTTTCTCCGCTTCCGGTTTGCCCTGTGGCATTCCGAAAGCTTCAACGAAAGCACGTGGCGCATTATTAACGATTGTTTCGCGCTAGCGCAAGGAAAAGTGCTTATTTACCCTTTGCGTTAGCCTTTTTGAAACACTTCACCATAGGGCTGACATATTTCACATGTTTTTGCTTCGTTAACAGACGCGTGTGAAATGCCCCGAGTGTGGTATAACGAGGCTAAGAACGTAAGGTTGCAGATGTGGCGGGCACACTTGGATAGGCGCGCAGCCGCACTGCATAAACGCGAGAAAGGGGCACGGTATGTCCGAACCCATCGAGGTACAGGCCCAAGTCATTGAGCCTGAGAAGAAGTCCCGCCATTACAAGTGGTGGTTTGTCGCTCTGGGCGTCTTGGTGACGCTGGCCGGTGTCGCATGCATTACGTGGCCTGCCATCTCGCTTGCCGTGGTGGCTGCTGTGGCCGGCATCTGCTTCCTCGCAAGCGGTATCACGCGCATCACCACGTTCTTCGACCTGGGTAGCGCCCTCCTCGGTGCCTCGTCGCTGTTCATGGGCATCCTTGATGTGATCGTGGGCATCATGTTCCTCATCCATCCCCTCATCGGCGGCATCACCATCGCCATGCTCGGTGGTATCGCCCTTATCGTCACCGGCGTGATGGACGTCGTGGCCAGCCTGCGCATGAAGCGCGTCATCGGCACGGGCCCCATGGTCTTGGAAATCATTGGTGCCATCGTCACGGTCATCTGCGGCGTCCTCATTCTTATGGCCCCGCGCCTCTTCATCATCTACCTGGGCATCATGCTCATCATCCGCGGTGTGATGACGGTCATCTCCGCATTCATGGTTTCTTCCTTCATCAAGGACCTCAAGAACGACCCGCTGCTGAAGTAAGCGGTTGCGGCGCGTGTAGCCGCCGCGAAAGGCCTGCAAGACACACGAAACCCCCTGGGGCGTGCGGGAAAACCTCGCGGCCCCAGGGGGTTTTCTTTGTGCGTCGCCGGCATTGCAGCGGCCTTCTTGCGGCATCGCCAGGCTGAGGCGCCCTTGCGCGGCCTCATCGTCCCAGCGCGGCTGCGGCGCGGGCGCATGCGCGCTTTGCGGCGCCCTCGTGCGCCCTATCGCCTGGGCAGCTTGTCCTGCCAGCCGTGCAGGTTCTCGAGTGCGGCGAGCAGCGTCTTGTCCGACTTGGCAAAGTGGAAGCGGATGTAGCGGTTTTCGGGCTCGCGGAAGAAGCAGCTGCCCGGCACGCCTGCCACCTTGGCGTATTGTGCCAGGTCGCAGGCAAAGTCCTCGTCGCTTGCGTAGCCGGCCTCGGAGATGTCGCACATCACGTAGTAGGCGCCCTCGGGCTCCACGAACTTCATGTTCAGGTCGGCCAGGCCGTTGCAGAAGAGCTCGCGCTTGTGGGTGTACTCAGCCGAGAGCTCGTCGTAGTAGGAGTCGGGCATGGTGAGCCCCACCACGGCGGCCTCCATGAGCGGGGCGGGCGCGCCCACGGTGAGGAAGTCGTGCACCTTCTTGGCGACCTCCACCACTTCCTGGGGGGCGATGATGTAGCCCAGGCGCCAGCCGGTGATGGAGTAGGTCTTGGAAAGCGACCCGCACGAGATGGTGCGGCACTGCATGCCTGGCAGGCTGGCAAAATAGACGTGCTTGTTGGGGGCGTAGACGATGTGCTCGTACACCTCGTCGGTGATGACCCACACGTCGTACTTCTCGGCCAGGCGCGCGATCGTCTCAAGCTCGGCGCGCGTGAAGACGCGGCCGCAGGGGTTGGAGGGGTTGCACAGGATGAGCGCCTTCACGCCCTCCTGCGCCATGGCGGCCTCGAGCACGGCCTCGTCGAAGGTGAACGTGGGCGGCACGAGCGGCACGTAGATGGGCTCGGCGTGGCACAGGATCGCGTCGGCGCCGTAGTTCTCGTAGAAAGGTGAGAACACCACGACCTTGTCGCCGGGGTCGCACACGGTGTGCACGGCGCACATCATGGCCTCGGTGCTGCCGCAGGTGACGACGATGTTCTTGTTGGGGTCGACGTCGATGCCCATGAAGCGGCGCTGCTTGGCGGCGAGCGCCTCGCGGAAGTTCTGCGCGCCCCAGGTGAGGGCGTACTGGTGCGGGCCCTCGTAGGCGACCTGCGCCAGGCGGTCGAGGAGCTCCTTGGGCGGGTCGAAGTCGGGGAAACCCTGGGAGAGGTTGACGGCGCCGTGCTTGAGCGCCACGCGGGTCATGCGGCGGATGACCGAGTCGGTGAAGCCGTCGGTCGACGTGCTGAGGGCTTTCATTGAGGGGGAGTCCTTTCGGGTACGAGACGGGTCTATCGGGTCCAGCTGGAGCGGATCTGCTCCCACTTGGCGTCGCGGCCGGCGACGACGCGGGCGATCTCCTCGTCGTCAAGTGCGCGGAAGCGTGTCTGTCGGCGCAGGTAATGGGCCACGTCGAAGAATTCCTTGGGGTTGCGGTTGAGCTTGAAGGCACCTCCGGCAACGCCGCTCACCGCCGGGCCCTCGTACTCGGCCAGATACCACAGGCCGCAGTCCACGACCTCCTTGGCGATGTTGATCGTCTCGTCGGTGGCGTGGCCCCAGCCGGTGGGGCAGGGGGCGATGACGTGGATGAACTTCGTGCCGCGAATCTTGCTCGCCTTCTCGACCTTGGCGGTGAAGTCGTTGAGGTAGCCGACGCTTGCGGTGGCGGCGTAGGGCAGGCCGTGGGCGCACACGATCTCGAAGAGGTTCTTCTTCTGCGTGAGGCAGCCGTGGTCGTTTTTGCCGGCGGGCGTGGTGGTGGTGCGGGCGCCGAAGGGCGTGAGGCCGCTCTTCTGGATACCCGTGTTCATGTACGCCTCGTTGTCGTAGCAGATGTAGATGATGTCCTCGTTGCGGTCGATGGCGCCCGACAGGGCCTGGATGCCGATGTCGGCCGTGCCGCCGTCGCCAGCGAAGCCCACCACGTTGAACGTGTCGGGGTCCTCGCCTTGGGCCTCAAGACCTGCGCGAATGCCGGTGAGCACCGAGGCAGTGGCCGCAAAGGGCGTGATGAAGGCGTTGTTGGCGAAGCACAGCTGGGGGAAGTTGAAGCCCACGGCGCTCATGCAGCCGGCGGGCAGCGCGCAGATCGTGCGGGGTCCCAGGACCTTGAGGGCCTGGCGCACCACGAGCGACCCGGCACATCCCGCGCAGGCCTTGTGGCCGTAGAAGTACTCGTCATCGGTGATGGTGCGAGCGTTTACCGCCATGGCCTACCTGCCCTTCTTTGAGCCGAACGTGTCGGCCATGGAGTTGATGCCGAGGAACTGCACGCGCTCGGCGGCCCCGCCTGCGGCGAACGTGAGCGTCTTGAACGCGCCTGCCACCTGGTCGGCCGTGATGTCGGCGCCGCCCAGGCCGCCGATGAAGTTGCAGGTGGGCACATGGGCGTCCTGCTGGAAGAGGGCCGAGTTCACGTTCGTGAAGACGGTGCCTTCCGCGCCGAACGACACGTCCTTCTCGAGCACGCCCACCGCGCGCGTGTGGGCCAGGGTGAGCGCCAGGTCGCGCGAGGCGAAGGGGCGCAGGTAGCGGATGCGCAGCATGCCGGCCTCCATGCCCTGCTCGCGCAGGCGGTCGACGGTCTGGCGCACGAGGCCCGCGACGCTGCCCAGGCAAACCATGACGTACTCGGCGTCCTCGCAGCGGTACTCCTCGAAGGCGCCCGTGTAGGAGCGGCCGCAGGTGCGCTCGAAGGCGGCCTCCACCTCGTCGATGACGTCGATGGCATCGAGCATGTCCTTGTGGGCGTAGTACTTGTAGTAGCGGTTGTGCTCGGGGCCGGCCGAGTAGCCCATGTTCACGGGGTGGTCGAAGTCGAACTTGTTCGTCGTGGCGTAGGGCGGCAGGAACGCGTCGGCCTGCTCGGGGGTGGGGACATCCACCGTCTCGTAGGTGTGCGTGAGCGCGAAGCCGTCGAGGTTCACCATGACGGGCGTCATGACGCGCGGGTCCTCTGCCAGGCGATATGCCATGAGGGTCATGTCGAGCGCCTCCTGGTTGTCCTGCGCGTAGCACTGGATCCAGCCGTGGTCGAGCAGCGACAGGGAGTCGCGCTGGTCGCCGTAGATGTTCCAGGGAAGCGCCGTGGAACGGTTGGCGTTCATCATGACGATGGGGAAGCGACCGCCGGCCGCATAGGTGAGGACCTCGGCCATGTAGAGCAGGCCTTGGCTCGAGGTGGCCGTGAAGGCGCGCGCGCCCGTGGCGCTGGCACCCATGGCGCAGCACAGCGCGGAGTGCTCGCTTTCCACGTGGACGTATTTGGCGTTAAGCTCGCCGGACTCGACCATCTCAGAGAGGCGCTCCACCACCACGGTCTGCGGGGTGATGGGGTAGGCGCTGATCACCTGGGGTCGAGCCAGGCGCACGCCCTCGGCGAAGGCCTCGTCACCTGACAAGAAGCGCTTCATCGTGCCTCCTCGTGTTCGGGCACCATGGAGATGGCGCCGCAACGGCAGGCTTTGGCGCACACGCCGCAGCCCTTGCAGAAGTCGTAGTCCACAGCCAGGCGGATGCCGCCGCGTGCCGCCTCGTCGGCCACCTTGTAGATGGTGCCGTCGGGGCACTGCATGTAGCACAGCAGACACCGCGTGCAGGCGGCCTCGTCGAGCACGGGGCGCACCGAGCGCCAGCCGGCGTTCTTGGAGACCAGGTGGCCCGCCTCGAAGCAGGTAGTGCGGGCAAAGACGGCCGGGTCGAGGCGCGTCTCATGCAGGGTCGGGATGATGCGGGGCGCGCCATTGCAGCCGAGAAGGGCGGGGGAGGGAGCCGCGGGCGCGAGGCCTTCGGGCGCGTCGGCGCTGGCGTGGGTTTGCGGCGCGGTGCCCGAGGCGAGATGTTTTGTGTCTGCTACCTGGGCGTTTGCGCCCAGCGTGGCGGTCGTGCTGGTGGGGTTGCCCTCGCCTGCGAGCGCGTGGCTGCCCCCGCAGGCGGGCTCGCCTGCCGCCCCGGCGCATCCCGCACTCCACACGTCCCTCTCGGCCAGCACGCGCTCGACCACCGCGAGGTTCTTGGCATGGAGCTTCTCGGGCATGTACTGGCGGATGGCCTCGCACACGTCCTCGGCGTGCACCTCCTCGCACAGGGCGGCGAGCGCTCCCAAAAAGACGGTGTTGGGGATGGCGCGGCCGAGCACCTCGGCCGAGATGCCGTCGGCGTCGATCGCCGTGACGCGCGGGTCGGCAAAGGCCGCCGTGCTGTTCACCAGCACGCGCCCGCCGGGCTTGAGCTCGTCTTCCCAGCCCGGGGCAAGGAGCGTCTCGTCCAGGTAGACCACGAAGTCAGCCCTGGTAGAGGCGCTGCGGTCGCCGATGGGACGGTCGTCGAGCTTGGTGAACGCGCGCATGGGGGCGCCGCGCCGCTCGGGCCCGAACGACGGGAACGCCAGCGCATGGCGTCCCGGTGCCATGGAGCACGCCGCGCCCAGCAGGCGGGCCGCCGTGAAGGCGCCCTGGCCCCCGCGGCCATGCCAGAGTATCTCGATCATATGGCTCCCTCAACCGTTTCAATGCAAGCAAAAGGCGAGGTCGTCGCAGGTGTCCGCGGCAACCTCGCCAGGATGCAAACATTCTACCTGTCTGCGTGTTTCCGCACTTTTAAGGCAGTTTGACGCCCACAGTACCTCCAGCGCGCGACAGCGTGACTAGGGCCGCACGCCAGCTGCGCCTTTTACTTCGCGTAGAGTTCCAGGCTGCGCGCGAGCTTCTCCACAAAGCGCTGCGCGATGGGGCTCAGCTCCTCGTCGGCGCGGGTGATGTAGCCCAGCGACAGTTCGACGTCGCTCTCAAGCGGGATGGTGGTGAGCGAGCCGCCGTCGGTGATGCCCACGAGGATGCCGCTCGTGAACGTGTAGCCGTTCATGGCCACGGCGAGCTCCGACAGGGAGGCGCGGTCGGTGAGCGCGATGCTCTTGGCGTGCGGCAAATCGCCCAAGGCTTCTTCGGCCAGGTAGTCAGGGGCGCCGTCCTCTTGCTCGAAGTAGACGTAGGGCCAGTCGGCGAGCTGGTCGGGCGTCAGGCTCGCAGCGTTGGAGAGCGGGTGACTCGCGGGCAGCGCCACGCGGGGCTTCGAGGTCGCGAGCTCGTGGAACTCCAGACCCGCGGCTTCGATCTCGCGGTCGATGTCGGCAGCGGTGTGCGTGTTGCGCATGAGCACGCCCACCTCGCTGCGGCCCTCCACGACGTCGGCGATGACGCCGCGCGTGGTGCGGTCGCGCAAGGCATAGGAGTACTCCTCGCCGCCCAGGGCGAGGATGGTGTGGGCGAACGCCTGCACGTCGAACAGGTAGTGCTGGCCGGAGACGGCGAATTTCTGAGCCATGGTGAGCCCTCCTTAGTTGTTGCGCTCGTCGATGAAGCGGGACGCCTTGTGCTCGCTGGAGACGTTGAGCTTGCCTTCGTCGAACACGAGCACCTTTGCGGGGCGCACGCCGGTGTGGGTCTTGAGGGCGTTCTCCACGCGGCGGGCAATCTCCTCGTAGGAGTCCTCGATGCCCGAGGAGCGCTCCACGCTCACCTCGTAGCGGGTGGTGAAGTTCTCGTTGTACACGCGGATGCGGTACTCGCCGGTGAGGCCGGGCTCGGCGCGCACCACGTACTCGACGTCGGTGGGGAACACGTTGACGGCGCCGACGATGAACATCTCGTCCTTGCGGCCCTGGATGTGGATGCGGGCCAGGGTGCGGCCGCAGCTGCAGGTGTCGGTGGAGACGTAGCCGATGTCGCCGGAGCGGAAGCGGATCATCGGGCGGGCCTTCTTGCACAGCGTGGTGTAGACGAGCTCGCCGCGCGAGCCGGGCTCGAGCACCTCGCCCGTCGCGGGGTCCACGGTCTCAACGAGGATCTGGTCCTCGACGATGTGCAGGCCGTCCTTGGCCTCGCACATGGCCGCGCAGGCGCCGTAGATGTCGGACAGGCCGAAGAAGTCGACGAGCTTGGCGCCCCACAGGTCCTCGATGGCCTTGCGCGTGGTGGCGATGGAGCCGCCGGGCTCACCTGCGACGATGATGGTGTGGATGTTGAAGTCGGTCTTGGGGTCGAGGCCCTTCTCGATGGCCTTGTTGCCCAGCTGCCAGGCGTAGGACGGGCTCGTCCAGATGATGGTGGGCTGGTAGTGCTTGAGCACGAAGAGCAGACGGTCGGAGGGAACAGCGCCCACCCAGATGGCCGTGGCGCCCAGGTTCTGCGCACCGATGACGTCGGGTCCGCCCACGTAGAGGGCGAAGTTGAGGCCGTGGACGTAGCGGTCGGTGGGACGCATGCCGGCCTGCCAGAACAGGCGAGCCTCGGTGTCCTGCCACAGGTCGAAGTCCTCCTGGGTGAACGGGCTCATCGTGGGCACGCCGGTCGAGCCCGAGCTCGTGGCCATGAACACGACGTCCTCCTCGGGCACGGCGCACAGCCCGCCGAAGAAGGAGCCGACGCCCTGGGTCTCGCGCTCGGTCTTCTTGTCGATGAAGGGGAACTTCTCGATGTCCTTGAGCGTGTGGATGTCCTCGGGGCTCACGCCGGCCTCGTCCCAGGCCTGCTTGTAGTAGGGGGCGTTGTCGTAGGACCAGCGCACCATCTCCTTCAGGCGCTCGAGCTGGAGCTGCTCGAGCTCGGGGCGGGGCAGGCACTCGATCTCGGGGTCGTAGTACTTCTGGTCGTAGGGCAGCTTTTTCTTTGCCATTGCGGTCTCGCTTTCGTGTGTCTCGAAGCCCGCATGTGGGGGCTTGCGGGGGTTGTCCTCAAGGTGGCTACGCAGTCTAGCGTCTCGTGGGCAACCCGAAAGCTACGCATTATTGCAAACTGGCTATTGAAAAAATTGATACATGTATGATTACCAGGTAGTTTATTCGTTCATGGAGCCGGTTCGGTAGCCATCCATGTCGATTGAGACGTGCTTGAATCCCAGTTCGTGGAGGGCTTGTGTGCCGCCGTTGCGCAAAAAGTCGAACACCGCGCCGATACGCTTGGGCTCCACCTCCACGCGGGCCATCTCGCCCTTGTCGTGCATGCGCACGCGCGCCTGGCGAAAGCCCGCGTCGATGAGGAGCTGCTCGGCTTTGTCCACGCGCTCCAGCAGCGGGTTGGAGATGAGCTCGCCGTAGACGAAGCGGCTGGCCAGGCAGGCAAACGAGGGCTTGTCCCAGGTGGGCAGGCCCAGCTCGCGCGACAGGTCGCGGATGTCCTGCTTGGTGAGGCTGGCCTCGAGCAGCGGGCTCAGCACGCCGGCTTCCTTCACGGCCGCAGATCCGGGGCGGTAGTCGGAGAGGTCGGAGACGTTGGAGCCCTCCGCGCAGGCGATGTGGGCGCCCGCCTCGATGAGGCCCATCTGCGCGGCCTTGGCATCGGCCGTCTCCTTGAGGTGTGCGAACAGGTCGCGCTTGCACAGGTAGCAGCGGTTCTTGGGGTTGTGGCTGAAGCCCTCGACCCCCTCGGCGTCATGGGCGATGAGCACCTGCTCGATGCCGCGGGCCTGGCAGAAGGCGATTGCCTCGGCGGTCTCGCGCTGCGGGTAGAGCGCGTTGATCTCGGTGACGGCGATGACGCGGCCGCCGAGCTGCTCGTGTGCTACGGCCAGAAGCAACGTCGAGTCCACGCCGCCCGAGAAGCTCACCGCAACGGCGCCCAGGCTTTTGAGGTGGGCCCTCAGTGCCTCAAGCTTGGCGTGCTGTTCCTTCGTTGCGGCGAAATCTGCCATGGCTCCTCCTTCTTCGGTCGCATATGGTGCGCATTGTTCTCCATTTTTGCGCAAAAAGGGTAGCGTATTTATGCGCATGCTTCCTGCAGTGACAAAACTCGTCCAGAATTTGCAATAATTTAGCGATTTGCGTTTGGTTTTTTCAGCACTTTCCTTTTAGGAGCGAACCGCCTATGGCACTCACCGCTAAGCAGCGCAAGCACCTGCGCAGCATGGTACACAACATGGAGCCTGTGCTCATCGTGGGCAAGTCCAACATCAACGAGGGCCTCATCGCCCAGGCAAACGAGGCTCTCGAGGCCCGCGAGCTCATCAAGTGCTCGGTCCTGGATGCCTCTGAGCTCACGGCCCGCGAGGCTTGCGACGAGCTGTGCGCCCGCACCGGCGCCGAGCCCGTGCAGGTCATCGGCCACAAGTTCTCGGTCTACCGTCCCACGCACCGCAAGGACGTCAAGAAGATCGAGCTGGACTAACACAGCAACGGGCGCGGCATGCCCCGTGGCACACGCGCCGTCCTTGGCCATACGGGCAGGGGCGGCGCGTTGCCGTTTATGGGCTACATCATCGAGCAGGGCATATCAGGAGGAGCACACATGAAAGAAGAGCGCGCGGCGTACATCCAGGCCATCCGCGACCTCGACGGCGACCTGCCGGGCCGCCGCGCGGCGCTCGATTTCGTGGGGCACTCCGACATCTGGGTGCACGGGGCTCCCGCGCGCTTCCCCTACGTGCCCTATCTCTTCAACGCCGCCGACGTGGCCTTCTTGCAGGACACCTGCACGCAGATCCACACCATCCTCTCCAAGGTCATCGCGCGCTATGTGGACGACCCCTCCTATCGCGACCTGTTCTGTTTCCCCGAGGAAGTGAAGCGCCTCATCCTTTTGCCCTGCGGCTACGACGAGAAGCTGCCTATGGGCCGCTTCGACCTGTTCCTCAACGAGGACGACCTGTCGTACAAGTTCTGCGAGTTCAACACCGACGGGTCGGGCGCCATGTCGCGCGACCTGGTGCTGGCCAGCGCCCTTGAGCAGACCCCGGCTTTCGCCCGCTTCGCGCAGGGCAGGCGTGTGGAGAAGTTCGAGCTCTTTGACAGCTGGGTCGAGGCGTTCATGCAGGTGTACCGTTCCGACCGCTTTGCCAGTGCCCCTGTGCCCAACGTCTGCGTGACCGACTTTGCCGAGTCGGGCGTGTTCAGCGACTTCAACCGCTTCATCGCCGCCTTCGAGCGCGCGGGCATCCCCGCCCGTTTCGTGGACGTGCGCAGCTTCGAGTTCGACGGCGAGAGGCTCATCGACCCTGCCGACGGCACTCAGATCCACGCGATCTACCGCCGCGCCGTCACGAGCGAGATCCTGCAGCACCCCGGTGAGTGCGATGCGCTCGTCGACGCCGTCGCCGCAGGTAAAGTCTGCCTTATCGGTCACTTCCGCACCACCGTCGTGCACTCCAAGATGGTCAACGTCGCTCTGTTCGACGAGCGCACCCGCGCCTTCCTCACGCCTGAGGAGTGCGCCTTCATCGACCGCACGGCGCCGCGCACCTATCGCCTGCGTTGCGACAACGCCGCACTCGACCTTGACGACGTGCTCCAGCACAAGGATGCCTGGATCGTGAAGCCCGAGGACGATTACGGCGCGCACGGCGTCTATCCCGGCGTCGACTTCGACCAGGAGAGCTGGGAGCGCACGGTGCGCGACAACCTCGACCGCGGATACATCGCCCAGGAGTTCTACCAGCCCGCGCGCGTCGACGTCGTGCTGCCCGAGCACGCCGAGGGACAGGACCCCTGCCGCGTGGAGAGCTGGCAGTCGATGCCGGGCTTCTATCAGTACAACGGGCATGTGGCGGGGCTCTACTGCCGCCTGGGCCAGGAGGGCGTCATCGCGCTCGACCACGGCGGCCTGTGCTCGTGCAGCTTCAAGGTGGACTGCTAGGTGGCCAAGAAGAAAGGCAAGACCTTCGGCGACCGCCTGGCCCGCCAGCTCAAGGTGAGCATGGGGGCCTGGTGGAGCGACGAGGGCATCCAGGCAATCAATGAGATAGCGCGCCAGGGGGACGTGGAGGTGGCCGACGCCACCTTCGGCAGTCTCGTGCTGCAGCCGTGCCTCACCTTCCAGCACGAGATGGCCGTGCGCGACTTCGACGAGCAGGGCAAGGAGTTCGACGACCTGTCGCCCTTCGTCTATCCCGAGCTCATGCGCACCTGGGAGCACAACAGTGCCTGCGTGGAGTTCTCCGAGGGCGCCACGGCGGTCGCATTCGACTCCGAGCCTGGTTTCATCCAGTCTGTTGCGCTGGACGGCCTGTTCGACTTCTTCCCGGGCTGCGTGGCGCTCGACGTGCGTAAGCTCAACGTCTTGCTCTACAATATCGTGGTCGACGAGGTCTTTGTCTACCCCTCCTACAACGCAGTGAACGGCCACGTCGCGCTCATGTTCGTGGGCGTGAACCAAAACCTTGGCTTTACGTTTGCCTACGAGGCACGCCTGGTGCTGCAGGGCGAGACGTTCGGCGACGCGGCCCGCGCAACGAACCGCGTGCTTGAGGAGGAGCGCTCGGCATGCCTGGGTGGCTTCTCCACCGCGCCCTCGGAGGAGTTCTTCTCGGCGCTCGACTCCGAGCCCGAGCTGTTTGCCGTGACCTGGCGTCTTCTGGCCGCCCTGTGCTCGGAGCGCGTGGAACTCGTGCGCCAGAGCTGGGGCCGCGGCGAGACGGTCAAGGTCCGCGCCCGCAAGCCCGAGAGCCTGCAGATGGTGGAGGGCGTGCATGTGGGGGAGGGGCTTGGCGAGCAGGCTGCTGCAGCCGGTGAGCAGGCGAGCGCTGCGTCGCAGACGACGTCTGCCGGGGAGGTCGCAACCGAGGGGAAAACCGTGGACGGCGGCGTGGCCGCCGGACGGATCGCCCCGCATGCAGTAGGCGCTGGTGCCGAGGCTGAGGGGCAGGTTGCTGCGGCTGGTGGCACTGCATCCCAGGGACAGGCCGCCTCGCGTGCGCAGGGCTCTGATGGCCAGGGGCGGGCTGCCGCGCTTGCTCAGGGCTCTGATGGCCAGGGGAGGGCCGCCGCGCTTGCGGATGACGGTGCGGCCGAGGGGCGGGCCGCCGTGCATGAAGGGGACGCCTCCGGCGAGTGCGGTGGTATCTCCGGCGAGTCTGTTGCACACGGCGAGGCCGCAGGGACCGCTGCTACATCTGCGGACGTCGAGCGCGTAGAGGAGGCCCGGCTTGAGCGCGACCTGCTCCAGGAGGAGGTCGACCGCCTGCGTGCTGAGCTCGAGTCGCAGAAGTCTGCCGCCGCGTTTCGCACGCGGCAGCTCGAGGATGAGGCACGTGAGCTGCGCGAACGCGCCCAAGGTCTTGAGGGCCGCGCTCGCCTTGTGGAGACCATGGACCTGCCCGAGACGCCCTACGAGGCGCTCTCATTGGCTGCCCAGGCCTTCTCAGACCGCATCGTCGTGCTTGACCGCGCGCGCAAAAGCGCCGAGGACTTCGTGAAGGGTGACCCCGGCGAGGTCTGGGCGGTGCTGCGCTCGGTGGCCGTGACACTGCACAGCTTGCTTTTCGTCGAGCGCGAGCGTGGTTTGGCCAACGCCTTCCGCGACCGCACGGGCTACGAGCTGGCCCTGCGTGACTCGAAGGGCGCCAACCGCAACCCCGACCAGAAGGCCGAGCGCATGGTGGAGTACGAGGGCGCCGTGCGCGACGCCACGATGCACATCAAGGGCCGCGGCGTGCGCAAAGGCGAGAGCCTGCGCGTGCATTTCTTCGTGGACTACGACAAGAAGAAGATCGTCATCGCCCACTGCGGCGAACACCTCACCACCGACCGCACCTCAAGCATGTAGCGGTGGGCGTTAAAATGTGTGACATTTCTCCTATATAGATGTATTATCCTGTCTTAATATGAACATGTTCTCCTATTAAGGCGGATGCAACGATGCAACTTCAACTCAAGATGTATCGCAAACAGGCAAAGATGTCGCAAGCTGAACTAGCGGCGATGCTTGGCGTAAGCGCCCGCACGGTTGGTGCGTGGGAACGCGGCGAGAACCAGCCTGATGCCGATCAGATATGGCGATGTGCAGAAGCGCTCGGATTGTCGCCCAACGAAATATATGGCTGGGTCTCTCCAGATGATTCCGGCGCAACTCTTGCCGAGCAAGTCAGCAACGACTCAATGGAACGCCAGCTAATCGATGCTTTTCATTCTATGAACGCTGCGGGTAAGGCAAGCCTTGTCGCTGTGGCTCGCTCCCTTGCATCCATCCCATGCAATCAAGTCTGATACCTTTTGTTTTCTGCAGAGTGCTTTGGGTAGCAATCTAATCAAAAGCTATCTAAATTGAGTTTAGTTTTGTATTGAAAATAAATATAAATCAGATTTATAATTCCCCCTGAAAGGCTGCATTATGGTCAAGCGCAAGGAGGTCACGGACCTATTGAGAAGGGCGGGCTTTACGCCTTGCGGTGGAACAAATCACGAGCATTGGACTAATGGCGAAAGGTGGACGCAGGTCCCCCGGCATGGTGAGATTCCGAACATCCTCTTCGATAAAATCAAGAAGCAGGCTGGTCTCAAATAGGGTATCGCGGAGGTGCTGTACATGTTTGCGGTGTATGAGTTCGAGTTTTTTGAAGACGAGGGATGGGTGCTTGCCTTTCCCTTTGGGCTTGAAGGTGGTACCCAGGGAAGAGACATGGCGCAGGCAGTTCGTATGGCCGCAGATTGGCTTAAAGGTGAAGTAGAACACAGCTTGATGAATGGCACGCCGCTGCCTTCCCCGACGTTTGGCAGTATTGCGGAACATGGCGGCACAATCGGTGTTGTGGGCGTTGAAACCTCGCTGGAGGCCATCGACACGGTGCTTGCGAGTGAGGCCGCCGAGATGCTCGGCGTTTCTCGCGGTCGCGTGTCGCAGATGCTTGCCGCCGGGCAGCTCGAGGGATTCCGCAGGGGGCGTGCCACGTTTGTCACGCGAGAGTCGGTGAAGGCCCGGCTTGCGGAGGCGCCGAAGGCGGGACGGCCACATCGGCAGGCGCGGGAGCTCGTCGTGGCGTAAGGTGCCGGGCCAAGATCGAGTCTTGTACTCGCGTGATCTTGGGCAGAAACGAAAAGAACCCGCTAGGCGCACTGCCTAACGGGTTCTTACAAGATTTCAATGGCTCCCCGAGCAGGGCTCGAACCTGCAACAACTCGGTTAACAGCCGAGTGCTCTACCATTGAGCTATCGGGGAATTCGGTTGTCAGCGTCTTGCGTGGTGTTCGCTGCAGGACTTAGATATATTGCACCTCCAGAGAGTCTTTGGCAACGATGATTTTCAAATATGGGGGACGAACTCATTTTCTACACAATTCTGCTATCTCCGTCTGGTTACGTATCCGCGTGCAAATCATCGTGCGTACCTGCTAATCTAGCGACTCACGTATCCTATCCACCTTCGAGGGAGAACCATGATCAAAGAGATTGTCAAGGACCAGGAATTCCTTGCCCAGGTCAGCGAGCTTGCAACCATCGAGGACGTCCAGGTTGCCACCGACCTTGTCGACACCATGAACCACCTGTCCGAGAGCTGCGCCTGCCTTGCTGCCAACCAGATCGGCTACAACAAGGCCATCATCGCCTTCGCCGACGACAACAACAAGGTCCACGTCATGTACAACCCCAAGCTCATTCAGTTCATGGGGCCCTTCGAGGCCACTGAGGGCTGCCTGAGCCTCGACGAGGAGAGCACCTCCACTCGCTACCAGCTCATCCGCGTGGCCTATCAGGAGGAGCAGAACGGCAAGATGCTCTCCCGCGTGAAGAAGTACTCCGGCTTCACCGCTCAGGCCATTCAGCACGCCATCGATCATACCAAGGGCATGCTGGTCTAAGTTTCGCCGAGGGGAGTGGTGGCGCGCGACTTTAGACGCAAGTTGTCGACAACTTGTGAATTATCTGAAGTCATGAGGCATCGCGATGTGATTCGCGCCAAATTGTGTCATTATATCCCCCGCGTTGTCGGAGTGGCGGAATAGGCAGACGCGCTAGCTTGAGGTGCTAGTGACCTTTACGGTCTTGCGGGTTCAAGTCCCGCCTCCGACACCATTTGAAATGTCTAAGGGGCTGTAACAAAAGCCCCGCCAACCATTTTTGGAGGCACCCGTCCGATTAT